>LXNI01002414.1_pt1 | contig 13014 bp, 16 predicted proteins | sample 809091 | NCBI WGS metagenome assembly LXNI01 (sample SAMN04870527, study PRJNA318959) | sponge metagenome | biome: 01000161; feature: marine sponge reef; material: water | host: Sarcotragus foetidus | place: Greece: Milos, Mediterranean Sea | collected 2013-05-29 | depth 5-7 m | reverse complement strand
CGGCGCGCGCGTCGTCCATGCGCACCGCACCCGGCGATGCGTGGATCGTCAGTCGCTTTTCGTGGTAGAGGGGGGAGAGGGCGCTGGGTCTGTAAGCGGAGGAGGGCTCCCGAACAGGGAAAGGGTTTCGGGCTCGACCGGCTCCTCTTCTTCGATGTCCTCCGGGCGATAAGAACGACCGCGGAAACCGGGCCTTGTAGCTGCGATCAGCGTTTCCGCATAGAGACCGCCGCTGAGCAGAAGAAGAACCGCATGATTCAGCGCCGCGACCCTGTGCTCGGCAGGGATTCGTTCGGGAGATGTTCCGTGCAAACGGGCATACGCCCAGGTGCCTTCCATCAGTAAATACAGGCGATGCGCGGTTCCGGCAATGTCCCGGAAGCCCGCATCGGTACTCCATTTCTCCAGTTCGGTCCGTATCGCTTCCTTGTGCCTGCGGGCAAGCCGGTTTGCCGCATGATCCGGGTCGGGATACTCGCCCAGAGCCATCTGGAAGGGACATCCCCGGCAATGGGGTGAACCGGTTCGTTCTGCGAGGGCGAAAAAGAACGCCTTTACTTTTTCCAGCGGGGTTCTCGCGCTTTCCGTGCTCTTCCGGAGCCATGTCAGGGTATTGGCTGCTTCTATCCCGAGGTATTCGAGCACCAGTTCGTCTTTGGATGAGAAATACCGGTACAGCGTCCGCTTCGCCACCTCGGCTTCTCTGGCGATTGCATCCACCCCGACCGCCTGATATCCGTATTTCCCGAACAACCTCGCTGCCGCGTTCAGGATATCCGCACGCAGTTGTTCTCCTTGCACATCGACTGCCATATCGTCCATTCGGATCGTTCCCTGTACGATTTCCTCTGGTTTCTCCTGGAGGTAGACTGATCGGTCTACCTGTAAAGATATTAAGTATACCGAACGGTCTACCTGTTGTTTCTTAAGTAGACTGATCGGTCTACCCTGGTCGAATTCCTGGTATACCGATGGGTCTACCTTGTTTGCGAGGGAGCTGATACCGCTCTGTACAGAAGGGTTGTAAAATGTAAGAAACACTGGGGAGCCACAGACTGTATCACGCAGCCCGTAACTTGACATTCCGGATGTAATTCATGGCAAAGCGAATACTGATCGTCGGAAGCTCCGACGGCATCGGTGCGGCCACGGCCGCCGCCCTCGTCGCCCGTGGCGAGAGCGTGGTCGGTGTCTCGCGTAGCCCCAGTTCGCTCATGCCGCCAGCCCGCGGAGACGAGAGCCACCGGCACGAAGTGATGGACGTCACCGACCCGGCCTACCCAGCATTGCTGGGCCGACTTGTCCAGGAGGCCGGCCCCTTTGATGCCTGCATCTACTGCGTGGGAGTGGGGTCTGAGCTTGAGCTGTCGAACCTGTCACATGAGGCCAGGGTCTTCGACGTAAACCTGACGGCGATGGTACGCACGCTTGAGATCCTACTCCCATCCTGGCTCGAACGCAGAGCAGGTCACTTCATCGGGCTCTCAAGCATGGAGGACATACTGCTCAACCCCGGCGCGCCTTCGTATTCGGCCTCCAAAGCAGGATTCAGCAACTACCTTCTCGGTATGGCGCTCCGACTGCGGTCGCATGGGATTACGGTCACCAATGTCCGCTTCGGGTTCGTCGATACAAAAATGGCCAAAGCGGTCAGGAAGCCGTTGATAATGACCGTCGATCGGGCGGCGGGGCACCTCTTGAATTGCCTCAAGACACGCCCGATACAGCTCAGTCGTCCTGGCATTGCCGCCGCCGTCGTCTTATGCGCACACTGGCTCCAGGCCGTACGTGTTTGGTGGTCTTGACCGTTTCGGGCCGTTTTGACGGGCCGGAGGCATGGCCGTAATAGAGTCGAGGAAGTGGGGCTGGCCTATTTGCCTCAGATATCCAGTACACCCCGTACTTTTTCCAAAAGCGCCTGCGAATCCTGGGCCGCATCCACGAAAATCGCTTCGGGGTCGCCCCTGAACCATGTTTCCTGCCGTTTGGCGTAGCGGCGCGTGTTTTGCTTGATCAGACGCACCATTTCCTCTTCCGTGATTTCGCCCTTCAGAAACGCGATGGGCTCCTGGTAGCCGATCGTGCGCAGCGGATTGAGTCCGGGATCGTATCCTGCCTCGAGGATGCCGCGTACTTCGTCCACGAGGCCTGCCGCCAGCATTTCGTCCACGCGGCGTTCGATGCGGGCATAGAGTTCCTCCCGATTTCGCTGCAAAACGATGGTCCGGAACGCATAGGGAGGAGGCGCCTGGGTTTCGTGAAAGCGGCTGAGAGGGATGCCGGTTGCCTCGTATACCTCGAGGGCGCGGGCCAGGCGTTGCGTTTTGGTCGCGTCCATGGTAGCGGCGGCGCGGGGATCGACCTGCTTCAATACCTCATACAGCGCCTCGGGGCCTTCCTGGTCGAGACGATTACGGATATGGGCGCGTACCGAAGGGGAGATGTCGGGAATATCGGCAAGGCCGTCCCGGAGGGCCCGTAGATACAGAGTGGAGCCGCCCGTAACGAGGGGAACCCGCCCCCGGTCGAGAATATCGGCAATGCGGTCGAGCGCCTCGGCCATAAACATGCCCGCCGAAAAAGGCTCTTCGAGGGACCGCTCGTCGATGAAGTGATGGGGAATGCGCTCCAGTGCATCCTGGTCCGGCTTCGCAACCCCGATGGTAAGCTCCCGGTATATCTGCCGGCTGTCCGCAGAAAGGATTTCGGATTTAAGCAATGTTGATATATTTATGCTTAACTCCGTCTTACCCACCGCAGTAGGACCTGCTATTACAGGTATAACATTCATTATATATATGGGTCAATATCCCTGTTTTGCGGTGTGGTGGCAGGGTAGGGGGGTATAGACAATGCAATTGGGAATTATTTACAATGCTACGCAACGCCCGTGATGTCAGCAAGTGCTGTAAGCGTGAAATTCGTCGCCCACCCGGACAACCCGGGCCCCGCCCCGGTATATTCCGTTCTTTTTGCAGTTTTCTATTACTTCCATCTGGCATCTAATAAATCTAATAAACGCTGGGTCCGGGTTATCGGAAGGCGAATCTTCCACGCGGACACGGCAATCGGGAACGCGTGGAGTCTCGTTGGCGGCTACTCTTAAAGTATCAACACCGGGTTCGCCGCCAGTTGCGACCGACATGGGCGTTTGGCAACCATATAAGAACATGACGCCAATACCAAAGAGCCCCGGAAGCAAAACTGATGTCAAACGTGCGTATTTCATGTTGCGGTCTCCATTGTATAGTTATGGATACTCTGATCAAAAACCGCTTCGCTCAGCACGTCACGTTCACGCGCAAAGGACGCCCTGATTCCATCGTCGGAATCAGGGGAAGCACTGCGGATTCGGGGCGTCGCGGGTGTGAAGCGCCTTCGGGAGGCTGCAAAGGGGCACGCTGGCCGCGGGAGCACAGTCATCAACCGGGGGTGGGCACATACATTGTATGCAAATGCGTTCATCGTCCGGCAAAGATACACGACAGGGCGCTATATCGCGCATCGCGCCTACGGGGTATCGCTTTCCTTATCAATACGGATGTAATCCGCCGCACTGTCGCGCAGACGGTCGCGCTGATGCACGTAGACCATGGTTGTTTCGATTTTTTTGTGGCGGGCATGCGACTGCACCTGCTGGATAGACGCGCCGGCCTCGATGGCGAGCGTACAGCCCGTATGCCTGAGCGAATGCGCCCCGATTTCCTGCGGGAGCCCGGCTCGCCGTGCGGTGCGGTCCACAATCCCGTAGATGGAACGTTCCGAAAGGCGCCGGCCGTAACTGTTATTGCTCAGGGAGCGCCAGAGAGGACCATCCGTAATCCCATAACAGGTTTTCATCAGTTCGATCTCTTCCACCAGATGCTCGGGGATTTTGACGTACTGGTCGGCGCCGCCCTTCGTATCGGGGAGATCGAGCACCCAGTAGTTTCCGAGCGAGCGGATATGCCGTGTGTCCATGGCGGCAGCCTCCGAGCGGCGTAGCACGCAGTGGAGGAGGGTAAGCAGAAGCGCCCGATCCCGCGGAGCCGTATGCGCTTGCTTGCCATCCGGACCAGGATACGTTGCAGCCTGGATGAGCCGCTGGGCCTGCTCGCCGGTCAAAACCACGTGGGTACGGTCGCGGCCGCCCGATTTGCGAATACGGCGCAGTACATGGCGGCTCGCCGGGTTTCTGGACAATACGCCAAGGGCCACAAGCCATTCGCAAAACCCCCGAATGGCAGCGATTCGCCGCTTGATGGTCGCCGGCTTGTAGCCATTTTCTTCCATTTCCGCGATGTGCCGGTTGATGTCCGTAAAGGACAGGTCGCGTACCGTACTGGTATCCACAAAGTCGGACCCGAAGAACGCAGACAAGTCGTCTCCATAGGCCTTGCGCGTCTGGGGACGGTCGTACCGATCCAGAAAAGCCTCGATAAGGTTGGCGTCCGGACGGATGATGCCCGTGGCGACATCCATCAAAGCAACAGGGGAAAAGTCCGAGCTCGCGTAGGCCATTTGTCCGTATAGAGTATGTTAAGGCGGGCAAAAGAGCGCTATGCAGCGCCCGTAACGCTACGGATACCTGGGTAGGAGCACAGACAACCCGTCTGAAACACCTGCATCTTACTTCCGATAACCCGGAAGAACACCCATGTAACTCACTATAAACACCCTTATTTTACTTCCGATAAGAACTGTTATCGGAAGTAGAGATAGTATAAGGGTCCTGAAACGGGTTGTCAAGGGGTTTGGGAGTTCTTTTTTGGGATAATAGGCACGCTGTCGAGGATAAACAGGCCTGTAACGGTGCGTTTTCGCAGCGTTTATGCTTCGTTTGCACGGCACAACCCCTGAGAGAGCGCCTGTTTGGCCCGGGGACGTAGACTGAATCATTGGGGTAATGGATTAGTGGGGATTATTATCCCCTCGGCCCTGCGGCGGAAAATGCAGATGGTCAAATCTTCCATATCCGATCCGGGCGCGTTGGTCCATTTTACTGCCTTGGTCGAGCAACCTATATAATGCCGGACTTTGCGAGGGTTGTCCTGATTGGGTTTGAGAAGCAAATTCCAGTGTACGGTTGTGGGAAGAGATTGAGAACAAAGTAGCCGCAAGAATTTTTCTTTTGCTCCACGTTCAGAAGCCAGGCACATTACTTCCTTATTGTTGGGCAAAAGTTCTATGTACGACAGCCCGCCCGGCCTGAGCGAATATTCGATCATGGGCATAGACCCCGTGTTGGGATCACATTTCATCCCCCGTGTGAAATACATGGCGCGTTTGATTTCTATACGCGTTGGCCGAATTAAAACACCCCCCGAAGGCCGTTCGGGTTCTTTGCGTTTTACAGGACCAGGAGACCAACTGTATTGGTTTAAATCCCTTGGTCTCGTTCTGGCCATCATATTGAATTCTTCTACGTTTCCTGTATATACGCCGTGCATTAATATGGCATTGCCCCCGACGATGTGTATTATTTCCAGTCCGGGCGGACCTTTAACAGGCTTGGCAACCGAGGGAACCAGCTTCGTATAAGGGGAGGCGGTTGTTATGGGTGACCATAGTTTATGCCTGTCTTCTTTGGTCACTACATACAAAGTGTCGCCCTCGATCATCAACCAGTGGCACGCACAGGTAAACTCGGGAAATCCTTGTTGATCTCGTTTGGTGTTACAGCGCTGATGCATGGGCTGAAGGTTCCAGTCAAGATTGAATACTGACCTTGAATCCTCGTTTCCTGCGAGATAAAACGCTTTGGGGATTATGTGATCAATCGTGGCCTCTTCTTTGCTTAGGGAATGCAGGCATCCCCCCTCGTGCTTGCCGCATACATAGCCGTCTCGCTCCAACAATCGTATTATCTTCTCCTTCTTCTTTTGCCGTACGGGTTGTTCGGTACTCATTGCTCTGCATCGGTTACGTTGTCAAGTTTGGTGGCATCGTTATGGTTATAAATCCCGATTTTCGTTTTGTTCGGGAGATGTGAGTCGTTGAGCACGAGTGAGCCCGTAACGGTGCATTTCGGAAACACATATGTGCTCGTTTGCACGGAACCTCTCTGAAGAGGGGCCTATCGAGCCAGGCGCGCTTCCCGGCGGGAATTCGCCGCGCGTGGCCATAAAATGATAGCCCAGGCCCAACGGCTTCACGTGCGCATTGTCCGGGGAATCCGTATTATGCTCCCGCATTCTCATTGTCGTACCATTTGCAGTTTTACAGGATCGTAAAACCATTGCGCGCCCGGGCGCGGCATTACCCCTTGGCCCATTGCGCAAGCAACTGCAACGCCCGCTGTCTGTCTCGAAATCCATAAAAAGATGAAAGAACGGTTCATGCTCAAGGCCCTCGGCCTTCTCCTGATCGTACTCAGCGCCGAAGAAGTTTTGCGATGGCTGATCGGATTGTCCGAAGGACGTATTGGTTTCGGTCTCGATAAGGATCTGCTCTTATTGGTGATCGGGATCGGGTTGTTTTATGCGCATCCGTTATGGCACAAGGCGGCAAGGGTGTATGTGATCTTGTTCGGCCTTGCGCTCATTGTCGTCGCCGCGCTGGCGTTTGCAGGATTCCCGGATATGGGGACCTGGCTGGAGTATGATGATAGCCTCCAGGCCATCCCCCCTCCTTTTGTAGCGCTGTATGCAGCTGTGTTACTGGCGCTCCTCGTGTGGAGTTACGTATTCCTGCATAAAGCGGCCGTTGCGGATAAGGATGAACCGGAGGTTTCGGACTGAGCAATGACCCTGCTTCACCGGATAAACGACCGCCTCGATCAGATCGATCGGAGTAGAGCGTCTCGCGCATAGTCAGGCTGCATAAGCCGCACGAATGACCGAGACAACACTTTACAACACGCTCGTGTGGGCCGTTTTCGCTCTGGCGGCCCTGACCTTCGGGAGCCTCCTGCGCTTCAAGGCTCCCTACGGACGCCACTATGACGGCAAAGGCTGGGGACCGGCCGTTCCGAACAAGCTCGGCTGGATCGTGATGGAACTCCCGGCCACGGTTCTGTTCGCCTGCATCTACGCAGTGGGACAGGCAGCGGGCAAGACGATTCCCCTGGTCCTGCTCGGCATATGGCAGTGCCACTATCTGAACCGGACCTTCGTGTACCCCCTTCGCACACGCACCTCCGGCAAGAGGATGCCGGTGATCGTCGTACTGAGCGGGTTCGTATTCAACGTGCTCAACGCGTACGTCAACGCCCGGTTCATCTCACACCTTGGCGAGTACGGCGCCGAGTGGCTCACCGACCCCCGATTCGTCGCCGGAATCGCGATCTTCTTTGGCGGATTCGCCCTCAACCTCCACTCCGACAACATCCTCCTGAGGCTGCGAAAGGCCGGCGACGGGGGTTACTCAATCCCCCAGGGCGGCGCCTTCCGCTACGTCTCCTGCCCTAATTACCTCGGCGAAATCCTTGAATGGGGCGGCTGGGCGCTGGCAACGTGGTCAACAGCCGGGCTCGCGTTCTTCGTGTACGCTGTAGCCAACCTCGGCCCGCGCGCACTCAGCAACCACCAGTGGTACGGGGACCGGTTCGACGACTACCCCGCCGATCGCAAGGCGCTGATTCCGGGAGTGCTATGAAGCGTCGGGCAGGACGGGAAGCCTTCCTTGCCTGCGCTCCGTCCTCATGTGTGCATTTTCCGGGTAATCCGTATTATGCACCCGCATTCTCATTCTCGTAACATTTAGCGCTCCTCGTGTGGAATTACGTATTCCTGCATAAAGCGGCCGTCGCGGATGAGGAGACGGATGCGGCGGATACGTCCGAAATTTCAGGCTGAGAAGGGCATCGGTAATAGCCGCCGGCGAAAAATATATGCCGCAAGAGACTATAGACAGGCTGATCGTCAATTCCCCTTACGAGGAACCGGCGCGGCATTGGAAGTACGACAGGGCAACCCGCCTGTTCGACCTTGCAGAGGGTCGGCGGCCGGCTCACGCAAGATGCGCAAACAAGTGCTAAAGGCATGGAAACGACGGAGCAATTGAAATTCACGCTTACTCCGGAAGTGCTGGAAGAAGGCTCTCCGGAAGAGAAGGCAGGGTTCGGCATGGTCACTATTGCCGCAAACGGACACATGCTGACCGAAGGCATCGCCTTGCTGGAGAACAACGAGTTCTTCAACGGACCGCATGTTTCCGGGTATCATATGGCCGAATGGCTCCTGTGGAACTGGTGGCGGTTGCTGTGGGAACCCCGTCCCGCAGGCGTGGATAACGACGAAGACAACGACGATACGTGGTTCGAATGGGTTTTTGCGCACAACCTGTCCTCCATCGGCGAGGGCTACCTGTGGCCGGACATTGAGATGGCCTCCGACGGGGTGCTGATGCGCCTGGCCTCTTCACCGACCGGGGACCCGGATGAAAAGGTGTTTCGTTATGTGGGGCCACCGCGGTCCGAGACCGTCACGGTCGAGGCATTCAGGAAGGCTGTGGACCAATTCGCCCATGTCGTGCTGGAGCGCCTGGACGAAGCGAATATCCACGATACCAACCTGCATGTCATCTGGCGCCATCTGGAGCAGGAACGGGAGGACAAAGCGGCGGCGGCTTTTCGCCGCATGGAAGCGATACTGGGGCACGACCCCGGCGAAGGAGACGACGACGAGATACGGAAATGCCTCGAGGACGCCGCGGCTCGTCAACAATCACCGCATAACTCGTGAAGAAGCACTGGATACTCGTGACCGAACGTAAGCGCCTGTTTGCACGCCATGCCGAAAAAGAAAGACATTGAAAGCTACGCGCACACCGACAAGGAGCGTACGAACAACCCGCCCGTCGGTCTTCCCGATTACGATGGCCGCAGCCTGTTTCCCCACCAGGTTTTCTTTCCTTTGACCGGCCCCAAAGACGGCTGGACCCGCCTTGCACGCAATCTGAAGGCCGAGATCGACGAAAGCCTGATAGAAGCCTATCGCGGCACAACCTCCCTCCCCTTCGAACCCGGCGAACACCGGCGCGTGGCGGTCAAAATCGTGGATGACCGGGGGATTGAGAGCCTGGAATTTGTGGAGGTGGAGTGATGAAAAAGCCGGGTAAGAAGAAAGCGATGGAGCTCATTCAGAAAGCTTTATATGGAATATATGAATTCAAAACATTAGCTGAGGATTTTTATGATTTCGACGATTCTGTAGAATTCCGCACATGGCACAGAAATACGAAAGTTGCTATTGAAAAAATTTTTGATGACGGATCTAAGCATGTCAACGAATTCCTTGAATGCTTTTCTCTTGCAGATGATGATATAGATGCTATCAAAGGTGCTGAATCTATTTTAATTTCAATGTTTAATGAAATCAATGAGCACTGGGATGATAATCTTCCGATACAAAGACCTTCACCTGCGAAAAGAACTATACAGACAGATACGAAAAAAGTATTCGTCATCCACGGCAGGGACGAAGGCACCCGGGAAATGGTAGCGGGCTTCCTCAGACAATTAGAGCTTGAGCCCGTGATACTGTCCGAACAGTCGAGTCAAGGCCGCACCATCATCGAAAAATTCGAGCAGCATGCGAATGTCGGATTTGCCGTAGCCCTATTGACACCCGATGATGACGGATCGCTTAAGGGAGTCGGAAACAAGCCAAATCCACGCGCCCGGCAAAACGTGATTTTCGAACTGGGTTTCTTCATTGGAAAACTTAGGCGAGAACGCGTATGCGCCCTTACCAAAGGAGAGGTGGAGATACCTTCGGACTACTCCGGCGTTGTTTACATTTCGTTGGATAGCGCTGGTGGATGGAAATTACAGTTATGCAGAGAACTCAGGGCCGCCGGGTATGATGTCGATGCGAATCGGATTGTGCAGTGAATACCGACTGGATTCTGTTTTTTTGAACCTTCATATCCGCCCCTCCAGGTAATCCTTGCGCGTTTTCTCGTCGAATCGCTCGATAGCGTAGCGCAGCATGGTTCGGGGCATATTCCGGTAGTGCCGGTTCAGAAAGGCTTCCTCCACCGCAATATCCTGCTTCCCTACCTCGCGGAGCATCCACCCGACGGCCTTGTGCATCAGGTCCTGGTCGTCGTCAAGGAGCTGTTCGGCCATGGCCAGAATCTCGTCGAACCGCCCCCGCTTGATGTACCAGTAGGTCGCGATAACCGCAATGCGGCGCTTCCACAGGCTCTCGTCGCGGACCCAGTCGAAAAGCAGGCGCTTCTCCCCTGACTCCAGGTGCGCGCCCACGATCTTGTGGGCGGAAGAATCGACGAGGTCCCAGTTGTTGACGTACTCGACCCGTTTCAGGTACAGGGAAAATACCGCCTCCTTCTGCGCGACGTCTCCCCGTTCGTACCGCCGGATGAGCATAAAAAGGGCGCATAGCCGGTCTTCATGCCATGGAGACATGAGCAATTGCTCCACCACAGACATATCCGCCGCATCGCAGGAGCGGGCCAGCTTGCGCAGAACCGGTACGCGGATGCCCCGGAACCGGTCTCCCTCCCCGTATTCGCCCGGGCCGGTGCGAAAGAAGCGCGCCGAGTGGGCCGCGATATCGGCATTGCCCGCCGCCTTGAGCCGGGCCTGTATTTCTGCAAGAGTCATGGTGAAAAACGGCTTATTCCCACTCGGTTTCGTCGAATTTAGTGGGTACCGGCTCGTCAAGGAGACCATCTTCTCCCCTCTCCCGCATCTTCTTCGCCGCCTCGGCCCATCCGGCACGCGGCGGTGAAACACGCTCAATAAGCAGACCTGACTCCACCACGCGCATCTCAAGGGGGCCTTCAAGGGCTGCCGCCTCGATAAGAGGTTTAGGAATACGAATTCCCTGAGAGTTTCCGATCGGAATGATCTTAACCTTCACTTTTCACCTCGCTTGTTGAATCCATATGCAAAGTAATTACTAAAGAAGTTCCTGGCAAAGACGCAAGGCATTCGGCAACACAAAAGATACCGGACGGACTTATAATAACGACTTGATATAGTGATCCTCCATTGGAACATTCCATTCTTATCCGTCATTTATGCCGTTGAAAATCCGCTTTTTATGCCGTTGTTATTTCGGCATTTATGCCGTTGTAACTTTTCCATTTATGCCGCTCAGCCATGAAATACGTACCAAGAATCATCGAAAAAGAGCTGAAGGAAAAGCTGGCCGCCGTGGGTGCTGTCGTCATAGAGGGACCGCGGGCATGCGGAAAAACGGAAACCGCCCGGCAGATTGCCGCCAGCGAAGTATTGCTGGATGTGGACAAGGATGCACGTGTTCTTGCAGAGATTGACCCTGCACAAGCGCTCGTCGGCGCCACGCCGCGACTGATCGACGAATGGCAACTCGAGCCGTCCATATGGAATCATGTTCGGAGGGCAGTAGATGACCGGCGGGCCCCCGGCCAGTTTATCCTCACGGGGTCCGCAGTACCTGCTGACGACATCACGAGGCACACGGGCACCGGACGCCTGACCCGCCTGCGCATGCGCCCCTTTTCCCTGTTTGAAACCGGACATGCTTCCGGAGAAATCTCTCTGGCGGAGCTTCTTGAAGGGATGCCCCCAAAGGCTCCGCAGGCTGAAATACGGATCGCCGCACTCGCCGAACTGATTTGCAAAGGTGGCTGGCCAGGTAATCTGAATCAACCGACAGAACATGTTTTGGAAGCAAACCAGAATTATCTCAACGAAATTCGGCGAGTGGACATTGCAAGCGCCGATGGAAAAAGGAGAGATCCGGCAAAAGTCGGCTTATTATTGCGCTCGTTGGCTCGCAACGTGGCAACGCCAGCCGCAATCTCGACGTTGGCCTCAGACATTAGCGAGGGGAACGTCGCCACAATCAAGCAACACACTGCCGCGCAGTATCTTGACGCGTTGGAGCGAATCATGGTTATAGAGCACCAGTTCGCTTGGGCACCTCACCTGCGATCCCGATCAATTGCGAGGATCACGCCCGTACGCCATTTCACGGATCCGTCGCTTGCCGCAGCGGCGCTTCGGGCAAGCCCCGATCGGCTTTTGCAGGACACGAAAACGCTCGGCCTCCTCTTTGAGTCCATGGTCGTTCGGGACTTGCGCATCTATGCGCAGGCAGCCGACGCCGAGGTATATCATTATCGGGATAAAGACGGTCTTGAAGTGGACGCCATTGTCCAGGCGATGGACGGTCGCTGGGCGGCCTTCGAGGTCAAACTCGGCAGCCAGCGCGCAGACGAAGGCGCCCGTAACCTGCTCAGACTGGCGCAGCGCGTAGATCAGGACCTGTGCGGCAAGCCTTCTATGCTTGCGGTAATCGTTCCGTCGGGATACGGATACATGCGCCCGGACGGCGTGGGCGTTATCCCCATCGGAGCACTGGGCCCATGACGAAGAGAAATGACCCTGTGTCGTTTGCGCATGGAGAAGTGGAAGCAAATACAGGCTCCAGAGTCCTTCGTCCGGGGTGAAGACAGGCCCTCGCCGCCACGCGCGACAACAGCGTGTTGGCGAAACTCGCCCGGCTCCAATAATCTGTTTTTACCCCTTTTTGAGTAATTTCTATACCTTTTCGGTATAGTTTCTCTCCTTTCAAGGAGAGTTTTTACTCAAAAATTCAGACTCACTTCACAAGCACCATCGTACGGACAATCGCTTCGTCCCCCGCCTGTAAGCGGTATGCGTACGGACCGCTCGGCAGATGATCCCCGCGGAAATGCACTGCGTGACGGCCTGCAGGCTGAAGCCCGTCAACCAACACCGCCACTTCGTGCCCCAGCAGGTCGTAGACTGCAAGGCGAACCTTGCCGGCGCGGGGCAACGCATAGCCTATAGTCGTTTCCGGATTGAACGGGTTCGGATAGTTGCCCAGAAGCGCTACTTCGGCAGGCAATTCCTCGCTCTCGGTGCTCGTCGGGCCCGGCGGCAGCGTCACATTTACTGATGCCGAACGCCCCCCGCCATGTATGTTCGCCGCGCGCAACTCGAACGTATACATCGTCTCGCTTTTCAGGCCCGTGACCGTGTAACCGCCCTCGTTCTCACCGCCAGAGCCGCTGTCGGGTATGTCCGCCCACTCGCTGAAGGCGCCCCCGTACTCC
>LXNI01002413.1_pt1 | contig 13016 bp, 16 predicted proteins | sample 809091 | NCBI WGS metagenome assembly LXNI01 (sample SAMN04870527, study PRJNA318959) | sponge metagenome | biome: 01000161; feature: marine sponge reef; material: water | host: Sarcotragus foetidus | place: Greece: Milos, Mediterranean Sea | collected 2013-05-29 | depth 5-7 m | reverse complement strand
CAGGGAAGAATGGCGCCTGCGACCAGAACTTGGTCTGAGGAGGGAAGTCGGCTTGCTCCCATGCATCGCTAAGGATGGGAGTCAGTCTGTCGGTGTCCATCCCTCGATATTCGTGCTCCCACGAGGAAACCTTTGCGAACCAGTATACCGTGTCGAGCATCATGCTCGGTAGGACTTCCTCGTACGCCAGCCATAGGGCATCGGCATTTGAATGCACGATTTGCGAGCAAAGGTCGTAGTATTTGACGTTTTCGAGTACCTCTTCCACAAATGCGTCGGGACTCGTTACCCTTTCCACTGCCCCAACCCGTTTCACGAAGCCGCTATTCGTAACCTCAGGTCGTACGTTTGCTTCATTCGCTTTGTTCTTTAGCCGTTTCCTCTCCTGCCTGGCCCGCGCCTTGAGCCTTCCGCGCAGATTGTCCTCTTCCTCCACTCGATTGTCCCGGACAACCCGCAGCAGCCATTCCGTGTCTCTGAGGCCCAGCATCAAGGCCTTCGAAACTCTCTCGGCAGGGGTGGCCGTCGGATCGATGACCCAAGCCGCTCGCGCTTCCGCTTCCAGGATGTTGCGCGTGATCGACCAGGGAGAGAGCTTCAACTTCTCGGGTTCGAAGACGCGGTCCAACGCCTCCATGTGATCCTTTGCTGAGACGAGCCCGGCATGGCAGAAAAACAAGACTGCCCCGACGCCCCCGGCCCGGCATGGCCCCAGCGGAAGCTGCGCAGGAACGTGCCGAGGGTGGACGGCGCCTTCACGGTGCAGCCGAGCACGCGCCCGGCACCGCCGGCGCGCAGCGCATCGGCGTCGTCGATGCAGTCACCGCCCGCCAGTGCCGAGGCGACGAGGGTCATCAGCTTGTCGCCGGCGTTCGCCCGTCCCGCTGCGCCACCGAGGTCGATGTGGGAGTCCGTCAGTTCACGGAGACCGAGCTGGCCGGCGAGCGTGGCCGGGAGCAGCAGGCCCGCGTGGTCCACGAGGCGGTCATCGTCGAAGGCGATCTGTATCCGATCGAGGCTGCTCGCTGGTAGCATCGATCGGGTGCTCCCTGTTTCTGGTCTCTGGATTCGTCAAAACCCATTGTCCCGGATACAGCGGAGCACCCCTTCTCACCTACTCACGCACCTTCCTTCGGTGGATCGGGGCTTACCGGACCCAGGCAGTAAGCGATTTGGTTCCAGGGCTCCTTCCACGGCAATTCGGCAAATGCCGTGGCGAAATTGACAAAAGGCAATCGCGAAGGCCGGGCATATCCACGACAGGTATCGGTACTCGCCCACCGCGCACCTCCCCTTTGACGAGCGCTCGCATGCGCGCCTCGGCAATTCACGAGGGACGCCGCCTGATCTCTCCAGCTGGCGATCCACAACTCTTGACGATATCTCGCGCCCGTATGCTATCGTGATAAACGGAGGCGCAGCATGCCTTATAGCGCTCCCCCTCCCGTCGGAGAAGACTTTGGCCGGATGGAGAACGAAGCGCTGCGACAGCGGATGAGACACGATGGCCACCGCCCGCCTGATCGCCCCAAGCGCCCCCGCTTCGGTCTGTTGCGCCGCATCATCAGCATCCTCCGCGGTGGCGGGGACTAACGCCCGTCCGCTAGGGAAGGTCTGAGCAAGTAGGTGTTGGCCCGGGTTCTGAGGCTGGCGCAGGCGCGCTCAGCGCGTCGGCGCCGTTCGGTAGGGCCAGCGGGATGGCCCCCTATGCCGAAGATTGGTTTGTCGAACTCGTTCAAGCAGTTGCCAGTCGACACGGCTTAACAGCACCGATCAGACGGTCATCCCTAGCCAACGCTCCTAGTTGGGGTTGGTAGCCATGGTGCGGTCACCAACTGGAACGAGTTAGCCCACCGGGGCGAACCCGCCAGCCACGGTGGCCGGCGGTATCATGTCCATAAAACGAGGAGGAGCACCGATGCGAGTCTCAGGGCGAGGCCAGGTCACCATCCCCAAGCCCCTGCGGGACCGCTTCGGGCTGCATCCCGATGTTGAGGTCGAGTTCACACCCGCGGACGACGGTTTGCTCATCCGCACATGCGCGAACGGCGAGCACGAAGGCGGGGAGATAGAGAAAGCACTCCTGTATGGCTGGCTGAAAGAGGTGAACTGGGCCGGGCGCACCGCGCGGCTCCATGACGCCGGCGGTGGCTCCGTGCGCCTGAGCTTCGGCCCCGAGCTCGACGGCGAAATGCGACGGCTGGCGACGGAGTATGTCGAGGTCCGCGGCACGGGCTGCTTCGACGACCGCCATGAGTGGGTCGAGGTGCGCGTTGAGCAGCTGAACGAAACTCGCTCATCATCCGAGCCGTTCGACCTCGACGCCTTCCTGAACGACCCTAATCCGAAGGTCTACGACCCGCAGAGGGTCGTGCCCATCGACCTCACCGACGAGGAGTTCGAAGCCTTCCTTAGCGCGATTCGGCAAGGGCGCGAGGCTTGATGGATGCCAGCCCCTCCCCTGTCGTCCTCGACTCCGTGGTCGTCTCGATGCTGTTGCGCCGCGATGAGCCAGCCGAGTACTACAGAGGGGAGATCGAAGGGCTGCGGCCGGTTGTCTCGTTCCAGACCCGTGAAGAGGCGCTGTTCGGCGCAATCCGCGCCGGGTGGGGAGTCAGGCGGATGAACGCCCTGCACCAGCACCTTGACCAGTTCGAGATGGTGCCATCGTCACACGAACTCATCAGGGTGTCGGCTCAACTGCGCAGTGACAGGGAGAAGGCCGGGCGCGCACTGAAGACTGCCGACGCGTGGATTGCTGCGACGGCCCTCATGCTCGCCTGCCCGCTGGCCTCCCACGACGGCGACTTCTCGGGGATCCCTGGCCTCGAACTCATCCGCGCCCCCTCGGCATGACCGCCTCGGCCAAGCTCAACGAGCTCAGCCTCGCGGAGGACCCGCGCGCGAGTTGCTGGAGCGGACCTACGTGGCCCGCGAGGAGTTGGCGGCGGAGCGCGACGACGAGCGCCACATGCTCCTGCGCGGGCGGCTCACGTCGGCGCTCATGCGCCTCAACCAGTGGATGACCGAGGACCAGGCGCAGCGCGTCATTTTCAACCTGCAGCACCTCGACGAGACCGGCCTCGCCCGCAACCAGGCCATCCACGAGTACCTCGCGCTGGGCATGCCCCTCACCGTCGACCACGGCGGCCGCCAGGAGACGCCCACCGTCCGCTTCTTCGATTTCGACCACCCCGAGCCGGGCGTCGGGCTGAACGAGTACGTCGTCACCACGCAGTTCCGGGTGCGCCGGGGGAGCGAACGCGGGGCCCGTCGCGCCAGCGAGGACGACGAGCGGGTCGTCAAGCCCGACCTCGTGCTGTTCGTGGACGGTATCCCTCTCGTCGTCATGGAGGCCAAGGCGCCCACGCTGCTGGAAGTGTGCAGGCCGGGCTCGTTCACTCCGCCGCGCTTTGAGGGGCGGGGATCCTTCATGCGCCGTCGCAGCATCTCGTGTTGTGAGCCACCCAGATCGTCACCGTGGGGTATCCCCGCGTGGATGGCCAAGCCTGAAACGTAGGTACCAGAGGCAGGAGCTATAGCAAGGCAGGTGAAGGGGCCGCACCCGGGGTAGACGCCGCTCACGCTTGGGATTGCTCCGCGCCAGGGCGCTCCTCCGCAGGCTGTGGCCGAAGACAGCGCTCACGTCGCAGGTGAAGCCGGGCAACACGTCCAGTCCGTTGAGGGCGTCCTGTTCGCCGAGCGTCGCGATTGGCTCGTCGGCCCGGTAGACATCGACCATGCGCCCTCTCCGGCTGCACAGGCGCACGCCCGTGGTTGAGCCGCATGTGCGCTTTGTCGTGGACCTCGCGGCTGCTGTCGCTCGGGGAGGAGACCTAAATCACAAGATTGGGGGCACCTCAGCGTAGCTGGTGGTTCGTGCGCTCAGAGGAATCCTGCTGGCCCGGTCTTGCAGAGCCCCCCGGTCAGTTCGCCGCGCACCCACTCGGCGTCGAGCCTGAGCAGGTCGGCGGTGGTCAGCAGCTTCGCCTCGGTCGTAGCGGTCATCGCTCCCCGCGCCATGACATCCTACCGGACCCCGCCTCGCCCATGGTGAGTTCACCACCTTCAACGGCACCCACCCTCGCGTAACCCTGCACCTCGGTCCGTCGCAGGCAGATCGCGGGTTCTGCGCCACTTGGGAAGGCCTGGGCAAGTAGGCAATGCCGCCGCGTTGGCTACGGAGTGGCACGCTCAGCGCGGTTGGTACCGCCCTCTTGCTCAGACCTTCCCATAGGGTGCCGCGATCTCGTGGCCACTGACGATCGCCAAGTTCCCGCCAGCCACGAGAGAGGTCTCCATCCTGGGGAGAACGGTGTGCAAGTCCATCCAGTGGATGCTGGCCCCGGCCACGATGAGGCCGTATCCGGCCGTTCTCGAAGGGGAACTCCTCAGCACCCCGGCAGACCCACGGGAGGTTGGTGTCCATGGTCCACCCCGCCGCCAGCAGCGACGACGTGCCAAGTGTGCCACCCACCGTCGGGGCTGGGGGAGGTAAATCAGGGATTGTGGCTGCTATCGTTCCCTCGATGCCTCAACTCCGTCGCGGACGCCCCCCGTACCCAGACATCCTGACTCCCGCCGAGGGGCGCGTTCTCGCGGAACTCCGCAAGGGCGGCACGAACGCCGAGATTGCCGTCCGTGTCGGCATCGGTCCCGAGACCGTCAAGACCCACATTTCCAACATGCTCGCCAAGCTCAAGCTGGAGGACCGCCACCAGCTCGCCGCCTGGCGCGAGGAGGACGCGCCAGGCCGCCGCTGGCTCCTTGCTCCGTTCCTGCTCAGGCCGCTCGTGACCATGGGGGCTGTAGCCGGCGTAGCAGTCGTGATTGCGGTCATCCTGGTAGTGCTCTCGCTGCTGGGAGGCAGTGGTGAGGACGGCGAGGACCCTTCGGACTTGGTGGCTGCCGTGAGCACGGGTCTTGCGCACACCTGTGCTCTCTATCAGTCGGGGACCGTCCGCTGCTGGGGATGGGACATTGCAGGAGAGACGGAGACGCCTCCTGGCACGTTCAAGTCCGTGAGTGTCGGCGTGGCGCACACCTGTGCGCTCCGGGAGTCGGGTGAGCTAGCCTGCTGGGGGGACAACTCATCCGGCGAAACCGACGCGCCGGATGGGTTTTACCGCTTCGTGGGCGCTGGCAGCGGCTACACGTGCGCGCTCCGTGAATCGGGTGAGGCTGTGTGTTGGGGTTCGAACGTCGACGGTCAGGCCAGCCCGCCCGCAGGGACCTTTGTCGCGATGGGCGCCGGTTGGAAGTTCACCTGCGCGATCCGGGAGTCGGGTGAACTGCTGTGCTGGGGAGACAATCAGTGGGGACAGCTTGATGTGCCTCCCGGCTCTTACCGATCGGTTGACGCGGGGGCATCGCATGCCTGTGCCGTTACCCAGTCCGGCGATGCCGTGTGCTGGGGCAGGAACCACTATGGTGAGGGCTCACCTCCAACAGGATCGTTCCGATCCGTGCACGCGGGCGAGGACCACACCTGCGGCCTGCGCGCATCGGGCGAGGTCGTGTGCTGGGGATTTAACCATGATGGCCGGACCGATGTCCCCGCGGGAGTGTATCGCTCGGTGAGCGCGGGCTTTGAGCGCACCTGTGCCGTTCGACACTCCGGTGGCGTCCGCTGCTGGCCGGACACGGCCAGCACACTACCAGCCAAGTACGTTTTCCTAGACGTAGGACCGCTCTTGGACAGCGGAGGTCGCGACTTCGTCTGTGGCCTGGAGGAGTCCGGCGCCGTGAGCTGCATCGGCCTCAACCTGATCGTACCCCCACCGGGGCGCTATCGCGGGGTAAGTGTCGGGAGGGTCGGCAATCCGTTCAGTTGCGCCGTCCGTGAGTCGGGAGAAGTGGCGTGCTGGGGTGAAGTTGCTTACGGCCAGACCGATGCACCATCTGGAACCTTTCGGGAGGTGAGTGCGGGGGCTTACCACGTCTGCGCCCTGGCGGACTCCGGCCATGTGGCGTGCTGGGGTGAAGCTGATTACGGCCAGGCGGAAGCGCCCCCGGGGAGGTGGTACCGCTCGGTGGATACGGGGAGTTACCACACGTGCGCGCTTACTCAAGGGGGAGAGGTGTTCTGCTGGGGACAGAACGATCATGGACAGGTGGATGCCCCGCCGGGGACTTACACCTCCGTTAGCGCGGGCGCCGAGCACACGTGCGCCACATCTGAAGAGGGCGAGGTGGTGTGCTGGGGAAGTAACCAGGAGGGGCAGCTGGGCACGCCAGGCCCAACCTCCCTCCCATCGCAGTCGGACGGCAAGCGCTACGCATGCGAGACGGGGAGCATGGGCGAGGCTGTCTGCTTGGCACTGGATTCGAACGAGGAAGCAAGCCATCCCCGGGACCGCTATGTCGCGGTAAGCGCGGGAGGCGGCCACACCTGTGCTCTGCGGGAGTCGGGAGCGCTGGACTGCTGGGGCGGAGAAGGCTCCAGAGTCCGGCCCTGGGATCGCGAGGGCCTAACGGGGCCCTACCGTGCCGTCAGTGCCGGCCGTTCGATCACCTGCGCAATCGAGGAGTCGGGGGAGGCGGCGTGCTGGCGGATGCTCGGGCCGGGTGCTTCCCTGGAAACACTGAAGGCGGGCGGCCCCCACGATTGAGTCCGCCTCCCCGGCCCCGTAATCGGCGTCGTCCGCCCCCACAGCTCCCCCAACCGGTCGCCCACGCGCCTGACGGGTCGGGGGAGGTAAATCGGGCCTTCGGGCTGGTACCGTGTCCCCCATGCTGAAAGGCCAGAACTGCGCGGGGACGGGGCGAGCGCCAAGATCGCCGTCCGCATCGGCGCCGACCCCGAGACCGACAAAGGCCCACATCTCGAACATGCCCGCCAAGGTCGAGGTGGAGGACCGCTACGAACTCGCCACCCGGCGGGACAAGGACGCTCCCCTGCGCCGCCGCTGGCTTCGCCTTCTCGTTCCCATCCCCCTCAAGCCGCTGGCAGCCTCCGGTGTTGTAGCGGGTGCGGTGGCCCTGCTGGCAGTCGTGGCGTGCGGTAGCTCACAGGAGGCGCTCAACATCGAAGGAGTCGGCGAGATCGAGGGCCCGGTGGCTGTGTACGGAAAGAGGGAGCCGACGGAGAGCGGGTCTGAAGATCGTTACTCCGTCTTCGCGATTGACTTGGAGACAGGCCGGGGGTGGGACATCTGGGACACGACGGCGGAGCATATCGGGATCTGGCCGGCGGGAGTTCGGCTGGTCGTCTGGTCCCCCGACAGCCTGGCCATTCACTCGGTCTCGCTCGATGGGGAGTCTGCGGTTCCCCTCCATCCGGGGGGCGCACTCGCTCCGTTCGTGTCGTTCGATGGCTCGAAGATCGCCTTTGCCGTCGTTGGCTCCCCATCCGATGAACCCGACCGCATCATCGTCCTCGACGTGCAATCCGGTGACGAGATACTCCGCGTTGAGGCCGACGATCCCCGAGTCGACGCCGACGCTGTCGGGTCCGATGAGCAGTGGGCGCTGGAGGTGAGTCGCTGGAGCGTGGATGGGTCGGCGCTCCTCGTCTGGCGCACGGGGGGCGGTTCCTTCATCGTCACACTGGATGGCGAAGTCCACGAGATTCCTGATGAGCGCGACATCCCACTAAGCCTGCTCTCACCTGACCTGGGTTACGGCACTGAGGCAAGACGGCTATTCAGCGCTGGAGCCGAGTCTCTCGCAGTGGTCGAACTTGCCACGGGGCGGGATCTGCTGACGCTGACAGCGGAGGACGGCAGCCGCATATGGCACGCATACGGGCCAGCCTCCGGCAAGTATCTCTATGCCACGGCCCCCCTGGGTGTCGGCTCCGACGCCCGACGTGACCTGCTCGTCTGGCACCTCGCCGACCTCGACACGGGAAATACGACCGTGGTGAGCATCAGCGACGAGAAACTGCAAGCTGAGTGGGAGTGGACATGGTGGCTCCAGGAAGGTGGGTGGTTTCTCTCCCCGATGGCACAGTGCCTCTATCGCCATCGGGACTTGGACATTTGTGCCGACCTCATTGAGGTGTCCCAGGAGGCTCTCGAATTCCTCTACAAGGACCAGGAACGGCAGGAACGAAGTGACTCCATCCGTAGAACAGACTTCATCGGCTTCGTCTGGCTCGATTAGCCCACTTGGGGTTACCCCGTGAACGACACGGCGAAAGTCGGCGTCGTTAGTTATGAAGAGCGCGCACTCGGCCCGCAGGGCCGTCGCTGCGTGAAGGGCGTCCAGAGTCCCCAGTCCCGTCGCAGCACGCATGCGGGCGGTCTCCTCCCAAGTGTCTGCGTGTGGCAGGCACCACCTGCACCTTCGGGGCCGCGAACACGTCGCGGAAGGCCGCTTCGAGATCGAGATGGCGCTCCCGAATGGGTCGGACCAGCGTTTCGCAATGGCCAACTCGCTGCACACCACGGCAAACTGCCGGGCCTCGGCCTGCTGCGCGCTCTCGCTGGCGGTTCTTCGTCGACGAGGGCGCCTTGATGATCGTGGCGTCCACGATCGTGCCCTCGCGCAGGAACCAGGCTCGTCTCGGCGACGTTGATGACGCTACTCTACCGCGAGGGTGGTCGCGGACTGCTACAGGAACCGGGATCACCTCGAGCGGGCTGCGGGTGGGTACCATGCGCACTGCGGCGCACTCCGCCACCCAACTCCCGGCACCGTGGGATTAGGGTCGCCCGCGCGCCGTAACGGCATGCCACTAGCCCCCTGCGACTCCGACTCGCCAGACTCGGACAGGTTCCTATGAGTCAACGCGGCAGGCGCTACATCGAACATCCGGGCCTTCAAGGGCCATGCCAACTCGCTCAATGTGAAGTTCCGGCACGACCGCGAGTTGGAGTTCTACGAAGAGCACTGCCTGCTGTTGCCAGCGGCGCGGTTCCACCAGCCGACTGCCTATCTGACCTCCGTTACCCAGGGGAACAGTCTCTGGCCGGTCACGAATCCCGAAGACCTTGAGCCGCCGGACGCCTTGCGGCGGCTACAAAAGGGCCATCCAGTATAGGAGGACTACAGCAGAGGCGCTGCGTCCGCACCACTGGCCAATGTACCTTGATAAGGAGGGAGCCACTTCCGCACTGGCATTCCTCGCCGTAGCGGTTCTGCTTGTCTTCGCCATCCCCTTTGCCGCTTATGCGCCGGAAGTGGTGCTGCCCGCCACCCTCGCCGTTGCCGTTTGGAGCGGCCTCTCGGCTCGTAGGGCCAGCGGGAACCGTGGCGAACGAGGCTTCCTGATCGCGCTATGTGTCGAAGCGAGCCTGGTGAACGTCGTTGCCCTGTACCTCCTCATCAACCGCTACGCGTGAGGCGCAAAACTGAGGGGAAGTGAAGAACGCCTCACTTCCCCTCAAGTGGGTCGCCACCACCAGTTGAGCGTCAATTGCCTCCAGCGTTACAGTGCTCTTTATGGTGAAAACCTGGATATATATTGGTCCATATAATCGAAAAATAGCAAGTATAAATCCCATAATCTGTTCCTACTGCCGCAGATTGTGTCGTGGCGGATGTATCCGGAAATTCAGGAGTCGGAAATCCATCCGAAGAAAATCTTCCAGTGGCAGTAGCACGGTACGCAATAACTGGTGGGGTCTTTCTGTCCCAGATTCCTCGATGTGAAGACGAATTCTTTGTCCAGCTGGCGTGACCCACCCCAGTAGCCAACGTACTCCGGTATCTCATCCTCACACACCAGGCTTGTATCGGGGCAGCCTCGATGAGTCGGCGAACGGGCGCACCCTCCACTGCCTCAACTTCCCTTTCTGCTGCTACCAAGCGCCGCGCTGTAGAAGCTGCAAGTGGCTTCACGGTGATCGAGGGGAAGACGGCGCGATGCACGAACAACTCGTGCGACGCCTTTCCGCCGCTCTGAGAAGTCTGCGTCCACAGCATCATGGTCAGCCGCCACGGCCGCATTGGCCTTCCTTGGGTGCTCGCAGTTCGCCTCCGACCAACCCTGTACCAACACCCGCAACCTCAAACGCTCGGCGCTGATTCGCCCCCTATCGGACCCGAGGGTGCGGCATAGTGGACTGTCTTCGGAAACGAGTCGGTGGATTGAGAATGCATGCTCCAGGGGGCGGTTCGAGGGCGGTGGCCTGGGAGAGAGCACGCACCTTTGGTGAAGATGCAAACGGATCGAGGGTGCAACGCCTGTCTTAGGGCCCGTACGCGCTGCGCGCCTTTTCAATCATCTGTCGGAGTTCAGATTCGCGGTCCTCAAGGTCTTGCGCCGTGAGCCGCACTCGGTACTTCCTCCACCGCATGTCATATTCCAGAAGATCCAGACCCGCTTCGATGAGCTGGGCGGTCAACTCGTCAGAACGGGGGATTCCGAACTCGGCCACGACGGTGTCGCCCCTGCGGGGTCTGAAGATCACCAGGTTCCTCGGCACTCCGTAGTTGGCCAGCCCGATGTAGTACTTGTTGTACTTCGCCTCTAGCCCCGGCTCGGTCGCCTGCACCATGTGGACCACCCGATCCACGATGCTCATCGAGCCGGGTGAAGCCTTCTGCTGCCAGTAGGCGCGATCGACAGTTTCGCCCTCGTCCTCCTCGTCGGTGCCGATAGTCATCAGGTCGAGCACGCGGGTGGCGACGATGGTGAACGCTCCGTTCACCTCAAGGCCCTGTATCTGGATCGCGATCAGGGGGATGAATCCGTTGAACAGGCTGACCACGTTGAAAAAGCGGCTGGTGATCTCTTCGGCCGCGATGACCGCGACATGGTCGTACTGCGGATAGCGACGCTTTTCGAGATCCCAGTACTCGATGGTCCGGATGATGTGGGATGCATCGGTAGCCCCGAGCTGTAGCTCGACCACGTAACGGACGAGTGTCTCCGGGTCGAAAAGCAGGAGGTCGAGCCGTCCGCCCTGCGGCTGGCGGCGCTCAACACCCGTGACCTCGACATCCCCCAGCCCGAGCAGGCTGGGGTCCTTCTCGATCTGCGCCTGCAACGCACGTTCGGAAAACTCCGCGTTCCCGCGCAAGGTCACGCGCTTCGCTCGGTGAAACTCCACTGCGTTCCTCCGTGCATCGTAGGTCACAAGCAGTCGTGGCAGCCGTGCGGATTCTACAGAACAGCATCGCAACGACGGCGCTTCTCGCGTTGCCTACCCCCGGCTCTCCGTAGCGAAGACCCCTCGAAGATGATGCGGACCGCCTCGGCGGACCTCGACGGCCTCGGATACCCCGTCGCCTCCCCGGTGCGCAGGCTCCACCTCGCCAGCGGCTAACGTGAGGATGGTCGCGCTCCCGAAGCCACCTGACGGTCCACGCGGGCCGCACAAGACGAGGCCCCGCTCCTGCACCCATTGAAGTAGGGGCGGGGCCTCGCAAAGGGGGTGACGACCGCCAAGCGACCGTCCACCGCAACCTTACAGCAAGAACGAAAGGTCCGAACCATGGACCTGGCGGGATTCATCGATACGTTCCGGGAGGCCATCGCCCAGCGGGTGTTGGAGTCCTACCCGCCCCGCTACCGGCCCTCCGAGCAGGGCCGGCCACTCCCCCGCCTGCTGCGCGCCCCGCGGGGCGCGCAGGCCGACGCCCTCTTCGCGCGCGCGCCCTGGTGATGCACCTGAGAGCGAGGTTTCCCTGCACACTGCCCCGCGGCCTACTCCATCTCGCCCGGCCCCGCCACCCAGAACTCGCCCGTCATCGTGTCTGGATGAAACTCGCACCAGAACGTGTAACGGCTCAGCGGCTCGGACCTGTAGACCAACAGCGGTGGTGACGTGAAGGTAAACGTGTGGCTGGTTCCGCCTACCACCGTTGGCGACCTGAGTTGCTGCGGGTCACCATTGCTTCCCTCGCAGCCGCAGAGGCACCCGCCCGGGTTGTGGGGATGGACCACCTCATCCCCGCGATACCAGACGGCGAAGTTGTGGTTGACGCCCTCGTCTTGGTTGTCCAGCGTCAGGACCACAGTGACACCTGGCGGCAGGGCGATGTCGGCGGGATCGAAGGCACTGTTCTTGGCTGTGACCGTGACGGCGTAGGGGGCGGATTGAACGCAAGCGGCTGGCGCCGGCGCCGCGCCCTTCTGGCAGGCACCCACCAGCGCTCCAAGCCCCAGCGCGAGGATCAGGCAGCATGCCGCGACGAGCAGGCGCATAGCGCAAGTCTCTCATGCCCGGCCAACCTCGGCGCGTCGGGGCCTCGCGCGTCGAGGAAGGCGTGGACGTACTCGTCTGCCACCCCCGGCTCGTGCAGACGGGGCTCGACCTCGTGGAGTTCCCGACGATCTGCTGGTACGAGACGGAGGTCTCGGTTTTCCAATCCACACCAAACGCTGCGCTACTCGTGGTCGGTTGACCTGCCAGCAGTAGGGTGACTGCCGCGCGAGTGCGGCTCAGGTCGCAGCCCAGCCCTCCGATAGCACTTCGGCCTGCTCCAGCACCGTGAGCGTTGCCTGCTCCTGCTTGTCCGGCGGATAACCGTGCCGCCGCAGGATGCGCCTCACGTGACGGCGGAGGTTGGCGCGCACGTTCTCACGCAGCGTCCAATCGATGGTGACGTTGCTGCGGACCGTCTCGACCAGCTCGCGGGCGATGGCGCGCAGCGTCTCGTCGCCGAGAACCTGGACCGCACTGTCGTTGGTCTCGAGGGCGTCGTAGAAGGCAAGCTCGTCCTCGCTGAGGCCGAGTTGCTCGCCCCGCGCGCTCGCCTCGCGCATCTCGCGCGCCAGCTCGATTAGCTCTTCGATCACCTGCGCCGCCTCGATCGAGCGGTTCTCGTAGCGGCGCAGGCTCTGCTCGAGCAACTCGGCGAAGGAGCGGGCCTGCACGACGTTCTTGCGACGGCGGGTGCTGACCTCTCCCTTGAGCAGCTTCTGCAGCAGCTCGACCGCGAGGTTGCGGTGCGGCATGCCGCGCACCTCGGCGAGGAACTCCTCGGAGAGAATCGAGATGTCGGGCCTGTCGAGGCCAGCCGCCTCGAAGATGTCGATGACGCCCTCGGGCGCCACCGCGCGGGAGATGATCTGACGCACCGCGTAGTCGAGCTCGTCCTCGGCGCGCACCTCGCCGGCGCTC
>LXNI01002412.1_pt1 | contig 13025 bp, 9 predicted proteins | sample 809091 | NCBI WGS metagenome assembly LXNI01 (sample SAMN04870527, study PRJNA318959) | sponge metagenome | biome: 01000161; feature: marine sponge reef; material: water | host: Sarcotragus foetidus | place: Greece: Milos, Mediterranean Sea | collected 2013-05-29 | depth 5-7 m | reverse complement strand
GACGTGCGGAAGTATGCGCGGAATAACCCAGACGGTTTTGTGTCCGCAATTGGCAATCCTTTCTAACGACAGATTTCTCACCGTGCGATTGACTTACTCTGTAGAATACAGTAGGCATGCTAATACTCTCCGGCAGTTCCCGTCAAACGCCACCATCTTGTAACACTCCGCCAGCGTAGGAAATACTTCAACCCGCGACCATACACTCACCCCACCGCCACCATTCCCTGCTACCCTGTCACCACGCCCGCCTCTACCGCGCGGCGCAACGACCGAGCTTATGAGAATCGAGACGCCTTGTGACACAAAAAATATTTCCGTCTATCGATAATCATTATCAACGGCTCATATCACTGCCGCGCAATCCTGACCCGCTCCCGCAACCCGCAACGTTCTTGCGGCGAAAAAAAGTTTCCCATTCGCCACAAGAATTCGCCATATGAACATTAAACCAGATGGGGGAGGGGCTAGGGGATGGGGGTGTAAACCCCTACATAATCCGGTTGATCCCATCAAAGGCCGCCGTCTTATAACACTCCGCCAGCGTGGGATAGTTGAACACGTTATTGATGAAATAATCCACCGTGCCGCCGAAAGCCATCACCGTCTGCCCGATGTGAATCAGCTCGCTCGCGCCTTCGCCGATGATATGCACGCCCAGCAGCTTGTGATTCTCGCGGTGAAAAACCAGCTTGAGCATGCCGATGGTATCGCCCAGGATCTGCCCGCGCGCGATCTCCTTGTAATAGGCCTTGCCGATCTCGTAGGGGATGCCGGCCCGCGTCAGTTCTTCTTCGTTGGCGCCGCAGGTGCTTATCTCGGGGATGGCGTAGATGCCGTAGGGGAAAAGCTCGGGGATGCTCTGATGCTCGATGCCGAAGGCGTGGCAAGCCGCCATCCGCCCCTGCTCCATCGAAGTCGATGCCAGACTGGGAAAACCCACCACATCGCCCACCGCGTAAATGCTGGGGATGGCTGTCTGATAATGCTCGTTCACCTGGATGCGCCCGCGCTTGTCCGGCACGATGCCGATATTCTCCAAGCCCAGGCTGCGGGTCGCGCCTTGCCGTCCGATGGCGTAGAGCGCCTTCTCGGTGACGATCTCCTTGCCGCTCTCCAGGCAGGTCTTGACGCCTGTGCCATATCGCGTATCGCAGTGTTCGATCGTGCGCACATTCTCGCCCAGGCGCAGGGTCACCCGCTGCTGTCGCATGTGGTAGACCAGCGCGTCCACGATCTCGTGATCGACGAAATCCAGCAGCCGGTCGCTCAGCTCCACCAGCGTCACTTGCGCGCCCAGGGTGGCGAACATACAAGCGTACTCGCAGCCGATGACGCCGCCCCCGACCACCGTCAGCGTCCGCGGCAGATGGTCCAGCTTGAGCAAGCCGTCGCTGGTGAAAATCGTCTCGCCGTCAAAGGGAATGTGGGGCGGCTTCACCACTGTCGTGCCCACGGCGATCATGATATGCCGCGTCGTGATCTCGTCCTCGCCCTTTTTGTCGACGAAGCTGAGATGCACCGTGTGCTCGTTAACCAGCGTGGCGATGCCGGCGAAAAGCTCCACGCCGTTGCGCTGCAGCTGATGCCGGCTGATCTCGATCTCGTGGCGAATGACGTGGTCGGCGCGCAGAAGCAAGTCGCTCATGGTGATATTCTGCTTGACCGTGTAGGACGCGCCATATATCGAGCGCTGGCGAAAGCCCGACAAATGCAGCACCGCCTCGCGCAGCGTCTTGGACGGGATGGTGCCCGTATTCACCGATACGCCGCCGATCAGCGTCTTCTTCTCGATCACCGCCACCCGCTTGCCCAGCTTGGCCGACTGAATCGCCGCGCGGTGGCCCGCCGGTCCCGAGCCGATGATGACCATGTCGTAGTCGTAACGCCGCGGTTTTGGCGCCGGAGCGGGTTCAGCTTGTGGTTTGCCGTTGCTAGTCGGCTTCCTAGCTGCAAGTCTTTCGGCCATCGTGCGCCTCTTCCACTCGCGCTGCCGTCCCTATGAGGATAACGCAAACGCAGGCGCGGCGGCAAACAGCGTTGCCTGGCCGTATGAGGGTCAATGGTTGAACGAATGACAGGCGGCGCTTCCGAATGGTTCTACTTGAGTGTAGGGGCGAGCCTTGGCTCGTCGGCCAACAGCGTCAGCATGCGCCCGGCGGCTATACCCGGTTCAAAACAGGACAAGCGCCGCTCAGCGAGATTGAGCAAGCAAGCTGCGAAGATTATGATTTAGAGCTTAAGGTGATAACCGGTATGACCCGCGTGGTCTTGTTTTTGTACTCGGTAAATCCAGAATGCCGCGCTTCCATTTTTTCGTACAATTCCGTACGCTCAGGTTCCGCGGTAATGCTTGCCAGCGCCGGAAAGGTTTCGCTGCCAACTTCAACTGTGACTTCAGGATTGGCGACAATATTATGATACCAATCCGGATGGGTATCCGCGCCCGCTTTGGAAGCGATAATCACATAGCGATTGCTATCAGCCAAATAGACCACCGGATTGATTCGCTCGAGCCCGCTTTTCGCGCCAATCGTATGTAATAGCAGTAAAGTCGCGCCTTCAAAGAAACCGCCAACCTTGCCGCCATTTGCCCGAAACTCTTCGATAATCTGCTTGTTGAAATCACTCATGCGCTTGTTCTCCATTGAAGATACGATCCCGCGCCAACCAAAACCCGGCGTAGCGTAGCGTATATTGGAAGGATACCGTTTGCAAGTGCCAGCCAATTGCCAAATGCGCCCCCCTACTCCCGCAGCACAATCCGCAGGATCTCGCCCGTAGCGACATCGGCGGTGAAGAGCCGCCCGTCCGGCGCCTGGACGATGCCGTTGCTGGCGCGCAAGGCGCTCTGCTCGGCCGGCAGCCCCTCGCTGAGCAGCGTCACCGTCTCGTAGCGGCCGTCGCCGTCCTCGTCGCGCAGCTGGCTGAGCGCGCCGCCGTGCATCAGCAGCAAGCTGGCGCCGCGCCGGAACATGCCCGACACTTGTCCCAGCGCTTCTTGTTCGTCCGAGAAAATCAGCACGGTCTCGTCCGCCAGCCCGTCGCCGTCGCGGTCGCTCAGGCGATACACCTCGCCGGCGCGCGTTGCCGCCAGCAGTTGCCCGTCGGCGTCAAAGGCCATGGCGGCGATGATGTTCAGCCGGTCGCTGTCGATTGGCGCCGCGCCATAGACGACGGTATCGGCCGCGCTAAGGGTGTCATCCTCGACGGCGGGAGTGCCCGTGGCAGCCGTCTCCAGCGCGGTTAAGGTGGCGGCTGACAGCGTGGCGCGCTGCAACTGCGCCTGCGCCGTCGCTTGATAGGCGGCCAAGGTGGCGCGGGCATCGGCGGCCGGTCCCTCCGCAGCGACTGTCTGCCTGATGGCGGCGGCGGCGGTCTGGCTGGCCATCTGCTGATGCAGCTCAATGGCGCTGCAAGCGCTCAGCAGCCAAGCCAGGCCGAGGCTGACGAGCAGGCGCGCCGCCCTTGGAAATCGTAAGTTCGCTTTCACGCCGATAAGTATAACGCTTTTGCGCAAGATCAAATTGGTGGCGCGGCCGTCGCGATGAATATGATAATGAAAGCCAGGAAGGCGGCTAGAATGCCGAAGGAGATGATCGGCTTGATGCTCTGGCGCTTGCTGGTCGCGGAGACTGTCGCTTCACGCTGGCGCAGCATAGCCCCCGCTACCTGATTGGCGAACCAGCTCATGCCCCCAGCAGTTGCGATAATCGCGGCGGCGTAGGCCAGGTCGTCAGAATTTGGCAGTTGGTACAAGCTGCGCGTCAACGGCGCATTCAGGACCATGGCAGCGATAACAGCGATGGCGGTTCCGCGCCAGCTCGGCTCCCGCTTGCGGATGGCGCTGCTGTAATAAGCCCAAATGTCGATGGCGATCAGCGGCAGCAATGCGGCTAGCCAGGCTGCGACTTGCAGCATCTCGGCGTCGAAGAGACGGATGAGGATCAGGCGACTTACCAAAGCCAGCAGCCCGGCCGCGGTGGCCGCGCCGGTGCAGCGGGTGACGCGCGTGGCGATCACGCCGACAAAGGCAACGCATGCGGTCAGATTGGCCGCCAGCAGCCATTCCGGGCGATACATGTCGGACGGACTCACTGTTAGGCCGATTATCGCCGCGTCCCAGTCGATCAGCATAAGCTGCAGCCACAGCATCTGCATGGCAGCCAGAATCAGCAGCGACAAGCTGTCGTCGAGCCGCAGCTTGAAGATGACGTGCCATTCGTGTCGCCGCCAGGTTGATACGTGCAGGTCCAGGGCCAGCAGCTGCGTCACGACGAAGCTGATCAGCAAAATCAGATGCGGCACGCTCCAGGGCGTGATGTCTTCGCCGAAGATCAAATGCCAGACCGGGTCCGCCGGCAAAGCGTACAGTAAAAAGGCCGCATTCATTATCAGCAGCCCGACCATGGTGTTGGCGCGGAATCGCTGTTGAAAGTTGCCGCGCAAATGGCGATTGAGATATAGCAGCGCCCAGAAGCCGCAGGCGCTGAACGTGGCGAAGCCGAAATAAATCAGCAGGTGCGGGCGCCACAACAAGTCCTCGCCGAAGGGAATGCCGTAGCTGCGGTGCCACACTTCGTCCCAGAGGCCGCCGACAATGGTGGCAAAGCCGCCAAATGCCAGAATCAGCGCCAGGAGCTCGCGCGCCCGGAAGGTCAAGGCCTGCTTCTGCGGCTGACGCAAGCCGGGCGCTAAAGGCCGAACCAGCAGATGCCAGAAGGCAATCACGAAGGCGCATATCACCAGCAAGAACACAGCGCTCTGCACCCAGAAGGCGGCGGCGCTCACATCAGCGGGAATGCCGCCCCAGACGGCAAATGCCACGAATAGACCGACGCCGGCCGCTCCAGCGATAATCCAGGGCAGTCGCTGGCTCTGCGTGGGCATGATGAACTCCGAGGAAACACGACTTGCGCTTCACCTAGCTTACCACAAGGTGAGGCGCGTCAAGCGAGAATCTGTGCGCGCGGAGCGGGACGGGTCAGTCGTCGAGGAGTTGCTTGAGGAATGCTTTGGCGTCGTCGAAGGATTGGTCATCAAATGTGCCCATGTTCCACCACTTCATATTGTACATATAGCGCGGCAATTCTCGTGTTGCGTCTTTGCTTCCGGCCAAGTCTCTCAAGACTAATTTTCCAGAGAGCAGAACATTGAGTCGACCCTTGTCTTCGCGATTGCGCGCGACCTCGGATTCCGGGTGCTTTTGCTTGATACAATCGAAGTAATTGTCAACACAATACATCATTGGGTCGTCAGCGAGTGCTTTGAGCAAAATGGTCTCAAGCGAGCCTTCAGAAGTAATGTCAGAACTTGGTAAGCTGAGCAGAGACAAACTCGGTTTACTATTAGATGGTGTCATGAAGTCCTGCAATTGGGGTGGTTCAATGTCTCTTGAACTTTCGGAATACGAATTTCGTATCGCCGTGTTTACGCTATCCAAGGCTCTAAGTGGCGCGCCTCTTTTGCGCTCAGAATCCGTTTGGTTGTAGTCAACGTCTCGAACAATCCAGATTCTGTTGACGGAATCGAAATTCGGTTGCTGCAGCAGCTCAAAAAGGTATGCGCCGAGTCTGTTTTTGCCGCGATACTTGCGAATCTTGTATGCAGATTGATCGAATGGCTCTTTGCGATCCTTTTCGATGTGAGATATCAAACGCTTAAAGAATTGCTTGTCGTCGGGACCTTCAACAAGGAGTAGCCGTGTTACGCCGTCGGGAATGAGATCGGTCATCCACGCACCTCATGCTCAAAGTCAAAAGCTGCGACCGCGTCCATGCCGAACTTGTTGTAGGTGACCGCTTCAATATCACTGTCGGGCTTTCGGTCCAGGCGATGGTAGCGGAACCCATATTCATCGTCGTCCTTGAAGGCCTCGTGGGCCGCGCGGATCATTTCCAGGCTGTGCGTCGTGGCGAAGACTTGCACGTTTAGCTCGCTTGCCAAGTCTCCTATGGTTTTCCAAACCTCTTGTTGAATAGTGTGATGTAAGCCGTTTTCGACTTCATCAATAAACAGGATTCCGTGTGCCAAATCGCTCATAGTGAGAATGATGCTAGCAAATCGATTTGTCCCATCCCCGAGACTTGTGAATGGGAGCAATTGGCTCAAACCGATGTCTGCACTTAGAACAAGACGCCCGTCCACGTAAAGCAAATCAACGTCGTTGACTCGCGGCTCGATTTCGCGCAGTGTATTGATAAACCTCTTCTTGCGATTCAGCTGTCGAACTCGGCTGTACAAACTTGCAAGTCGGCGGCTACTGATTCGTTCCATTGCGAAAAGGAATTCCGACGAATACAGAGCTAAGTTGCGTAGACGTGACGCCCTTACTTTTCCTTGAAGGTATATGAGAAGTGTGGACTGACGGTCGTATTCGGCACCAATTTCAAGGATGGCAGCACTCTTGAGCAGATCAAAGTCTTCAACACGAAATTGATCCAGCGCCCAAACATAGTCGTCGCTCTCTGAGGACTTAACCGCTAATGTAACTGAAGTTGTTTCGTCTAGACTGAATAGTGACTGCTGCAATGGCTTTATGTCAGCCGATAGAACAATTGTATTAGCAGTATCAAAATCATGGAATATTATTGGCCATCCTCCGATATCCGCGCTTACAAGGTCGGGATCTCTAGATAACGAGTCGCGCGAGAATAACGAATGCGCAGCACGATCAGTTCGCAGCAGAGTCTTTACGTCCCGATTGCCTGCATGCAAATACATCGCCTCAAGCAGCGCAGTCTTCCCAGTATTATTCTTCCCCGCAATCAGATTCACCCGACCCAGATCATTGATCTGTAAGTCCTTAAAGCAGCGGAAATTCTTCACCCGAAACGACTTGTACATTTTGCGCCTTCCTACGCGGAGCGTCCCACTCGCCCTCATTATACATCTCAGCGCAGCGGATTTTCAGTGTTACAATGCCCTGCCATGACTACCATCCTCGCCATCGAGACCTCCTGCGACGAGACCGCCGCCGCCGTCATCAGCGCCGGGCCCGCCTTGCGTTCCAACGTGGTCGCCTCGCAGGTCGACCTGCACGCTCAGTACGGCGGGGTCTTCCCGGAATTGGCCTCCCGCGCCCACGCCGAGGTCATCAGCGCTGTAGTCGCGCAGGCAATGGCGGAGGCGCGCGTCGAGTATGCCGATCTGGACGCGCTGGCCGTGACGCAAGGTCCTGGCCTGGTCGGCTCGCTGCTGGTGGGCATCAACTTCGCCAAAGGGCTGGCGCTGGCGACCGGGCTGCCGCTGCTGGGCATCAATCACCTGGAAGGGCATATCTACTCGCTGTGGCTGGCGACGGACTTCGACCAGCCGGATTTCCCGCTGCTGGCGCTGATCGTCTCGGGCGGGCACAGCGAGCTGGCGCTGATGAAGCAGCACGGCGTCTATCAGCGGCTGGGCGGCACGATTGACGATGCGGCGGGCGAGGCCTTTGACAAAGTCGGGCGATTGATCGGCTTGCCATTTCCCGGCGGGCCGGCCATAGAGCAGGCAGCCCAAAGCGGAGATCCCCAGGCCTTTAGCTTTCCCCGCGCCAAGACCGACGGCGATTATGACTTCAGCTTCAGCGGACTGAAGACGGCGGTCATGCGGGCCGTGACGGTGCAGCCCAGCGGACGCCGCAACCAGCGCCGGCGCGGCGACGAGCGGCACGCTGCCCTGCGCGACGATGTGAATATCGCTGATGTCGCGGCCGGTTTCCAGGACGCGCTGACGGAAGCGCTGGTGGCGACGACTTGTCTAGCGGCGCGCGACTTTGCTGTGCGGGCGGTGCTGCTGGCGGGCGGGGTCAGCGCCAATACGCTGCTGCGCCAGAAGTTGGGCGCTGCGCTGGACCTGCCGCTCTATGTGCCGCCGCTGCCCCTCTGCACCGACAACGCCGCCATGATCGGCGCGGCCGCTCATTTTCGTTTGCGCGCCGGTTTCCGCAGTCCGCTGGATTTCGAAGCGCGCGCCAGTTGGCGTTTGAGCGAGGATGTGTATGCCGATGAACTCAGCCACAGCTGAGCGCGCTGGATTGCCAACCCGCCCGCCGCGCAGATTCGCCCGAGCCGCTGTACAATCGTCAGTTGCGATAGACGCCAATATCACAGGCAGCGCATGACACAACTGCAAATCGGCATCATCGGCGCTGGCGCGGCTGGGCTGGCAGCGGCCTGGGACTTCGTCCGCGCCGGGCACGCCGTCACCCTCTACGAAGCGGCTGACCGCGTCGGCGGCTTGGCGGCCGGCTTCAAAGACGAAGGCTGGGACTGGACGCTGGAGAAGTTCTACCACCACTGGTTCGCCACCGACCACGATATTCTGGGCTTGGCCGAGGAGATGGGCCTGCGCCACAAGATCATCTTCCCGCGCCCCAAGACGAGCTACTGGATCAATGGGGCGCCGGTGCGCAGCGAGATTTCGCCCTCGGCGCTCTTCCTGCCCCTCTCGCTGATGTCCACCCTGCGCATGGGCTTGGCCGGAATGGCCATCAAGTTCGCGCCGCGCTGGCAGCCCTTCGAGCGCGTCACCGCCGACGCCTGGATGCGCCGCTGGATGGGCGCCGAGGCTTATGAGAAATTCTTCAAGCCGCTGCTGATCGGCAAATTCGCCGAACAATACGATCAGGTGCCGATGTCATTCATGTGGGCGCGCATCGTCAAGCGCACGCTCAAGCTGGGTACCTACACCGGCGGCTTTCAAGCTTTCCTGGATGAGCTGGCGGCGCAACTGCGAAAGGGCGGCGTGGCGATTCATTTGAGCGCGCGCGTCGAGGAGATCCGCCTGCGCGAGGGAAAGCCGGCGCTGCGTATCGGTGGACAGTGGCAGGGCTTCGACCGCGTACTCAGCACAACATCGCCGCGGCTGCTGCTGCGGATGGCGCCCGACTTGCGCGAGACAGAATACGGCCGGCAAGTGGAGGCGCTGAAGAGCATCGGCGGGCTCTGCGTCGTCTTCGCGCTCAAGCAGCCGCTGATGCCGGACGATACCTACTGGCTCAATCTGCCGGCTACAACGGCCGACAAGACCCGGTCCGACTTTCCCTTTCTGGCCCTTGTGGAACACACCAACTATATCTCGCGCGAACATTACGGCGGCGACCATATCGTCTATTGCGGCGACTACGTGCCGCCCGACCACGAATACTTTCAGCTGAGCGAAGACGAGTTGGTGGAGCGCTTCCTGCCCGCGCTGACTAAGATCAATCCGGCCTTTAAGCGGGACTGGATACGCAAACGCTGGGTCTGGCGCGCCGCCTACGCGCAGCCCGTGCCGACCTTGAACCACAGCCGCAACCTTCCCGCGCTGAAGACACCGCTGCCCGGACTCTACTGGGCGAGCATGTCGCAGGTCTATCCCTGGGATCGCGGGACGAATTATGCCGTCGAGATCGGTCGACGCGCGGCGCGTTTGGCGCTTGGAGGCGGCTGAGCCAAGCCGCGTCGCCGGAAGAACTGTACAGGCGGCGAATCGTGCTATCGTTGCGCAATTGCAGTATAATCAGTAGACTGGGCGCTTTTCGCAGGCGGCTCTTGCTTTGAATCCGTCGCGCGTCCGCAGGCTTGAGCCAATTGGAAAATCGAGCTTATAGATTCATATTTAGATATTGTATTATGGAAGGGTATCAGCAACGAGATGTCGCAGCGGCGCTTGCGGATTTGCGGGGCGGCGTCTGCGCCAAATGCTGATGCCAGTCATAAGCCGTCGCTGCCAGAATCTCAAAGGTTACTTTAGCGTGTCGGAAGCACAGACCAGCGCCATCAACTTAATCGCCGAGCTGCGGCAGCTTGAGGACTTGATCGACCAGGTGAGCAGCACGGTCGAGTCTCAGCGGGAACTGCTGCTCAAGCGCCGGCTGGCGATGCCGCCCACGATTCTGCAGAAGCTGGGCGAGTTGCAGCAGGATTTCAAGCGCCTTGAAGACAACGTGGTGGGGGAGCAGACCGAGCTGCAGCAGTTGCGCGCCCTTTCCGACATGTCGACCCGCATCACCAATTCACTTGATGTCGATACCGTCCTGCAGGAGACGATGGAGCTGGTCATCGTCCTGACGCAGGCGGAGCGCGGTTATATCATTCTGCGCAACCCGGACAGTGGCGAGCTCGAATTTCGCATCAGCAGCGAGGGCGGCTTGCTGGGGCGGGGCATGGACCGCGGCGGCGCCCCGCAGATCAGCATGACGGTGGTCAATCAGGTCATTGAGACCGGCGAGCCTTTGCTGGCTGATAACGCCTTCCAGGACGAGCGGCTGTCCAGCACCGAAAGCATTATCAACTTCGTGCTGCGGTCAGTGCTTTGCGTACCGTTGAAATACAAAGATCAAACCACCGGCGTCGTTTATGTGGACAATCGCCTGGTATCGGGCATATTCACCGAGCGCGAATTGAACCTGATGCTGGCCTTCGCCAACACCGCGGCCGTCGCCATCGCCAACGCGCATATGTACAGCCGCGCCGAACAGATCCTGGCTGAGATCACGCGCGTCAAAGAATTGATGGACAACATCTTTTCTTCGGTGGGCAGCGGCATCATCGCCGTCGACTCCAACGACCTGGTGCATACCTTCAATCGCGCGGCCGGCGAGATACTGGATGTCATGCCGGATGCGGCGGTCGGCTACGAAGTGGATCACTTGATAAAAAACACGGCGCTGCAGTTGGCCGATCATCTGGCGCTGGTCAAAGAAAAGAATATGGACCATTCGCTGGAAGTGAGCGCGGACCTGCCCGGTCGCGGCCAGATCGCCCTGGCGCTCTCGCTGTCGCCTTTGAAGGACGGCAACGACCGCACCCAAGGCGTTACGCTGGTGATGGACGATGTCACGCATCTGGTTGAGCACGAGTCGACCATCCGCGAGATGAAGCGCATCTTGCCCGAAGGCATGGTGGACCAGATCAACGAAATCGCCAATATCGAGATGGGCGGCGTCCGGCGGGAGGTGACTTGTTTATTCGCCGATGTGCGCCCCTGGACGACCCTGCCCGATGTCACCGCCAGCGAAAAACTGAGAATTCTCAACCAGTATCAAGCGGTGGCGACGGCCTGCATCCACGAATGCGGCGGCATCATCGACAAATACATGGGCAACGAGGTGATGGCGCTCTTCAACACGCAACTGAATCCCGAACATTGCCACGCCCAGCGAGCGATCGATTGCGCCCTGCTTATGCGCGACCACTACATCGATCTCTACCGTGAAATGGGCATCGATCCCGAGCCGCACTATTACATCATCGGCATGTACACCGGCGTGGCCACCCTGGGCAACGTAGGCAGTTTTCAGCGGCGCGAATTCACCGCCCTGGGTCACAGCATCAATACCGCCAAGCGCGTGCAGGAAAACGCCGCTCCCGGCAGCATCACCATCCTGCAGGAGACGCTTGACCATCTCAATCACAATCACAGCGGAAACCTTGCCTACGATATTCGCCCGCGTGACCTCATCTACGGCAAGGGGCTCTCCCAAGGCAAGCAGGCATACGAGGTCTTTAGAAACCGATGAGTCAACAGGCTGGCGCCGGTGGCTTCAGCGCGATTCAAGCCGAAGTACGCGGCCTGAAGCAGCGCGCCGATGAAATCAAGACCCTGCTGGAGCAGCAGCAGGAGTTGCTGCGCCGCCGCGGCATCAACTTGCCGCCCAAGGCCATCGACCGATTGTGGACCGTCCGCTCTTGCATCGACAAGCTGTCGGTCGGCCTGGTCGATACGCACATGCAGCTGCAGCAGTTGCGCCGCCTGGCGGAAACGACAGCGCTGATCAACTCGCCGCAGGAGACTGACGAAGTCCTAAACCAGGTGATGGAAACCGTGATCCAGTTGACGCAGGCGGAACGCGGCTATATCGTGCTGAAGAACCCGCAGAGCGGAGAGCTCGAGTTCAAAGTGGCGCGCGGGCTGAGCGCGGAAGAGACGGCCGCGGGCGGGCGCATCGTCAGTTGGTCGGTGATCAACCTGGTAGTCGAAAGCGGCGAGCCGCTGCTGACGGTGGATGCCGGTGCTGACGAGCAATTCAGCCACAGCGAAAGCATCGCCGGCTTTAACTTGCTCAGCATATTGGCCGTGCCGCTGAAGGCGCGCGACGAAGTGATCGGCGTGGCGTACTGCGACAACCGCGTCATGGCGGGATTGTTCAAAGACAACGAGCTCGGGCTCTTGACCAGCTTCGGCCAGCAGGCGGCCGTCGCCATTGAGAATGCGCGCTTGTTTGAGGACATCCGCGCGCAGATGGCGCTGATTGAGGAGATGCAGGTTCGCCTGTCCAATATCTTCGCCTCGATCGGTTCCGGCGTCATCACGGTGAACGACGAGAATTGCATCATCGTATGTAACGAGGCGGCCGAGGAGATCACCGGCGCGCCAAACGACCGGGCTATCGGCGTCTCGCTCCACGAGGTGCTGCCGCATGTGACGGAGAGTTTCTTCGAGTATATTGATCGGGTTCGGCGCGAGCGCACGCAGTACATTTGGGCCGAACGCTTTGAGCATCACGGGAGGCAGACTTACTGGCAAGTGGTGGCCAGCCCCCTGCGCGGCGAAAATGAGGCCAGCCACGGCGTTGCCCTGGTGATTGATGATCTCACCGAGCGCAAGGAGCAAGAGGAACAACGCCGACTGCTGGGCACCTTCATTCCCGAGGCGCTGCTGCAGAATATCGGCTCGATAAGCGAGTTGGATACCAGCCCGGCCGAGCATACAGTTACGGCGATGTTCGCTGATATCCGCGGCTTCACCGCTTTTAGCGAGACTTTGCAGCCGGAAGACTTGATGCGAATCGTCAACCGCTATCTGGGCGCCGCCAGCGATGCCATCAACGCGCACGACGGCATCGTCGATCAATACCTGGGCGATGCCATCACGGCGCTTTGGAATACCCAGCTCAATCACCAGGCAGATCACGCATTGCGCGCGCTGCGGGCGGCTTGCGCCATTCTGTCGGATGTGCAGGCGCTGCACGATATATTGCACGTCGACCAGCAGCTGCACTTTGGCATCGGCATTCACACCGGGCACTCGGTGCTGGGCATGGTGGGCGGCGCCAA
>LXNI01002411.1_pt1 | contig 13031 bp, 8 predicted proteins | sample 809091 | NCBI WGS metagenome assembly LXNI01 (sample SAMN04870527, study PRJNA318959) | sponge metagenome | biome: 01000161; feature: marine sponge reef; material: water | host: Sarcotragus foetidus | place: Greece: Milos, Mediterranean Sea | collected 2013-05-29 | depth 5-7 m | reverse complement strand
GGCGCAGTAATTGCCATCGGGGACGGTCGCCCAATACTGATCTGACTGGAAAGCAAATTGATTGGTGACGCAGATTGTGTCTTCAGACGGCGCAATGCCCAGTTCAGACATCTGCTGCGTGAGGTTGAAAGAAGTCTCACCCGTGACGAGAATGCGGATGACGTCCGGCGCTTCGGCGCGGGCCTGGATCCGGCTCAATATCGGGACGAAGTCTTCCGTGCCCAGTTCGACGTCAATCTTGCTGACAGTGGCGCCCGCTGCTTCAAAACGCGCTGCCTCGTCCGCCGCCGCCGGTTGACCGTAGTCGGTATTCTCCACGATCATTACGACATCATCGACGCCCAGGCTGAGCAGCCAGTCAACGACTACGCTGCCGACCATTGAGCTGGCGGGCGAAATCCGGAAAACGTGATCTATTCCGTCTTCAAAGCGTGGGGGCTGGCCATCGTATTCGCGGATACCGTTGGCGCTGACGTTGTCGTTCCACGGCTCAGAGAATACCGTCGGAATCTGGTTCGCTTCCAGCATGCCCATGGTTGCCAAACCAACAGCGCTATGATATACGCCGACCATCGCGTCGACTCCGTCTTCCTGGATCAGTCGTTCCGTTACAGCCTGTCCGCGCTCGGGGCTGCCTTCCGAATCGCCGGTGACAACGTCAAGCATGTAATTGACGCCGTCGATCGTGACGCCGCAGTCGGCGTTGATATCGTCCGCTGCCTGGTTAAAAGCCCAGTCCATTGCCACGCCGCCAGCGACTGCGCCCGGCGCTGAAAGCGGCGCCAAACCGCCGATCGTGATGGTATAATCTGCGAATTCGCAATGCCCGTCCGCCTGCGCGATGCCCATCGGCAATACCGCAAGCAAGGCGATCAGGCAGATAAAAATAGCTCTGCGTTTCATGTGGAAGTCCTCCTCGAACTCAATAAACAAATGTGACTGCGGCGAGATACCGCAGAATAATACTCGCCTCAGCTATCGACGCCTGCCTGCGCGTGTTGCTGCATACAGTGTTTCCTGTCTTGGCGCGGTTTCCACATGTCAATCAAGCAATTAAGACAGCGGACAGAAGCCAAAGACAGTAACTGAGGACTTAGCCAGCCTGTCAAAGCCGGCAATTCTACTAAGACGAGATTATCTTGTGTCGGCGGTTTTGTCAAGCTGGGGTGGTCTCCCGCGCCGGCGCCTGGTTTGACAGGCGAATATGAATGGAATACATTTTCACTCATTGTTCGATCGGGTGCGCGGCCGTCTAAGGTCGCTTGCGGCAGATTCGAGCGTAGGAAAGGATGCCATTCCCTAGCTGTCAATTGCTTAGCCGGAATGATAAACAAACGGGAGGCTACCAATAAAAAGTCGGTTTTGAGCGGTTTACGCGGTATCCCTCTCTGTGCCCTCACAAATTCTCAGTGTTCTCGGTGTGTCGAAAATCCGTAAAATCGCTATTTCACGACCCCGTACCTGACGAGCCTTGTAGTGTCGAAATGGCGTGTCTGTTTTCCTCAAATTTGCTAACATGGAGTGGTCCGGAAACTAGGCTTGGCTACGGTGAAGAACATGAGCGAGATGACAATCGGCTGCGCGTTGTGGACTTTAGGGGCGACGCCCGACGTGGCGAGTTTGGCGCGACAAATGGAGATCGCGGCGGAGATCGGCTGTACTTCGGTGCAGCCCTGGATCGTCGACTTTGAATATCGTCCCTGCGTCCTCGATCCCGAAGTTGGCTCGGCCGCCGACCGGCGTGAAGTCCTGCACATAGCCAAGTCGCTCGGGCTCTCGTTCAGCGGCTTCTGCGCGCAGCTGAAGGGCGCCGTGACCTACGGCGGACTGGAAGAACGCGAAGGCTTGCGCTGGCGCATTGACAAGACCAAAAAAGCCCTTGATACCACCGCCGAGCTGGGCAGCGACATCGTTTCCACTCATGCCGGCGTCCTGCCGGAAGACAAGAACGACCCGGCTTATCAGACGCTTTTGGAGTCGGTGGGCGAGATCGCCGAACATGGCGCTCGCGTCGGCGTGTATTTCGCCATGGAAACCGGGCAGGAATCGCCGCAAGCGCTGGGAGACTTCATCGACGAGGTCAACAATCCCTGGTTAAAAGTCAATTATGATCCCTGCAATCTGCTCAAATTCGGCTCGGAAGCGGGTACGATACAAGGCGTGTATGCCTTGGGCGACAAGATCATTCATACCCACGCCAAGGACTGGAATCCCGATACCATGCAAGCCACCTGCGGCGAGGGCCTTGTGCCCTGGGACGGTTATATTCAGGCGCTGCGCGATATCGGCTACCAAGGCGTTTTGGCCATCGAAGACGAGACCGGCAACGAAGACATGATTGACTCAATTGGGCGCAGTTACGCTTTTTTGCAGGGCTACCTCAATGATTAATGTCGGTATCCTTGGCGCCGGAGGGATCGCCGCGCTGAGCCATCTGCCCGAGATCGCTTCTGTCGCCGGCATGCGCGTGACGCATATCTGCGGGCGCAAGCCACCCCGCCTGCGCCTGCTCTGTGAGCGCTTTGACGTGCCGCGTTATTCGACCAACTGGGCTGATCTGCTGTCCGACGACGAACTCGACGCGGTTATCGTGGCGCTGCCGCATCCCCTGCATGCTGAAGCCGGCCTGGCCGTGCTGCAGCAGGGCCTGCACCTCTTTATGCAAAAGCCCTTATGCACTACTGTTGAAGAAGCGAATCAGCTGGTGGCGGCGAGCGAGGCGCGACCGGCGCAAATCTTCTATTGCCGCCCGTCATTTGACGCGGTTGCAGTCGAAATGAAACGGCAGATTGAGGCTGGCGCGGTTGGTACGGTATCCGGGGCCTTGGCGCGGCATAGTCACGGCGGGCCGGAAATCTACTACGCCGAGGTGACGGACAGCTTCAAAGAGCCGCGCGTCGAGAACGACTTCTGGTTTTTCGATGCCAACACGGCCGGCGGCGGCGCGCTGATTGACATGGGCGTCTACTCAATCGCCAATATCGTCGCGCTTTTGGGCAAGGTCAAGCACGTGACGGCGCGTATGGCTACCGTCGCGAAGCCCACCCGAATGGAAGACAGCGCCACGCTCATTCTCGAAATGGCCAATGGCGCCTTGGCCACTGCCGAGACCGGCTGGTGCGACCCCGCTCGTTCATCCTTCCTGCGTGTGCATGGTACGGCTGGCAAGCTCATCAAACGCGGCCAATCGATCGAGCATATCCGACCGAGCTCATTCGAGCGCGAATGGGCCGAGCCGCTCGTTGACGCAATCACGCCGGCGCCGGCGGTCAATCAGCATGCAGAGTGGCTGCGCTGCATCGAAAGCGGCCAGCAGCCTGCTCTGTCGAACTTGCGCGCTGCGCGTCATGTCACCGAGATTATGCTGGCGGCGGTCGAATCTAACGAATCCGGCGCGCGCATCGCGATCGATACCGATCCCCACATCTCCTGAAGCTTACACCTCGACGCCGAGCGCGGTGAATGAAAGCGGCGGCAGGCTCATTTCGGCTTTGCCGTCGATGATCTGTGGCGCGTAAATGGCCTGCGTCGTCAGTTGATTCGGGTTTTCCCAAGTGTTGGCCGCCTTCGGATCGTGGCCGGCCAGCTGGTGCGCTGACGAAATGCGCTTCGGCGACACATCTTGCCAGTGAATTTCAAGCGGCACTCTCTCGGTCTGGCTGCGGTTGACGATGAATATCGTGTTCTGGCCCCGAGCCCCGTCGTAAGCGGCGGATACATCAAGCAGCGGCATGTCGCCGTAATTCTTGGTTTCGTAGCGCGGCGACTCAACCAGCAGGTCCAGCGAGTTGCCGCTCGCCATCTGGCTGAACATCAGCAGGGGATAGTAGATGGTCTGCTTCAGCATGTCATCGCTCTTGGTTAAAATCGGCGCGATGACGTTGACGATCTGGGCGATGCAGGCGATCTTGAGCACATCGGCTCTGCGCAAGAATACGTTCAGCCATTGCGCCACAACCAAGGCGTCTTCCAAGTTGTAGACTTCCTCAATGAGATGCGGCGCTTCCGTCCATTTGCCCCGCCTGTCATCCTCACTGCGCGCTTTGTACCAGACATTCCACTCGTCCCAGGACAGGTAGACCTCATGCTTGGAACGCGTTTTGGCTTTTACGTAGCGCAGTACGGCGGCGACGGTGTCGACGTAGTCCTCTAGTGCGGCGCTATGGGCGAGGTAGCTGGCCGTATCGTCGGCGTCGTTATCCGCGTAGTAGTGCATCGAGTGATAGTCCACCAGTTCCCAGCACATTTCCAGACCGATGCGGTCCCATTCGGGATAAGTCGGCATCTTCGAACTCGACGAGCCGCAAAGCACCAGTTCAATTGACTCGTCATGCAGGCGCATTAGTTTGGCCGCTTCCCGCGCCTTCGTCCCGTAGGCCGCGGCTTCCAGGTGGCCAATTTGCCAGGGTCCGTCCATTTCGTTGCCCAGGCACCAGTACTTGACGCCGTAGGGCTCGCTTTGGCTGTTGGCTGCGCGCATATCCGCATACTTGCTGCCGACCGAGGCGTTGCAATATTCGACCAGGTTAGCCGCGTCCTGGATGCTGCCCGTGCCCAGATTGACCGCCAGCATCGGTTCAGTACCGATCTCGCGGCAGAAGTGCATAAACTCGTCCGTACCGAATTGATTGGACTCGATGGACTGCCAGGCCAGCTCGCGCGCACTAGGTCGTTGGTCTTTCGGTCCGATGCCATCTTCCCAGCGATAACCGCTGACGAAGTTGCCGCCGGGATAGCGCATTGAGCGGTAGTTCAGCTCGCGCAAGGCAGCCAGGACATCTTGGCGTAAGCCGTTTTGGTCGGCCTGTGACGAAGCGGGATCATAAATGCCTTCGTAGATGCATCGCCCCATATGCTCGGCGAAGCCGCTGAAGAGCAAGGGCGAGATCTCGCCGATGACGCGTTTGCTATCAATATAAAGACGGGCGGTTTCGGACTGGTTCATACCTTTACCTCTCGATTCTTTTCACTTTTGGATACGGGTTATCACCGGTTCAAACTCAGGCGCCCGCGCCTAATCTTCTCTGACCAAATCCAGCACCGATGCTTGCCAGATGTCGCGATTGTATTCGGCGATGGTTCGATCCGACGAGAAGAAGCCGGAACGCGCCGCATTGAGGATGGACATGGTTGTCCAGCGTTCTCTGTCGGCATAGGCCGCAGCGACCTGCTGCTGGCATTTCAAGTAGCTGGCAAAATCGGCGCAGATCATGTATTCGTCGTGGTAGAGCAGCGAATCAACGATGGGGCGGAAAATCTCGGTGTCGCCGCCGGAGAATTGCCCGCCGGCGATCCAGTCGATGGCGTCGCGCAGCGCGGCATTTGACTCGACATAATCACGCGGGTTGTAGCCGCGCGCTTTCGCCTCGAAGACTTCCTCCGTTGTCAAGCCGAATAAGAAGAAATTCTCCGCGCCCACTTTTTCGCGGATTTCGATATTGGCGCCGTCGAGCGTGCCGACGGTCATTGCGCCGTTTAGCGCGAATTTCATATTGCCCGTGCCGGATGCTTCTTTGCCGGCCAGCGAGATCTGTTCCGATATATCCGCAGCCGGATAGATCAACTGACCGGAGGTGACATTAAAATTCGGGATGAAGACCACGCGCAGACGATCGGCCGAAACCGGGTCCCGGTTCACCGCATCAGCGACCGAATTGATCAGCTTGATGATCAGCTTGGCCATGTAATAGCCCGGCGCGGCTTTGGCGCCAAAAACGAAGGTGACCGGGTCCTGCTCGGCTTCGGGGTCCAGCTTCAGTCGCTGATACAGAACTATGATGTGCAGCGCCTTTAGCAGCTGCCGCTTGTATTCGTGCAGGCGCTTGACCATGACATCGAACATCGAGCCGGTATCGACGGCCAGCCCGAGCTTGTCATTGATATAGTCGGCCAATTGCCCCTTGTTTGCCTTTTTCATAGCGCGCCAGGCTTGACGAAACTCCGGGTCATCGACGAAGGCTTCCAGTTGCGCCAGTTCGTCCAGGTTGGTCAGCCAGCCGTCGCCGATTCGCTGATTGATGAGATCAGCCAGGATGGGGTTGGCCAGGCGCATGAATCGCCGCGGAGTCACGCCATTGGTTTTGTTGCCGAATTTCTCCGGCCACATGTCAGCAAAATCGGCGAACACACGTGATTTCAGCAGATCAGACTGCAGCTCGGCGACGCCATTTATCGAGTAGCTGCCGATGCAAGCCAGGTTGGCCATGCGCACTTGTTTTTCCACCGCTTCTTCTATGATCGACATTCGCTCAACCCGACCGGAATCGTTGGGGTAGGCCATGCGCACATCGTCCAGGAAACGACGGTTTATCTCGTAGATGATTTCCAGGTGACGCGGCAGGACGCGCTGCATCAACCAGACGGGCCATTTCTCCAGCGCCTCCGGCAGCAAGGTGTGCTGCGTTGAAGCGAAGGTGGCGCTGGTTATTTTCCAGGCGCGCTGCCAGCCAAGCTCGTATTGGTCCAGCAGCAGGCGCATAAACTCGGCTATGGCGATGACCGGGTGGGAATCGTTGAGGTGGATGACGGCGACGCGGGGCAATTCCTCCCATTCGGCGTTCTTGATCATGAAGCGCTTGATGATATTGTTCAGCGAGCAGGCGACGAAGAAGTACTGTTGCTTCAGGCGCAATTCCTTGCCTTGCGGCGTGTTGTCATTGGGATAGAGCACCTTGGTGACGTTCTCGGAGCTGGTCTTCTGCTCGACAGCGCGCGAATAATCGCCGACATCAAAGAGCTGCAAGTCGAATTCGCGTGTGGCGCGGGCGCTCCACAGCCGCAGCATATTCACGGTCTTGGTCCGGTAGCCCGGCACCAGCGTGTGATAGGGCTGGCCCATGATGGTCTGCGCCGGAATCCAGCGGACGCGGTACTTGCCCTCGCTGTCGGCATAGTGCTCGGTCCGCCCGCCGAAGCCGACCTCAACCATGTCGTCCGGCTGGGGGAATTCCCAAGGGTTGCCATAGTATAGCCACTCGTCCGGGCTTTCTATTTGCCAGCCATCACGGAAGGATTGGCGGAAAATGCCGTACTCGTAACGAATGCCATAGCCGACCGCCGGAATATTGAGCGTCGCCAGCGAGTCCATGAAACAGGCGGACAGCCGGCCCAATCCGCCGTTGCCCAAACCCGGCTCGATATCCATGGCGATGAGCTCGGCGAGGTCGATGTCGTGCTTCTGCATGGTCTGCCGCGCCAAGTCATAAGTATTGGTATAGAGAAGATTTTGCTCCAGTTGCTGCCCCACCAGGTATTCGGCGGAAAGATAATACACAAATTTTGGATTCTGGCGATAATAGCAATCCACATTCTGCTGCCAGTTGTACATCATGTAGTCGCGGACGGTAAAGGCGAGCGCCTCATACAGGTCGTGCCGCGTCGCCGTGTAGATGGCTTGGCCGCGCGTGTAATAGAGATTGTCGCGGAATGCTTGCGCGAAGGCCTCCTGCGAGTGCTCCACGCGGCTGATATTTTCGAAATTCGCGATGACCATGTTATTCCCTGTCGTCTACCTGCTGCTGACCGCTCAAAACTGCGTCGCTCGTCCCCGACTTGCGCTTAGCCTTGAAGCCAAGAAAGGTTCTACAATAATAGACCGCAGCTGAGCTTTTCGCCAACATCAGCCTCGACCACGCGACCGTGCTAAAATGAATCGCGTCCGCGATGAAGGGAGCCATGCGATGAGACGTCCCAATATCCTCATTCTGTATACGGATCAGCAGCGCTGGGACGCTCTGGGCGCCAACGGCAATAACGATATTATCACGCCGAACCTTGACAAGTTGGCTGCCCTCGGCGTCAACTTCACGCATCACTTCGTGCAGAACCCGGTCTGCATGCCCAGTCGAATCAGCATGTTGTCAGGGCGCTATCCCTCCTCGCTCGGCATAACGCACATGGGTGTGCCCGTGCCGGAAGACATCGTAACCTTGCCCCATATCCTTAAGCAGTATGGCTATCGCAGCGCCAATATCGGCAAGCTGCACTTCCTGCCGCATGCCAATCGCGATCATCGCCTGCCGCACCCGGCCTTTGGCTTTGATCGCCTGGAAATCGCCGACGAGCCGGGCGTCTACGAAGATGCCTATCGCGCCTGGGCGCGGCGAAAGGCGCCCGAACAGATGGATGGCATCAGCGCCGGCATCCCACCAGCCACCCGCGTTTGGCAGCGCGCCCTGGGTCTTGAAGATGAGGTCGTTCATCGCGGCGATCCAGACGGACGGCATGACTTTGACGGCGCCATCCCGTTCCCGGCCGATGATGGGCTGACGCACAGCGCCTTCGTGGGCGAGCAGACCATTGACTTCATCGAGCAAAGCGGCGAAGAACCATTCTTGTGTATCGCCGGATTCTACTCGCCGCACGCGCCCTGGATGACGCCGCAGAAATATCTCGATCTGTATGACGCGGATCAGCTGTCAATTCCGGAGTTTCCCGATCACATCAATGCGGGGCGTTCGCCGGAACCGGAAGCGCCGTTCTCCGACGCGCAATTGCGGCGCGCGCGACAGGGCTACTACGCTATGATCAGCGAAGTCGATCACTTTGTCGGCAGAATCCTCGACAGTCTGGAAGCCTGCGGCAAGCGCAACAATACGATAGTTGTTTTCACATCGGATCATGGCGAGTGGCTGGGCGATCACCTGCGTTATGGCAAGGGCTACCCGGCCGATGACGCCGTGAGCCGCGTGCCGCTAATTATCTCAGCGCCCGACGGCTGTCGCGACCAAGCGCATCACGGTGTCGTGGAAGCCGTCGATATCGTGCCGGCATTGTTGGAACTGGCCGGGATTCAGATTCCGACCTTCATGCAGGGCGAAAGCTTGGCGGGCCTGGTCGAGGGCCGGGACGCGCGGCAAAAGAGCGTCGCTCTGACCGAAGGCGACGGCTGGAAATCCCTGCGGACCGACAGGTACCAATATCTCGTTCACGCGGACGGGAGAGAAAGCTTGTGGGATATCGATGCCGATCCGGGCGCGTACACTGATGTCGCGGCCTGCGGCGACTATGCCGATGAGCTGGCGGATTGCCGCAAAACGCTCCTGCAGCGACTGCTGGAGATTGAGCGTCCGCTGCCGCGCGCCTGGGCCTACTAGCGTGAAGCTAGACGAAGGGAAACTCAGCGACAGTATGATCGGCAATGCGCTGCCATAGGCTTTCTACCGCGCGGATGTCGTCTTGATTCAAGCTGATTTTCTGCGGGTCGCGCGTGTAAGGGGAATCGATCACGCCGCGCCGCCACAATACATATTTGTGCAGTGACACGCCGTAGACCATGGCGTAATTCAGCAGCGGCAGCAATCGAAAGTGAATGCGCTCGGCTTCCTGGACATTGCCCGCACGGTACAAATCATAAATCTTGACCTGCACATCCACCATGCCGCCGGCGGGCATATTTCCGCAGGCGCCGCGTCTCAGCTCGTCAATCAGATAGATGCCGTTGGCGCCGCCAAAGACGCCCAGGCAATCGCCTGAGTCCAACTCGAGAATCTGACTGATATGCTGCAGAATCGGAATCGTCTCTTCTTTGATGTACTGGATATTGCTTTCCGCAGCCAGCAGCTCTACCAGTTCACGCGGCGACAGGGGCGTGCCGATGGGCGCGGGCGCGTTTTGGATGATTAGCGGACGCTCGAAGTCGGCCAGCTGGCGATAATATTCTTGCACCCCCGGCTTGGATGCTTTGCGCAGGTAGGGCGGCATGGCCATCAGCGCTGTCGCCTCGTGTTGGCAGGCCTGCTCGGCGAAATCCAGGGCCAGTTTTAAGTTCAGCCCCTGAACGCTTACCACGTAAGGAACGCGTCCGGCGATTTGTTTCCCGGTGTACGCCACCAACTGCTTGCGCTCGCTGTCGCTGAGCGTGAAAAATTCGCTGGCCAGCGCAGGAGTGACCAAGCCCTGTACGCCGCCGGCCATGCAGTAGTCGATCTGCCGGGCCAAACTGGTCCAATCGATGTCGCCGCCGTTGGTGAAAGGCGTCTGAAGTATCTGATAGATTCCAGCTAGCACGGTCATGCGCTCCTTGTTTTCGATTCCGTTGCGGATCAACAGGCAATCTCCTACACTATACCCGTCTCGCAGATTCGAATCTAGCGACAGGAGTACAGCAGTGCAAATCACGCATGTCGAAGCTATTCCCGTGCGCATCAAACGGGAGGAGGCCTATCTGGGCGGATTGCCGGCCGGCGCCGACCGCGAGGCCTACTTCTTGCGCCCGCCTTATCGAGCGCTGTATTCCGCCTATTTCGAAACGGCCTTTGTCAAGATCAGCACGGCGGATGGCTTCTTCGGCTGGGGCGAGGCGCTGGCGCCGGTTGCGCCGGAAGTCGTGCAGCAGATCATCGAGCAGCTGCTGGCGCCCGCGCTGATCGGTCGCAGCCCGCTTGATGTAAACGTATTGTGGAACATCATGTATGACTTGATGCGCGAACGCGGTTACTACGGCGGATTCATGCTCGACGCCATCAGCGCCTGTGATATCGCGCTTTGGGATCTCTGCGGCAAGATACTGGGGCAGCCGGTTCATCAACTGCTGGGCGGCGCCTTTCGAGATGAGATTCCTTGTTATGTTTCCGGCCTGCCGCGACCGACCGCCGAAGAGCGCGTTGATCTGGCGCAAACATACACCGAGCAGGGATTTGAGGCCTTCAAGCTGGCTGCCGGTCACGGCGTTCGCGCCGACGTCAAAAGCGTAGCCGCCTTGCGCGACGCGCTTGGCGAGGACGCGGCGCTTTTGCTCGACGCGCACTGGGTGTATTCGCTGGACGAAGCCCTGCAGTTGGGTCATGCCCTGACTGATCTGGGCGCGGGTTTCTTCGAAGCGCCGATAAATCCGGAGGATATTGAGTCACACGCGCAATTGGCCCAAGCCGTCGCCGTGCCGGTCGCCATCGGCGAAACCGAGCGCACACGCTATCAATTCCGTCCCTGGCTGATGCAGCAAGCGGCCGACATCTTGCAGCCCGATGTGGGGCGGGCGGGCATATCCGAGGTATTCAAGATCGCGGCAATGGCGGAGGCCTTTAATGTGAAGATGGCCCCGCATCTCAGTGTCGGTTTGGGTATCTGCATCGCTGCGACGATTCAGGTGGCCGCGGCCATTCCCAACTTGTACCTGCTGGAATATCAGCCACCCGTATTCGAAATCGCCAACGCCTTGTTGGAATCTCCGTTGGTCTGCCGCGACGGCTGCTACGAAATACCATCGGGCGTCGGAATCGCTGTGGCGCTCGACGAAGATCGCCTGCGGGGGTTGCAGGCTTGAGCGTCGCTGTCTACTCAGGAACGAGCGGCGTCTGCGGACGCACAATCTGCAGGCGCTCCGGCGTCAAGCGCGCGATCAGCTCCTCAGACACCTGGTAACCGTGGCGGAAACTGCCCCAGGAGGGACCGTAACGGAAGACGATGATGCGGCGGTTCCCCGCGTTGACGCGCTCGGCCGACCCGTGACATAACGCGTCCACAAATAACAGCGCATCGCCGGCCTCCATATCGATGCGCAAGGCGCCCTCTACGCCGTCAACTGAGGCCGATTCGCCAAGCATACGGTGCTTTTCTGCGTCGGGATGCGGGAAGTGGGCTTTGTGGCTGCCGGGCACAACCATAGTCGCGCCGTCGCCGGGCCCGATATCCGTCAGCGCCATCAATATATTGATTTGCCCGCAATGGAACTCGCCATTGTAGAAACGGAACTGCGTGCGTTTAGTGCCCTCGTGCCCGCCCGAATGCAAGCCGATCGCCTCGCCGGGACCGCGTATGTTGGCGAAGCACTCGTCAATGAAGAGCGGACCGTGATTGTAGTCGAAGGTGTTGGCGCCGCCGACAAAATATTTGACCTTGTCGATCCATGACGGGTGGTCGATGAGCCGTTCAAAGGCTGCGCCGCCTTCGTAAATTTGCTGCAAGTTCAAGCCGTCGTTGTCGCCGTAATTGTGCCCGTGAACGTATCCCTTCCATTCGCCGGGCGCGATCGGCAGCAGCGCGTCCATGGCGGCGTTGATGTCGGCGACTTCTCCGGCCGCCAGCGCGCCTTTCAGCAACAAGAAGCCGTTGAGATCAAAGAAGTAACGCTCTCTATCCGTGACCATATCCGCTCCCATGATTGCCTTCTGCGCCCAACTACTCGTAACAATGAACTGCGAACACGGCAGCTGGGCTGTCGCCTTGGCTGTTCAAGACTTCAAGCTTCAACGCGTCAGTCTCGACCGACCGTTCGAATTCAATTGTATTCACCGTCTGATGATTGTCGGTGACTTCCGCCAGAATTTCGCCGGCGCCATCGCTGATGCGATAGTGCTTAACGGCAAAGGGCATAACCGCCTCGGGATGCCCGCGCAGCGTCGTTTCCATCGCGTGATCAAAGTCGGTATCAAACATGAGGGTCACTTTGCTGATGCTCTGCGGCGCGAGCCACTTGATATCCAGTTGCGGCGCCGGGTCCTGCGGATCCGCGACCCAGGCATTGGCTTGGGAAGTCGGTCGGGCGACGCCGTTGCAGATATTCTGCGCATCGAATCCGTTGATGGGCGGCCTGAATGTCATGGCAAGATTATGGCCTTCGGGCCGGCGCGGCGGCGTCCAAAATTCGAAACTCTCCACGCCGATGTCCTGCGGCGGCCTTTGCGTCCGGCGATATTGCAGCGCCAGCAAGCCGCTGATACGCATCTGGCTCAGATGCAATCGCAAGGCCGGATTCGCCATAACGCAGACAAAGACGTAGCGTCCCTCGTCAATCAGCTGATCGAAGTCGAGCTCGACGAGCTGATTGTCGCCCGCCGGCAAGTCGATACGCAGCGACTTCAAGACGACATCGGGACTGTGGTTGTCCACTTTGCTGCTCATGCGCAACTCGACATTGAACACGGTCGCTTCGACTGCGTCAACCGTGATAGTCATGCGCGGCACGCGACCGCGCTGCAAGGGCAGCATCTGGGCGTAGGGTCTTTCCAGCGCCAGGAGCGGGCCATCTTCCGGCAAGCTCTCCAGGCAAAGTTTGCTTGACGCCGTCACGCTGGCTTGCCTGACCAGGTTCT
>LXNI01002410.1_pt1 | contig 13048 bp, 7 predicted proteins | sample 809091 | NCBI WGS metagenome assembly LXNI01 (sample SAMN04870527, study PRJNA318959) | sponge metagenome | biome: 01000161; feature: marine sponge reef; material: water | host: Sarcotragus foetidus | place: Greece: Milos, Mediterranean Sea | collected 2013-05-29 | depth 5-7 m | reverse complement strand
GTTCCGTAGCGCAGCACCGTCGTGCTGCCCACGATGAGACCGTCCCTTTCGTCAACGAAGCAGCCTTCGGGCTCCAAGCGCAACAGCCGCCGCCAATCCTCGGCTGTCTGATTCCAGCCTGCGGTGAGCTTGAGTCGCATCGCAGCAGGTACATCGGCGTCCCGCATCTGCCGGATCATTGGGCCCTGCGCCTCCACTGATAGTAGGCCGTGCTCGCGAGCAGCAGTACGACGCCTAGACCCAGCCACAGCATTGCGGTGAAATTTCGGTCATATGCTTGGGATCCGAATAGCGTGCTCGCCAGCAGCGCCGGTGCCCGTGCCGGAACGCTGAGCAGCAAGAAACGTCCGAGCCCCAAGGGTGAAAGGCCGGCGGCGTAGCTCATCGCATCCTTCGGCGTGCCCGGCAGCAGAAACACCACGAAGATGGCCACATGGCCCTTGCGCGATTGGAGCGATTCGTCGATGCGCGCAAGCTTCTTGGCGCCGATCATGCGCTCGACTACCGGGCGCCCCACCGCCTTGGCGAATCCGAAGTCGAAGGCGGCGCCGCACAGGATGCCGATGATCGAGTAGACGAAGCCCCAGCCCGCGCCGAAGACATAGCCGGCGGCAAACTGCGTGATCTCGCCGGGGATGGCAAAAATCACGACCTGCAGGAACTGGATCCCGATACAAATGAGCGGCCCAGCGATGCCGTCCCGGCGCATCCATTGCACGAGCTGGTCGTGCTGCGGCAGCCCGTCGAACCATCCGAGCACCCAGGCAAGAGCCAAAATCCCGACAAGCCCTGCCGTCCCTGCGAGCGCCCAGCCCCTAGCGGTCGGGCGCGACTGCCGCTGGTCTGGTTCTGCCCGCCCCATATCGTATTCTATGACGCGATGAACCTGCACGAGCCGATGACGCTACTCACTGACTACGCGCTCGGCGCGCTGTGCGTGACGCTCGCCATCAGGATGCGCGGTAAGGGATTGCCGCAGAGTCGTTCAAGCTGGTCGCAGGCCCTGCTGGCATGCGCCATCGCGGCATTTGCGGGCGGCACCTACCATGGCTTCCTGCCTTGGATGGACGCCAGCCTCGCCGCCGTCTTGTGGCGCTTGACACTGCTTGCGATCGGCTGGGCGGCCTATGCTGCGGTGGTTGCTACTTGTCGAGCTCATCTGGCAGATCGCCAACGGGTGGTGATTTGGATCGCACGCCTGCAAGTCGGCATCTACGCACTCGCGGCGATTGCCAGCGGTGAGTTCATCGTCGCGATCATCGATTATTCCCTAGCTTTCGTATTCGTGCTGGCTGTGCATTTCTGGGCTTGGCGTGACCGCGGGGATCGCGCAGCACTGACGGTGGTCTTCGGCGTGCTGGTGAGCTTCTTGGCAGCCGGGATCCAAGCGGCCGAACTCGCGCCGCACCAAGCCTTCAACCACAACGACCTCTATCATGTGGTGCAGATGGCGGGCACGGCGCTCTTATATCGCGGAGCGCTCACCTCTGCCCGGAGATCGCCTTAACGCCAGACTATTCGCTCCAACCGTGCTCGTCCTGCACGCTGACCATAACGGCGAGGATGTCGTTCCAGGTTTGCGGGTCCATCATCACGGCATTGGGGAACATGCACCCGTCCCAGCAAATGTGACGGCATGCCTTGGTGAGGTTGCCTTCCCCATCGCGCAGCCAGAAGCCGGCGTGGCGCGTGATGTCGAGCCGTCCGTTGGGGTCGGTGGCCTGACAGTGCCTGCCGGTCCGGTCGTGGCTGCCGCTGCCGAAGACCGTGCCGTCGTTCTGGGCCACGTGGAAGTCGTTGGTCCACGGCCGCAAGGCGTCGGTGACCTGGCGCAGCGCGTCGTCCAGCAAGGAACCGTCGTTCCACGCGAAGTCCTTCGGCAGAATGGCGTGCTCCGGCGCGTTGTAACCCAGCGTGTAGAGCAAGGTGTGCGCCATGTCGGCTTGGAAGCCGACGTGGTCGTCATCCACGCCCTCTAGCACCTCCAGCATGTGCTTCCAGCTGTGCATGCTGCCCCAGCAAATCTCGCCTTCGGCGGCGAGGCGCTCGCCATGATCGGCGGCAATTGCTGCCGCTTGCCGGAACGTCTCGATCACATTGGCGCTGTTGCTCGCCGGATCTTTGGCCCAGTCCTCGACCCCGCTGGCGGAGTCGATCCGGATCACCCCGGTCGGGCGGATGCCCCACTGGGTGAACTTGCCGGCGATGGCGCAAGCCTTCCTGATCGCCGTCAGGAAGGCGGCCCGGCCGGCCCCAGGATCAATTGCCGCACCCCCGCCGGTCGGCTCCCAGACCGGCGCGACAACGGAGCCGATCACTAGTCCCCGGGCCGCGAACTTGTCAGCCCAGGCCTTCAATTCGTCATCGGTGCTGTCAATGCTGATGTGCGGTTCGGACAGGAACAGGTCGACGCCGTCAAATTTCCTGCCATTGACCTCGGCACTAGCAGTGAGGTCAAGCATGGTCTCGAGAGCGATGGGCGGTTCGTCGTCCGGCCCGTCGCCGCCCTTGCCCACGACTCCGGGCCAAGCGGCATTGTGCAGTTTCGGGAAGTTGTTGCGGCTGTTCATAGTGATGCGACTCAATGATATCGCATCGTCGTGCCCGGGGATTGCTAGGCGCGCCGCCGGCTTGGGCCGGAGTTAGACCTTAACGCTGGACCATCTTGCGGTCAGGCTATGTAGAAAAGGGGCCTGCCCGAGAGCAGGCCCCGACAATGATCCGCAGCTATGTTCCAGCTAGAAGCTGAACCGCAGCCCGATTCGGATAACGCGCGAGTTCGACGCGCTGGTGATGGTCATGAAGCCCCCGCTGTTCACGCTGTCGTTGAAGCGGCCGAACTGAGGAGTGTTCGTGAGGTTGAAGAATTCTGCCCGGAACTGCGCTTCAGCGGTCTCCCCGATCGGGAACTTCTTGAAGATGCTCAGATCGAAATTTGTGACTCCTGGCGTGTCGAGGATATTGCGCCCCGAGTTGCCAAAGCGCTGTTCGGTGACCGGCGCGAATGAGCTCGGGTCGTAATAGTGCTGTCCAGGGCCGACTCCGCCCAGCTTCCTGACGGGGCCGACTTGGTCCGCCGTCTGGAACGCGCTGGCCGCGTTTAGTGAGCTGCCAGACGCACGGATGCTCCGCGGTGTGCCGGTGTAGAGAGCCACGATGCCACTCATCTGCCAGTTGCCGAGCACCGTGCCAACCGCTGTGTTGTTGTTCTGGAGGAATGGCAGATCATAGACGAATCCCATCTGGAACATATGAGTCCGATCGAAGCCGGCCCTCGCTCGGTTGCGGGCGAACACGTCCGGGTGGTCCCAAGCGACGCCGGCCCAGCCTTCGTCATCGGCCATACCGATGGCCTTGGACCATGTGTACGCCCCTTTGAGCATCACGCCCTTCGAGAAGCTGCGGTTGATGGCCAGTTGCAGCGAGTGGTAGTCCGAGTTCAGATAGCTGTCCCACATGTTGATGTTTAGCCGTCGCCCGGTGATCGCAGCGTAGGGGCGACCTGCGTTGCCCTCTCCCGGCCTCGATGCATTGATGTCCTGGTCTGCTAGCATGTCCACCGACCTGGTCGCCACGTAGCCCAGCGAAGTAATTACGTCGCCCGGCAAGCGCCGCTCCACGGTGACATTCCAAGAGGCGATGTAGCCGCGGTTCAACGTGCCCTTGTAGGGGCTGCGGAAGCCGGCGGTCAGAGGTACGTCGATGACGCCTTGGTCCAGGTCCGGCCCGACCACCGGCGGAATCCCGTCCGACAGATTGCGGAAGAGCTCGAATGTGTTGTCCCGCTGGAAGTCGAGAGCCACCGTGATCGGATACTGCCCGCGCATCGGGCGCGAGAACGGCATGGGGCTGTAGTTGAGGCCGAAGCCGGTCCGCAGCACTGTTCTGTCGTCCATCCGATAGGCAATGCCGATGCGTGGCGACAACAGCCCACTGCTCACATCGATTCCCGCGTTCTTGGGGGTGCTGCCGCGACCGCCCAAGTACATCAGGTTGGTGGCGGGATCGTAGCGTTCGATGCCCTTGCCGCGGGCGCGCGTCATCAGGGGATAGTACTCATAGCGCAAGCCGAGGTTGACCGTCAGGTTTTGCGACGCCTGCCACCTGTCGGTGATGTAGCCGGCGAACTGCCATTCGGCCCCGGTTGCCAGCACGTGCTGGATCGCCTTGCGCATGCGCGACGTCTCGCCCAGCAAAAAGGCCGCGTATTGATTGAATTGCCCGGGTGCAGCCCCGCCGTTGAGCGAGGTGACATCGCCGTTGAAGTCAATCGTGCCCCGAGGGCCGCCGCCAAGCTCTGGCTGCCAATGCGCCAGCTTCAGCAGAATGCCGTCAAAGCCAAAGCGAATCTGGTGCGTGTTCTTGATCCAGGTAAAGTTTTGGCTCGTCGTGTAGTTCTCCTCAACGCGACTTAGAGGTTGCCAGCCGGGAGCGCCCAAACGGGTATAGGGTCCGGGCTGGATCCGCGGGAAGCCGATCTGGCGAGGGTCTGGTCCGCCGAGCCCCGGAATCCCAAGACCGAAGTCCTTGCCCAAGTCGGTGGGGTTGACGAACTGGTCCTGCCGCCAATATCCCACTACGCCGTCGTAGAGAAACGTCGGGGAGAACGTGTAGGTGTGGCCGAAAGTGCCCAAGTTCACGTACGTCTCAGCGTTGCCGGGACTGCCGCCCGGAGCTGGCCCGCCCGCGTCGCCGAAGATCGGCGTGCCGGAAACCGGCGCGTCCATGAAGCCGTGCTTGGCCCACAGGGAGTACTTGTCGGTGACCGTGAAATTGACCTTCGAGTCGTAGTACGCACGGTCGAACGGGGGCGATCCGTCAGAGTGGAAGTTGTTGTTCGTACCGGGCTGATTGGGATCCGGAATGTACGTCTGGATCAAGCGGGAAATCGGGCTTTGCAGGCTCCCGGGAATCGTCTTGTTGGGGAACAACTCCCGGCCCGTGCCATCGGCATTGCCCGTGTATGGGTTGTAGATATCCTCGCCATAGGCGCTGAAGTCGCCCATCCGCTGGTCTACGGTTGGCACTTCGTCGCCGGTACGGACGCCCGCAACCGCTTGGGAAGTGTTGTCGTAGCTGAAGAAGTAGAAGAAGCGATTCTTCACGAACGGCCCCCCGATCGTGCCACCAAAGTTGTTGAAGTGGCTGGTGGGCTTGGTTCCCGCGAAGTAGTTCTTCGCCCGCATGCTGTCGTTGTCATGGAACCAGAAGGCGGAGCCATGCAACTCGTTCGTGCCCGACTTGGTGATCACGGTCGTTGATGCGCCACCGGACAGCCCTTGTTCGGCCTCGCCCGAGCCGGTCGTGATGCTCACCGTCTCGATCGTCTCGGCCGGGGCGATGTAACCAGCATGATGGGGCAGCCAGACGTTGATGCTGGCGGCGCCGTCGATGCGAGTGACGTTGTTGTTCCGATTCGTGCCATTGACGTTTGTACTCAACGAGCGCGCCGGCGTATCGAGGATCGAATTCTGGAACCTCGCCGGAGTTGCGCCCGGCACTAGGTTGACCAAGCTTTGGTAGTTGCGGAAGTTCGGAAGAGGGAAGTTCGTGATGGCTCGCTGAGTGATCTCCGAACGTGTGTCTGCCTTTTGGGTCTGCAACTGCGCGGCCGAAGCCTCTACGGTGACTTGCTCCGTCACCTGACCCAGAACCATTCCGATGTCGACCTGCGACACGGCATTCGCCGTGACGTTGACGCCAGTCTCTGTGTGAGTGCGGAAGCCATCCGACGTGATGACCACGTCGTAGCTGCCGATGGGCACGTTCACCAGCCGGAATAGTCCGTCGCCGCCCGTCGAGGCGGTGAGTTCTAGGCCCGTGCCAACGTTCACTGCACTGACGCTAGCGCCAGGAATGACGGCGCCGGTCCCGTCCGAGACGGTTCCGACGATTGAGCCGTACAGCACCTGCGCCGAGGCAGGAGCTGCCGAGCTTAGCGCGAGCGCTGTGATCGCAATGACCGCGGCGCCCAAGCTAAGAGCTTGCTTACGCATTAAAGTGTCCTCCATTCAAATCCCTGGCCGGTGAACTTGCGCTCCCAGCCACCAAGCTGTCCAACCCCTGTCGCATCGTTAGTTTCGCTTTGACAGGAAAAAACCAACTAGGTAGACTCTCGCACGCGGGTTAGCAATTGTCAAATCGAAGCAAAGAACAGACACGTTTTGGGTCTGCTCGCTAGCTTTGCGGCGCAGCGACACCCGCGTGGTTCCTGTATTCCCGCCCATTAAATCCATCGGTTTGAAGTGCCGACCAACTAAGCTTGAATTTGGCGACGGTTCCTTCGCGAGGCGCCTCCTCGATAGTGCTGGCGGCTTTGTTGTGCCACGGGGTGATGGCTTCCGCTCAGATCCGTTTCCGTGCGGCCGCTCCCGATTCTGGTGTCGGTTTCACCTTGCAACACGCCCCGACCGAGCGGAAACGCATGATCGAGACGATGGCAGGCGGTCTCGCGGTCTTCGACTATGACGGCGATGGCCTTCAGGACATCTATTTCACGAACGGAGCGGGTGGGGAGACGCTGCGCAAGGACTCGTTCCGCTACTCCAACCGCCTGTACCGCAATCTCGGGGGGATGCGCTTCGAAGATGTTACCGAAGCCGCGGGAGTCGCGGGCCACGGCTTCTCGATGGGTGCCGCAGCAGCTGACTTTGACAACGACGGACATGCCGACCTGTTTGTCGCCGGCGTGTTCCAGAACAGTCTCCTCCGCAATCTCGGCGACGGGACATTCGAGGACATCACGCCGCAGTCGGGGATTTCCAGCGAGGAGTGGGCCGTGGCGGCCGGGTGGTTCCACTACGACAACGACGGGCTGGCGGACCTGTTCGTGGTCAACTACGCCGATTGGACGCTCGACTTCGACCGCTACTGCGGAGACCGCGAGCGTGGCTTGAGGGTCTATTGCCATCCGAAGTATCTGACGCCGATCCCCAATCGCCTGTACCGCAACCTTGGTTCGGGTCGCTTCGAGCCAATCCACGAGCAAGTCGGCCTGAGCGAATTCTCAGGCCGGGGAATGAGCGCGACGTTTGCCGACTTCGATGGCAACGGCCGCACAGACGTCTTCGTAACCAACGACAACCTGCCAAACTTCCTGTTCTTGAACCAAGATGACGGCAAGTTTATCGAGGACGCTCTGCTGGGCGGTGTGGCACTTCTTGATCACGGGCGGCCGGTCGCTTCGATGGGAGTGGACATAGGAGACTTTGACGGCGACGGGGTGGCAGACATTTCTGTGACGGCACTGAGCAATGAGACCCACCCGCTGTTTCGCGGCGAAGCCGCCGGGACCTTTCGCGACGCGACTGTAAGCGCCGGGATGGCCAAAGCATCGCGAGCCTACGCCGGCTGGGGCAACGCGTTCGCTGATTTCGACAATGACGGCTGGCTGGATCTCTTCACAGCCAACTCGCATGTCAACGATCTGGTCGAGGAATTCGAGCCATTCGCGTATCGCCAGCCGAACACGGTATTCCGAAATCTCGGTGGACGCTTCGGCGACGCGCTGGAGGTGGGCAAGGCCGGAACCCACCGGGGAGCGGCAGTGGCGGACTTCGACGGCGATGGCCGCTTGGATGTCGCGGTCAGCGCTTTGGGCGAGTTGGCGCAGTTGTATCGAAACGTCTCCGAGCCACCTCGTACCTGGCTCGCCCTACGACTCATCGGTGACCAGTCGGGGCGTGACGCCCTCGGTGCGAGGGTGCGAGTTGAAGGCCAGACTCGCTGGCTACGGAGCGCGACTGGCTACGCCTCGTCAACGCTGAGGCCGGCGCACTTCGGGCTCGGCGAAGCCGACCAGCCGGTGGCCGTCGAGATAGATTGGCCCAGCGGCCGGCGCCAGATCCTCCAGGACGTACCGCTGAATCGCATCACTGAGGTGCGCGAACCTCGCTAGCCCGCCCGACCCTTGGGCCATCGGAAACCACGGTGTTCTGGCCAGTGAGGCCCCGTCCGACACCTGCGTTTCCAGCCGGTGTCAATCGGAGCAGTTCGAGAGGATGTCGATACGTGTTGAGGCATGCTCCGCGACGGGATTACGCCTCACTGCCCGGTTCTCGCCATGCCGTCCGCTCAGCGCGATTCAGGGATTCCCGGCTGATTCGAATCCGGCTCGTGCTGCTTGCTCCCAGAATGATGGGAAGCAGTGTCTGCGATCTGAGCTTCTCTGAGCGGAATCATCCGCGATCCAGCGCCCGCGGGCTCGGCCTGCGGTCGTGTGCCGCCATGACGTCGGGTTCAGCACCGGCCATCGGAGCGGTTCGATTCATCGGCCTCCGTTGCGTCCCAGACCCTGGCCTGGGGTGGGAGGGAGGCCCTTTGCAACCCGTTCGTAGATCGCAGCCATGGTCTCCAAGAACGATATTTCGCGGTGCCAAAACTCTGGGTAGTCGCCTGCGCGTCGCAACAGCAGAGCCGAGACCGGCGGCACTTGGCGATCGGCCTCCCTCGGCACCGGTCTGCCGCGCCAAAACGCTCGCAAGTCCGAAACGGGGGCTTCGCTTCGTGCTGCCCCGACGGAGGGATACCGTGGCTCGCGAGCCGAAGCCGCAAGATCTGGGATAGCTGGGTCGGCCTCGCCTTGCAACGCAGAGCCGAATTCGGACTTCGAAACAGCCTCCAGAAGCTTCGAGCGCTCCAAGCCGCGGAACTCGAACAGCAACAGAGGATCCCGGTCAATGAGCGAAGCTACGTGATAGTAGATGCCTGCAATGTGCTTGCAAGGATTCGCCCAGTCGGGACAGGAGCACTTAGCTTTAATCTCGCGGTGGGAACGGGGTAGCAGTTTGACCTTTGATCCCTCCAGTGCCTCATCAATCGATGGCGGAACCTCTCCCAGCACAAGGTGCGTCACCCAGTCGGCATTGGATCCCAGGCGCTTTAGGATCGCGTTCCAGCGCGTGCTCGCTATTTTCTGAAACTCGATCTCGACCTTGTAGTACGGAGTCTCGTAGACATGGAAGTACGTGCTGATGTTACCCATGACCGTGGCTGCGATCTTGCCTTGCCGGATCGAGAACTTCTTTCTGCGGCGCGGCGCTGTATAGCTTCTGCCCCGCGACAAGCGCCCTGGGTCCATACACTCCTCCAGCGCCTTGAGGAATTCCTTGCCCCACCAAGTCTTGCTTCTGGTCGACATCGGAGATCCCCCTATGCGACGACCGCCTCGCGACGGTCTAGGGCCACGAGATTTAGGAAAGTCTCGTTATCAAGGTTCGCGAGCCACGACTCGTCGCTCCCGACGATCTCCTCAGCTAGCTTCTTCTTGGCCTCGATCATCTCGTCAATGCGCTCTTCGAGCGTTCCCATCGTCACCATCTTGTGTGCGAACACGGTCTTCTGCTGTCCGATTCGATAGGCCCGGTCGGTGGCTTGGTTCTCCACGGCCGGATTCCACCAGCGATCGAAGTGGATAACGTGGTTCGCCCGCGTGAGGGTAATGCCCGTTCCACCAGCGCGCAGCGACAGCACGAAGATTGCGCGCTCAGACTGTGGGTCTTGGAACTCCTCCACCATGTGCTCGCGGCGGGCCCTGGGCGTGCCGCCGTGCAGGTAGTAGACCGCTCCTGAATACCGCCGCCTAAAGAGGGCCTCCAGCGCCTTGCCGATCTCTGCAAACTGGGTGAACACTAGAGCGCTTTCGCCCTCGGCCTCGATCTCGTCCAACATTTCGCAAACCCGGGCAAGCTTGTGCGAACGCGATTCAGAGAACTCGCTGGCATCCTGCAGAAACTGCGCCGGGTGGTTGCAGACCTGCTTGAGGCGCATCAGGGTGGAGAGCATAAGGCCCTGCCTTCCGATTCCCTCGGAGTCTGCCAACTTCGCTTCCAAGTCTGCGATGACCGCTTCGTAGAGCGTGGCTTGCTCTGCTGTCAGATTGCAGCAGGAGTTTTGCTCGACCTTGGCCGGCAAGTCTTGGATGATCGACTTGTCGGTCTTCATGCGCCGTAGGATGAACGGCCGCACCATGCCGCGCAGGCGCTGGGTGGCGGACCTGTCTTGATTCCGCATGATCGGCCGTTCAAATTCCTTCCGAAACGAGTTCGCCGCCCCTAGGAATCCCGGATTGAGGATGCTGAAGAGAGACCACAGGTCCATCAGTCGATTCTCCACTGGCGTGCCGGTCAGGGCCACTCTTCGCGGTGCTTGGAAGCTGCGCACGGCCTTCGTCACTGCCGCGGTCGGATTCTTGATGTTCTGAGACTCGTCCACCACAAGCCGGTGCCAGGCAATCGCCTTCAGCCGCGCTGCGTCCAGTCGCGCAACCCCGAACGATGCAATCACAACATCCTTCCCGCGAATCGCCTCCTCGAGAGCGTCTTGGGTCCTGGGCCGCTGAGGTCCGTGCAGGATGAATGCCGAAAGCGTGGGAGCGAATCGCCGGGCTTCTCTCAGCCAGTTCCCCAGCACTGACGTGGGCGCTATCAGCAGCGTGGGCCCGGCGTTTGGATTGCAGGCCTTGTCGCGGAGGATCGTCGCCAGGACTTGGATGGTCTTGCCGAGGCCCATGTCATCCGCGAGACAGGCCCCGAAACCGAGTCGTTCTAGATACGCAAGCCAAGAATAGCCTCGCACTTGGTAACCGCGCAGCGTGCCAACGAATCCCGATGGCTGCTCGAGGATCTCGAGGGGACCCGTTCCTTCCAGCGCCGCGAGCATTTGCCCGAAATCCGACGAGGGGTCGATTTCGAGCCTGTCTGAGCCAGCCTGAGCGCGTACAAGGTCGGCAACCGTCATGGTCTGCGGTCCGTCGCCGACCTGCCAGTACTCCTCGAGACGAGCGACCTCGTCGCTACGCAGCTCCATCCACTGGCCGCGCAATTGGACAAGGCCCTCCTTGGCGGCCACGAGCATCTCCCACTCCTCACGAGTGAGTGGCTCTCCGTCGAGCACGACTTGAGCCTGGAAATCGACCAATGCGTCGAATCCGAGCCTCCCCGAAGTCTCCGTTCCCACGGCCTCGGAAGCACCGGGGTCGCGCGGTGCCAAGCGCAGGCGTAGACGTCGCTGGCCAGTAGCAGTCCACCAAGCGGGCACGATAACTCTGAATCCGGCGCTCTGAAGTACCGGGGCGTCGTTTCTGAGGAATTCCAGCGCCGTGTCGCGGTCCAAGTCCACGCCTGACGGTGCCGCGCTGTTCATCCCCTCCCAAAGTCCTCCGTGGATTCGCGCCGCTTGGCCAAGTTGGAGTAGCACCTCCCTGACACTGCGAGCCGAAGGCCGTCCGGCGACACTGGCGGAAGCCCAGAAGTCCGCGAGCGGGACAAGCAGCGAGGGGTCACGACGTGACGAGAGCAGCCATTCCAAGCGCCATGTGTCCGGCGAGTCGACGCTTGGGTCGGCCAAGCGGAAGCAGATCTTCTCATCCGCGCCTAGCGCCGATCTTTGGATCCGGTCCCGCCAGCGGCGCCATTGCACCCAGTCGGACTCCCCAATCGGCACAGGTTCGGAAAGGCGGCTGACGGGACGATCCTCAGGAAGTGCGAAGGCAAGGAACGATCCCCCAACTCGATCAAGTGCCGTCCTAGGGAACCGGGTCCCTAGAACAAAGCGCTGGAGTTGAACCGCTAGAAAATGCCGCACCAAGGCATGAGGCTCGTGCAACGTGAACTCGCCGCCAGTCTTGGTGGGCACCTCCGCCCAGAGCGCCCGACACGCTCCTGGCATGGAACGCGCTAACGGCTCGACGATGCTTTCCTCCGCAGCCTCGGCAAGCTCCCAGCCCGCTTCGAAATCGACCGACGGGGCCTTCTTGCGCCTGCCGCTTGTCTTCCCAGTGCCCGCTTCTTTGGGGAAGATCGCCGGAAGGTACTCGTGCCTTCGTACAGCCCATTCGAGAGCAAGTGCTGCGCGGCTCCAGAACTTGAGATCCTGCCCGATGCGTACCGTCGGGCTGCTCTCGGCATGTTGCAAGTCGTGTGACGCCAGCAGGCTGTGCGGGTCGCGAGCGACGACTGCATGCACTCGCCAAGTCCCCCAAGACGACACCTCCGGGATTTCACCATCCAAGTCCGCCTGCAGTTCAAGGGAGGGCGACGGTTTGGCGCCGTTGCCCGGCAATGTGACCCAGACATCATGGGGCTGGCTCGGGGAACTCCCGGAACTGTGGAAGGACGGGAATGCCTCAGACACTGTGCTGGCAAGGTCTGTGGGCCGCAGGTGAAACGGATGCTCGCCCTTGCGCGGACGAGAGAGCACATCCCGACTCTCGGCCCACAGCGCGAACTGACCGCCATCTTCGCTGGGGATCCAACTGCCGTGGAGGACGCACGGGACTTCAGCGGCCTCCCTCGCACGGTCGGCCCCTTCTGCCCGCGGGGGCCGCGTCGCTTTCTTCACTGCCAAGTCGACTGACATCAGATGCGTATTGCGGCAATTGGATCTGGGAATGCGAAGTCGCGCCGGGGGAGCAGTCTGACCGCTGTCCGGTGCCTGCTTATCGAGCGGAACCAACCATCTTCAGGGCTTCTACAGCGCAATGTGCTTCGAGACTGAATCTCGAATGCGCTCGAATGGCGCTCGCCATCCCAACGTCCAATATATGCGATCAAGGCTGTCGGAATCGAAGCGACTGTGTATCGCGGGAACAAGGCTTTTCTCCGCTGCGCGCAACGCCAGCGGGCTTCCAGCGTTGGCTATTGCGCCGGACCTAGAGAGCATGGTCCTGCAACTTCGTTCATCCAGCAGTTCCTTCAAGGAACCTACGTGCAGAATGTCAGCGGCGGATTGGTCTTGCTGGGCTCCAGCCATCAGCCGGACGGGCGCAGCGAGCACTGCCTCCAGCCAGTGGGCGGAGTGGCAACAGGGCTGGAGCAACAGTTGGCGCGAGGTTCGCACGCACGACGAAACATGGCCACTCCACTGTACACATCAAGGACGGCTGGCAGAACTAGGGAAGAAGTCGTCGGTAGGTGGACTTGCGACGCTGCGCCGAATTCCAGAGTGACTAGCAAGCGTACCGACGATACCCAGCCAAACCCGCCTCCTTCGTCGCCCCTGCGGCGGACTACATCAGTAGACAGGCCGGCCCCGAAAACCACCGATTGCT
>LXNI01002409.1_pt1 | contig 13049 bp, 8 predicted proteins | sample 809091 | NCBI WGS metagenome assembly LXNI01 (sample SAMN04870527, study PRJNA318959) | sponge metagenome | biome: 01000161; feature: marine sponge reef; material: water | host: Sarcotragus foetidus | place: Greece: Milos, Mediterranean Sea | collected 2013-05-29 | depth 5-7 m | reverse complement strand
GTTGCGATTGCGAATGATCGGAGTGGGCGGGGCGAGTTGGGGCTCCAACGAGAATCTAGGCAGCTTGCCGCGGCTGGCCGGCATCGGCGAATTCGCGCCGCCGCCGCCGCCACCGCCGCTTTCACCCGGATCAGGTGTCGGGGGTGCCTGTAGTTGGGCCAAGTATGGTGAGACGTCGACCGGCACGACCAACGTCACTGTCCCGGACCGACTCTGGACGTATTCGCTGTCTTGGAAACCAAACACCAGCACCACGACCAGCATATGTAGGCAGGCCGTTGCGATCATGCCGTCCTTGCGGCGGCTAAGGTCGCCCCAGAGCTCCTTGACCTGGATCGGCTTGGATGTCACGACCAAGGGAGGTGCGTTGCGCATCTCCTGCTCGATCCGATAGCTTTCCAGCAGACCAGACCACCAAGGCAGCGACAGCGTGCGGAGCGTCAGCGGCGGCAGTTCCGGCACGCCCGGCCGGGCGGGCGGGAAAGTTGGCGACGGCGGCAGCTTGGCGTACTCCCGCATCGCGCCTAAGGTGTCGAAGATCGCCAGCCACCACGGGCGGCTCAGCGTGTACACATTGGGGTCGGCGAAGTCATACTCGCCGGGCTTGGCCGGCGGATAGTCCGGGATCTCGATCCGCTCGGGAGGGTGGCTTATCTCGGCAACCTCGTTGAGGAGGTTGCGCCACCAGCCGACGTGGAGCGATTCGATGACTAGCGGGCCGAATTCCGATCTGCCTGTGTCTGGCTCTGAACGCTGGTCTTGATACTGCAGATTCGGCATTGCCTATTATCAAGACTTGACGCAGCAGCAGGGATTGCCGTTACACTCGACATTGCCTCGCTGTCGGCTGCCTGGCTCGTGCCGCGCGCCGTTTTGCCCGCTCCCATCATAGGTGCTGGGGCACTGGCACTGCAATATCCACGGCCCGAAATCCGGCTAGATCGGCAAGGGCGCCTTGGACTCGTCGGCAGGTTCAGTTGCCCAAGTACGCAATGCAGTCGATTTCGACCTTCAGGCCGGCGGCCGGCAGCACGGCCTGCACGGTCGTCCGGGCCGGCTTGGCCGCATCAAAATACTCGGCGTAAACCGCGTTCATTGCGGCGAAGTCCCGGATGTCGGCTAGGAACACGCTGCACTTGACGACATCGTCCAGCGAGGCCCCGGCGGCTTCCAGGATCGCCTTGAGGTTCTCGAGCGTGCGGCGAGTCTCCTCGGCCACGGTGCCATGGATTGGCTTGCTGGTCGTCGGATCGAGCGCCGCCTGCCCGGACACGTAGACAAATCTGCCCGCTTTGACCGCATGGGAGTACGGTCCCTGAGGATTGGGCGCGCCTCGGGCCGTTACTCGTTGGATCGATGGCTCTTGGTTGTTGCTCACGTTGCCGATTCCTTCTCTCGATTCTGGACTGTGCCACGGCTCATTGAAGCTTGCCCCGTCCCGAAACCGGCCATGATCGCTGCACGGTCTCGCCACGCAAGCCGTAGGCCGTTTCGTGCATGTTCACCGTGACGCACACATGGTTGGGTATGATCCGCAGCCGCTGTCCTATGCGCGGCTGCGGCCCGTCGTGCTCGCGCAGGTCGAGCAGGCCGTGCTCTTCGCTCATTTTATGGAATCGAGCCGAGGGCATCTCCACGACCCGTCCAAAACCGCCGTCCCCGCCCGGGCGCAGGGGATCTGAGGTGAATGTCTTGGATCCACCGTCAATGACGGCCGTGTCCGGCCTGGGAGTCGACACTACGGTGACCATCACAGAGGCGGCGCAGTCCTGCCACCTGCAGGCGCCGGCCGCGACTTGCGTCCGGTCGTTGAACACATAGGTGCCCGGCCGGATCTCGGTCATGCCCTCGATTCGGTGCGACTGATACAGCGTTGGCGTGGACCCTCCGCTCACCACCTCCATGGGCAGGCCGTCTGCCTCGAAACTATCCATCACAGATCGGAGTTCGCCTTGCAGGGTCTCGATCTGTCGCTCGCCCTCGTCAGCGGCCAGGTTGATATGGCCCGGATAGAACATCAGCCCTTGGAGGCGCAGCCCGGCCATTGCGCCAATGGCCCGCGCCAGACGGACTAGGTCGGCCCCCGGCGGCAGTCCACAGCGCCGCATACCCAGATCGGCTTCGACCAAGATTCCGAGTGTGATCCCCGCACGCTGCGCGTGGCGCGCGAGGCCGCTGGCGGCCTCCGCGTTGTCGAGTGCTACCGTGACCGGCAGGGTCTTGGCGACCTCCACGAGGCGAGACCACTTGGCGTCGCCCCAAACCGGGTAGGCCAGTAGTAGGTTGGGCACCCCGTCGGTAGCCATCACTTCGGCCTCGCCCACTTTGGCAACAGTCAGTCCTGCCGCGCCCCGGTCCAGCTGCATCCGTGCCACGAGCGGCGACTTGTGTGTCTTGGTGTGCGGGCGCAAACGCAGGCTGTGCCGTCGCGCATAGCTGGCGGCCCGGTCCAAGTTGGCCTCGGCCCGGTCGAGGTCAATGAGCAGGGCGGGGGTGTCGAGGCTTGAGATGTGCATTTCCCGGTCTCGATGCGCTCCGTGCCAAGCTCGCCGCCAAGGAACGCCGGCGGGTTGCCGCAGTCTATCATGGGATCGCATGCATGGGTGTGGGCTGTTGCGGCGGGCCGCCCTGCCACTGGCCGCGTTGTTGGCTAGCGCCGCGTCGGCGGGAGCCCAGAGCCGGTTCGCGCCTTGGGTGGAATCCGGCTTCGCCTCTGCTGAAGCCCGCAAGCTGGCCGAGCGTGACCTATACCCCGAGGGGCGCCCCGACCTGCGTCTCAGCCTCGACACGACAGTGTTGTTCGACCAACGCACTCCTTGGACTCAAGCGCGGGCCATCCGCCAGTTGCGCAAGACGGCCGCCATTCTCGAGGCATGCGGCGTGGCCATCGGCAACGTCACCTTGGTGCGGCTGTCATTGCCCGTCGGAGACCGGCGCGTCGACACCGCCATGGCAGACCCCGAGACGGGGGTGCCGCCGACCGTGGCTCGGCTGGCCGCGCAGCTGCCCGCCACAACGGCCTATCCCGCAGCATTCCTGATCGGGCGCGTGGCGGGTACCGCCTCGCTGGCGGTTTCCTACCGCGCCAGACTCGCGGGCGAGGCGAGCGCTCCGTACCTCAACACGGCTTGGATTGCCTACCAAAGCCACTGGCTGCCGCGGCGTGATGACCGGTACTCGCCACTAGCCCATGAACTGGCGCACCTGCTGTGCCGTTGCGGACATACCAAGACCGCCCAGGGCCACTTGTTGCACAGCGCCCGGAATTTTCTTTCCTCAGCCGTGCTGCCAGACGATTGCGAACGCATCCGAAACAGTCCGCTCTTAACTGTAAACGATTGATAGAAAACAACTTGATTATTCAACAATCCAAGTAAGGAATCTGAATTTAGCCCATAAAAAGAATCTTCTTGCCCATCCCAAGGCTGTTCCCTACAGTGGAACTTCAGGCAGGTGGGCAACCCTTGCCTGGACAGGGAACCCGAACCCGAGAACCCGCTCGGCACAGCCCTTCGCGCCTCGGGCCCGGGTTTGATCACAGGAGGACATCATGAAAAACATAACACTGACGTTGCTGGCATTCGCCTTGCTCTCGGTGCCGCTGGTAGCGGCCCCTGCAACGGAGACGGCGACTTCCGAGATCGCTGATGTGGAGGCGGAACTGCGCGAGGAACTGAGTTCGCTACGGGCGCGGCTGCTAAAGCTCGAAGCGATGCTTGACTCTCTCAATCAAGATCAAGGCGACGAGGTTGCCGTGGCTCCGGCTGCTGAGCCAGTCGAGGCGGCGACTGAGGCTCCGGTGGATTTGGCGGCGCCGATGGCACCCAAGCCGACCGTCGTGGCAGCGACTTCGCAGCAGCCCGAATGGAAGGCGCCGACGGCCATCAGCGATGCCGAGCCCAGCCAGGAGTCGCCCGTCGGTGTGGCCAGCAGTGGCGGCCAGCCCATCTCATTCACCGGCTTGCTGGACACGTACTACACGTACAACACCAATGCCCCCGAAGACGGCTACAACACGCTCTACTACACCAACCCGAACTCTCGGGGCTTCGGGCTGAACCAGGCCAAGCTCGAGATCGACGCCAGCGGCGATGGCCCGGTCGGATTCCGCTCCGACATTTGGTTCGGCTCCGGTGCCCGTCTGTTCCGCGACGGGCTCGAGCCCGGTCCGCTGGAGGATGTGCTCTACATCCAACAGGCCTATGGCTACTACCAGTTCGCCAACGGGGCAGAGTTCAATGTGGGCGCGTTCGGCACGATTGCGGGCTTGGAAGTGGCCGAGTCCCACCTGAACTGGAACTATACGCGCGGCATCCTGTGGGCGTGGAACGAGCCTTTCTCGCACGTCGGCGCCAAGATCAGCACGCCGGTCAGCGACACCGTCACGGCGACCTTCATGCTCGTCAACGGCTTCGACAACGCTTGGGACCAGAACTCAGGGAAGTCGTACGGCGCTCAGATCTCGCTGGCCCCGAACGACCGTTTCAATACCACCGCCACTTGGATCTCCGGGCTGGAGGGTGACCAAGGCGAGACCGGCTTGCTCAAGAACTTCAGCTGGAACATGTACGGGGGCCTGCACGACCGCTTCGAGGTCATGGTCAACCTGGACTACATTTCTGTTGCTGACCCGATGGGCATCTACGCCACGTCGTGGGGCATGGGCGGATACGCCCGCGTGCATCTCAGTGACCATGTTCGGCTGGCCAACCGCATCGAGTTCCTCGACGATTCCCAAGGCCGTTCCACCGGCTTCGAGCAGAACCTGCGCGAGAACACCCTCACCTTCGAAGTCCAGCCGATCAAGGACGACGCACGTTTCCTGACGCGCATCGAGTACCGGCGCGACTGGTCTGACATCCCGTTCTTCGGCTGCCCGTCCTGCGCCGATGGTTTGTCGATGGACCAAAACACGTTTACCGTCGGCTTCATGTGGGTCTTCGGACCGAAGGAATAGTCCTGCCTCCAACGGGGAGCGGCTGGCCCACCCCGCCGCTCCCACCTCGGGCCGGGCCTGACTGCAGTTTCAGGCCCGGCCCGTTTGCCTTGGCGGGTGTTGCCGTGCTTGCACGGCGCAAGCCATTGCTCTCGTTCGGCCCGCAATCGAAGGGCCCACTGCCCCGCGAGTCCCGTCTAGTACAATGACGGTCTCTCGGGGGAACCTCACTTGCAACGTCGCGATTGGCTCAAGTCCGCTTTAGTAGGCACGGGTGCTGCGGCCGCCGGGCCACTGGTTACCACGATTGCGCCTGTCACAGGCGCCGCTGCCCAAACTGCAGCCGAGGTGTCATGGGAGCCCATGCTCTTCGACGAGCATCAGAACGAGACTGTAGTGGTTCTCACCGAGTTGATTATCCCGACGACCGACACCCCCGGGGCCAAGGCGGCCAAGGTCAACGAATACATCGACCTGATGCTGCATGACGTGGATCCGGACCGCGGCCACGCGTTCCTCAAGGGCTTGGGATGGTTGGACGGCCGCGCGATAGGCTTGCACGGATCGCCCTTCGTTGCGCTGGAAGAAGCCCAGCAGGTCGAGATCCTGAGATCGCTAGACGGAAGCGACGATCCAGAGTTGAAGATCGGTGCGGAGTTCTTCGCCAAACTGAAGCGGATGACGGTGGAGGGCTACTACACCTCGCGCATCGGTATCGCCGAGTTGAACAAGCACGGCGTGCCTGCGAGCTTTGGCTGCGACCACGACGACCATGCCTAGGCCGATGGCCCGGCGCGCTTTGGCTCAGGCTTGGGTTCTTGCTGCGTGATGCCGTAGGCTCGGTGCACGTCGGCCAGGGTCAGCGTGCCCAGCAGGAAACTGGGGTTGACTCGGCTCGTCACCGGCAGCGTCGGGTAGATCGCTAGGTTGCGCATGGCTTGGTCCAGCGGCAAGTCCGGATAGGTACGCGTCACAGGCCACATCTTCATCGTATCGTGCAGGCTGCTGTCCCCGTCCCCGTTGTCTCTCGCACGCTCCAGCTCGCGCTTGCCGATCCAGCGCCATTGGCCGTAACGGACCTCTACCAGCAGCGCCTCGGCCTCGGGGCCGGCGATTGTCTCCAGTGCTTCGGTCACTGAGATCCGATCCGACACGACCAGATCGCGCGTCCGCTGCATGGCGTCCTCGACGTTTAAAGCGGGCGTTTCGCGGCGGTCTTCGATGGAAGGCAAGTCCAATCCATCCTGATACGCGGCCATCTGGAACACTGAATCGTGCTCCATGCGCCGCGAAACCAGAATCGCGATCGTGTTGGCGATCATCACGGGCAGGATCACGACATAGCTTGCGCTGAGTTCAAACACCATGAAGACCGAAGTCATCGGTGCCCGGAACACCCCCGCGAAGAAGACCCCGATCCCCACAAGCACGTAGGCCGCGACCGAACTCGTGGACAACGGCCAGACCAGTTGGGCGAGGCCGGCCAGTCCGCCGCCCAGCATCGCGCCCACGAACAGTGTCGGCGCGAAGAGTCCGCCAGGCGTGCCGCAGCCGAAGCACAGCGTGGTGGAAAGCAGCTTGAGCACTCCGATTAGCAGCAGCACGTTCCACGGGAAGCGGTCGTGCAAGGCCCCGTCGATTACTTGGTAGCCGGCGCCGAGCGTTTCTGGCGCGAACGTGCCGATGACCCCGACGGTCAGTCCGGCTATCGCAGGCAGCCACAGCCTGCGGCGTTCGCCAAGCTTGAGGATGCGACCGCGCAACCTGATGGCGTGGCGGCAGAACAGAGCAGAGAGCCACCCTCCGACCACGCCGATCGTGGCGTAGAGCAGCAATTCCGAATAAGCGCCGACCTCGATCTCGGGCACTTGGTAGAGCACCTCGTCGCCGAGGAACCAGCGGCTGACCACCACGGCCGACACGGACGAGAGCACGATGGAGCCAAGTACCCCGGCATTCCAAGCCGACATGACCTCTTCCATCACGAACAGCACGGCTGCGATCGGCGTGTTGAAGGCCGCCCCGATACCGGCTGCGGCTCCGATCGGAGCGATGAGGCGCATGTGCTCGCGTGTGAGGTGGAAGATGCGCCCCAGCAGCGAGGCGATTCCCGCCCCCATCTGCAGGGCGGGATCCTCCGGCCCCATCGGGTTGCCGGTCCCGATCGAAAGTGTGCATGTGAAGAACTTTCCCAGCACGCTCCGGAACGGGATGTATCCGTCCGACGCGTACACGGCAGTCTTGGTGTAGTTGATTCCAGTGCCGCGTGCCGTGGGCACGACGAAGTAGACCAGGGCGTAGGCTACCAACCCTCCGAAGGCCGGCCAGAGCGGTGTCAGGTACTTCGCACCCGGTGCCAGCGAGTGGATCGTGATCCAGTTGAGCAACTCGATCGAAATATGGAAGCAAACCACCACCAAGCCAGAGAACACGCCGATTATGATCGACAGCAGGAGGAAGCGCTGTGGCTCGTCAAGGACGGGGGCGGTTTTCCCCATCGAGGAGAGCTTGGCCAGAATCTCGCGGATGGTGTTCATCTCGAGAGCTTGGCCATCACATGCATCAGGGGCGGGTCCGGCGGACTTGACGCTTTGCACAGAGGCGCGGCTTGATTCCAGAGTTCTTCCGCGATCAGCGTGTTTGCTTCGACCGCTTCGTCGGTGGCGCGCCTAGTCCGCTCAGCGAGCGCCTTGTCGGCGTTCTCTAAGGCTGTCGCCAAGTCTACGGGCAGAGCCACGAGCGGGCCGACGAACGCGTCGCCGGTCGGGTTCTGGCAAGTCAGTGCCGCGGCGCGCGCACGCTGAATCAGCACCCGGCTGCGACGGAACCGCTCCCGTAGCGAGATACCGCGCCGAGTGGGGTCAAGTTCGATAATCCGATTGCAGAGGGCGATCCGCTCGTTCGTGGTGGTGTCATCGTGCAGCAGCCGGGCGCGGTTGTAGTGTGTCCGTGCGGTGAGGTAGTTGCCCAGCTGGAATTCGGCCGCACCACGGCCTAGCAGCGCTTCGTGATCTTGCGGGTCCTCTGCAAGCAGAGTTCGGAACAGCGACGATGCGCGATCATACAGCCCGGTTTGCAGCATGAGCGATCCCAGCCTGTGCTGGACCTCTTGGTCTTCTGGCATGATCTCGGCGAGCGCGATCAGTTCGGCGGTCAGCTGTTGCTCCTGTCCGGAAGCCTCGAGCAATTCGACCAGTTCCAAGCGCAGTTCCAAGCGCCTGTCCTCGGTCTGGCCTTCCCACCTGCCGTGGATGGCAGTCCTGTAGTACGAGACAGCCTCGTCCACCCGGCCTTCCCTCGCTGCCAGCTGCGCCAGCAGGTAGTTCAAGATCCCCGAGGTAGGATCCTGCCCGCGCAGATCGACGAGGTGATTCTCGGTTTCCTTGTAGCGCTCGTCTTCAAATAGCGCTCGGGCAAGGCCCAGGCGGTAGTGCGGCTCCTCCTTGGCATAGGAGAGCGCATTGCGGTATTCCTTGATGGCGTCGGCGTGCTCGCCCTCTGACAGGAGACCCTCCGCTACTGCGAAGTGGTGCTGTCCACGGGTGTTGCGCTCCTCCTTGAAGGATTTGGCATAGAAGCCTGTCACTGCGAAGACACCGCACATCACCCCGAAGACCATGCCTAGGATCCGCGGCGAGGCGCCTTCTGCGATGACTGAACGCGCCTTGCAATACGGGCATTCCGCGCTTGGGTGCGAGATCTCGTTGCGGCAGACCAGACAGGTGTAGCGCTTTGCCATTGTGTGCGACCTACGTGCCTTTCTTCAGCATAGGCAACCCCGTCGCCGATGCTTGGGCGTCTGGTTCTTCGGGCTGCCGGCGTACGCGAGATTTGTCTGGAGAATCAGACGATCGATTGCCCGCAGTCGACAGAAGGCGCAGCCCCGTTGCGCCGTGGTCACGTTCACCGCTCAATCCGCACCACCCGCACGGGACAATCCAGCGACTGCAGGGCAAGCTCGGCTAGGTGGTCGTGATGTGTGAAAAAGATGACTTGGCAGCGCTGCGCGAGACTTGCCAGCACCTTGAAGCCGGCGGCGGACCGCTGGTCATCAAAATTGATGAACAAGTCGTCTGCCAAGAACGGCAGCTGGGGCGACTGCTCGAGGTAGTCTTCCAAGGCTGCCATGCGGAGCGCGAGATAGAGCTGGTCGGCGGTACCGTCGCTCATGCCGCTGGTCGGGACACGCTCGCCGGATTGGCGGCAGCCAACGATCTTGGCTTGGTCCTGCTCGTCGAAGTCGAGCTCTAGGTGATCAAACGAGCCCAGCGTGAGGGTGGCGAACAACTCCCCTGCGCGCTGCAGCATAGGGCCCTGCCTTTCGCTGCGATAGCGCTCGATCGCCCAGCGCAGCAGGCAGGCAGCCGCGCGCACTTGGATGAACTGCTCAGCCACCTCTTGGATCTCGGCTAGAGCACTTTGGCGTGCGCTCTCTGCTATCGCCGCAGCATCGCTGCCACCTACGTTCTTAAAGGCCTCTCTGGCATCTCGAAGCTGGTCCCGCGCAGCCAAGAAGCTCTGGTGCCACTCATCTGTGGAGGACTTCAAGGATTGCTCACGGTGGGCGAGCTCGTCCGGATCGGTGCCTGAGCACTCCGCCACTAGCTCGGCCAACGGTAGGCCGTCTCCGTCCTTACGGATAGTTTCGGTCAGATCGGCTACTAACGTTCGCAGATCGCTGTACTTTTCGGCCTTCTTGATTTCGATCCAAAGATCCTTGACATCGGATACACCCGCTTGCGCCTGCAGGTCTCGAATCACCCTTTCCGATGCTTGCTGGCCCGCCTTGAGCTCGCCGACCCGTTTTTCGAGATCTTGGATCTCTTTGTCCTTGCCCTGAGCGGCGGCCCGCGATGCTTCGGCGTTGGCAAGCCGGCCTTCCAGCTCTACAGTTGCTTCGCTAGGATCGCGCCTGACAAGATCCGGCGCGACCGCGGCGGCAAGGGTTTCAACTTCAGCGCTGAAGTGCCCAATGTCTCGTTCGATCTTCTCGATGCGATCCGACCGCAGATCACCTATGCGGCGCGCTGCCTCGCGCATTTTGTCGAAGGTGCCGAGCAGATTGGCCGCGTCTCTCGGCGACATCGTCGGATCTATCGCAAGCTTGCCTGCAAGAGCGGCCCATTCACGTCCTAGGCGCTCCAACTGGGCTTCTGCGCTGTCCAGCAGCGAGCGCTTTGCGTTGGCATCATTGGTTGCCCGTCTCAGGTCGTTATCGAGTCTTGTCCTGGACTCGTTAATGCGCTCGTTCTTCGCAAGTACTGCGCCTGCCCGCTCAAGCACTGTCGCTAGTCGCTGTTGGTGAAGTCGGCTGCAATCCTCACCGAGTTCCTCCAATTCCTCGGCTAGCGCCCGTACGGATTGCGCTTCTTGGTCGCGCAATGCAGCCAGTCGTCGGTCGCTCTTGGCCGCTTCAGCAACCGCGTCGCTCAGGCTGTTGCGTGTATTGAGCCATGCGAGCATCTGATCCGGATCGAGTGGTTGGACAGCAAGAGCTTTCCACAGACCGTTCCATTCGGAGACCATCTGCCGATCTTGCTCCTCCAATCGATTTAGTTGTGTCTTAGTCCCAGCCAAGTCCGACCTGACAGCTCCGACCCGGCGTCTGGCCTCCGCTACCTTCGCGGTGGACTCTGCCATGTCGCTTCGCAGGTCGCCCAAGTGATCCGCCTTGGCCACGGCGTCTTGGTAGCGGTCTGCCATTTGCTGCGGCTTCGCCCCCAATTCGATCCCATCGGCGCCGTCGAGGCCGCCCTCTTCGATGAATCGCTTCCGCAGCGTGGTCCAAATCGCATTTCGGCTCTCGCGGGCCTCGATCACGTCCCCAAGCGTGACCGGCTCGCCTTCAGCCACCAACTGATTCACCGATTCCTCGGCACTCGCTAGGTCCTTCTGCTCAGATGCGAGCTGCTCACGGCAGGCATGTAGGAGCTGATCCAAATCGCGTCGGCGGTCGCGGAAATCCTGCACCTGTTGTTTGCTGGGTGTTGCAAGCGCCAAAGCGAGCTCGACCGAATCCAGGCGGGGTGCCAATTCAGAATAAAGGCGGCCTGTCTCCGCCTTTGCCTTTTGGGCCTCGTCGTGGGCTCGCTCGACTTGCGGCCCAATGCCGCCGTGCTCTCTTTTTGTAGCCGCAATGAGCGCCGCCAAGTCGCTCACGTCCCGCGGAGTCCCGACAGCGTCGAGTTCGCCGCGGATCTCGTCGAGGCGCGAAAGTGCCTCGTCCCTAGATATGAGAGCGGCCTCCACATGCGTGCGTTGCTTGTTCCATTCCGCTAGCAAGTTGCGCGCTGTTTCCAATTGAGAGCGATGTGGAATCCTCTCGGCTATGGAGTCGGCGTCCAAGCGGTTCCAGCCGCAGTCGGCTGCAATGCTGACCAGTGTCCGTTGCTGTTCCCCAAGCTTCCGTTTCAGCCCGGGCAAGTCGGCAATACCCTTCTTGACCTGGATCCGCTGTTGATGCAGCGACTCGATCTCCCCCTTTCGCCGCAACAAAGCATCGTCCCACTCGATTGAAGCCCTGTCGGCTTTGGCTTTCCCCAGCTCGGATCCTGCCCCCTCCAGTAGCAGGGAGGCTTCCCGGCACTTGTCTTCGGCTTCGCGCAACCTCTTTGCGGAGCCCTCCGGGATTTCGGCCACAGTGCCAAGGCATTCAATCTCGTTGTCGAGGCTTGATTTCTTGTCTACGTGTCGAGCGATTCGGCGGATTCGTGCGACTCTGCGTAGCTCTCGTCCCGCCTCCTCTATTTGATCCTTGAGCCGGTCGTGTTCTTGCTCGCTGGCCTCGTATGCTCGCCGCAATTCGCGCCACCGGTCCGCGCTGACCGTATGCTCGCGACGCAGGCTCTCGGCTGCTTTGAGTTTGTCTTCCGCGATGTAGTACTTGCGCGTCCCAGCGCGCCGGTTGGTCCACAATCCGCTGGCGTCGTCGTCCAGACCTTCCAGTCGGCGCTGCAAGCCTTGAATGCCCGAACCGGCCGCGAAGAGCTTCTGTCCGGCGTCGTCAGCGCCCCCTTGCAGGATCTCGCGGCCCCCTTCCCTTAGACGGAGGTGATCGAGGCTAAACATGCGTTCGAAGAAACTCCGGTCCGCACCGTGCAGGAAAGGTCTCAGAGCTTGCTCGCCGGACGGAATCCGCGTGTCATCGGCAGCGAGGAGGGTGTCCCTGTTACCCTTCCGGCGGCGCACTTCCAAGGCCTCGCCCGCTGCCTCCAGGACGGCCCCGATCCGCATGCTGCCGTACTCGTGGACGAAGTTGAGTGGGGATCGTGACGGTATCCCGAAGAGCAAGTCCCCCACGGCGCTGCGCACGGTCGACTTGCCGGCCTCGTTGGGACCGACCACGATATGGAGGTCGTGCTCGCCGGTCGGCAGCTCTAACTCGGAGTCAGTGAAGCGCCCATAGCGGATCAGGTCCAAACGTCGCAGGCGCATTGCTCAGCCTTCGTGCCCCGTCAGTCTGGACATGGCGTAGGGCCGGGCTAGTTCGATCAGCTTGGCGAAGTCGTGCTCTGTGGCGGCTCGTAGCAATTCACTCTCCGCGGTGTCGCGCACTTCGGCGGGCAGTCTGCGCACGAACGGCGCGATCTGCTCCTTCAGATTGCGGAGCAGCGCCTCATCTTGCCGTGCTAGGGCGGGGTCGCCCAGAGTCTCGGCCAATGCGGGGTCCGGGGTCGTGTCCGCAGGCGGAGCCGTTGTGATGACCAGCTTTTCTATCCAGGCCACTTCATCGCCCAGCCCGGCAGCCGATGCACGGGCCTCGGCCAGTAGCTCTTCGTGCGATGCAAGGAGCGTGTCGTGAGCTGGGGTGCGCCCAGACACCGCAATGCGGCATGCTAGCAGCCGTCCGTCGGCATCTTCCTCCACCGCCTTTTCGATGCCCGCGCGGATCCGGTCGTTGGCGTCGCTGATGCTCTCGCTCCCGTCCACGCCGACCTCCACCAGGGCCCAACGCACCACATCGACATGCAACGGCTCCAAGGCGCTGACGGTGCCGTCCTGGACTGTGACCAACATCGCTCCACGCGGGCCCGCTTCGCGGATGTGGCGGCCTTGAACGTTGCCTGAAAAGACCACATGGGGATCCTCGCTGAGCACTTCGGGCTTGTGGATG
>LXNI01002408.1_pt1 | contig 13052 bp, 16 predicted proteins | sample 809091 | NCBI WGS metagenome assembly LXNI01 (sample SAMN04870527, study PRJNA318959) | sponge metagenome | biome: 01000161; feature: marine sponge reef; material: water | host: Sarcotragus foetidus | place: Greece: Milos, Mediterranean Sea | collected 2013-05-29 | depth 5-7 m | reverse complement strand
CGCGGCATCAAGATCAGCGACAAACAGATGAAACAAATCCCGCTGCGACCACACCAATGGCACGGCGAATGGAACTACACCATCACACCCAACCACGCGACCTAACCCGCGGCGGGCCCTTAGAAGTCGAAATGCGCGCCGAAGTGGTGCTTGAATCCGACATTGGCGCGAGACGCCGAATAGTGGTCAGCACTCCCGAAGGCGCCTTTCCGCTGTCTAATACATCTTCAATGATCTCAGAATTGGCCCCACTCATTCTTGTAATTAAATATTCGCTTCGTTCTGGCTATCATCTTACGATAGATGAGCCAGAGTCTCATCTACATCCGGCGATGCAGCGCCTCATGGCAACTTTTCTCGTGAGTCTCGTCAATCACGGGATCGGAGTCATAATTACAACTCACTCCGATTATTTGATGAGTGAAATCAACAACGCCATTCGCCAGAGCAAACTTGTGCCGCACCTCAAGCGTACCCTGGGCGAGTCTAAATCTCGCATCAACATATCTAGAGTGCGGGCTACGAGCTTTGAGAGGAAGGGAAATTCTTGCTTGACTAAGCCGATGAGAATTCATGAAATCGATGGTATAGAACTGTCGACATTCACTGATGTAATGGAGGCACAATACGAAGACTCAACTTTGCTGGTCGATAAGATGATGGAGTTGTTGAGTCCTGATTTGAGGTCGACACATGTTGGCCGCGAGTAGCATGGATCATGCCTATTCCCATTCCCTATTCGACATGTTTGCGCCGGCAATGCGTAGTTTGCGCGACGCACGATGCCTTGGTCTCGAGTGGGGCATCACCCCTGCAAGACAACCATTTGCAGGATGAAGAATGCAGTGCGACGGTCGAATTTTTCAAGCGGACAGCATGTGCAAGTATTCTGAGCCTTGACGAATGGCGAGCGGCGTATAGGTGGAGCGGTGATTCACCTGATGCGGAGAATATGTGCGACTTTGGCGCGTTGCGGCGCGATAGGGGCGGCAATTCGGTTCTTGCGGTAGAGCTAAAGTCGAGAACTATTTCTGTAACGACCATTTATCAATTGCAAGCTGGTCTCGACTTGTTGCATCGAGAGTTTGCGCGAGCATCGGCGACCGCGACGGCACGAGCGCTGCTGGTTGCTAGGAGACCTGTTGCTCAGCTTAAGCGAATTTTCCAAACCAAGCGGGGCCTCTTGCAAGAGAATCGATCGCTGTCGTACGGACAGCTAAGGATTGGCTTGGAGTTTGTCGAATCTGGTTCGGTTATTAACTGCTAGTGCAGTTAGTGATCAAGGCCGCTGTCGTTACCGATTATTCTAGGCCTCTCAGGGTGTCCGGATTCTTCGATCTACGTCTTGCTCTCTTGGCACTCGCCGGGCGTCATCTCCTACAACAACACCTCACTCGTTGGCGTGCTCGCCTGGCGCAGGGCGTCTCAGGACTCAGTTCTTAGTCGGAGGTGATGATTTGTCGACGAATTCGTCGATATCGATCGCATTGCCTGGTAGTCCGTGACAGGTGGCTCTGCGCCGGTCCAGCAGCTGCTACTGCACCTCGCGTACGTCGGTTTCGACGGTGTACTCCGTTTCCTTAGTGCTAAGCCAGACGGCTCGATGGTGCTCAGCCGGGTCGAGGCGTGAGTGCCGGCTGAGCACCGGGCGCCTGAGATTGCGCTTCGGCGAGTTCGCCTCGGTGGGAAAGCTGTTGCGCTCTAATCACGATTGCGTCGCGGCGTCCGCTCCCCAGATCGGCTTCGAAGAAGGCCCCCAAGCCGTCGCGGGGGTCAGGTGGTGTGCCACGGGACATGGCGCCGCGCAACACCCTGTTAGCAGACGGGCAGACGACGGCGTTCATCGACTGGGACGGGATCTTCGTGTCGACGCGGATCTGGGTCCCCGCATACGCCGTGTGGCAGTTCGCCCCGGTCTGCGGCGATGCCTATCGGTGGCTGGATGGCTGGCCGAGCCCACCCGACCGGTCGGCGCCCAAGTCGCCGTCCCAGCTGCTTGAGCCGGGTTGTCGATCTAGCGCGTCGGTATCGGTCCCCCGGATCGTCTCGAACTCCGATGGGGTTACTACGGGAGGCGACTGCTTCTCCTATTTCAAGAGGTCGTTGTCTCTGCTCACGATGAAGTCAGCGCCGTGCTCTCTCGCGAGCGTTACGAGATAGTCGTCGTCTACGTCGCGTGTCCAAGCCAGCGTTGGAGAATTCGGTGCGGGGAGCCCTTCGTGATCACGGCAGACACGAACACATTGGCATCCACCATGACTCGCATCGGCGTGGGTCAGCGCGTGCGGCGAGCTCTGCGGACCTGCCGTAGTTCCTCGACGGCGAGGTCGAGTGCCTTGTAGTCGGAAAGGTCTGAGTTGTTCTCGGCGTTCGCGGAGAGGTCAACGCTGACTGCAGCAGCGTCGGCTGAGTAGAGCGCCCAAGCCGACTGTCGAGTGATGCCCAGGGCCTTGCCGATGGCTTCCCATGTCGCGCCCGCTTGCCGAGCCGCAGCCACCGTCTCGCGCTTGCGATCGTCGCACTCGTCGATGGCACGCACGAGTTCCCGCAGCGCTTCGATGGACTTCGCCGGCGGGCGGGCGGGTACGGGCTGGGCGTCGGCGGGGTCGAAGAGCTCGCCGCAGCCGCCGCCAGTGCCGAGTCACCCTTGGCGATGGGTGATTGCCGCGTCCCCGAAATACCGTTCCTGTCCACCCGAAGTCCGGCTCTACGGTGCCGCCGGAGCTTGCATCGAGCTCGCAGCGGAGGGCACCCGTCTGGCGGTGCCCGACATGTCGGATCCTGAAAAGACGTAACCCCGGCCGTTTGCCGAAGCAGGGACGGTTCCGGGGTGTTCGCAGCCACCTTAGACGTACGACCTCAGCCCCGAAACCGGCTGCCGTCGGCCAGATTGAGGGCGCCCGGGTGCTCAGGGGCACACTGGGCTGTCAAGGAGACACGTCATGGCGCACGCATTCTCTGTCGAGGAGATAATTGGTCAGCCGGTTCCGCAGGTGTGGGCCGCCCTCACCGACTGGCCGAACGCTCACCGGTGGATGCCTGGGATCGACAAGATCACCGCCGACGGAGACACCGCCGAGGGCACCCAGTTGACGTTCCGCGCTCGTGGCAAGGATCGCTCCAGCACCATCGTGCGATGCGTCGCCGGCGAGTCGATAGTCCTGCGTTCAGTTCAGGGCGGCGTGACCGCGGACTACACCTATGAGGTCCACGAGCACGGCGACGGCACCTCACGAGTCACGCTGACCGCCGACTGCCGAAGCACGGGCGTGCTGTGGCGTGTGATGTCGCCCCTGCTGCGCATCGCCATCCGAGCGTCCGACGGCAAACAGATCAGGCTCCTCAAAGCCATGATCGAAGAGGGCTGACAACCGCATCCGGCCAAGTCGTCCGCAGCCGCCTCGGCTCAATCGGGGGATTCGGGCGTCCGTTTGTAGAACTGCACGTAGAACGCGGCGTCGTGCGCGGGTTCGATGTGATGGGTGACGCCGGGAATGATCGCAACGCGTTCTCCCGCCGCTGCGCGGACTCGCCGCGGCGTAACGTCGACGAACAGCACCGAGCCGTCGAGCACGACGAGTTCGGCCCATGTCGATGTCACATGTGACGTGGTCAGCGCCGGGGGGACGGTGGCGGCGTCGAATGTGGGTGTTCGGCGAGCCGGCGTGGCCCCAGCGGGAACCCGTGGACTGTCTGGCGTGATGAGCCGAAACTACGCGACCAAGCGCTCGCGAACCGCGGCCGCATCTGCAGGCACTGCGAAATTCGGTCGACAGCCTGCACCGCAACAGGCAATCTGGTGCTGTGCCGGAGAGGAGCGCCACCAAAGCGGCACGAGAGTCCGCGGACGCAATCCACAAACGGCCGGGGCCACCGGAGTCAGACCGTGCTCCTATAGCTTGAAATCTTGAGGAAGGAGGTGTCGAAATGGCTGATGTGCTGAGCATTGCAGCGAGCATGGTCGCTCGCGAACTTGAGATGACTTCGATGCGGTTGCAGAAGCTCCTGTATTACGCACATGGCTGTCACTTGGCCACGCACGGCATTCCTCTGTTCTCCGACAGGATCGAAGCTTGGTCGAATGGCCCGGTGGTCCGGACCGTCTTCAGTGAGCACCGGGGGTGGAAGACGTTGCGTCACCCGTGGCCGGGCGCTGGGCGTGCGGGTGCTGCGGACGCACTCGACCAGCACGAGAAGGACACGCTCGAGACTGTTCAGCAGGCGCTCGCCGACTTCTCGGCCGACGAGCTCGTCGAGTGCACGCACGGAGAGGCTCCCTGGCGTGATTCCCGCGGCGAATTGGCTGACGACGCGTGGTCGAATGTCGAAATCCCGGACGAGTCGATCAGAGGCTTCTTTGCAGCTGCGCTCATGGCTAGCGACGAGCCATCACAAGACGAATTCGGGGCTGCGTTGCTCAGCCTGTATTGCGAGTACGCCGCCCGTCGTGCATTCATGCCGCCCGTGTTCCGCGACGCAGACGAACTCGACGAATGGCATCGGCAGCTTGACGACGCCCCCGAGCATCTGGACGGCCTCCGGTCGTTCATGAATGCACCTTCGGTGTTCGACCCTGCGTGAACATCCGATATCCGCGGCCCGTGCCGTTGAATCGGCGGCATAACACGCGCACGTTTGCATCCCGGTCCGAAGACCAGACGAGGTGGCTCAGAGGGCCCGCCGAGCAGCAGATAACGCCTGGCGGAACCGCGAGAACCTATGTCGTCACGGCCTCCGAGGATTCCCATGAGATTGCGGCCTACTTCGCATGGTGCATGACCGCAGAAACGATCGAGAGTCTGCCTGAGAGGTTCACTGTCGGAACAGGCAGATATCCACAGCCGTACGCGCTCTTGGCCCGCCTGGCGGTGGACGTCAACCATGAGGGACGCGGCTTGGGCAGCAGTCTCGTTCGCGATGTGCTCCGCAGAACGCTCGCCGTCAGTTCCGAGATTGGATGCCGCGGCCTGCTGATCGATGCGGAAACCGATGAAGCATCACGCTTCTACCAGCATCTCTTCCCCGAATTCGTCGAGTCTCGGACCCGTCAGCGGCGTCTTTGCATCCTCACAAAGCAGATCCGCTCATCGCTCGACTGAGCTGGCGTATCGGACGTAGTTCTGTTTGCCGCCTCGCGCCTGACGGCGCGGATTGCGTCCCGCTCGGCGGTGCCCGACGCATTGAGTCCTGGAAAGACGTAACCCCGGCCGTTTGCCGAAGCAGGGACGGTTCCGGGGCTTTGACGAGGCAGCTTATTCCCGTGACGGCACCGGCGTATCGGAGCGTTGTCGGGCAGCGGCATACCGGGGATCTGCGACGGTTAGCTTGCGCTGATGGGTACAGCACCGAGTCTCGACGGACGGATTTTCGTCGGTGTCGCGAACGATCCTGGCGGCGACGTTGGGGCAGAGACGCGGTTCGAGTACCACGAGGAGTCCGACGGGGTCGTGTGGGCTCGCTACGAGGGCGGCACCGTGCGGCTCGGTCATCTCGTCGGACGACGCGACGGCGACGACTTGGATTTTCGGTACTCGCACGTGACGACGAGCGGAACAACAGCCAACGGGCACTGCCGGAGCCGCATCGTCGTGCAAGACGGTGCGCCGCTGGAGCTTCACGAGGAGTGGGAGTGGGAGAGCCAGCCCGGCACAGGCACCAGCCTCGTCCGCGAGGTCGACATTCCGGCATAGGTCAAATATGCAACGATTGTTGCATTAATGCTCACTACATAGCTAGGGTGCCGGCATGGATTTCGTGCATCCGGTGAGTGCCGTGATCCCAGGAGCGCAAGGGCATGTGCTCGCTGTGCTTGCGGAGACATCCGCAGAGCTCAACCTGCGCACCGTGGCCCGGCTGGCCGGCGTGAGCGCATCACAGGCGTCGCGCGTGATTCCCGGCCTCGTGGAACTCGGCTTGGTGGAACGACGAGAGGTGCCGCCGTCGTCGTTGTTCCGTCTCAATCGCCACAACGAGGCCGCTCGAATCGTCGCCGAGCTCGCTCGGTTGCGAGACAACGTGCTCGAGCGGATTGGTAGCGCTGCAGGGGATCTGCCCCAGCCGCCGGCGAGCATCATCGTCTTCGGCTCGTTCGCTCGCCGCGAGGCTGACCGGACGAGCGACATCGATGTCGTCGTGGTGCGCCCCGACGAGGTGGACCCCGACGACGACGCATGGACCGAAGGGATCGACTGGTGGCGCCGCAACGCTGGAGCGATCGCGGGGAACGACATCGAGGTCATCGAGGTCGGGCTGACCGCAGCTGTCGAGAAGCTGTCGCACGGCGGCCAGGTGTGGGAAGAAATCACCCGCGATGGCGTGGCTGTCTTCGGTGCGTCGCTCCACGAGCTCCAGGACACGGCCGATGCCTAGGCCGTCTCGGACAAAACCAGTGTCAGCGGCTCAAGTGCGTGCATACGCCCGCAAAGCTCAAGAGTTCGCCGATGCTGCGGCAAGCGAGTTCGAAGCCGAGCGGCACATCGCAGCGACCAGCTTGGCGATTCATGCTGCGATCAACGCAGCAGACGCAGTGTGTGGTGCTCGCCTCGGCCAACGCGCCGCCGGCGAAGGCCACGACCAAGTGGTGTCGCTGCTGGCAACAGGTGGAGCCGACGGCAATGCTGTCGCCAAGGACTTGCGCCGCCTGCTTCCGCTCAAGACCCAAGCCGAATACGAACCCGAGGGCATAGCGCATGGAGTCGCCTCCAAGGCAGTCGAACGCGCACAGCGGTGCGTGATCGTCGCACGAGCCGTGGCTGCCGGCTTGGACTAGCAATATCCGACCGTCACGGCACGCGAGAGCTGTCGCGGAAACCCAGATTCTCCCGAATGGACTTCGAATGGACACTGAGCGGCCGCGCATCATCCTGCTGACGGGCGTCCCGGGCGCCGGCAAGACATCGGTCGCGGACGCTCTGGCCCCGATGTTCCCCCGCAGTGCGCACGTCGAAGCCGATGCCTTGCGCACCTGCATCCGTCAAGGCCGAGTGAATCCTGGCGGTTCGCCGAGCGACGAGGCCGACCGGCAGCTCGAGTTGGTGACGCGGATGGTGGCGGAGGTTGCGAACCAACTGTTCGCCGATGGCTTCACCGTGATCGTCGACGATGTTGTCGTCACGCGGGGTCGACTGGACGGGTACCTGGCAGTGCTGCGGGGCGCGCCACTGCACTACGTGCTGCTCGCTCCGTCGCGTGAAGTCGTCCTTGAGCGCGACCAGCGACGTTCGGACAAGAGCGTTGCGGAGCAATACCTATGGCTGTACGACCGCATGGAGCAGGAATGCCTCGGCATCGGGCTGGACTTGGACACCTCCTCCTGGAGTGAAACGCAGACGGCTGCCATCATTGATGGTGCCGTCCGAGCGGGCCAGGGGCTGATCCGCTAGCTGTACGAACGCTGCTTCATCGCTCGACGCAACGACCGCCTGATTCCGGATCTCCTCGGTTGCCAAAGCACGCCCCGCTGACGCGGCCTACTGCTGATCGGCTAATCCAAGGCAACGAGCGATCAGTTCGTCAGCCGTGTCAGCGCTGCGACGACCCAGCCCACAAGCCGTCGCCACATCCACTGCGCCTCCCCAGGCGTCTTCGATGGTGTGCAGCAGCAGGGCGAGGCTGTCCACATGGGGTTCCTCGTGTACGAATCCCGCGACGAGACGCGTCCCGGATGGCAGCGTGAGCCGACGTAACGCACCATATGAAGCTGCCGTCGTCGGTGCCGGACGTGTGCCGGCGGCGAAGGGAAGATGCAGATAGCGGAGTTGGTGAGTTGACGGCCACCGGTCGATGAGGGTGTTGGCGAAGTCGATCAGCCGCCCGAACTTGGTTGGAGCGATCAAGGCTTTGTTGTTGAGGTCGCCGAAACACAGGTGCAGCCCGACCGGTACGCCGTCTGGCAGGCGCCTCGCTAGGTCCAGGGCTGTTTTCGTTGCCGTCCCCAGCAACGGCTTCGGCAGTCGGTGTGACATCACCACCTCGGCCGGAGCTTCAATCTGGAAGATCAGATTCTCAGCACCGATCTCACGCTCGATCACCATTGCCTCGCGTTCGAGACGCGTAGCGAATGCGCCGGCGAGCCGCATCGCGCGCCTCGGGTTGAACACTGCGGCCGCAATGCCCAGGCCTGTGGGCAGACCGACTTGCATTCGCAGATCCGGTCGACCCGCAAGAGTTCGCAGCCGTTCGAAGTGCTGCCGGCTGCGCAGCGCGTACGTGTCGTAGCGCAGCTCCAGTCTCTCGGCGAGCGCTGCCGGATCCAGCTTCGGACGCAATCGCACGGCCGACTTGAAGTCCACCGGAAAGCCTTGGTCGCTCATAGTGCCGGCCTTCACGACGTCAAACAGGGCCGAGTCCGACGCCAGCCGGCCAGCGAGGCCCGCAACCCACTGCGAGCGATCACCGTTGGGGTGCTGTTCGGATCGTTCCCCAATCTCGCCGTCCGGCAATGCGACGAGCTTGTCGCCCGCCAGTTCAAGGGCTCGGGCCATTGCCGAAGCCTCATCGTCGTAGGGGAGCGAGCCGACAAGCAGCACGCGTCTCGACGGTGTTACGGGTGTCATCGGATCCGCTTTCCCTTCGGGCGCTCCCTTCGGTCTAGTCAACAATCATTGCCGCCAGCGACACGGGCGGCGGCCGTGTTGGCCAAGACCTGTTGGACTGTCTCGGCCACTGTCAGCCCGCTGGAGTCGAGCATCTCGGCGTCGAAGACTCGAAGGCGCGCCATCAGGCCGCGATGTAGCGAGCGCTTGGTCGGATGATCTTGTTGTTGGCGGCCTGCTCGAGAATGTGAGCGCCCCAACCGACGACCCGGCTCGCCGTGAACGTTGAGGTGAACGCCTCCTGGGGCAGTCCGGCCAGGTGCAGCACCACCGCGGCGTAGTACTCCACGTTGGTGACGATGACGGCGTCGGGTTTGCGGTCGGCCAGGAACGCCAGCAATTCTGCTTCGATCGCCACCGCACGCTCCACGAGTTCGCCGCCGAAATCGAGTGCTACGTGCTTCAGCGTTTCCGAGCGAGGGTCTGCCGCTTGGTACACGGCATGCCCGAACCCCATGACCTTGCGGCCGGCGTCGAACTCGGCCGCTGCCCACGCGCGAGCCGCTGCCGGGTCGCCGATTGCGTCGAGCATGTCGAGCACCCGGCTCGGGGCACCGCCATGGAGCGGGCCTGCCAGCGCGCCGAGCGCTGCGACGAATGCGCTTGCCACCGACGCACCGGTGCTGGTGACGACTCGGGCGGTGAACGCCGAGGCGTTGAACCCGTGCTCGGCGGTGAGGCCGAGGTAGGTCTCGACGGCCCTCGCGTGGGCCGTCGGCGGATTGTCGCCCAGCGTCGATCTCAGGTAGTGCGCTGCGTATGACAAGCCTCGTTCAGGGGTGACCGGCTCGCCGCCGGAGCGGATGCGGTTGACCGTGCCGAGCATGGTCGGTGCAGCGCCGACGGCTTGCAGCACCGCCAGGCGGCGTTCGTCGCGGGTCAGGTCGATGGTGGGGCGCCCGTCGACCACCAGCGGCAGCACGCTGGCCAGCACAGCCAGCGGGTCGAGATCCGTTCGCGACAGCTTGACGACCAAGTCGTGTGCATCCGCGTTCAGTTCCCGGAACGCACCCAGCTCGGCAGTGAATCGGGCCAAGGCGCCGTCTTCAGGCAGCACCCCGTCGATCAGCAGGCAGGCAATCGCCTCGAAGGAGACTGACCGAGCGAGTTCGGTGGCGTCATGGCCTCGGTAGTGGTACCAGCCCTCGTCGCCCCGGACGGTGCCGACGGACGTCTCGGCCACGATCAAGCCTTTCAGCCCGGGTGGGGCAACAGATCCTGCGGGGACGACATTGGTGCTCATGTCGGCGAGCGTAAGTGCGTGGAGTTATATTGACAACGTTGATCAATATCAATGTTGCTTCGGTTCACACGGGGCGAGCGCCGTTGGCAGCCGGCGGAATCCAGCAACCCAGATAGGGCGAACCAAACGCATGGACGACTGGCTGACGACAGAACAAGCGGCTGCCCGCCTCGGCGTCAAGCGCGAAACGCTCTACGCCTACGTCAGCAGGGGGCTGCTGCACCGGGCGCTGGATGCGGACGGCCGCAGGTCGCGCTTCGATCCCGCGGAAATCGACCGGCTCCGTCGGCGGCAACGGCCCGAGGGTGAATTGGCCACGCTCGTGTCAACACGGATCGCACGGCCGAGCGATGAAGGCGTGTGGGTGCGCGGCCGGGATCTCTTGGCCGAGGCTGCACTGTCGACGTTCGAAGAAGCTGCCGACCGGGTGTGGCAAGCCGGCCCCGGGGAGATCTGGCCGCCGGTCACCGATCCCGACGAGATTCATGACGATGTGCTCGCCCGAGTCCCGAAGCAAGCGCCGCTCATGGACCGGCTCCGGATCGGCGTGGCGCTGGCCTCTGCTGCGGACCCCCTGCGTGACGATCTCACGCCAGCCTCTGTCCGCACGGCGGGCCGTCGAGCCGTGTGCGCGATGGTCCGCTCGCTGCAGCGTCGCTGCAGGCCGCAGGGCGACCGCATCGCCGATGCATTGTGGTGCCGCCTGTCACGCCGCCAAGCCAGCCAGCGGCGCCGGTCGGCGTTGAACCGGGCGCTGGTGCTCTTGGCCGAGCACGGCATGGCAAGTTCCACGCTCGGCGCCCGAGTGGCGGCTTCGGTCCGCGCTGACCCCTATTCGGTCATCACGGCCGGTCTCGGCGTGCTCGGCGGGCGACTGCACGGCGCAGCGAGCGCTCCCGTCCACCTGCTGCTGGCCGAGGCGGCGCTCAGCGGCGATCCGGCGCGTGCACTCGGCGACGCGCAGCGAACGCTGAGCTTCACACCTGGCTTCGGGCACGTCACGCTCAAGCGACGCGATGCCCGGTTCGGGGCACTGATGGAAGCCCTGACCAGTGCCTGGCCGACAGACGACCGGCTTGGAAGCGTGCTGGAGGTGCACAACCTCGCAGCCGACCGAACTGAGGGCGTGGCCACTGTCGACTTCGCACTCGGCGCCATGACATTCCTGGCCGATATGACGCCCGAAGCTGGCGAAGCCATCTTCGCCATCGCCCGAACCGTCGGCTGGGTCGCCCACGCTCTCGAGGAATACGGCGAAGAGCCCCTCCGCTTCCGCTTCCGAGCCCGTTACGTCGGCGACTGAACACAACGGGCAGCTGGTGCTTCACGAGGTCCGCAGTGAGTCATTGAGTTCTCAGAGGATCAGCTCGGTGACGAGGCCTGCGGCGACGGCCACGGCAAACACATAGGCGAAGAACGCCGCCACCAGGCGGCCCCGGGCCACCTTGGTGAGCAGGGCGAATTCGGGGATGTTGGCGCCGGCGCCGGCGATTGTGAGGGCCACGACGGCGCCGATGCCGGCTCCGCCATTGCGGAGGGCGGTGCCGATAGGCAGGAACATCTCGGTGCCGAAGTAGAGCGGGATGCCGGCAGCCGCCGCCGCGGGAACGGCGAACGGGTTGTTGGCGCCGGCGACGCCGGCCAGTGCTTCTGGTGGCGCCAGCAAGCTGATGCCCAGGCCGATCGCCAAGCCGGCCGCGATGAGCCAGGCCATGCTGCGCAACAGCGTTCGTGCCTTGCGCCAGGCGGTCGCCGTCTCGACTCGCCAGCCAGCCCAAGGCTGAGCGCTCTGTGATTCGCAACCCGCACTCACCTGCCGAGACATAGGTACGGCGGCCGCTGGCGTGCCGGCCACGGGCGTATTGGCCAAGGCCGGCACCGGCTTCAGATGCCGGGTGATGTCGGCGGTGTCGACGATGACGGCAAGCAAGAATGCGGCGGCGAACGCGGTGACTGCGTAGAGGGCAGCCCCGGCCGGTCCGATCACGATCGCCAGGACGCCCAGCAACGCCGGGTCGACCACTGGTGCGGCGAACATGAAGGCCGCATACCCCGCGGGCCGCACTCCGGCCTGGCGCATGCCGACCAGCACCGGGATCGCCGAGTACGTGCAGAACGGTGTGACGAATCCCAAGGCGATGCCTTTGAGCGCTGCTCGGCGGGGAGGCCCGCCCATCCACCGCCGGATCGTCTCGTCGCCGAGCCTGCGTTGCAAGAGGCTGACGCAGAAGGTGACCCCTACCAGCAGCGCGACCATCTCCGCGAGGAGCACGGCCGCATCCGGCCACGAGGTCACGGAAGCTCGGAGCCCATGATCCGCGATGCTGCCTCCGGCAGCGCTCGCAGACAATCGGTGTTGACGGTGACCAGCGTGCGCGTGCCGTCGGGCCGCAGGTAAACGAACCGCTCCTCGGCCAGGATCCGAAGATGGTGCGACACCGTCGACTGGCCAACGCCGACACGTTCGACGATTTCGCCCACGGTCATCGCCCGCCCAGATGTCGCCACTGCGTTCATGACGAGCAGCCGGGTGCCGTCAGCCAAGCACCGGAACCAATCGGCGTAGTCATCGGCCTCCGTCGCGGAGAGCACTCGCTGGCCGGCAGGGATCAGGGTTCGAGTAATCATCTATCATCGACGATAATCGATGATTAGAGGTGCGGCAATACGATCGGCCAGCAGCGGCCGGCCCGCCGACCGTGGCGATTGCCTGCTGGCCAGAAAATCAGTTCCGTGCAGCCGACGGCACCGGATAGCCAAGTGCCATGACGTACTACGACACGACCGACGACCCACGAGACTTGGCCTCGTCTGATCGCTTCGACGCCCACGTCGGCGCATTGCCCCACGCGTGCGGTTGTGGCTACGCTTGTGGTCACAAATCGAGCCACCGGAGCGGGGGGCAGATCAGATGAGGTCGGTAGGGGTGCGGGAGTTCCGCGACCACGCGACGAAGCTGATCGGCTCCGGCGAGACGCTCGTCATTGAAAAGCACGGCGAGCCGGTCGGCTTCTTCGTGCCGATCGTCGCCAAGGACCGGCGCGCTGGGGCGCAAACGCTCGAGCGCCTGGACGTGCTCGTCACCGAAGTGCTCGAAGGGACTGGTCTGACCGAGGACGAATTGGTGTCCGAGATCGTGGGCGCCGACGACGGCCGCGACTGGAGAAACCAGCTGCAGTCGACTCGAGTGAGCCGCAACCCGTCCGAAGGTCTGG
>LXNI01002407.1_pt1 | contig 13053 bp, 9 predicted proteins | sample 809091 | NCBI WGS metagenome assembly LXNI01 (sample SAMN04870527, study PRJNA318959) | sponge metagenome | biome: 01000161; feature: marine sponge reef; material: water | host: Sarcotragus foetidus | place: Greece: Milos, Mediterranean Sea | collected 2013-05-29 | depth 5-7 m | reverse complement strand
GCGGCATGGCCTAGAAGGGGTGGCCGGGGGGCGTGCCCGGCAGGGCGGCCAACTCTCCCGCCTGCTTCGCCGCCCGTGGCCCGTCCGCGATCAACTCGGTGTACGGCAGAAGCTTGCCGACCATGCCGCGCACCATCGCCGCCGTCATCCGCTCGGTGTCCAACCCGCGGCGGTTGTGCCGCCCGGCGAACTCGCACACGTAACGGCCAAGTGTTCGCCGCTGACGTGGTGAAACGTCCCGTGGTAGCCGCGCTCGATGCCGACCCAGAACGACTCGATCCCGTTCACATGCGCTTGGCCGTTCACATACTCCGCGACCGAATGACGGACCGTCTCGTGGCGGGGCAGGCCGCGGTAGGCCTTGTGGTCGTCGCTGTACACCATCGCTCCGGGCGCCGACCGGTCGGTCACGAACCCTTGCAACGTCGCCGCATCCGTCTTGTCCACCACGCCCGCCGCGACCCGGCCGGTACCCCGGTCGCGAGCGCCGACGACCGCGGTCTTGCCCACCGCGCCGCGGCCGGTGATGCACTCGCGGCGCTCACCAGCGCGCATGTTCTTCGCCCGGCCACCCACATACGTCTCGTCCACCTCCACGGGCCCAGCGAACGGGTCGGCGTGCAGGCCGCCCCAGCACTCGCGGATGCGGTGCGCCAAGTGCCACGCGGATTTCCGCGAGATGCCGAGGTCGCGGTGCAGTTTCATGCTGCTCACCGACTTCAGCGACGTGTCGTAGAGGTAGGTGGCGATCGCCCACTCCTGATACCCCAACTCCGAGTCCTGCATAACCGTGCCGACCCGCACCGAGAAGAACCGGCGGCAACCCTTGCCGCGGCACCGATAGGGCATCGTCTTGTGCGCCGTGGAGTGCTGCACATTCGTGCATCCGCAGCGGGGGCACTCAGGCCCGTCCGGCCAGCGAATCTCGGCGATCCACGCCTCCGCGGCCGCGTCATCGGGGAACATACGGATCACGTCCACGAGGGTGAGGCTCTTGCGATGCGCCTTGCCGGGGCCGCCTGGTGTGTGCTTCGTGTTCTCAGCCATACCCCCATTATGGTCGGGGGTGTGACACTGCCCGCCTGACCTGCGGATTGTCACTCAGGGTTATAATTCCCTTGGTTGGCCTCCGGGCCTGTAGGTCTCTCCCGGCAACGCCAAGGAGCCTCCATGGACGAGTTCCCGGTCGCCACGAGCCCCGCACCCGGCTTCATGAACGTGGACTGGGAGCAGCGGGTGGACTTCGAGCGTCTCCGCGCCCACCGGCTGCAGCGCGTCCGCCGGCAGCTGGAGAACTTCGAGCTGGGGGCGCTGCTGCTGTTCGAGACGTCCAACATCCGCTATGCCACCAGCACCCACATCGGCTACTGGGCCTTCAACAAGGGCGAGCGGTATGCGCTGGTGACCCGCGACGGCGGGCCCTGGATCTGGGATTTCGGCTCAGCGGCCCGGGCGCACCGGCTGCAGCTTCCCGACCTGTACGACGAGACGAACTCCCGGGGCGGCAACACCGGCCTGCAGGGGGCCATCGCCCCGAGCGCGGGCCTGCACACCGCCGCCATGGCTGAGATCCGCGACGTCCTGGCCGATCAGGGCCTCGCCGGAGCGCCGGTGGGCGTCGACATGGCCGAGACCTCGATCTTCCTGGAGCTGGTGGCCCAGGGATTCGACGTGCGCGACGGCCAGCAGCCGATGATGCTGGCACGGGAGGTCAAGAGTTCCGACGAGATCATGCTGCTCACCCAGGCCTGCGCCATGGTCGACGGCGTCTACCAGCACATCTTCGAGGCTCTCAAGCCGGGCATCCGTGAGAGTCAGATCGTGGCTCTGGCGACGGCGTACCTCTTCGACGTGGGCGCCGAGACCGTGGAGGCCGTCAACTCCATCGCCGGCGAGCGCTGCAGCCCGCACCCGCACGTGTTCTCCGACCGTCTGCTGCGCCCCGGCGATCAGGCCTACTTCGACATCATCAACGTGTTCAACGGCTACCGCACCTGCTACTACCGGACCTTCGCGGTGGGCCGGGCCACGCAGGCACAGCGGGACGCCTTCAAGCAGTCACGGGAGTGGATGGATGCGGCCATCGAGCTGGTGCGCCCCGGGGTGACGACCGACGAGATCGCCAGGGTCTGGCCCGAGGCGCACGAGTACGGCTTCGAGAACGAGATGGAGGCCTTCGGGCTGCAGTTCGGCCACGGGGTGGGTGTGGGGCTGCACGAGCGGCCGATCATCAGCCGGCTGAACTCGCTGGCCGAGCCCATCGAGATCGTCGAGGGCATGGTCTTCGCTCTCGAGACCTACGCCCCGGCAACCGACGGCCGCTCGGCGGCCCGCATCGAGGAGGAGGTCGTGGTCACCGCCGAGGGGCCGCAGATCATCACGCTGTTCCCGTGTGAGGAACTGATGGTGGCCAACGCCTACTAGACGGGAGCCAACCATGAAGGCAGCCGTCTTCCACGGCCGGGGTGACATCCGTCTCGAGGACGTCCCGCCGCCCGAGCCGGGCGCCGGTGAACTCCTCGTGCGGGTCACCGGCGTGGGCATCTGCGGGACCGACGCCTCCGAGTACGCCGCCGGCCCGCAGATGTTCCCGATCCACCGCACCGACCCGGTGACGGGCCACCGAGGGCCGATGGTGCCGGGCCACGAGTTCGCTGGCGTCGTGGCCGGGACAGGGCGAGGCGTCCAGGGATTCACCGAGGATGACCCGATCGCCTGCGGCGCGGGCATCTCCTGCGGAACGTGCGGAGCGTGCGCCACCGGGCGCAGCAACCTCTGCGAGCACTACTGGACCGTCGGCCTGCAGCGCAACGGCGCCTTGGCGGAGTTCGCCGCCGTGCCGGCCGCGGCCTGCATCAACGTGGCGGAGCGGGCGCTGGCCTCGGATGTAGCGGCAATGGCGCAGCCCATGGCGATCGCGGTGCATGCCACCGCCCGGGGCCGGCTCGGCGCGGGCGAGGACGCCGTCGTGGTGGGCACGGGCGGCATCGGCGCCTTCGTGGTGTACGCCGCGGCGCGCTGCGGCGCCGCCGTGACCGGCGTGGACCTGGACCCAGAGCGTCTCCGGGTTGCGAAGGCGTTGGGAGCGGATGCCACGGTGCCCGCACAAATCGGCATCCCGCTGGCGGACCTGCTGGCGGGCGCCTCCCCCAGCGTCGTCTTCGAGTGCACCGGGGTGGGAGCCATGCTGCAGGAGGCCGTCGACCTCGTGCGCCCCGGCGGGCGGGTCGTCGTCGTGGGGCTGCAGGAGGCGCCCGTGACCGTGGACCTGCGCTCGCTGGCGCTGCGCGAGAAGGAGCTGATCGGCACCCTGGCGCACACCTTCGAGGCCGACTTCGGTCGGGCCACCGAACTGCTGGAATCCGGTGGCGACGTGTGGCGGTTGGTGGCGCCGGCGGTGCTCCCGCTGGAGGACCTGCTGGTCAACGGCCTGTTACCGATGGTCGGCGACGATCCGACGCCCATCAAGACGCTCTTCGATCCGCGGATCGATTCGCCCCGTCCGCCGGTGACCGGCTGAGCCCGCCTCGGCGTGGGCACCGCAACAGAACACGGAGGATCTCATGACCGAACCTACCTCTGCGCCGGGCGACGCCGGCACCGCCGAGACATCCCCCATCAGCGTCGGCTTCTCCGGACTCGGCCGCATGGGCCGCCTCATGGCGGCAAACCTGCAGGCGGCCGGCTTCGACCTGACTGTGCACAACAGGACGGGTGCCCGCGCCGAGTCGTTCGCGGCGTCGACGGGGGCCAAGGTCGCCACGTCGGGGCGCGAGCTGGCCGAGGCCGCTTCGATCATCGTCGCGATGGTTTCGGACGGACCCGCACTGGCGAGCCTCCTCGAGGGACCGGACGGCATCGCAGCGGGGCTGTCTCCCGGCGACATCGTCGTGGACATGGGCACGACCGGACTGGAATACACGCAGCGGGCGCGCCGGTCCGTCGAGGGGGCCGGCGGGCACCTCATCGAGGCCCCCGTCTCCGGCAGCACCGCCGCGGCCGAAGCCGCCACGCTGCTGGTCATGACGGCGGGCGACGCGGCTGCGGCCGCCGCCGCGGGACCGGTCCTGGCGGCGATGTCGGCCCGGATCATCCACGTCGGTGGCCCGGGAGCCGGGGTCGCCCTCAAGCTGGCGGTCAACTCGGTGCTCTATGCCGTCATGGAGGCCGTCGGCGAATCGCTGGTGCTGGCCGAGCGGGCCGGTGTGCCCCGCGAGGTGGCCTACGAGGTATTCGCTTCCTCGTCGATCGCCGCTCCTGTGGTGAAGTACCGCCGGGAGGTCTTCGAGAAGCCGCTGGAGACCCCCGTCAGCTTCGCCCTCGACCTGGGCATCAAGGACCTCGACCTGACGCTGGCACTGGCCGAGGCCGTCGGCGCGCCCATGCCACAGGCCGAGACGAACCGGGCCGTGCTGTGCGAGGCGTCCGCGGCCGGACTCGGCGGAGCCGATATCGGCCAGGTCGCCGTCCACTTGCGCGGCGGCCCCTAGGCGCGGCCGGCGACCACTAGGAGTCCAGGCGCCGGACCACCTGCTCGGCGAGGTGCTCGCCGATGGCCAGGGAGGCCGTCGCCGCCGGGGAGGGGGCGTTCAGCACGTGAATGAACCCTGGTGAGTCCTGGATACAGAAGTCGTCGAGCAGCCGCCCGTCGGCGCCGACCGCCTGGGCGCGCACGCCGGCGCCGCCCGGCAGCAGGTCGGCGCCGGTGACATCCGGCACCAGCGCCCGCGCCGAGCGGGCGTAGGCCCGCCGGATCCGCGACCGCCACAGCTCGGCGCTACCGGTCCGCCAGTGCCGGGCCACGAGGCGCCAGAAGCCGCCGAATCGCAGCATCTCGGCGATGTCGGCGAGGTTGGGGCGGCCGTCGCGGTAATGCTCGCGGCCCAACGCCAGCACAGCGTTGGGCCCCACCTCCACCGTGCCGTCGACGCGGCGGGTGAAGTGCACGCCCAGGAACGGGAAGGCTGGGTCGGGGACCGGGTAGATGAGCGAGCGCACCAGCGAGGCGGCCTCGCCGCGGAGCCGGTAGTACTCGCCGCGGAACGGGATGATCCGCACCTCCGGCGTGGCCCCGGCAAGGCGGGCCACCCGGTCGCAGTGCAAGCCGGCACAGTTGACGACCAGACGGGCCTCGCAACTCCAGCCGCCTGCGTGCAGGCGGACCCGCTCGCCCACCTCGACGGCCTCCAGGGGGGCGCCGGTGCGCAGATCCCCGGACAGATCCGCGGCAATGCGCCGGGCGGCGGCGGCGAAATCCACTGAGGCCGCCTCGGGGACGTCCAGCGCGGCCACCCCGCGGGCGTGGGGCTCGCGCTCGCGCAACTCGTCGCCGTCGAGGCGCCGCAGGCCGCGCACGCCGTTGAGGGTGCCGCGCCGGAGCAGTTCCTCGAGCCGGGGGATCTGCGCCTCGCCGGTCGCCACCACCACCTTGCCGCTCCCGCGGAACGGCAGACGCGCCTCCTGACAGAACTCGGTCATGGCCCGATGGCCCCGCACGCACAGCTTCGCCCGCAGCGACCCGGGCGTGTAGTAGATGCCGGTGTGCAGCACGCCGCTGTTGTGGCCCGTCTGGTGCGCGGCGACCGCCGGCTCCTTGTCGATCACCGCCAAGTCCGCGCCCGGAAGCCGCTCGGCGACCGCCCGCGCCGCGGCCAGCCCGACGATGCCCGCACCGATCACGACCACGTCGTAGCGGTCGGTCATGCCGCTCGCCTCTGCGGCGCTCTGTAGGACACCATCGCAACGCCACGCTAACCGTGCGGCAATCCGCTCCCGGCAACCGGGCGACGCGCGACCCCGACGGACGCTGTCGCAGGGCTTCGGTAGCCTCGCTGTTCGTGAGTGGCGGCCTCGGAGTTGAACTCGAAGAATCCAACGGCCGGGAGGACTCAAGCCTCGACGTCGACGTCGCGCACCTGCTCGGCGACCTCGACGCGGCGCAGCGCTTAGCGGTCACCTCACCGGCCGCCCCGCTGTGCATCCGCGCGGGCCCCGGCAGCGGCAAGACCCGGGTCCTCACCCGCCGCATCGCCTACCGCATCGCCACCGGCGACTGCGAGGCCCGCTTCTCGGTGGCGGTGACCTTCACCCAGCGGGCCGCCGCCGAACTGCGGACCCGCCTGGGCGAGCTGGGGATCCGCGACCGGGTGGCCGTCGGCACGTTCCACGGCTTAGCGGCCCGCCAACTCCGCCGACACGCGGAGGATGACGGCCGGCAGGCCCCCGACATCCTGGCCAACCCGTCGCGCCTGCTCGACGCCCTGCTGCGTGCCGGCGAGTCGCCCCAGGCCTTGCGGACCGAACTGGACTGGTGCGCCGCCCGGAGCGTCCGCCCCGCCGACTATCCGGCAGCGGCTGCCGCGGCGGGGCGGCGGACGGCGCTGGCGGCGGGCCGTCTCGCCGAGCTGATGACCGCCTACGAACACAAGAAGCGGCGCCTCGGCCTCGTGGACTTCGGCGACCTGCTCCAGAAGGCGGCCGAACGGCTCGAACGCGACAGCGCGGTCGCCGAGGCGTGGCGCTGGGGCCGGCGGCACTTCTTCGTCGACGAGTTGCAGGACCTCAACCCCGCCCAGCTGCGGCTGCTGCGGGCCTGGCTCGGCGACCGCTCCGACCTGTGCGCAGTCGGCGACCCCGACCAGGCCATCTTCGGCTGGAGCGGCGCCGACCGGCGCATCCTGGACGACTTCGCCTCGCTGTTCGCCGGTGCGACAGTCGTCGACCTGCGGCGCAACTTCCGCTGCAGCCCCTCGATCGTGGCGCTGTCGGCGGTGCTGCGCGAGGACGGCACGCCCGCGGGAGCCACCGCCCGCACTGCGCCGAGCGCCGCCGATCCGTTCACCGAACCCGTCCCGCTGGTCGTGGCGTACCCCAGTGCCGCAGCCGAGGCTTCCGGCGTGGCGGAGGCGGTTCGCAACGCCCGGGGGCCCGGCGACCGGTGGTCCGCCCAGGCGGTGCTGGTGCGGACCCGGCGCCAGGTCACCGAACTGACCGAGGCCCTGGAGTCCGCGGGGGTGCCGGTACGCGTCGGCGACCCCGACGCCGCCGCCGGCGCTGAGGATCCCGACGCCGTCTGCGTCTCCACCATGCACGCCGCCAAGGGCCTCGAGTGGCCGGTCGTGCACGTGGCCGGGCTGGAGGAGGGGCTGGTGCCCGTCGCCGGCGCCGAGCGCGGCGGATCACTCGACGAGGAGCGCCGACTGCTGTACGTGGCGCTCACCCGGGCGCGCCGCCACCTCCACCTCAGCTGGGCCCGCCAGCGCGACACCTCCGGCCAACCCGCCGAGCGCCGGCCGTGCCGCTGGCTGGGGGGACTCACCGAGGTCGCCGCGGCCAGCGCGGCCGCGGGCCGCCGCTGGCCCAAGTCCCGGCCGGCCGGCCGGCCCCCGCCCTCGATGAGCGCCCCCGCCGAGCCGCTCGTGGCCGCCCTCGAGGCGTGGCGCGAGCAGGCGGCCCGGGTGGCGCGCGTCGCCCCGACCGCGGTGCTCAGCGACCGCGACCTGGCCGCCGTCGTCGAGAACCGCCCAGCCACGGTCGCCGAACTGGGCGTCATCACCGGTCTCGGCGCCTCGCGCCTAGACCGCCTGGGGCACGAACTGGTCGCCCTCGTCGCCGAGCACTCCCCCGCCGGCGGCGATCCCCGCGCCTGAGCTTGCCGAGAGCTTCCGATGCCATGCCGGCGCGGGCCGGGATCCATCGACCGCCGGCCCGACAGCCGCCAGTAGGCGGCGCAGCGTCCTTCTAGTCCTCCTCGTCGACCGCCTCGGGGCCGGGGCCGGGCACGATCTCCAGCAGCAGGTCGCCCGCCTCCACCGCCGCCGAGCCTTCGATGCAGACCCGCGCCACCCTGCCGCCCACCGGCGCCGTCACCCGGGTCTCCATCTTCATGGCCTCGATGGTGGCCAGCGCCTGGCCCTTGGTGACCGACTCGCCGGCGGCCGCGAACAGCTCGGCGACGCCGCGGAACGGCGCGCCCACGTGCCCCGGCTCGGACGGATCGGCCTGCTCGGCCCCGGTGGTCGGCAGGGCCGAGTCCCGCAGCCGGGCGCTGATCGGGCGCAGTTCGCCGTTCAGGCGGAAGACGACCGAACTGAAGCCCGCCTCGTCCACCGCACCGAGCGCCTCGATGCCGACGCTGATCCGCTGACCCGGCCCCAGCTCCACCAGCACGTCGTCGGGGCCCTCCTCCAGGCCGTACCAGAACTCCTTCGTGCCGAGCACCGACAGGTCGCCGTGGCGGTCGCGCATCGCCGCCTGCGAGCGGGCGGGCTCGGGGAACAGCAGCGCCGACAGCGCGCCGCGGGCGTCGGGCGACTTCAGCTGCTGCTCCTGCGCGGGCGTGAGCGCAGGTGCCGGCGGCGCCTCGGGCCGACCCTCGAGCGCGGCGCTGCGGAACGGCTCGGGGAAGCCCCCCGGCGGCACGCCCAGCGCACCCTGCAGGAACCCCACCACCGAGGCCGGCAGGTCCACCTCTTCGGGGTGCTCCTCCAGTTGGCGGGGCGTCGTGCCGGTGGACACCAGGTGCAGGGCCAGGTCGCCGACCACCTTGGAGCTCGGCGTGACCTTCGGCGGCCGCCCCAAGATCCGGTTGCAGGCCGCGTACAGCTCGGCGACCTCCTCGAAGCGGTCGGCCAGACCCAGCGCCGAGGCTTGGAAGCGCAGGTTGGAGAGCTGCCCGCCGGGGATCTCGTGGCGGTACACGGCGTTGGTGGGCGACAGCAGGCCCGCCTCGAACGGGGCGTTCAGGCGGCGCACCAGCTCCCAATACGGCTCCAGCCGGCTGATCGCCGCAGCCGACAGGCCGGTCTGGCGCGGCCCGCCGTCGGTGAGGGCCACGATGGCGCCCAGCGAGGGTTGGCTGGTCATGCCCGCCAGCGACGGGATGGCGCCGTCGATGGCGTCCACGCCGGCCTCGATGGCCGCCAGGTAGGTGCCGGTCTGGCCCCCTGCGGTGTCGTGGGTGTGCAGGTGCACCGGGGCGTCGAATCGCTCCCGCAGCGCGCCCACCAGCACCGTCGCCGCCGGCGCCCGCAGCAGTCCCGCCATGTCCTTGACGGCCAGCACGTGCGAGCCGGCCGCCACCAGCTCCTCGGCCAAGCGCAGGTAGTAGTCCAGGGTGTAGAGGCGCTCGTCGGGGCTCGCCAGGTCGCCGGAGTAGCACAGCGTGCCCTCCACGAGGCCGCCGGCCTCCCGTGTCGCCCGGATGGCGGGCAGCATCTGGCCCACCTCGTTGAGGGCGTCGAAGATCCGGAAGATGTCGACGCCGCCGCGCCGGGCCTCGGCCACGAAGCGCTCGCAGACCACGTCGGGGTAGGGGGAGTAGCCGACGGTGTTGCGGCCCCGCAGCAGCATCTGCAAGCACACGTTGGGGGCCGCCGCGCTGATACGCTCGAGGCGCTCCCACGGGTCCTCGTGCAGGAAACGCAGCGCCACGTCGAAGGTGGCCCCGCCCCAGCATTCCAGGCTCAGCAGTTGCGGCAGGGCGTGGGCGTGCTGGCGGGTCCCCGCCACGAGGTCGATGGTGCGCACCCGCGTCGCCAGGATCGACTGGTGGGCGTCGCGCAGCGTCGTATCGGTGACCAGCACCTCGGGGGCGTCGCGCATCCAGCGGGCGAAGCCCTCGGGGCCCAGTTCGGCGAGGCGCCGGCGGCTGCCGGCCGGCGGCGGCCCCGGAGGCAGCGGCGGCAGCTTGGTGGCCGGGTCGGCGATGTCCGGCACCGGGCCGTGGGGCCGGTTGAGCGACACGTCGGCCAGGTAGGTCAGCAGGCGGGTGGCCCGGTTGGCGCTGCCGGCCACCGCCGTCAGGTCGGGCCGGGCGTCGACGAAGTCGGTGGACACGGCGCCGGCGCAGAAGTCCGGGTCACCGAGCACCGCCCGGATGAACGAGCGGTTGGTGACCAGGCCCCGCACCCGCAACTCGGCGATCGCGCGGGTGGCCCGGCGGCGAGCGGTGTCGAAGTCCGGCCCCCGGCAGGTCACCTTCGCCAGCAGCGAGTCGAAGTACGGGGTGACCTCGGCGCCCACGTAGACGGCGTCGTCGATCCGCACCCCCGCCCCGCCGGGCGTGCGGTACACCCGCACCCGCCCGGTGTCGGGGCGGAAGTCGTTGCGGGGATCCTCGGCGGTCACCCGGGTCTGAATGGCGTAGCCGTCTGTGGCGATGCGCTCCTGGCGCAGGCCCAGTTCCGCCAGCGTGGCGCCGCCGGCGAGACGCAGCTGGGCAGCCACGATGTCCACCCCGGTGATCTCCTCGGTGATGGTGTGCTCCACCTGGATGCGGGGGTTCATCTCGATGAAGACGTAGCGGCCCTCCTGTCCCAGCAGGAACTCCACGGTGCCGGCGTTCGCGTAGCCGATGGACCGGGCGAAGGCCACGGCGTCGTCCAGCATCCGCCGGCGGACCGCCTCGTCGAGGTTCCTCGCCGGCGCCGATTCGATCACCTTCTGGAAGCGCCGCTGCACCGAGCAGTCCCGCTCGTAGAGGTGGATCGCCTCGCCGGTGCGGTCGCCGAGCACCTGAACCTCGATGTGGCGGACGTTCGACAGCGCCTCCTCCAGGAACACCGCGTCGTCGCCGAAGGCCGATTCCGCCTCGCGCTGGGCCGCCTCGGTGGCACCGGGAAGGTCCTCGGGGTGCGCCACGCGGCGCATGCCCCGCCCGCCGCCGCCCGAGACCGCCTTCACGAACAGCGGGAAACCGATCTCGGCGCCCCAGCGAACGGCATCGTCGACCGCCGACAGCGCCGGCGACTGCGCCAGGGTGGGCACGCCGGCGGCTTCGGCGGCACCCCGCGCCGCCACCTTCGAGGCGGCCAGCTCCAGCACGTCGGGCGTCGGACCGACGAAGGTCAGCGACGCCTCCTCGCAGGCCCGGGCCAGCGCGGCGCTCTCGGAGAGGAACCCGTAGCCCGGGTGCACGGCGTCGGCGCCGCACGCCAGGGCCGCCTCGACGATCACCTCGATGTCCAGGTAGGGCCGCAGCGGGTGCTCCTCGGGCCCGATCTCGTAGGCCTCGTCGGCCTTGGAGCGGTGCAGGCTGCCGATGTCGGCGCGCGTGTGCACGGCCACGGTGGCGATTTCCAGTTCGGTGGCGGCCCGGAAGACGCGGATGGCTATCTCGCCGCGGTTGGCAACGAGCAGCTTGCGGATAGGCATGGTGGACTCGGCGCTCAGGATTTCGACCCTACTGCCACGCCGCCGGCCGCTGGGACCAAGACAGCCCGCCGGGCGGTTGGCCTAACCTCGGGCCATGGCAGGCGACGAGCACCGGGGCGGGTGCTACACGCATGGCTACCACCCGGCGATCGTGGGCTCCTACACCCGTCGCACCGCCGAGAACAGCGCCGCCTTCCTGCTGCCGCACCTGCGCCCCACCGCGGAGGTGCTCGACGTGGGCTGCGGGCCCGGCACCATCACCCTGGGCCTGGCCCGGCGCGCCGGGCGGGCAGTCGGCCTGGACACCTCCGAGGCGATGGTCGAGGCGTCGAGCGCCCTGGCAGCCGAAGAGGGCGTCGGCAACGCGAGCTTCGAGGTGGGTTCGGCCTACGAGCTGCCTTTCGACGGCGGCGCCTTCGACGTGGTCTACGCCCATCAACTGCTGCAGCATCTGGCCGACCCGGTCGCCGCCCTCCGGGAGTTCCGGCGGGTGCTGCGACCCGGCGGCCTCGTGGCGGTGCGCGACTCCGACTACGCCACGATGACCCACGCCCCCGTCGAGCGAGCCATCGAGCAGTGGCGCGGCATCGTCGGGGAGGTCACGGCGGCCAACGGCGGCGAGGCCAACGCCGGCCGGTACCTGCCGGGGTGGGTGCGCGCCGCCGGTTTCACAGAGCCGGCAGTCACCACTAGCACCACTACCTTCGCCGACGCCGAGGGGCGGGGCGCCTGGGCCGGCATGTGGGCGGTGCGGGCCACCGACAGCGACTTCGCCGACCACGCCATCGGCGGCGGCTTCGCCACCCGGGGCGACCTGGTGGCGATCTCCGCCGCCTTCACCCGCTGGGCCGAACAGCCCCACGGCTTCTGGGCCTGGCTGAACGGCGAGGTCGTGGCCAAGGCGCCTTCCCTCTGACCCCGGGCCGGCAGCGGCTGTCACAGCGGCGCGCAAGACTCGGGGCGTGAGCGACGACGCACCGGCGCCCGAGTTGAACGCCGCCCAGCAGGAGGTCCTCGACCGGCTGCGGCGGCCGGCTGCCGAACGCCCCAGCTTCGACGCCGACCTGGCCACTCGCCTGCGGGCAGAACTCGAGGGCGTCCTCGCGGCGGTGGCCGAGGCGGTCGACCAGGTTGCGCCCCTGTTCGTCGGCAAGCGCGAGCTGGCCGGGGTGTTCGGCTGCGAGGCGTCATTCCTCCACGACGAGGAGCAGCGGTTCGCCTGGAACCCGCCCATGGCAACGGGCGCGGTCGCCCACAAGGCCATCGAGTTGGGCATCAACTGGCACGCACCCGCCGCGCCCGCCGAGCTCGTCGACGCCGCCCTCGACTCACTCACCCGCGGCGACAGCGGTCTGGCGGACTGGCTGCACCGCTGCAGCGAGGTCGAGCGGGCCGACCTGCGCAGCCTCGCCGTCAGCCGGGTGGCGGCCTTCTGGGAGGGCTGGCCGCCACTGCTGCCCCAGTGGCGGCCCACCACCGAGTCACGCTGCCGGGTGGAGCTCTGCGACGGCCGCATCCAGCTCAACGGCAAGTACGACCTCACCCTCGGCACTCCTGACGGCCGGCGGGCCGGCAAGGTCATCGTCGACTTGAAGACCGGGCGCCGCCACACGCACATGCACCGCGAGGACCTGCGCTTCTACGCCCTGCTGGAGACCCTGAAACTGGGCACCCCGCCGCGCACCCTGGCGACCTACTACCTGGAGTCGGCGGATCTGGACATCGAGGAGGTGACCGAGGACCTCCTGGAGGTGGCGCTGCGCCGCACTGTCGACGGCATCGTGCGCTACGCCGAATTGCACGGCCATCCGGGGCCGCCGGCCGAGCCTCTCAAACGTCCCGGCCCGCCCTGCCGCTGGTGCGCCCTGCGCGACGATTGCGCCGAGGGCCAGGAGTACC
>LXNI01002406.1_pt1 | contig 13070 bp, 3 predicted proteins | sample 809091 | NCBI WGS metagenome assembly LXNI01 (sample SAMN04870527, study PRJNA318959) | sponge metagenome | biome: 01000161; feature: marine sponge reef; material: water | host: Sarcotragus foetidus | place: Greece: Milos, Mediterranean Sea | collected 2013-05-29 | depth 5-7 m | reverse complement strand
CCCATCGCCGTCTGAATCGAGCCACTCGTTAGGATCAAGAGGAAATGCGTCGTCGACGTCGAGGTGACCGTCGTTGTCGTCGTCGGTATCCGCATTGTTGCCGATACCGTCACGATCCGTATCGAATGCCTCGTTTGGATCGTCGTCAAACTCGTCTGCGTTATCGCCAACCCCGTCGTTATCGACATCAGAACTTTCGTTTGGATCAATGGGGAATAGATCTTCGCTATCCAACACCATATCGTTGTCGTCGTCATCGTCCTCGCGGTTCGGCATCCCATCGTTGTCGGTATCGAACGGGAATTCATCGTCATCATTGAGGATGCCGTCACCGTCCGCGTCCACGTCTTGGGAGTCACTGATGCCGTCAAAATCAGTGTCCGCGTGTTCGAAGAAATTGAGCGGAAAGGCGTCGAGCGCATTGGCGTAGCCATCACCATCGGCGTCCCAGCGGTAATCGGCTAGGAGGGGATAGGCATCCTGCAAATCGTTCAATCCGTCGTCGTCATCGTCGTCGTCGTGGAGATTGACAATCCCGTCGCCGTCAGTGTCCAACATGTTGTTGTGGAGCATGACGATGTGGTCGGCCTCGCCATCGGCTTGGTCCAACATACTGAGTTCAGACGTGTATACGACGTACATCGTGCTGAAAGAACCTTCCTTCTCTTCGGAGAAGACCGAGAACGCAAGATCTGCTTTGGTGTCGCCGTCCAAATCACCGAGCGACGTTACACCAGCGAGCGTCATAAGTCCGCTCGGTCCAAAAGGCGCTCTGAGGTCGCAGATGCCTGGGTAGCGAATACGAATGGGAAGATTGACGATCCCGTTCAAGTCTTCGCCTGAAGGTTCGTCCAGGAAGTCGAGATCGCGTAGCTCGACGACGAACATAGAGCGATCACGTGTAAATACGAGGTGATCAAAAGACGTCGTGTCGGCAGCGGGGATGATTCCTGAGGAAGATATCGGCGCTTGTTTACCGATTCGATTCAAAACCCACGTGCCAAATTCCTCGTAGGCATTTTCAGGCAGCTCCACAGAACCGTCGAGGTCCATGTCGTTTAGATCGTGAAAACGGATTCCACCGATTGTGAATACGTAGTTGCTGCCCCAACTTCCCCACACCAACAGATCGTTTCGTTCGTCGTCGTCATAATCCGTCAGCGTGTCGATGCTGATCCCGAAGTTCGAGTCTTCCGCGTTTGTGACGCGATAGGTTTGATTCAGAGCAACCAGCGAGTCGATGTCAATACGCCGATCGGCATCTTCGTCGTAGTCGCCAATGGTCTTGAGTTGCTCGCCGCCTAGCACATAAAGACGGCCAGGGGACTCGTCACCGATTACACCTAGCGCGAGGTCATTTGTCGCGTCACTCAGCGTTCCGCCAACATGTTCGAGGTCCGCGATACCCTCAACACCGGAGGTTGTCAGAATGAAACTCGCGTCATCTTCGTTGAATAGATCGACTAATGTGAACGGATCCTCTTGCGCCTCGGTTGGAACTTCGGAGAACCCTGCTCGACTCAGAAAGTACACCAGCACTTCATCGTCTTGTTCGCTCGCGTACGCCACGACACCTACGTCGATTCGTTCGTCGGAATCAAAGTCACCCGCGGGCGATATGTCCGTGACATTGAGATCCGAACCTATCGCGAGACGAGTGCAACCCTGCGTTGCGGCACACTGGTCCAGGGCGATTTGGCGGTCATTGGTACCGTCTGCTGAATCCAGCGACGTTAGAACGTCCGTGTCCAAGGCGAGTACATAGATCGCCTGATCGCTGCGAATCACGATTTCCGATGCCGAATCTGCATGGTCTAGAACAACCAACTGTTCGCCAACCCGTTCCTCGTCAGCTATCCCGTGCATTTCCCAGGAATTCGAGGCTGACATGACATCAGCGAGCGACTTCGCCCCGAGCGAGGTGGTCCCGTTCGTTGGCGAGGCGATCAAGTCGCTGACTGAGAGTAGGTACACCTTGCCGGTAGGTTCACCCGCTGAATTGTTGGCCGCAGGTGCGGAAACAGCAAGGGCTGCAACTTCGTCGCCGTCTAGATCATTAATCCTGGTCGCAACGTAGCCAAATTCGTCCCCTTCTTGGTCACTTTTGACCGATGTAAGGCGCGGTTCACTCGATTCCGGCTCGAACGGATCAGGATCAACGAAATTCAGAACCCCGTCGTTGTCATTGTCAGGGTCCATGTTGTTGCCGATACCGTCCCCGTCCGCATCCGCCCACTCCAGTGGATCGTCCGGGAACGCGTCAACGTTGTCGCCGAACTGGTCGCCATCGCTGTCCGCCCACTCATCTGGATCAGTAGGAAATGCGTCTGCAACCGCGCCAAACCCATCGCCGTCGTAGTCGAATTCAGGATCCGGGGTTGACGTCTGCGCGAACTGGTATTTGAGTAGATTGAGCGTCAAGGCTGCATCGGCGCTGCCTTCTATGTTGGGTTCCGCGTGGTCTATCCCGCAGGGTTTACCGTGGCAATCGAGGTCTGGGTTCGAGAAGACATCGACACCAACTCCGCGAAACACGACCTCCGCGTACGACATGATCGTTCCAAATTCACCAAAAATCGCATGACCGCGTGACCAAGGAAACGCCCCGACCGAAAACTGTTCAAAGGAGTGGCCGAGACCTAATAGGTGACCAATTTCGTGCGCCGTCGTGTCGATCGAGCAGGTCGTTGGGTCGAGAAACATCTCGATGTAATGGAAACGCTCGTCAGGGTGCAGGAATCCTCGTCCATACACTCCGCCGATAGATACGGCGAAACCGCATAGGAAAGGGGATCCCGTGCGATATACCGCAACGAGGTCCGCCTGGTACTCGTCCATCAGTTCAAGATAACGCGATTCCTCAAGCGGCGCCGGCGAGGAAAGTTCGGAGACGGTCGATGAATCCAACGCGCCAACCGCTCTGAACTTGATGGCGCTTTCGCTCTTCTCGTACATCTCGTTCGTGATATGGACGATGTGCGCGAGATAGGTTGCCGAATCCGTGTTGTAGTGCTCAAACGCGTCGTCTTCAAACAGGAACAGAACGTCAACTGTTGGATCTTCGGGTGTACTGTCTGGATCTTCGGGATCGGTTCCTACGTGCTCTTCGTTTAAGTCGGCGACGCCGTCCTCGTCCGAGTCGAGGAGATAGTTGGCGTCCGCGAGGTCGAGGGACGATGGAGGTGTCTCGTGCAGACCTTTGAACCAGACGGCATCAAGCGTTTGTTCGCCATCTGGTGTTTCGGTGCTGTGCAGCAGCAGTTCAAAATAGTAGTTGCCTTCCGGTATGACGCCTAAATCAATTTCATAGGAAGCAGACTCGGAAGTTGATTGCGGGTCAATCGACACCTCGAGCGCCACGGTGTCGAGAAACGCCGCGTTACTGCTCGATTCGTCGTCACTCGTTTTGACGTTAGCCACGATGCCAACCGTGGCGTACAGCTCGTCGACGGTGCTGAAGGTGTTATTGACGAGACCAAAGGAAATTTCCGCGGTCTCGCCGTCGCTGCTCTGAAGCGTGCAGGGACAGGTGAAGTTGATTTGGGTTCGTTCGAATTGAGCGAGCGCTGGATACCCAAACACCAGGATCAAGAGCAATCCGAGGGTTCGCCACGAGTTGCGTTGCAACCGCTTCGTCACGCGACACGAAGCGTTCCGTAAACGTGGAAGGTACGAACTCACAGCGGAGTCTGCAATAACGACGTGGAATACGTTATTCAGGATTGGTAGATAGTTGGCTGACCGACAATAGTGGCGTGTGGTACGGATATCGCATGCGTGATTCGGAAAAAATTGGTGTGTCGTACGGATCAACATGTTTGAGCTCACGTTCCGATCGTGGAGTTTCCCACGTGCGACGTGGGTAATTTCCGATTTATGGCGTGTTGACCGAAACAGACTTAGCGCTTAGATTGCGTTCGCCGCTTGCCGTAGAAGGCGTGTTTGTTGACCCCAAACCCTGGACATAAAGTCTTCGCACTGAATTCCGAACCCGTCTGACTCCTCTACTTGAACAGATCGACAGTGGGGGCTCCACTAACACTCGTTGGGAGTGGTCTTGACGCGGTTCGATACCTTGTCCAGACTCAGCTTAGCATCCCCGATTGCGGGTTCTACTTTCGGAGACCGTTCAGCTCGTCAGCTTATGCGCCTGCAACGAAATGTCAAATAAGATTTTTATTGAAATCGTAGTCGTTTAGAGGCAGTAAATAGCACCACGGCACCATGAAATCAATCTTGAATGATTTACATCACAGTGTCGGTATAAAGTATCTGGACAATTACATCAGCCAGTTTATGTGTCAGGAATATCGACGTGATAAAACGATCGAACCGTATTTCATCCGTGACGACGCACAGGAAATGCAACAACTAAATACACAAAAGCCAAGTTTTTTTTTAAGATTTGAAAAATCGAATGGATTTGGATGGTTATGAAATCTTCTAACTGGATTGATGTATCATCTAGCTCTATCCTCAGAGCAAATGGGCACGCTTTCTGTTTGGCTACATTTCTGTTCATCGTAGCTATTGAGGTAGTTTTACGATTTGAATTCCCGCAGGAGTGGGCATTCATTGAAACACTAATTATGGGTTCCGTATTCGTTGTTACTATCGGATTAGCATACGTAATCTCTTTAAGCGTGAAAGACGATGTTGTTCCCCCGGTGTACCGAGGGTTTACGTTAGCGGCTCAAATCGCGCTAATTTGGGTCGCGTATGCATATGGTCGGTTATACGTAATGACGGGAGAGTATGTTGCCCCAATTCCGTTTGGTTCGGTACTTTGGACGTCTATATTCATTATGTTCGCACTTTCTTTTCCTGTGTTTCAGTACGAAGGGCTTGTTCTTAGATGGATCGCGAACGCAAGTTTGAGGAAGCGCCAATTAGTAATGGCGGCTCTTCTCCTATTCGGTGTATTGGCATCAGTGGCCATATTCGCTATGTAATAGACGAGTGTACTTACGGAGCTGCGCTATTAATGAAAATATACACACCTTTTTGCCATAGATTTTGGCTAGAAGAGGTGTTACATAGCCAATCGAAATGCTAAAGCGCTATGGGAGAAAATTGCCCTGGAATTTCATCAGAGCCGTTCGATTCGTGCACTGGCGAACGAATACGAACCGTGAGAGCGTCAGGTGTTCTTAAGGACGTTGCAAGTCGGCTAAAAGGACCTTCATGATTGTCAACTGAGATCGGGGTGTAGACAAAATCTCCTGCTTTCATGCGCTGACCTTTGTCGGATATTGAATTTTCGAGTTGGGTTCGTAATCTCCTATCAAATTTTCAAAATTTTCTAATACTATTACCTTTGGGCGTCTTCGTACTCCTTTAATTCCTGTTGGATTTCTTTAAAAGCATCAGGTACTAGGTCCCAAGGGTACTCAATTTCGCTTTTCCAGTAGGCTCTTTTCACAATTTGCTCCGCACGCTCAAATTTAGCATCGGTGTAACGACCTCCTCGACTGGTTACAAATCGTTTGAACGGCACGCTCTCCAATATCGGAAGGAATTCCTTCGCTAGAGCGTAAACGTGTCGTTCATGGCGTAGTTGTTCGTTACGGTCAAACCATCTAATACCGACCGAAGATGACATCCAGCGATGAAATAACAGCGGGTTAATTTCGTAAACCGATCGCCAGTAACCGACATCTTTGCGCATTTGCTTCTCGTGATAGGCTTGGATTGCCCATGGGTCGCCAGCCCGTGCTGCTATGGCCATGGAAGCATCGTACATCGGTCGTATTTGAACTTGCATGTCCATGATCGTACCCGATGTCTTATAGGTTGAGGCTTCCGAGATGTACTCGTCCGCGGCAACGAAGTGTAGTTTGATACACTTCTGTGCAGCGAAAATCGAGAGCAGGTAGTTTTCGACGAGCTGCCAACCGTTGCCTTTTCTGTAATCGACGACTTCAGTCGGATCCATGCTCGCTCGTGCTCGTTCATAGCTTGAGAGTCCGTCCTGCCCTGCAGCATTGAAAAAAACGATTCGAGAAAACCCGGTCATGCAGGCTTCAAGGTATCTTGCGTACTTGAACAATTCTCGCGCCTGGCATCGAGCTGCGTACGATGGCTGAATTCGACCTAACTCTCGCAATGCCAAGCACGCACGGTCTGCGAAAACAGAACTGACAATACGCAGACGATCTTCTTCATTCCCGTCGAAAATGTCGCTCCATGACGGTACGTCCGTTTGCAGGTAGTCTGTTTCGTCGTATTGCATACGGGACACCTGACGATGATCGTATGGAGAAGAGTGTCCCCTGCCTCTGGTGCCGGTATATACCATCGCGTACGCACCACGCCATATGGGTACGTTGCTAAAGTAGTCGTCTAATCTCTCAATACATGATTCCGCGGGATCAGCAGGTAAGCGCCCGACACTTCGACAATGAGCTTCGAGGTCAAAAATTCTCGCGTTTCGATCCTCGAGGACCTTTGGATCTTCTAGAGTCAGCGGCGGTATTGGACTGCCATGCCAACTCGGATCGACCACCAACACTTCGACTTCATCGGAATTACCCCAAATCGCAACACATACGAGCAAGCTCGCGAATGAGGTAAGACGGGTGAAAATAGACCTAATTTCCATAGTCCACTGCTTTTTATCGTCCCCGATATTCTTTAAATCAACTGACTGGCTTACGGGCGAATCTCGTCGTGAGTTCATATGAGTATTCGGGACGAGGAGATTCTCCAAACAGGGACTGACCTTGACATCAAACCTTGCTCGACCTCTACGCACCGAAACCGAAGGTGAAATCACGCATCATTCGAAGCCTGAGGTCTGTAGGCAATCGCGTGAGCTAGTAGCACTAACAAGATAAGTAGCGTGATCGGTAACAATCCAAATTGAGCGAAGATTGTTTTATTTTGCTGCAAGACGACCGAATCTTCGAGTACGTCATTACTGAAACGAGGTAGTTGATTCACGACGAAACCCGAGGCATTGATGCTTGAGGTAATCCCGTCGTTCGTCGCTCTAACCAACGGACGATTGAGTTCTAAGGCACGCATCTTGGCGATTTGGTGATGTTGCCAAGGTCCTGAGGTGTCCCCTAACCATGAGTCTTCGCTCAGAACGACGATGAGGTCGGCATCAGACATACGCCTTCGAATCAAGTGTGGAAATGCAATTTCAAAACAAATCGCGGTTCCGAGGGTCAAGTCACCAACTTGAAGAGGCGATTGACCAGCACTATAGGGGGTCAACGACGACATCGGATACCCAAGTGGTCGTAAGAGTCCACCGAATATCCCACGCATTGGAATGTACTCACCGAATGGCACGAGACGTTCCTTTCTGAAATACTCGAGTGTGCCTTGATTGACCGCAACGGAGACATTGAAGGTGGCAGAACGACCCTCTACCTTCCTCGTCTCGAGCGCGCCAAATACCAATCCACCGTCAAGTTCTCCAACCGCATCAAAAAGGTAGTCTTCTATTGCGCCGACGTCGGTCGGTATTGCGGACTCTGGCCAAACAATCAAATCCACTGACGCAACTCTGTTAGTTAGCCAAACATACTTCGCCAACGAGTTCTTCCAGCCGTCTTCTTGCCATTTTTCCTCGAGAGGTACGTTGCCCTGTACGAGCGCAACAGAAACTTGCCTACCTTTAGCTACATCGTCGAGCGGCAAAAACAAGCCTGGAATCCAAAGAACGACGGCAACAACGGACGCCTGCCAGTGACGAAACAGAAGGTGGCTCAATCCCACCGCACTCACGGCGCCCGCGAAACTGACCGCCCATACCCCGCCGAGAGGCGCGAAAATGCTCAGAGGTGTATCGATTAGCGCGTAGCCTAAGTGCAACCACGGAAAACCGAAAGCCCAGGGAAGTGAGAAAAGGATTTCAACAACCGTTATGCCAGAGGCGAAAACGAGCGTGTTTAAGACGGGATACCGAGATTTCGTGGTGAATAAAGCTAGGACAGAAAAGAGCGCGGCCGTTGCGAGTAGAAAAGCAACGAAGAAGCCAATCGCCACCAACAAGTGAACCTCGGCGTAGCTGTACAGGCTGACGAAGATCCAGTACGCGCCCGCACCAAATTTCCCCAGCGCGAATACGAAACAAAGCGCGACGATGTGCCATTTACTCGCTGCATGGTGGATGGTCTGGTGAAGGAGCAGTAGTGCGAGTAGGGCGAGCGGCCATAGCTCGTAGGGGGCGAACGCAAGCGGGAAGACTAATCCGGCAGCTAACGCCAGGATTAGTCTTCCGCTATTGCTTGACCAAATCCACGTCCACCAGCGCTTAACCCGCACGCCTGAAGTTACAGCGTATAGGGATTCTCAGTGATCCTCGAAGCCCGATCGAAGATATGCATGGTGCCGATTGCTCCCGCACCGAGTACATAGTTTCGGTTTCCTTGCGTGTTTACAAGTATTCTCCCGGGCGACAAGGTACTTATCCCGTCGTGCATTTGGTGACCAAATCGGTCAGTCTGCTCGAGTTGAAACCAATCTGAGAGGAATAGCGCTTCCTCAGCGTCGTCCCAACGAACGGTAGAAACCTGACCGTCGCAGAACACATCGACTCCCGGATTCGCTTCGGTGTAAACGGACACCGCGATACAACCTTCACTGGGTTGAGGTCGTTCGACGTGGCTGTAAAACGGATACCGATGAAAATCAGCATTAGAAATGTGGAAGTCTTCGATCGCGTCGAGGAACGTCGGACCTTCGGCGCTGTCTTGATCACCGAGGCGGAACGCCGCAATCGTTGGGGATCGCGCGGCGACTGCGAAAAGGACATCATCGCTCACCAGAACAACTGAAGCACTCCCGAATGCATATGGCTGCTCGATCGACCACTCATTCGCGGATAGCTTCGAGTCCAGAGTCAGCGTACCGTTTTCCGCTCGATTTAACGTCACAAGACTTTCATGACCTGCTGCGTAAACGTAGGCACCGTCAGAGCTCAACGCTATCGTGCGTGTACCTTGGATTTCGTTCACGCGCAAGAATGGTGTGTTATCGCCAAAGTTCTGGTCCGCACCTACGATCTGTAAAGGCTCGAATTCGCACGCTTGCGTAATCGCGTAGACGTTAATTTCGCCTCCCCCTAACACGTACATGTTTTCGCTGTTGGCATCGATGCGTACTTGTGTAGGCATGACTTCGATCGGATCCTCAGGCGCACAGTGCATTAATCGGCTCGCTTCAGTCACTGGCACGCTGACCCGGAAGAATCCATCGTCCTGGAGAAGATAGAGTCTCTCAGCGTTCGAATCGAAGTGCAGTAGCGCGCCTTCTTGAATTTCGAACGCGTCGCCTGCTGCGTTCAGGTAGGGTGCTTTCGCTACCTGGGACAACGTACCGTCGATATCTTCGGAGTAAACGACCAATCCATCTTGTGTCGCGACTACCAGCTGACCTGATTCGCCTGTGAGTGATATGCTGCTAGGTCGAAATAGATCCTCATCTTCTAGTTCACCGGCAAGCCCACCGACTTCCACGACTCGACCCGCGTAGCGTTGCCAAGCTGGCACTTCTGTAGGCTCGTAGGAAAAGGTCAGTTCGCGCGTCCAATCCCCTAGTCCCGTAGAACGAAGTGCCACTCGTACCAAGTACTGCTCATCCGCTTCCGCGAGAATCACGGCCTCTGGGCGGCCGTTTGCGATATACGAATGGTCACTCGTGGCAATTAGTGTCGGTCGTGACCCGGTTGGTTGGTGATAAATAGCCAGAAGCCCTTGTTGACTTTCTTCTTCCAGTCCAGCCGCATCCCAGTCTTGAAGTTCGAATCGCTGCCACCCAGTCTCGGGCGCCACCCAATCCCACCATAGGGATGAATGACCACGGATGTGGGCGAATTCACCCCTCTCTGATGTCGCGAAGGAGTGATCGCCTGTGATCGTGCCAGTCAAACCTGAAAGCAATTGAGGCGACGAGAACGAATCGTTCTCTGGTAGAGGACCCCAAGAGAGGCTTCGCGCAAGTGGGTTGTCATCCACGTCCGCGAACATCGAGTCATTCGGATACCCCAGCGAAATCCAGTATTGCTGATCTTCCGCTGCGTTTAAGCGCAACGTGTTACCGTCAATGACGAACGCGAGATCGTCAGGCGACGTACCGGAGAATGCGGCCAGCTTGCCGACCCCTGCTCCATTCAGGCGTAGTACGTAGGTACCGGCCATAGGTGGGTTCCAACGCCACCAAGTGGTACCGACCCCAGTTCTGACGTCTTCGTTCGGCTCAACGGTGCTTGACCGAAACGAACTGATTGACTCTTCGCCCGACGCACCCTCAATCGTCTCCGCGTTGCGGATCATGTCATTCTCCGCGTACCCAAAAACCGAGGTGGCCATCGGTCGCCAAGACAATTCGTAGTCAGGTACGAGTCGATCCGCGGAGTCCAGAACCACGATGTGATACTCGCGGCCTTGCTCAGCTACGAATTGTGAGTTGTCCTGTGGCGAAAGGGGCATGGTCGAAACACGTCGTAGTGAGCTCGTGTTGGTGCCATCGAATACGAATGCTCGTAGCCCATTGGAGACTTCAAAGCCAAAGCGTCCGTTCGTCGGCGCAATCCAGCGAAACCACGTGGTTGCACCCACTGCGCGAATGCCGTAAAACTCGAAATTCTCGAGCGTTGCACGGTAGTTAGTCCCCGCCACGACTCCCCGCTCGCCCGACAACGTGGTACGGTTTTCGAAGTCATCGTTCACGGGCGACAGATCGTCAAACTGATTCCATGACAAACGCAGCGAATTACGTTCGGTCAGGTCGGTCCAGACTTGGACAAGATAGGAATCGCCAGACGTTGCTTGAAATTCCACCACGCCTTCCTGCACGGTAAGTCGATTGGACTCCATAGCCGTTGACCCTTCATAAACGGCAATCCAAGTCCCTTCACTCATCAATCTTGGCAGCACACCAAGCCGATAGGGTCCTGTGTTCGTCGCGTTAATCGAAAACCAGACGCTGCCGTGCCGTGCGTAGCTCTGCATTTCCTGGTCGAAGTTCGCCTGGTTAGGTCCGCCGTTTCCATAGAACTTCTTGACACCGCCGCCCCCACGTTCCGCCTGCAGGATGGGTTCGCCCGGTTCGCGGGTCGCGAGCAGTAAATCAAGCGTGGTTTCACCTGACTCATCGGCCAATACGGTCGCGCTGGTCATGGCGTCGTTGCTAGGTCGAGTCGCCTGAACCACGGAATCACCGCCACCAGGAAGCACTTTAACCTCGGTCGTGCCTGATGCGGCGTTCCAGGAACTCGCGATGAAGTAGAGTGAGTGGGTTTCTGTCGCAACGCCTCGAGGAACTGCCAATGACACGCTTCGCGCGTCGCCGACCCGCACCTCACCTAGTGGAACAGCAACTTCAACAGGCGTATCAATGACGATCCTGGTCGCGTCGTTACGCACTACATGGCTGGACGGGAGCCAATGTGCCTCTTCGTAGCCATCGCACCCGGTCGCGGATTCGCTCCGACACACCATGTGCAGCGTCGTGCCTGCCGCGAGAAAATCGTCTGTACTCACGTTCAGATCGATCTCAAACCCACTGCCGCTCTCGATGGTCAATGCCGGTTCTTCTGCACTCACGGTCAACGCTGGCGCGTCTGTGCCGACGATAGCGGTCCAGGCGATTCCTGCATGGACCGGATCTGCGAAGTCATTCCCAGCCGCGATTTTCAACACATACGCACCAGGCTCTGGATCCTTGATGACTATCCACTCGACGTTGTCGATGGGGGAGGTCGAGGCGTATTCGCCGCATGTCACTTCACCGCAGTCGTCCCCTTTATCCAAATAAAGGTCGAGGTTCGCGGCCACGGTGGTTGGTGCGACCACGACATTGGGTGACTCGATCCAGGTCAACACGATGTCAAGGCGTGAGGTTCCTTCCGCCACCTCGATGTCGTACCGGTAGCTCTCACCCGACTCGATCGAGCCATGGTCGCCACCATGCGACCATTTACCGTCGCCGCTATCCCGAATCGCCACATTCGCCGACACCAGTCCCAACCCATACTCGGCGTTGAACGCGCCCGGTCCGTCGGAATTGGTGAGGGGGAATGCATCCTGACCGAGGGTTTGGGACGGTTTCACCGCACTCGCCATTAACCTGGCTTTCGCATAGGCGGGCGCGTTGCGGAATTCGGGATTTAAGTCCATAAGTAACGCGGCTACACCGGCTACCGATGGCGCTGCCATGCTGGTGCCGTTGAAGCGCTGATACGTCCTTGAGGCGCTATTGCCTCTCGCTGACACGACCGCCGAACCCGTGCCGACGACATGAGGATTCAGTCGCTCGTCCGCCGTCGGACCATGAGAGCTGAAACCGTTGATCAGGCCAGCGTCCGTCACGGCGCCGACTGCAAGAACGTTTTTCGCTGTCGCTTCGTTGGACGTGCCGTTCGTACCATCATTTCCGGCCGCGAGCACTAGCAACTGCGAGCCGTGCGTGATCACGGCGTCAATGTTGCGGTTCGACGCACCGCGCCCGTCACGCTCGCCGGGACCGCCAAGACTCATGTTCAAGACAAGGGGTCTGATCGCTTCGGACTGGACGCCGCGCCATTCACAGCCGGTCTCGCGTAGGAGGTAACGCACACCGTTGGCGACCGTGACGGAGTCACCCGAGCCATTCCGGTCGAGCACCTTGGCCATGCGAATGTGCTGGACTGCAGGCGCCATGCCGGCGAGTTCGGGTCGCGCAGTGCCCGTTCCCGCGATGATGCCGGTGACGTGCGTGCCGTGTCCACCAAAATCTGACCACAAATCAGCATCGCCGTCGCCTTCGCTGTCAGGATAGAAATTACCACCGCAAATGCTGGTTCTGTTGGATGCGATATCGACATGGTTGACGTTCAGGCCGGTATCGACCACACCGATCGGGATGGATGCGCCGGTCGCTCCGGTGAAAGCTCCGCGCGCCTCGTCAAAGGTGCGGACGACATCGACGCCCATGGTTGGAATCGCAGTGTCAAGCAGGACCTGGAAAACTTCAATCGGTTCGATCGAGGTCACGTAGTCCGCACTTGCGATCGTCGTGATCGCGTTCGTGGGGACGTTGGCGGAATAGGCACGCATGTACGGTAGCCAGTCACCGAC
>LXNI01002405.1_pt1 | contig 13074 bp, 13 predicted proteins | sample 809091 | NCBI WGS metagenome assembly LXNI01 (sample SAMN04870527, study PRJNA318959) | sponge metagenome | biome: 01000161; feature: marine sponge reef; material: water | host: Sarcotragus foetidus | place: Greece: Milos, Mediterranean Sea | collected 2013-05-29 | depth 5-7 m | reverse complement strand
GATCGTCCCGACCTGTCCGAGCGCGCTCGCAGCGTCATCGACGGACTCCTCGAGTATCATGAGGACGAGACTGCGGCGCGTGAGACCGCCGAGGGCTATCTGGCCGCGGCCGAGCGTCATGTCGAGGCGTACAAGGTCCTTGAAGGTGATGCCGTCGAGCGCGGGCTTCCCGTTGCCAGTCTCCACGCATGGCCCCAATGGCGCGAGGCCGCCGAGATGCTGGCGGCCACCGGCGAGGCCGTGCTCGCCAACGAGGACAGGTACGGCGCCTGGCTCAACGCGATCACGATAGGTAGGGAGCGTGCGCGGTTCACGGTCGACCAACTGCGCAACCGGCTCGACGAGAATCGCACGCGCGCGGCGAAGCCGGGCGACCCGCAGACCCGGCGCGAGCCAACGTCCGGTCAGGAGCAGGGCTTCGCGCATAGGCTGGACGACGTCCGACAACCTCGAAATCGACCCCGGCCCAAGGACGAAGGGGAACGGCAGGGCTTTGCCCACATCCTCGACGATCCTGAGAAACTTCGCGCGCTGCGCAAGAAGGCGGAGGAGCGGGACCGCAAGCTCGGCAGACACATGCGCCGGAGCCGGGGGCTCAGCATGTAGTCCTCGGCCTTGCATCTCGCACGCCTGACAGACTCGGCTACCTTTCTCACGCCCACAGATATGAGACCGGCACCACGAGACAAAGCTCCCCGGCGAACTTATTACAAGATCGCTGGGGGCACACCCAACCCAAGACCTCGGTTAATCCGAGCGGATCAGACCCCGATCCCCGCTGAAAGACTGTGCACGCTCAGCGCAACGGCGACGAGCCGTCCCGGATCGCGTCCCGCCATGCGCATACCGCACTCAGCGCCGGCAGGCTCTCGCAGAGAGCATCAAGAACGGCCCGCTGCCCCGCCTCCAGCCGCTTCGCCAGCGCCATCTCGCCCTCGCACCTCGGCACCGGTTGATCGTTTGTCTGACCTCCGACAGCGCCGCTCGATCCGGCCGCCTGCCGGCGGAGGGCAAGCCGCAGCCATCCCTGCCATCATGTTCCCGTAGTGTTCCAGCCTCGCGCCGAATCGTTACATTCTGTTCACCCGGTGGGGGTCAGGCAGTCGATATCCGGCTGTCAAAGATCAGCGACGCGCGCTCGAATATCGCTACAGCGCACACGCCTCACATTTGTGTGGTGTGACGCAGTGTGGCATGGTGTGCGCCATAAGGATTAAGCACAAAGCTCTGCGGCGATTCTGGGAAGCCGATGACCACCGCAGGTTGCCGCCCGAGATGATCAGGCGGCTGAGCTTGCGGCTCGACCATTTAGCCGAAGCTGCCGAACCGCGCGATCTTGATCTGCCAGGCTATCGACTGCACGCGCTGACTGGCGATCTGGTCGGCTTCTGGAGCATCCGCGTTACCGACAACTGGCGCTTGATCTTTCGCTTCGAGGCCGGTGAAGCCGTAGATGTGGACTTGATCGACTACCACTAGGCGAGCGAGGGCAAGAGATGACGCAGCATCACCCCGCGCATCCGGGTGAGAGCATCCGGGACTGTCTCAAGGAATCCAGTCTAACGGTGACCGAGCTGGCCGACAAGCTCGGCATGGATCGTAGCACCCTGCATCGATTGCTGGCTGGGCGCATCGCGTTGACAGCGCGCACAGCACTAGCGTTGGAACGACTAGGTTGGAGCACAGCCCGGCACTGGCTGCGGATGCAGGCGGCTTTCGATCTGGCCCGGGAACGCCGGCGCGAGGCGGCTGCCTAGAGCTCTTCCAAGTTGCCAGCGAGCGGGACGGTGACCAATTCGCTCCGCTGCGAAGCGACGCTCGGGGACCTCGCCCAGGCACTCGAACAGGCTGCGCAGCCCAGGCGCGGCCATCGGCTCGGTGTGTTGCTCGGCGTCACCAGTGTGCCGGCATCTCGGTCCGGCTCAGCACCTCGGCGGCGCCTTCGTTCAGTTCGAACACGAAGACCTCCTCGGGCTGGCCGCGGTCGCGCCAGGGCGGCGCAGCCCCGAGGTCGAGGGCACAGCCGCGCGCGTCATCCCCGGCGAGCGCCAGTTCGATGCGCGATAGCAGGTGCGGGCGAACCTCGAAGGGTCCACGAAGGTCTCGGCCAGGAGCACCGGATAACCGGAAGCTTGGCGATCCGTGAACAAAGTGGCCGACTGAGGCGAGATGCGTGAAGCGTGGGGCAAGTTGGACGGCGAGAAGACTCATCCGCTCGCGCATCACTGCATGGATGTCGCGGCGGTCTTTGCGAGGATGATCGAGCTGCCGGTCGTTCGCAACCGGTTGGACAAGGCGGCCGGTGTGCCGCTGAGCGACGTGCAATGCCACCGTCTGTCCGCATTGATGTTCCTGCACGACATCGGGAAGCTGCATCCGGGATTTCAGGCCAAGGGCTGGCCAAGAGGGGTATGGTCCGGGCCGGTGCGTGGCCACCTGAAGGAAAGCTGGGCGTTCTTGACACTTGCCTGCAAGCGGCCGGAGCACCCATTCAGTGGGACGATGCACCGGATAATGACATGGGGCGAGGCGGTCGGCCCTCTCCTCGCCGCAGCAATCGCGCACCACGGCCGACCCGTGTCGCCGCCGGCCGACCCGACGCTCAGTGACTGGAATACGCCATCTTTGCTGCACTACGATTGGCGAGCGGAGGCGCGGACGATGGCCGACGCGTCGACCCGGTGGTTCGCCGAAGCCTTCGATGCGGCCTCGAAGCAGTTGCCGGATACGCCCCGGTTCCACCATGCGGTCGCCGGACTCGCTGCCCTGGCCGACTGGATCGGATCGGACCAGCGGTTTTTCGAGTTCCAGGCGCCATTCGATCCCGGCTACGACGTCACCGCGCATCGTCGGGCGGCTCGGGCGCTGAATGCGGTCGGCCTCGATGTTCGCACGCTCGCCGGCCGATCCGCGCCCGATTTCACGAAGATGACGGGCTTCGCGGCACCGAGGCCCGCGCAGGACGCTGCGGGTGCAGTGGGGTCCGAGGCCCGACTGGTCATCCTCGAAGCCGAGACCGGATCGGGAAAGACCGAAGCTGCGCTTTGGCGTTTCGTCCAACTCTTTGCGGCAGGCAAGGTTTCCGGTCTCTATTTCGCTGTGCCCACACGCGCGGCAGCGCGCCAGCTTCACTGGCGCGTTGTCAAGATGATACAGCGCACATTCGGCGAGGACGCGCCGGAGCCAGTACTGGCCATCCCCGGCATATTGCGGGCGGGTGAGTTCGACGGCCATCGCCTGCCTGGATGGGAGGTGCGGTGGGACGACGACAGGGATACAGCCCCCCGGCGTTGGGCGGCCGAACACGCAACCCGCTTCCTTGCCGCGACGATTGCCGTGGGCACGGTGGATCAAGCCATGCTCGCGGGCCTTCGAGTCAAGCACGCGCATCTGCGGGGCAGCGCGCTCAGTCGCAGCATTCTGGTGATCGACGAGGTTCATGCCTCCGATGCGTATATGACAGAAGTCCTGAAGCGGCTTCTCGATGGACATCTCGCGGTCGGCGGATATGCGATGCTGATGTCCGCCACACTCGGCGCGCGAGCGCGAGTCCGCTGGACCGGCGAAGACTTGCCAGATTTCACGACCGCTCACGCGGCGCCATATCCAGCGGTCTGGGTGAAGGGAGAACTCGGACCACGTTTCGCTGGCCGAGCGGAACGCTCAAAGACGGTGCACTTGGAGACCGTGCCCACGATGGACCCGGTGGTGGTGGCAGCCCGGGCGATCTCAGCCGCCAAGGACGGCGCTCGAGTCTTGGTAATCCGCAACACGGTGTCGGCGGCCATAGCGACCTGGCGTGCGGTTCTGGAGGCCGAAGCGGCGTCCCTGCTCATGAAGGTCGAAGGATATTCAGCGTTGCATCATGGGCGGTTCGCCGCAGAGGACCGCCTCCTCCTGGATCGAGCCGTGGAGGAGGCGCTGAAACCGGAACATGACCGGGATTGCAATGGGTGCATCGTCATCGGCACGCAAACGCTGGAGCAGTCCCTCGATATCGACGCCGATTTCCTGGTTACGGACTTGTGCCCTATGGATGTGCTGCTGCAACGAATCGGTCGGCTTCACCGGCATGACATTTACCGGCGACCGTCCGATTTCGATAATGCCCGCGTTGCGGTGATGTTACTGGAGGATGGGCTGGACCCACTTGCGAAGCCCGCGTTCAAGAATGGCCTCGGCGCGTGGGAGACTCCGGAGGGCATCAATGGGATCTATCGCGATCTCGCGGGGCTTGAGCTGACTTGGCGAGCGATCGCGAGGAACCGGGAATGGCGGATACCGCAGATGAACCGTGCGCTGGTCGAGGGTGCAACCCACCCCGCGCACATCGACGCGCTGATCGAAGAGAAGGGCGAGGACTGGAAGCGTTACGAGAGAAAGGTCGGCGGTGCGGCATTGGCTGAAGGCATGATCGCCGACCTCAACTCCCTGGACCGTGAGGAGCGATTCGAAGACGCAACCTTTCCCGATGCGGACGACCGAATCGTCACACGGCTTGGCGAGGAGGGGGTCGTACTCAGGCTCGATCCGCCGCCGGTCGGCCCGTTCGGTCATTGCATAACTCGCATTGCCCTGCCGGCGCGCTGGTCCCGCGGCATCGGTAGGGACGAGACGGTGGAGATTTCCGCCGATGAGGAGAGCCTTGTCCTGTCGATCGGGGGCTGGCGGTTCCGCTATTCGCGACAGGGGTTGGCACTCGAAACAAGACGACCTTGACAAGGTGCAAGCGAGCGCCTAGATTTTTGAAAACAGTGTAACTGGTACCACATTGTTTCTATAGGAGATGCTAGGATGCGCCTCAACTTGGGTTTTGGATTTGGCGCCGACTGGCAACGCGACGGCCATCTCAACAGCCGCTGGACGGTGCTCGTGATGCTGGCATTTGGCACAATATGTTATCCCCGAAGCTGGCTTCGGGATAGACCTAGTGTGACTGGTACGCCCTTGTCGCACCGAATGGATTCCCCGTTACCTGCGGGGCTGAGAAAGGACCGGATCGACGAATGAATCTCATCGCCGATCCGATTCTGACCCTTGCGGGTCCTCCCAAGGCTTCGCTCCCCGCCCTGCTTGCGGCGATGGCACGCGGCGAGGTGCGGGGGTTTCCAGCGCTACGCCCGCACCAGCGGCCAGCCTGGCACATGTTCCTCGTTCAGCTCGGCGCGCTGGCGCTCCGGACAGCCGGTCGCGACGATTTGGTGCAGGACGCCGAGACCTGGGCGGCGGCGCTGCGCGGGCTGACGCCGGACCATCCGGACGACGCACCCTGGCGGCTAGCGGTTGCGGATCGGAGCAAACCCGCCTTCCTGCAGGCCCCGGCACCGGACGGATTGAAGTGGTCCGAGGTCGCAACGCCGGACGCACTCGACATGCTCATCGCCGCGCGCAACCACGACCTGAAGCAGGCGGTCGCACGGCAGGCGACGGCGGAAGACTGGCTCTACGCCTTGGTGTCTCTGCAAACCTGCGAAGGGTACGGCGGTAAGGGGAACAATGGGATTGCGCGAATGAACGGCGGTTCGTCCAGCCGCCCGCTGCTGGGTCTCGCGCCCGCCCACGGAGCGAACATGTCCATCGACCCCTCGGCGTGGTGGGCACGGGACGTGAAGCTGCTGCTGGCTGCGCGGGGGAAGCGCGGGCACGCCGAACTCGGCACGCTGGGCGGACCGGCTCTGCTCTGGTGCCTCGACTGGCCGGAGGACCGACAACTCGATATCCGCACGCTCGATCCCTCGTTCATCGAGATCTGCCGCCGCGTGCGCCTGACAGAGTCAGGCGGGCGGCTTTGCGCGCAACGCGCAACTTCGAAAGGAGCGCGGATCGACGCCAAGGCGCTCAGGGGCAACACCGGCGATCCCTGGACGCCGGTCGACACCAGTGGCAAGAGCCTGACGCTCGGCGAGAGGGGCGACTTCCACTACCGGCGTCTTTACGACTTGCTGTTCTCCCGCAATTGGAACAGACCCCTTCTCGCTTGTCCGGGAGACGGCGAGACCGGGGACATGATCGTCGTGGCGGAGGCGTTCGCGCGCGGCAACAGCAAGACCGGGGGCTTCAAGTCGCGCGTGGTGCCGGTGCCGGGAAGAGTCGTACCGCTTCTGTCGTCCAATAACGTCGGAAGGCTTGCCTCGGCGCAGATGGAGGAAATCGAGAGCTTCGACAAGGCGATGGGATTTGCACTCGCGTTGACGGCTGCCGGCGGCAAGACCGAAGACGGCGCCGTTGGGAAAAAACACTTCGCTCATGCGGGCCCCGCCCGAAAGCGCTTCGATCGGGCCGCCGACCGGCTCTTCTTTCCGAGCCTGTGGCATCGAACCGGTGCTGTGACCGAAGGCGACGACGCGGCCTTCGAGGCGAAGCGGGCATTCCTGGCCGATCTGTGGAAAGCGGCGAAGAGTGAATTCGAGACGACGCTGCCGTCCATCCCTTGCCCTGCAGTCTTGCGACCGAGGGCCGAGGCACGGGCACGGCGGGCGCTCCGTAACCGTGTATGGAAACTTTACCACCTCGAGTTGTTCGACCGGGAGGGGGCCGATGGCGCAGTCTGACGACAAACCGGCGGAAACCGCGTGTGCCGCCGCCGCGAGGTTGCAGCACCTACCACCTGGCCCACTTGCGGAATTGCGCGTGATGACCGAAGAGGCTGCAGCGCCGGAATTCTGGCGACTCGCCGCGCGGCATCCCGACACCATCGGAAACCGGAACCAATACACCGAATGGATCGCCATCGTGCGCATCCTTGCGATCCTCACGGAGAAGGGCAATCCCGCCAGGCGGCGTCCTCTGCATGATGGTCGGCGCTCTCTCGGCGAAGTGTTGTGTGACGGAGGCGACCAGAACTGGCCGCCGCAAGGCGGTGGACCTCCCAGACCGGTGTTCAGCGAGCGACGCCTCGCGCAACTAATGGCGGCGCTTGGGCCCCAGCGCGCGGTCCTGTTGACTCGCGCGGCCCGCACTTTGGCCCGGAGCCGCGACCCAAGCGGCGGCATCAATGTCGTCGATATTGCTTATGCGCTGTTGGCGCCCGATAACCGGCGTCAATTGGCAGAATCCTACTACCGTCGGCTCGACCGCGCAGAACTCGCCGCCCAGGAATCCGAGGAAGGAACGGAATGATGACCCGTCCCCGTTTTTTGCAAGTCCACACCTTGACCTCCTATACCGCCGCGCTGCTCAATCGCGACGACAGCGGACTGGCCAAGCGGCTGCCCTACGGCGGCGCGCTACGCACGCGGATTTCCTCCCAGTGCTTGAAGCGGCACTGGCGCATCGCCGACGACCCTCACGCCCTGGACAGGATCAATGGGGCAACGGCGGCGTTTCGTTCGCGCGAGTTGGTGACACGCAAGGTCATCGCTCCCTTGCACAATGACTTCTCTGAGGATGTTGTTGCGGCGCTTGAAGCGGAAATTCAATTGGCGGTCTATGGTGACAAGGGCGGCGACAGGAAGAGCCGCCAGACCCTGCTGTTGGGCGAACCGGAGCTGAAGTGGCTAAAGAAGCAGGCCGAAGGCTTGGCGCTACAGGCGGCGGGCGATGCGAAAGCGGCGGCAGACGCCGCCCAGAAATGGCGAAAGAACTTCCACGCGAACATCAAGACGATGCGCGACAGCACATCGCTGCCCGCCGGCTTGGTCTCCGCGTTGTTCGGGCGCATGGTCACCTCCGATCCCGAGGCCAACATCGCGGCACCCGTGCATGTCGCCCACGCCTTCACCGTCCATGAGGAGGAGCCGGAGAGCGACTACTTTACGGCGGTCGATGATCTCGCGGGGGACGAACCGGGTGCGGACACGATCCAGGAGACCGAACTCACCTCCGGCTTGTTTTATGGCTACGTCGCGGTCGATCTGTCCGTCCTCGCGACGAATCTCGGCGGTGACACGGGCATGGCGGGGCAGGTGCTGCGCAATCTCGTCTACCTGATCGCCGAGGTCTCCCCCGGCGCCAAGCTCGGCTCGACCGCCCCTTACGGCCGCGCGGTCCTCATGCTGCTGGAGGCCGGCGACCGGCAACCGCGCAGCCTCGCCGAGGCATACCGAAAGCCTTGCGCTCCGCATGTCGGGCCGGCCATTGAGGCGCTCACGAATCATCTGGCCGCGCTCGACGAAGCCTATGCCACCGGCGAGCAGCGGCGGGCGATGTCGATGGAAAACGCGGCCAATATCCCCGGCGCCGAGCGCGGTACGCTGGCCGATCTAGCCGAATGGGCCCAAACCCTGCCGGAAAGGGCTATCGCGTGATGCACCGCTGGCTGGTCCTGCGCCTCGAAGCGCCGCTGATGGCCTTCGGCTGCGTGGCCATCGACCAGGTGGGCCCGACGCGGAATTTCCCAGCCGCCTCAATGCTGACAGGGCTGATAGGCAACGCATTCGGCTGGCACTGGTCCGACCGGGACGCGCATCAGGCGGCTCAAGACCGGTTGGTCTTCGCCGCCCGTAGCGACCGGGAGGGCGCCACATTGACCGACATGCAGAATGCGCAGCTCGCCGGCAACGACAAGGGCTGGACGACCCACGGCGCACCGGAGGGACGAACAGGTGCCAGTTACGCCGCGCCGCACAGGCGGTCTCGGGACTATCTGGCCGACGCATCGCTGCGCATCGTCCTCCGTCTGGATCCGGTCGAGGAAGCGCCGACCCTGGACGCGGTGGCGGAGGCGCTCGACCGACCAGCGCGGCCGCTGTTCCTGGGGCGCAAGCCTTGCCTGCCCGCCGTGCCGCTGCTGGCGAGCGGGGACGAGCGGTGGGTGAGTGCCAGCACCGCCTGGGCAGCACTCCGCGCCGTACCCGGTGCCGGAGAGCCAGTGCGCGCGCAATGGCCCGCCGGCCAGGGGCCAGAGTCGGGTGACGGCGTGGATCGTAGTGCCGATCTGGCCGACCTGCGGAACTGGCGCACCGGTTTGCACGGCGGGGCGCGTCGGGTGGTGGAGGGTTGGATCGTTCCGGCCGCGGCGGCATGACGGCGTTCCATCTGATCCGCGCTCCCGTCGACACCGGCCGGTTGGCCCGATGGGCGGGCGAACGCGGTTGGGCCGGGTCGAAAGGCGCCGTGTATGACGAAGGTCGCGGCCTGCACCATCTTGTGACCGAAATCTGGGGACCGGGAATCCTCACCAGTTTTAGGCTTCTCGTCCCGCCCCGCCGACGGGCCGGCAACCTCTACGCGTACTCGGCAATGGGCGCGGAAGCCTTACGCACCGCGGCAGACGTCCAGGCCCCGCCGGAACACCTGAAGGTCCTGCGCCTCGAGGGACTGGAGAGCAAGCCCATGCCGGCGGACTGGCGCGCGGGGCAACGGTTGGGCTTCGATCTGCGGACGCGACCGGTCCGGCGTCTGCGGCGGGACCTGAATGGCCCGAGAGAGCCGTTCCGCGCTGGCAGCGAGGTTGATGCGTTCCTGGTGGAGGCCCTGCGCGGCCACCCGGAAACGCCGGACGGTATGACCAACGAGGGTCGGACACGGCAAGAGGTCTATCTCGACTGGCTGGCCGAGCGGCTGAGCCCCGCGGCCACGCTCGACCGTTCAGCAGCTCGTCTTGTTCGCTTCCGACGCCAGCGCGTAGCAAGGGAGAAGCGCGATTCCGAGGGGCCGGATGCGATCGTACACGGCGTTCTCGTCGTGGCCGATCCGACGGCGTTCTCTGCGATGCTGATGCGCGGTGTCGGGCGTCACCGAGCGTATGGCTACGGCATGCTGCTGCTGCGACCGCTCGGCCGCACGGGTCCCGTGCGGTAGATGCTGAAGGGCCGGCTTGGCCTCGACAGCGCCAAGGTTCCGCACAAGGATCGGGCCCGGGCTGCTCTATCTCGCACGCGGCGCGTTGACCGCACGAGACGGCACGCTCGCCTTCCTGCAAGGGCAAGCGAGCGCGGCAGATGCGCTCACGCCCGGCGATTACGCGATCCCGCTTCAGGGGGTCTCGATGATCCTGCTCGGCCCCGGCTCCACGGTCAGCCACGACGCGCTGCGGCTGCTTGCCCACGCCCGCACCGCGCTTGCGGCGGTGGGAGAGGACGGGGTTCGTCTCTACACCGCCCCGCCGCTGATTCCCGACCGCTCCGGCCTCGCGCGTCGGCAAGCCAGGCTATGGGCCGATGACGCCAAACGTATTGCTGTCGCCCGTCGCATGTACGCCTGGCGTCTTGGCGAACTATTGCCGCACCGCTCGCTGGACGTGCTGCGCGGTATCGAGGGCGCGCGAATGAAGGAGAGTTATCGACTGCACGCCCAAAGAGCCCGGGTCGAGTGGCGTGGACGCCGCTATGATCGCACCGACCCGGGAGCGGCGGACTTGCCCAATCAGGCGCTCAATCACGCATCGAGCGCGGTCGAAGGCGCGGCCGCCATCGCCGTCGCCGCTACCGCCACGATCCCGCAGCTCGGCTTCATCCACGAGGATCCGGGGCAATCGTTCGTTCTGGACATCGCTGACCTACATCGCGACAGCATAACCATTCCCTGCGCTTTCCGTGCCGCCAAGCGCGTCGCCGAACGCCCGGATGAAAGCATCGAGCGGCTTACCCGCCGGCTGACGGGGAAAACATTGGCACGCGAACATGTGATCCCCGCGATGATCGAGCGAATAAGATCCCTTTTCGAAGAACCCTCCGGGGAGGAGTAATCGGGCGATGCCCATGGCGATGGTCGTCACCCGCAACGTGGAAGCCCGCTATCGCGGCTTTCTGACTTCCGTCATGCTTGAAGTCGCACCCGGAGTCTACGTGGCACCCGACTTGTCGGCGGGCGTGCGGACACGGGTGTGGGACGTGCTGTCGGCATGGTGGTCGGAACTGCGCACAGGATCGATCGTCCTGGTTTGGAGGGACACGACAGCCGTCGGGAATCTCCGCATTCAGACGCTCGGCGAGCCTCCCAAGGAGATCGTGGACGCAGACGGTGTCCTTCTCGTAAAACGGCAAAGGGATTCGTGTATATCGCCCGTTGCTCTTTGACATTGTAAATGTATCAAGGGGTTGATCGCTAGAGGCTCCCCCGCCCGCGCGGGGATAGACCCTCGATTGGGGATTGGGAGGGGTGTTTTATCGTGGCTCCCCCGCCCGCGCGGGGATAGACCCGAATTCGCGCCCAGCGTTACCCAGGTTCTGAAGGCTCCCCCGCCCGCGCGGGGATAGACCCTCGTTGATGGCGCAGGTTCAGAACGACATGCTGGCTCCCCCGCCCGCGCGGGGATAGACCTCAGTTCTCGTGCGCTGCGGGGATCGCCGGCAGGGCTCCCCCGCCCGCGCGGGGATAGACCCTCGTTGATGGCGCAGGTTCAGAACGACATGCTGGCTCCCCCGCCCGCGCGGGGATAGACCCGTGCCCGCGAACGCCGCGGCGCTCACGCGGCCGGCTCCCCCGCCCGCGCGGGGATAGACCCTCGTCCAGGAAGACGTTCCGCGAGTAGCCCCGGGCTCCCCCGCCCGCGCGGGGATAGACCCGCGGAGCCGGAAGGCGTCGAGCTCCCGCTCGAGGCTCCCCCGCCCGCGCGGGGATAGACCCACGAAGTCATTGCCGCCGCCCAGCTGGGTGCCGGCTCCCCCGCCCGCGCGGGGATAGACCCCAGAAGTCCTTGTAGCCGATCGCGCCGAGACAGGCTCCCCCGCCCGCGCGGGGATAGACCCTCGATAGAGCACGCGCCCCGCGCCGAGCCGTCGGCTCCCCCGCCCGCGCGGGGATAGACCCTTTGCTGCGCTCACCCAGGGCAACTGTCATGCGGCTCCCCCGCCCGCGCGGGGATAGACCCATCGGCGGCTTCACCCTCGACGGCGACAAGATGGCTCCCCCGCCCGCGCGGGGATAGACCCTGGTTCCGGGATCGCTGCCGGGAGGCCGGGATGGCTCCCCCGCCCGCGCGGGGATAGACCCCGGCTCGGCCGGTCCTCCGCCAGGCTCGGGCTGGCTCCCCCGCCCGCGCGGGGATAGACCCTTGATCTGGCACTCGCGGGCAATCGTGCCGTCGGCTCCCCCGCCCGCGCGGGGATAGACCCATGACGCCCGAGCAGCGCTCCGAGGTGCAGGCGGCTCCCCCGCCCGCGCGGGGATAGACCCGCGGACAACATCACGCACGCCCGGCTCTCGCGGGCTCCCCCGCCCGCGCGGGGATAGACCCGGCTAGTCAGGCGCGCGGCCTCACCGCCGACAGGCTCCCCCGCCCGCGCGGGGATAGACCCACCACGGCGCCGATGGTCAGGATGACGGAGCCGGCTCCCCCGCCCGCGCGGGGATAGACCCCCGACGACGCGGTGGGCCAAGAGTAAACTGCCGGCTCCCCCGCCCGCGCGGGGATAGACCTCTCCCTGGCGCGGTCGAGCAATGCGTCGAATTGGCTCCCCCGCCCGCGCGGGGATAGACCCCGCCTCGCCGACGGCGAGCTGATCACGCACCGGGCTCCCCCGCCCGCGCGGGGATAGACCCCGGCTCGAGTGAGCAGGCGGCTACCGCCGTGGGGCTCCCCCGCCCGCGCGGGGATAGACCCAGATCCAGATTCGGCAGGTCGTCGCGGATAAAGGCTCCCCCGCCCGCGCGGGGATAGACCCGTGGAGATGAGCCGGGCACGGTGAAATTCCGCGGCTCCCCCGCCCGCGCGGGGATAGACCCTAGCAGGACGTTCTACAGGGGCGCGCTGCGGCGGCTCCCCCGCCCGCGCGGGGATAGACCCGGATATGGCGAGGAAAATCAGGTCGCGTTGCCGGCTCCCCCGCCCGCGCGGGGATAGACCCGTCAAATCGTGCGGGCACAGGGCGCGCCCACTGGCTCCCCCGCCCGCGCGGGGATAGACCCCCGCCGCCGCCGCCGATCCCGCCGAGTACCTGGGCTCCCCCGCCCGCGCGGGGATAGACCCAACCCCAAGGCGGCGGCGCGATGGCAAACGGTGGCTCCCCCGCCCGCGCGGGGATAGACCCTCGACGAAGAGGAACGGCACCCGGCTGTTGACGGCTCCCCCTGCCGCGCGACAAACAAGATGAGACTGTGTGCCGTGGAAAGGCACCATCCCCCAGCGGGTGCGAATCCCGCCCGGCTAACTGTCGTTCCAGCCGGTAGCAGTCGGAGCGGATGATGGAGGTA
>LXNI01002404.1_pt1 | contig 13090 bp, 10 predicted proteins | sample 809091 | NCBI WGS metagenome assembly LXNI01 (sample SAMN04870527, study PRJNA318959) | sponge metagenome | biome: 01000161; feature: marine sponge reef; material: water | host: Sarcotragus foetidus | place: Greece: Milos, Mediterranean Sea | collected 2013-05-29 | depth 5-7 m | reverse complement strand
GACGCCTCGGAGCTACGGGCTCGGTTGGTCCGATTCATCGAACGCGCCGAGCAGGTGCTTTCCGGTTCGATGGCGGAGTGAATCCGCGTTCCGATGCTTGCCAAACGCCTGCAAGAACTGGGCTGGGATTCCCGAGGGATTCCAGGTCGTCTTGAGCTACGTACTAACGATGCCGGCCACCTATCGCCGCCAGGGCAGCGGGCGCGTCTTCGTGGTCGTGCCAGCGGAGGAGGGCATCGAGGAGGGCGAGGAGCTTGGTCTGCCATTGGCGGTCGCGCTGGAAGTTGGGCCAGAGGAGGCCCTGTTGGCCGCGGCGGACACCACGCCCGATTTCCTTAAGGAGGACGCCTCGACTGACGTGGAGGCTGGTCGGAACGCGGATGATCAGTTCGCGTCCGTAGACGGTGATGCCGGGGATCTCGAGCGCGATGGCGCGCGCCTTGATTCGCAGAAGGTAGGCGAGGTTGGCCACGGGTTCGGGCAGGTCGCCGAAACGGTCGCGGATGTCGGCGATGGCTTCCTCGACCTCGCCGATGGTGTGCAAGCGGGCCAGGCGCTGGTATTCGCGGATCTTGGCCGCGTAGGTGCCCATGTAGTCGTCCGGCAGATAGGCCGCCAGCGGCAGGTCCACGACGGCTCGAATCTCACGGTCCGGCTCGTCGGGTTCCTTGCCGCGCAGGCGGTCGACGGCAGCGGTCAGCATGCGGGTGTAGAGATCGAAGCCGACGGTGGTGAGGTGGCCGTGCTGGTCGGCGCCAAGGAGGCTGCCGGCGCCACGGATTTCCAGGTCGCGCAGGGCGATGCGGAAGCCGGCGCCGAGTTCGGAGGCTTCCAGGATTGTTTGCAGACGCTTCTGGGCTTCCTCGGTCAGGGTGTGGTTCTTCTGGTAGAGGAAGTAGGCGTAGGCCTGCGTCGCGCTGCGCCCGACGCGTCCGCGCAACTGGTAGAGCTGGGCCAACCCGAATCGCCAGGCGTCGTTGACGATGATCGTGTTGACGTTGGGGATGTCCAGGCCGTTCTCGATGATCGCGGTGGAGAGAAGGACCTGGGCGTCGCCGCGGGCGAAACGGTACATGACCTCCTCGAGGTCGTGCGGCGGCATCTGGCCGTGGCCCACGACGATGTCGACGTCAGGCAACAGGTTGCGGAGCCGCTCTTCCCAGGTGCGGATGGTCTGGATGCGGTTGTGGAGGAAGTACACCTGCCCGCCACGAGCCAGTTCGCTGCGTATGGCATCAACGGCAATGGCGTCGCTGTAGCCGGCCACATAGGTCTTGACAGCCAGCCGGCGCTCGGGCGGCGACTCGATCACGCTGATCTCACGCAAGCCGCTGAGCGCCATGTTCAGGGTGCGCGGAATCGGGGTGGCCGTGAGAGTCAGCACGTCAACGTCCCGGCGCAGGTCCTTGAGGCGCTCCTTTTGCTTGACGCCGAAGCGCTGTTCCTCGTCGACCACGACCAAGCCGAGGTCAGCAAACTTGACATCCTTCTGAAGCAGGCGATGGGTCCCGACGACTACGTTGACGTCGCCTGAGGCGAGACCGGCGATGACCTCGGCCTGTTCAGCACGCACGCGGAAGCGGCTGAGCAACTCGACGTTCAGCGGGTAGTCGCGCATGCGAAAGGCGAAGGTGTCGAAGTGCTGCTGCGCCAGCACGGTGGTGGGCACGAGCACGGCGACCTGCTTGTTGTTCATGGCCGCCTTGAAGACGGCGCGCAGGGCGACTTCGGTCTTGCCGTAGCCCACGTCGCCGGCGATCAGCCGGTCCATCGGGCGCGCGCGTTCCATGTCGGCCTTGGCGTCGTTGATGGCCTCGAGCTGGTCAGGGGTTTCGATGAAGGGAAATTTCTCGTCGAACTCGTGCTGCCAGGGCGAGTCCTCGGGGAAGGCGTAGCCCTTGGCCAGTTCGCGGGCGGCGTAGATGTCCAGGAGTTCGGCAGCGATTTCCTCCGCGGATTGCTGCGCCTTTTTCTTGGCGCGGGTCCAGTCGGCAGTACCCAGGCGGCTGAGCTTGGGCGCGCGCTCGCTCATGCCGACGTACTTCTGCACGCGGCCGATCTGATCGACCGGCACGTAAAGACGGTCTTCGCCGGCGTAGTTGACGGCCAGGTACTCACGCTCGCCCGAGCCCTCGCTCATCTGGACGATGCCCTCGAACTGCCCGACGCCATGCTCCACGTGGACGATGTAGTCGCCCTTCTCGAGGTCGGCCAGGAACGAGCGGTCCACGCCGCGGGCGCCGCGCCGGATGCGGCGGATGCGCTTGCGGCCGAAGAGTTCGGCGTCGCTGATCAGCACCAGGTCCGACGGCAGATGCCGCCAGCCCTCGGCCAGCGTGCCCGCGATGATGCTGACCGAGCCCTCCCGCGGTGGCTCGCCCAGGCTTTCCACGACTTCGGCGGCCACACCCTGCTCCGCGAGGAGATGTCGGAGCCGCCGGCCCTGATAGCTGACGATCAGCGTGCGGACGCGGGCGTCGCGCAGGGCCAAGAGGTCCTCGGCCATGTGTTGCAGGCGACCGGCGTATGGCGGCTGAGCCTGGAAGCCCTCCACCACGGCGCGGCTTGAGCCTTCCTCGCCAGGCAATCCGGGAACGTAGGTCAGGCGCACCTGGGCGTGATCCAGGCTGCGCAGGATCTCGGCGCCCGCAAACAGGGGTGAGTCGAAGTGGGTCGGAAGTTCACCGTTGGCGGTCAGGCGCTCGCGGTTGGCGGCGGCGGTAGTCTCGGCGTCGCGCGCGGCGGCCGCGATCTGATCTGGCTCGTCCACGAGGATCAACGCGTTCGGCGCGTAGTCAAATAGTGACGCGGCGTTGGGGAGCAGGCTCATCGTGTAGAAGGCGGCGTCGTCGAAGTACTCGTTACCCTCAAGCTGTTCAAGATGGCGTCGCCAGACCACGCGGTCTTCCGGCCGCAATGAGTCCAGGTCCAGTTCCCGCAACCGCCCGGCGACGGCTTCGCCCAGCCAGATCGGAACCTCGGTGGCCGGTGTAAGCATCACCTCGTCGGCCGGACCCAGGGAGCGTTGTGTATCGGGGTCGAAAAAGCGCACGGACTCAATGTCGTCGCCAAAGAAGTCCACTCGAACCGGCAGACGGGCATCGGGCGGGTAGATGTCCACGATGCCGCCGCGGTGGGCGAACTCGCCGGGCCGCTCAACGAGCGGTGTGTTCTCATAGCCGAGCGCGGCGAGCCGGCGGACCACGTCCGGCAGGTCGGCGGCAGTCCCGGGCGAAAGCGACAGAAAGTGTGTTCGGAACTCCTCAGGCGGAACGAGTCGGCGAAGCAAGGCCCGCACGGAGGTCACGACGATTGGCGCCGGCGAAGCGCCGGAATCGCGAACGCGGGACAAGTGACCAAGCACGGCGACCCGCTGGGCCAGCACTTCCCCACCGATGGCCAGCATGGAATAGGCGGGCTGGTCTGGGTCCGGGAAGTGCAAGACGGGACGCGACTCAGTCCACATGCCAATGTCGTGGGCGATTTCAGACGCGCGCCCGTCTTCGGCCGTCACGATGAGCAGCGGCCGACTGGCCTGACGCCCGAGCAGACCAACAAATGCGGATTTGGCGCCGTCGCGCACTTCGACCGTGAGCGGGTGCGGGCCCTGCAACGCGGATGCCGCGGCGGCCGCCAGCGTTGGCTCCTCGGCCAGGAGGTCAAGCAGGCCGCTGAGCGCCATCAGTCTTGTTGAATTGCTGCATGCTTGAATCCACGCTGCCTGTCAGGAGCTCACGTACCGCGTCCACGGCGCGATCGGTGGCGGCATTCGCGTCGAGCCGCTCCGCGGGATCGAAGGGTGCGAGCACGTAGTCGGCTGGATTTACACCCGCCGGCGGCCGACCCAGGCCGATCTTGACGCGAATAACAGTGTCGGTTCCGAGAGAGCGAATGATCGAGCGCATTCCGTTGTGGCCGCCGCTGCCACCGCCGGGACGAATGCGGATTCGGGCAAAGGCCAGATCAAGATCATCATGCACCACGATGATGCCCGAGGGATCTAACCCGAATGTTTGCAAGGCGGCTTGAACGGCTGGCCCGGACTCGTTCACGAAGGTCTGCGGCTTGAGCAGGGCCACCGCCAGTCCGTCGAGTAGACCTGTCCAGACTTCGGCACGGTAGCGAGCGGTACGCCAGCGGCCTGTGCCCTGAGCAGCCAGGCGGTCGCAGACCACAAAGCCCAGGTTGTGACGCGTGCCCGCGTACGCGGGGCCGGGGTTGCCCAGGCCGACGATCAGGCGGGCCGGCCTGAACGACGGACCGGACCGGCGGCGCCAGTTGCGCATCCAGCGCTTCACTTCGCGCTGACTTCCGACTGATCGGATGGCGGCATGCCGCCGAGGGCAGCGACAACCTGGTCCCACTCGCTGAGCGCAAGGGTCTGCGGGCGCCGGCCAGGGTCGATGCCGGCGGCTTCGAGCGCCGCGCCAACCTCGGGCTCGCGTCGGCCGATGCCGGCGGCCAGGGAGTTGCGCAGCTTTTTGCGGGTCTGGGCGAATCCATGACGTGCAACGGCGACGCGGGCCTCGGCAGCCGCGGTGTCAAGTTCAGAGCGACCGAAGGGATCGATTCGGACGAGACTCGAGATCACTTTGGGGCGTGGCCGAAACGCCTCGGGCGGGACGTCGAACAAGCGTCGTGCCTTGGCGTAGGACTGAATCATGACGCTGAGGAGCGCCATATCGCCCGGTTTCGCCGTTAGCCGTCGTGCTACTTCTCGCTGCAGAAGGACCGTGAGGCTGCGCGGGGGTTCGGCGGCGCTGACGAAGCTAACTACCAGGCGGGTGCCGACGCTATAGGGAAGATTCGCTACGACGTGAAAGGGACCACCGGCGAGTTGGCGCAGGTTCAGCCGCCGGGCATCGCCCGGCACGATTTCAACACCGTCGACGTTCCGGAATCGCTGGCGCAGGCGCGAGACGAGTTCATGTTCGATTTCGACGGCAATCACGCGCAGGCCGCGCGCCAGCAGCGCCTCCGTGAGGTTGCCGGTTCCGGCGCCAATCTCGACGACGGTTGCGCCGGGCGGGAGGGCGGCGGCGGATGCAATGCGCCGTTGCACGGCCCGATCCACAAGGAAGTTCTGGCCGCGCCGGCTGGACGGGCGGAATGGCGCCCGCGGGGCGGTGCTCACGCCCCAGTATCACACCCGGACGGCGTCAGGAAATCAGAGTTGGACCAGCGGCGTGATACGTCGCGCCGCAGCAGCTACCAGGTTCGCGTCTTGCCGAGGGCGGCGAGATATCCGCCGTCCGCATACAAGGTCGTACCGGTTACGTAGGCGGAGCGCGGGGACAACAGAAAGGCCACGCAGCTCGCGATCTCGTCGGCCGACGCATATCGCCCCAACGGCACCGTGGCCTTGCGCTGCTCGTAGCGGTCCTGGTCGGAGCGAACGTCGGAGGTCATGCGGGTGGCGGTCAATCCTGGACCCACGCAGTTGACGCGGATCTGGTGCGGAGCGAGCTCCTGCGCGATGGCACGGGTGACGGTTCGCAACGCGCCCTTGGCCGAGCAGTAGTGCGCCTGGCCGGGCTCGGCGGACTCGGAGCGAATGGAACTGACCTGCACAATCGAGCCGGGCTCGCCGCGACGAATCATGTCTTCGGCGACGGCCTTGGTCAGGAAGACCGGCCCTCGTACGTGGACGTCGAGCATGGCGTTCCAGATGTCCGTGTCGATCTCCTCCAGCGACTGGCGCCTGGTGTAGCCGGCGACGTTGGCCAGGGCGTCCACGCGACCATAGGCGGCGACCGTCTCGGCAACCAGGGCCTGGCCGGCCGGGACATCGGCCACGTCGAGCGTGTGGGCTTGGACGGATCCTGAGAGGCCAGCCTGTTCGACCCAACTGGACAGGGCCTCGCCGTCGACATCCGTCGCCACGACCTGGTAGCCGTCGGCCGACAGGCGCTCGACGCAGGCGCGGCCGATGCCGTGGGCGGCGCCGGTCACGATGGCCACCGGTTGCATCAGTGCGTCATCTCCCCGCCGTCCACGTAGAGCGTGGCGCCGGTGACGTAGGCGGCGTCGTCGGAGGCTAGAAATGCGGCGACCTCGGAAATGTCTTCGGGCTGGCCGAGGCGACCCATGGGGACGCGAGCCAACTGCTCGTCCAGCGCCCCCGCGTTGGCCAGCAGCGACTCAGTGAGCGGCGTCTCAGCGACCCCGGGACCGATGGCACAGACGCGAACGCCGAAGGGTCCCAGCTCAACCGCAGCCGCCTTGGTGAGCATGCGCACGCCGCCCTTGGAAGCGCAGTACGAGGTGTGGATGAAGCCGCCAACATTGGCGCGGATGGACGACATGTTGATGATCACGCCGCCGCCCTGCGCCTTCATTCGCAGGCCAGCCGCTCGCACGCCGTAGAACACGCCGGTGAGATTGGCAGCCAAGACTTTGTCGTAGCCGTCAATCGTGAGGTCCAGGAACCGCTCGCGGACGGTGATGCCGGCGTTGTTGACCATGATGTCGATGCGGCCCCAACGATCTATCACGGCCTGAACGGCCGCTTCCATCGCGGCGTAGTCGGTGACGTCGGTGGGTAGCACCAGGGTTTCGCCGCCGTCGGCTTCGATCAAGTCGCCAGTTTCCTCGGCAGCCGCGGCGTTGAGTTCGGCCAGACCGAGAAGGGCGCCGTCACGGGCCAGTCGCCGGCTGATGGCCCGACCGAAGCCGGAGCCGGCGCCGGTTACCAGCGCCGTGCGACCGGCAAGCGGCAGCGGGGCGTGTGTGTCGTTCGTCATGGGGGTAGCGAGACTAGCAGAGGCTGGCTAACGGACCGTTTCCAGAGTTCGCCCGGACCGTCACGGCTGCTTTGACCTTTGCCGGCGGGATGCCGCGCCTCAGGACTCACCGCCGACCAGTACACGTTCCAAAAAGGCACGCGCGGCTCGACCGCCCTGACCTCGGTGGCTGATGACATCCTTCGCCTTGCCCGGCAGTTCCGCCATGGTCGTCTCACCCGGGCCGACTATGAACAGCGGGTCGTAGCCGAAGCCGCCGTCGCCGCGCGGCGCACGGCCAATTTGACCCTCGACGGTGGCTTCGGACTCATACCGAACATTGCCGTCTGGATCACAGACGGTGACCACGCAGCGGTAGCGGGCGGTTCGGCGGTCGTCGGGAATGTCGGCCATGAGCTCGAGCACGCGGGAATTTCGGTCGTCGTCTGTTGCGGCGGGGCCGGCGAAGCGACTTGATCTAACGCCCGGGGCCCCCTGCAGCGCGTCTATCTCCAAACCGGAATCGTCGGCCAGGCTCCAACGCCGACAGGCCCTGGCATAGCCGACAGCTTTCAAGCGGGCGTTCTCGGCAAAGGTCGTCCCCGTCTCTTCCACCTCGCACTGGCAACTCAGGTTTCGGGGTGAGAGCAACTCGACCGGCGATCCGTAAAAGACCCGCTGGAACTCGGCCAGCTTGTGCGCGCTGCCGCTGGCCAGCACAACGCTGGCGCTCGCCGCAGAGGTTTCGCCGTCAACTTGCCCGCTAATTGCTAGAGTTGCCTCGTAGTTGTTGCGCGACGTCGCCCGTCAGTATCGCCGCTTGTAGCTCGGCGACCCACCAAGATCCGGGATTGGCGTCCCGCCGTCCGGCCTGAAGAAAGGGCGTTGATGTCCAGCTTCGACACTGAGCAAGCGTTCAAGGACCTGGGCAACGCCATTATTCGGGGCGATGCCGCGACCGTGGACTCCACGGTTCGGGTGGCACTCGACGCAGGCGTGGACGCCTCGTTGATTATCAACGACGGCATGATCCCGGGGATGGACGTGGTGGGCGAGTTGTTCCGCACGAACCAGTACTACGTTCCTGAGGTGCTGATCTCGGCGCGGGCCATGAAGGCGGGGATGGCGATCCTGCGGCCGATCCTGGCTGCGTCAGGCATTGAACCGGTTGGCGAGGTGGTCATTGGGACCGTCCGCGGCGACCTGCACGACATCGGCAAGAACCTGGTCGCGATGATGCTGGAAGGCGCCGGCTTCGGCGTGCACGACACCGGCATCGACACGCACCCGGACGAGTACATCCAAAACGCGGTGGAGCATAACGCCAACATCATCGGCATGTCGGCCCTGCTGACGACCACCATGACGAACATGCGCAACACCATCGAGGCGGTTGAGGCCGCCGGTCTGGACGAGCAAGTGCACTGCATCATCGGCGGGGCGCCAGTTACACAGCGCTACGCCGATGAGATTGGGGCCGACGGCTACGCCGCCGACGCCGCATCTGCCGTAATCCTGACCAAACGACTGCTGGGCGTGTTGGGCGACGCGGACGAAGCCGAAGACGCTGGCCGATCGATGTACCTGCGGGCGCGCGACGCGCTGCAAGTGGCCGTGCGCGAAGAACCCGGCACGGAGTCGCACTCCGACGGCCTGATGGAGGCCGAAGGGCTGGTGGAACAAGCGCGAGCCGCCGGCTATAACCCCACGCACATCGAGCGGCTGATGGCCGAGATCGAGCGCGAGAAGGTGCGTACGGTCTAGGGGGCTGCCTCGCCAGCGTCGTCGCCGAGTCCCAGGTGGGTGGCATTGCGGCCCAGCAGCGCGGACAGTTCGGCTGCCGGTAATCCTGACTCGCGCGCCAGACGAAGGGCTCGCCTCTGACGGATCAACGGGTAGTCGCTGCCGAATAGCACGCGTCCAGGGGCAAGCTGGGTCATTACCCGATAGATCTCAGGCCGATAAAGCAGGTGGCTGGCTGAGGAGTCGTAGTAGACGTTCTGGGCCTGCTGGTGGATCTCGGGCATGAGTTCATAGAAGGCGAGGCCGCCGCCCCAATGCGCCAGGATGATGGGCACGTCGCCTTCCGCGGCTTCGATCAGAGACCAGATCGCGGACGGGGTGGTGCTGTCCTTGCCGGGATAGGCGTGGCCCACCGGCTCGCTGGCGTGGACGGTCAGGATCAGGCCCAATGAGCGCATCGCGTCCATGAATAGTCGGAGGCCGGAACGGTCGTTGAGATTCCAGCCCTGGCCCTGCGGAAACAGCTCTCCAACGCCGACCGCCCCGAGACCCTGGCAGCGCTCCATTTCGGCGGCCGCGAAGTCCAGGTCGCCGGGAGGGACGACGCAGAAGGGCAGAATTCGCGCCTCGCCCTGGTTGCCTACAGCGGCTGCTTCAAGCACATAATCGTTGTTTGCGCGGCAGAGTCCCGGATCCCGCCAGGCGAAGCCGAACGCCACGCTGGCGGCCAGGCCGGCCCGTCGCATGCTGCGGCGCAGGTCGTCCGCGGTGGCCAGAACCCGGCGGTCGTTGCGGTAGAGACGGCCGAACCAGAGGTCGGCCTGGCTGTAGCGGCGGCGGCCGTTTACAACGTCCGGCGGGACGACATGCGTGTGCACGTCTATCCCCGTGGAAGCAGTCAGACTCGTGTCGTCGGCCCGGGGAATGGGTGAGATTCCTGAAGTAGCGCCGCGCGGCATTGTGCCGTCTGGAGCGGCACGGGCGGTCAGGCCGAGTCCGTCGCCTCAGAAGAGAGGAACGACCAATGGCCGCTGGCGTTGGCTGAGCGCAAAGCCTCGGCCCACCCGCCCGCGGAATGCGGGCTATGCCAGGTGAAGCCCGCCGCCTGGAGGGCAGCGCGCACCGGGCCACGGAGCGCCAGGCCCCGGCCCGCGCTGACCACCGTCACTGCGCCGTCGCGGTGCTCAGGCTCAGAGGTCAGTGCCGCCAGAGCGGATTCCAGGCTGGCGTCGCCAAGCACCACCACCGGCCGATAGCCCTGCGCGGCCAGGCTGCCGGCAAAGGCCACAGCGTGTGACCCTCCGAGGCCAAGGTCGAAATAGCGCTCGGGGGCCAGTTCAGCCAAGGCGGTGGTATCGAGCACGCCGTCGGTGTCCGTCGCAATCAGCAGACATCGGTCGTCGGCTGCCATTGAGGCTGACAATGCCTGCTCCAATTCGACTTGGCGGGCGACGTTGTCGCATGCGAGGGCGCTTGCCGGCGCTCGGCCTTCGAGCGTCACGTGCAATACCACCGGTCGCCCAACCCGCAGCGCCAAACGTAAGAGGTCGCCCAATGCCTCGAGATTGTGAGCATCAACCGGGCCCAGGTACATGAAGCCCAGCAGTTCCTCCCACATTTCGGTCGGAACCAGCAGTTCGCGCACGGAGTTCTTGAGCCTTCGGGCCACTTCCACAGCCTGTTCGCCGGCGGGCATGCGGCTGAGCGTTGTTTCGATCAGGTTTTTTGCGTCGGCGTAGCGCGCGTGGCCACGAACTCGGGTGAGATAGCGGGCCATGGCCCCTGCGTTGCGCCCGCGCGGCGTCTGCGCATCCACCAGGACCAAGACGAACGGCACCTGCAAATGGCCCACGTGATTCACGGCTTCGAATGCAAGGCCCGTTCCCAGGCCGGCGTCGTCCAGGACGGCAACCACCGGTTGCCGTATTCGCCGCAGGGTGCGCGCCACCGCCACGCCGGCCGCCTGGGAGGCGGCACGACCGCGCGCCTGCGGCTTCGGGCGCCCAGGCTCGCCTCGAAGCAGTAGGTCGTAGACCAGGGCGTGATCCGCTCGATCCCAAAAGACATCGCGCGCCGGATCGGCCACCGTACCGGCCACCATTACGGCTAACTCGGCCGAGCCGGCGAGCGCCGACGACCTCGGCGGCAGGCGTTGGGCCAGTTGTTCGCGCAGCGCTTCAATTGCCGCGGCTCGCTCGTCGGCCTTGGCCGAAACGGCAGGCTGGGCCGCCAAGCGCTCAGGAATCGCAGCTGTCATCGAAAGCCCTGTCGGTCGGCCGGCGCTCACCGGACAGGCAAGCGAGACTCAAGCCACCGATTTTCCCTTCACCCCACTATACTGGCCGCCCATGCGGGCATTCGTGGCTGTCACGATCCCCCAGCCGTTTCGGGACGCGCTGGCTACCGAAGCGGCGTCGTTGGCTCGCGTATCGCCACACATACGTACCGTCGAGCCAGAGAACCTGCACCTCACCCTTGCGTTCTTGGGCGACGTACCAACGCAGAGCGCCGACAGCGTTCGGTCCGGCATGCAGGCGGCCGTGCGAGGACGCCACCCGTTCAGCCTTGGCTTCAGCGGCGGCGGCACGTTTCCAGCCAACCGAGAACCGCGCGTGGCATGGGCCGGCATCAGCGGGGAAACGGAAGCTCTGCGCGACCTGCAGGCTGCGGTCCTGCAAGCCGTGCGCGGACTGGGACTGCGGGTCGACCGGCGGCCCTTCAGTCCCCACGTCACGCTCGCGCGAATTGGGCGAATGGCGGCGCCCACGGCTCGACGGGCCATCAGCCGGGGATTCGAGGCCATGGAATTCGACCGGCTCGGGCTCTTCACGGTGTCTCACATCAGCCTTATAGAGAGCGATCTCACGCCGTCCGGCGCCATACATCACGAGGCCGTTTCGGTGGCGTTCGCGCCCGACGAAGTCTCGGTGGATGCTCCGCCGCGGCGACGATTCGGCTTCTTCTAGGCTTGTTCGCCACGCGAGCGTGGCGCGCCCCATCCGCCGCCGCCGGGCGTTTCGATTCGAATGACGTCGCCTGCAGCGAGATCCAGCGCGGCCTTGCCAGGGAGTTCGCGCGCCCGTCCGCCAACCGTCCCGCGATTGACGCCCGAGCTTCCGGGCGCGCCGCCAGATGAGCCCCAGGGCTGGCGCTTGCGGCGTTCGGTCACGATCGTGACCACCGCGGGGACGAGGGTTTCGATTTCCCGGATCACGCCGTCACCGCCGCGGTTACGGCCGTTGCCGCCCGATCCGCGGCGGATCTCATAGCGACGGGCCGAGAGCGGGTAGGCCAGTTCCATCGCCTCGATTGGCGTGTTCAACGTGTTTGTCATCGCCACCTGCACAGCGTCCGCGCCAGGGCCCGCCGGGCCAGCGCCGGCGCCGCCCGCGATGGTCTCGTAATAGGTGAACGCGCGGCCATGCCGTGGATCAAAGCCGCCGATGATCAGATTGTTCATGGTTCCCTGGCTGGCGGCGGGGACCACATCCGGCAATGCCTCGGCCAGCGCGCCCCAGAGGACGTCCACCACACGCTGTGACGTCTCAACGTTACCGGCCGCCACGGCGTGCGGCCGCGGCGGATTAAGGACGGTACCGGCGGGCACGATGACTTCGAGCGGCGCCGTGGCCCCGTCGTTGGCGGGCACGTCGTCGCCCATCAGACAGCGGGCGACGTATATGACGGCGGACCGCGTGACGGCTTCGGGTGCGTTCAATGCACCGGCCGCCGCGGGTCCGGTACCCGTGAAATCGAACTGAAGATGTCCGCCGCCGGCCGCGATCGTAACCGTGATAGGAATCGGCGAGCCCCCGGCACCGTCATCATCCAGGTAGTCGGTAAAGCTGTACGTGCCGTCGGGAACCACTCGAAGGCGCGCCCGGGCCAGTTTTTCGGAGTAGGCCAGCAGCGCCTCGGCCCGCTGGCGCAGGGGCTCGGCGCCGTAGCGTCGGGCGAACTCGGCCAGGCGTGCTTCACCCACTCGGTGCGAGGCCAGTTGTGCTTCCAGGTCACCGCGTCGCTCCTCCGGCGTGCGGACGTTGCGGCAGATGATTTCCACCAACTGCTCGTCAAGTACGCCCGCATCCACGAGCTTGAGCGGCGGAATGATGAGGCCTTCGTGGTATAGCTCGGTCGACGGCGGCATGGAGCCGGGCGCCAAGCCGCCAACGTCGGCGTGGTGGGCGCGCGTGGCCACCCAGCCCCAGTGGGCGGGCCGTCGCTTCGGTCCGACGAACGCCGGCGAGACAGTGGTGATGTCGGGGAGGTGGGTGCCACCCAGGTAGGGGTCGTTCACGATCAAGACGTCCCCCGGCGCCGGCGCCCTGCTCTCGTAGGCCTCAATAGCCGCCGTAACCGAGGCGGGCATCGATCCAAGATGGACCGGGATGTGGGCCGCCTGAGCGATCATGCGGCCCTCGGCGTCGAACAGCGCGCACGAGAAGTCCTTGCGCTCCTTGATGTTCGGCGAAAACGCCGTCCGGCACAGGGTCACGCCCATCTCCTCCGCAATGCCGCTGAGCAGGTTCTTGAAAACTTCCAGGCGAATCGGGTCGTATGCCATTTTTTCATCTCCGTGCGGCGAAGGCCCTGCGCCCGCGTCCGCACAATGATTGTCGTTGGCC
>LXNI01002403.1_pt1 | contig 13090 bp, 13 predicted proteins | sample 809091 | NCBI WGS metagenome assembly LXNI01 (sample SAMN04870527, study PRJNA318959) | sponge metagenome | biome: 01000161; feature: marine sponge reef; material: water | host: Sarcotragus foetidus | place: Greece: Milos, Mediterranean Sea | collected 2013-05-29 | depth 5-7 m | reverse complement strand
TGTTGTTCATGACCTTCATGGGCGCGCCGCGCGCGGATGAGAAGGTGATGGCGCGCGTTCATGAATCGCCGCCGGTCATGCTGGTGCCGCTCTATGTCCTCGCGGCCGGCGCCATCGTGACGGGTTTCGTGTTTGTGGACGCCTTTGTAGGCGAGGGCTGGGACCGGTTCTGGGGCACGTCTATCCTTATCCTGGAACAGAACTCGGCCATGATGGACGGGCATCATGCGCCCTGGTACATCAAGAAACTGCCTCTCGCCGCGGCAGTCATAGGCATTCTGGTCGCCTGGTACATGTATATACAAAAGCCGGATGCGCCGGCCAGTCTCCGGAGCCATTTCGAGCCGGTCTATCAGCTCTCCTTCAATAAATGGTGGTTCGATGAGATCTATGATCTGGCGTTCGTGCGACCGGCGCGGTTCCTGGCCCGGCTGTGCTGGAAGGGCGGGGATGGTTTCATCATAGACGGCTTCGGACCCGACGGGTTGGCGGCGCTCACCCGGGCGCTCGCTCGCCGCGCCAGCATTTTCCAGTCCGGCTACATTTACCATTACGCTTTCGCGATGATGGTGGGCGTTGTCGCCCTGGTCTCCTGGTATCTGTTCTCGGCGGGATTCTAGCGATATGGACTCCGGGATCGGCCTGCTCTCTATCGTCACCTTCCTGCCCCTCATAGGCGTGCTGGCAATCCTGCTGCTCTGCCGCGGGACCGGTGAGGACGCGATAAGAAACGCGCGCATGGCCGCGTTGTGGACCTCATTGGCGACCTTTGTTGTGTCGCTCTTTATCTGGTTCGGGTTCGAGTCGGGAACCGCTGAGTTCCAGTTCGTCGAGCATGTGGCATGGCTGCCGGAATTCAATATCTCATACCGTATGGGTATCGATGGAATTTCCCTGTTCTTCGTATTGCTTTCAACCTTCCTGACCCCGATATGTATTCTCTCCAGCTGGACCGCCGTTCAGGTTCGGGTAAAGGAATACATGATTGCGTTTCTGGCGCTCGAAACGCTTATGGTCGGGATGTTCTGCGCGCTCGATCTCGTTGTTTTCTATATTTTCTTCGAGGGTGTTTTGATCCCGATGTTCCTTATCATCGGGGTCTGGGGGGGCGCGCGGCGCATATATGCGGCGTTCAAGTTCTTCCTCTTCACCCTGTTGGGGTCGGTATTGATGCTGCTGGCCCTTCTCGTCGTCTATCTGGAGTTGGGGTCCACAGCTATTGTCGAGGCGCTTGCCTATTCTTTCGATCCTGACTTGCAGATTTGGCTTTGGCTTGCCTTTTTCGCCAGCTTCGCCGTCAAGATTCCGATGTGGCCGGTGCACACATGGCTGCCGGATGCGCATGTCGAGGCGCCGACGGCCGGCTCGGTCATCCTAGCCGGTGTGCTGTTGAAGATGGGTGGATACGGTTTCCTCAGATTTTCATTGCCCATGTTCCCGGAGGCGAGCGAATTTTTCACGCCGCTGGTCTTCACGCTGAGCTGCGTGGCGGTGATCTACACCTCGCTCGTGGCGCTGGCGCAGGAGGACATGAAGAAGCTCATCGCCTATTCCTCCGTCGCGCATATGGGCTTCGTCACCATCGGCATCTTCACAGCGACCAATCAGGGCATTGCCGGGGCCATCTTCCAGATGCTGAGCCACGGCATCGTATCCGCCGCGCTGTTCCTCTGCGTCGGGGTCGTTTACGACAGGCTGCATACCCGCGATATCGCGCGCTATGGCGGCCTGGTGCATCGCATGCCGGCCTATGCGGCTGTGTTCATGGTGTTCACCCTGGCGTCTGTCGGCCTGCCGGGCACCAGCGGTTTCGTCGGCGAATTCCTGGTGCTGCTGGGCGCGTTCGAAGTGAATACCTGGGTCTGCTTCCTGGCCGCGACAGGGGTCATCCTCGGCGCCGCATATATGCTGTATCTCTACCGCCGGGTGATTTTCGGCAAGCTGGAACGCGCGGAGCTCAAGGCGATGCTGGATCTCAATCCGCGCGAGATCGCCGTGTTCGCGCCGCTGGTGGTGCTTGTTTTGTGGATGGGCATTTACCCGTCCTCATTTCTCGATCCGATTCAGGCGTCGGTTCAGAATCTCGTCGATCAGCACCAGGCGGCGATGCATGCAGTGAACGAAGCGCCGGCCCTGGCGGCGAAGGGGCGCTGAAAGGATGGGCATGACCTATGTCCCCGCCTTACCGGAAATCGTTCTGGCATGTCTTGCCATGGCATTGCTCATGGCCGGCGTGTTCGGGCTGGAACGGGCCCGCACGGTCGCCTGGCTGAGCACGGTTTCCCTGGCGGTTACGCTGTTGCTCGTGCTGGCCGGCGGGACGGACCGCGTCACCGGCCTCGGCGGGCTCTTCGTCACCGGCGCATTCGCTGTTTATGTCAAGGTCCTGGTCCTGCTCGGCAGCGCGCTCGCCATCGTGATGTCACTTACCTTCAACGAGCGGGAGTCGCTCGACCGGTTCGAGTTTCCGGTCGTGGTCCTGTTTGCGACGCTCGGCATGCTGATGATGGTGTCGGCCAATGACCTGATAGCCTTGTATCTGGGTCTGGAACTGCAAAGTCTGTCGCTTTATGTGCTGGCGGCCTTTCGCCGCGATACCCTGCGTTCGAGCGAGGCGGGCTTGAAGTATTTCGTGCTCGGCGCGCTCTCCTCGGGCATGCTGCTATATGGCTGCTCGATGATTTACGGCTTCGTCGGGGCGACAGGCTTCGATGCGATCGCGGCAGCTTTGGGCGGCGGCGGCGAACCCGCTCTCGGCCTCGTCGTCGGCCTGGTGTTTCTCCTGGCTGGGCTCTGCTTCAAGGTGTCGGCGGCGCCGTTCCACATGTGGACCCCGGATGTTTATGAAGGCGCCCCGACACCGGTCACGGCCCTGTTCTCGGTGGCGCCGAAGATTGCGGCGCTGGCCCTGTTCGTCCGCGTCCTGATGGAGCCTTTCGGCGATCTGGCCGACAAGTGGCAGCAGATCGTAATTGTGGTCGCGATTCTTTCGATGGCCATCGGCGCCTTTACCGCGATTGCGCAGGAAAACATCAAGCGCCTGATGGCGTATTCTTCCATAGGACATGTCGGCTATGCCCTTGTCGGCGTTGCGACAGGCAGCGAGGAAGGCGTTCGCGCGGTATTGATTTATCTCGCCATCTACCTGTTCATGAATGTCGGCGTATTCGCCTGCATCCTGGCGATGCGCCAGAACGGCAATGCGGTCGAGAACATTTCCGATCTTGCCGGTTTCTCCAAATCCCGCCCGCTGGTCGCCGCCGTCTTCGCCGCTCTCATGTTCTCGATGGCGGGTATTCCGCCGCTCGCCGGTTTCTTTGGAAAATTTTACGTGTTTATGGCGGCGGTCAATGCCGGGCTTGTTTTGCTTGCCGTGTTCGGCGTGCTCGCCAGCGTCGTCGGCTGCTACTACTATCTACGCATTGTGAAGGTCATGTATTTTGACGAAGCGGGAGAAGACATGGACCGCCCGATTCCGTCCGAAATCAGTGTTGTAGCCGGGCTAAGCGCGGCAGTGGTCGTTCTGTTCGTCGTCGTGCCGTGGACGATTACGGATTTCGCCGGCACCGCCGCCAGCACATTGTTCGCGGGATGACCGAGCCGCAGATCGCGGCAGGCGTCGATCTGTTTGCCTATTCGGTTCTCGGCAGCACAAACGACGAAGCGAAGCGGCTGGCCGAAGCGGGTGTGCGCGGTCCGCTCGCGATATGGGCTGCGGAGCAACCCCGGGGCCGGGGCCGCAGCGGGCGAAATTGGGCCGGGCGGCGCGGCAATCTGATGGTCAGCCTGTTGCTGCATCCACAGCGTGCGTCCGCCGAAGCGGGGTCCCTGGCGCTGGCGGCCGGCCTTGCGGTGTCGGACTGCGCACGGGCGTGGGGCAAGGAGGCGCGCCTCAAATGGCCGAACGACGTGCTGATTGGAGAGGCGAAGCTCGCCGGCATTCTGCTGGAGGCCGGTTCGCAAGGCGGCAGGCTGGACTGGATAGCACTCGGTATCGGGCTCAATCTGGCCGAGGCGCCGGCGCTGGGCCGCCCGACCGCCTGTATCGGCGCGGACATGCCGGTCGAGACGGCGCTGGAACAGGTCATCGCGGCCGTGCTGCGGCGCTACCGGCAATGGTTCGAGGGCGGCTTCCCCGCCTTGCGCGATGAGTGGCTGGAACGGGCCGCCTGGCTCGGCCGGCCCGTTCGGGTCGGGGAGGGACCGTGCGCCCTTGAAGGCATCATGCGCGGGGTGGACCCGGATGGCTCGCTTGTGGTCTGCGACGGCGCCGGAGTAGAACGCCGGCTCGTCGCCGGAGAGGTTGCCCCGCTGGAGGTCTGATGCTGCTCGCGATCGACGCAGGCAATACCAATATCGTCTTCGCGGTCTATGACGGCGAGGAGCGCAAGGGTCTCTGGCGGGCCGGCAACGATCCCCACCGGACGGCCGACGAATACGCCGTCTGGCTGATGCAGCTGATGGCGATCGAAGACGTCGACCCCCGGGCGATCGACGCCGCCATCGTGGCGACGGTCGTGCCGGCCTCCCTGTTCAATCTGCGTCGCCTGTGCCAGCGCTATTTCGGAGCCGCGCCGCTCATCGTCGGCGACCCGGACATCGATCTCGGCATGACCGTGCGGGTCGACAATCCGGCCGAGGTCGGCGCGGACAGGATCGTCAATGCCGTCGCCGCGCATGCGGCCTATCCCGGCCCGCTGGTCATCATAGATTTCGGCACGGCAACCACATTCGACGTCGTCGATGCCGGGGGCGACTACCATGGCGGCGTGATTGCGCCGGGCGTGAACCTGTCGATGGAGGCGCTGCATCGGGCCGCCGCCAAATTGCCGCTGATCGCCATATGTCGGCCCGAGCGCGTGGTCGGCAGCAACACCGTGGCCGCCATGCAGTCGGGCATTTTCTGGGGCTATATCAGCATGATTGAAGGCGTTGTGAAGCGGATCGAGGAGGAAACCGGCGAGCCCGTGACGGTGGTAGCCACCGGCGGCCTCGCGCCCCTGTTCGCGGGCGCCACCGATGTGATCGGCCATATCGACAGCGACCTGACCCTGCGCGGCCTGCTCGAGGTTCACCGGCGAAACGGGCACCTCCCGTGATGCGCCTGCCAGTCCCCGCCGGAGACGAAATCCTGTTCGTCCCGCTCGGCGGCGTCGGCGATATCGGCATGAACTGCGCGCTTTACGGCCATGCCGGGCGCTGGATCATGGTGGATCTCGGCGTCATGTTCGGCGACGAGACGACGCCCGGGATCGAGGTGATGGTGCCCGACACCGCCGCCGCGGAAGCGGTGCGGGACCGGTTGGACGCGATTGTCATCACCCACGCGCATGAAGACCATATCGGCGCCGTTCCCCATCTCTGGGCGGAACTGGGGGCGCCTGTTCATCTGGCGCCGTTTTCCGCCGCCTTTCTGCGCCGCAAGCTGCGGGACGAGGGCGTGGAGGGCGAAGTGCCGATTGTCGAGCATCGGCCGGGCGAGCGTTTTTCGATCGGGCCGTTCGAGCTCGAATATCTGCCCCTGGCGCATTCGATTCCGGAACCGAACGCGCTGGTGCTGCGCACCGCGGCAGGCACAGTCTTCCACACAGGGGACTGGAAGCTGGATCCCGGCCCGGTCGTCGGCCAGCCGGTGGATGAAGGCCTGTTCCGCCGCCTCGGGGACGAGGGCGTCGCCGCGATGATCTGCGACTCGACCAACGCCACCATCGACGGCGCAAGCGGGTCGGAAGCCGATCTTCTGGAGAGTCTGACAGCGCTGATCGCGTCCAGGAGCAATCGTATCGCGTTCGCCTGCTTTGCGAGCAATGTGGCGCGGCTCGACACCGTTGCGCGGGCTGCGGCCGCCAATGGCCGGTCGGTAGCGCTGGCCGGCCGGTCGTTGAAGCGCATGGACGAGATCGCGCGCCAATGCGGCTATCTGGCGGATATTCCCGCCTTCGTATCGGATCAGCACGCGGCGTATCTGCCGCCTGGCAACACAGCGATAATCTGCACCGGGAGCCAGGGAGAGCCGCGCGCGGCGCTGGCGCGGATCGCCTCCGGGTCCCATCCGCATGTCGTGCTGGAGGGCGGCGATACGCTTGTGTTCTCTTCCCGCACGATACCCGGGAACGAGCGGGCCGTGGCGAGGCTCCAGGACGGGTTCCTGCGCATGGGCGTGGAAATCGTGACCTCGAAGGACGCCTTCGTGCATGTATCGGGGCATCCGGGCCGCGACGAACTCCGGCGCATGTATGAGTGGATCAGGCCGAAGGCGGCGATTCCGGTCCATGGCGAGCTGCATCATCTCCGCGCCCATGCCCGGCTGGCGCGCGATTGCGGCGTCGGGATTGTCGCCGAGATCGAGGACGGCGCGCTATTGCGGATTTCCAAGGCCGGCGTGGAGCCTCTCGGCGAAGTCCGAGTCGGCCGTCTCGGCCTGGATGGCGGCCGTCTGGTGCCGCTCGATTCGCACCATGTCCGGGCGCGGCGGCGCCTGTCGGAGCACGGCGTGGTCGCGGCCTCGCTCGTCCTCGACCGCCGCGGCCGGACTATTGCAGCGCCGCGCGTGTCCAGCCAGGGCCTTGTGGCCGAGGACGAAGACCACAGCCTCGCCGAGGAATTGCAGCGCAGCAGCGTCCGGGCTCTCGAAAGGCTGAACGCCGCCCAACGCCGCGACGACGACAAGGTGGTGGAGGCCGTCCGCCGGGCCATGCGCCGCCATGTCCGCGACCACTACAGCCGCCGGCCGTTTGTCGAAGTCCACGTCATGCGCATCGATGGAGGATCGCCCGAATGATCGGCCGCCTGAACCATGTCGCGATTGCCGTGCCGGACCTTGAAGCCGGCGCGCGCGCCTACAGGGGCGCGCTCGGCGCCCGCGTCTCGGCCCCGCAGGCCCTGCCGGAGCATGGCGTGACCGTTGTCTTCGTCGAGCTGGCGAATGCGAAGATCGAACTTCTGGAGCCACTGGGAGACTCCTCCCCGATTGCCGGCTTCCTGCAGAAGAACCCTGCCGGCGGCATGCACCATATCTGCTATGAGGTGGACGACATTCTCGCGGCCCGGGACATGCTGACGGAGTCCGGGGCCCGGGTCCTCGGCAGCGGCGAGCCGGCAATCGGGGCGCATGGCAAGCCTGTCCTGTTCCTGCATCCGAAGGACTTCTGCGGAACCCTGATCGAGATCGAGCAGGCCTGATGTCCTGGCTGTCCGGCATTGTCGTCTATGTCATTCTCTGGTGGCTGGTCTTCTTCATGACGCTGCCGGTCGGCGTGAGGCGGGCGGCGGAGGTCGAGCGCGGCAACGATCCGGGCGCGCCGGAGCGGGCCCGACTCGGCCTGAAGGCGGCGGTGACCACGGCGATCGCCGGCGTGCTCACCTTGCTTGTCTTCCTGCTGATCGACAGCGACTGGCTTACATTCCGCAAGCCCTGAGGCCCGCGATGAGCTATTGCACGGCCGCGCCCGGCCATCCCTGGCATGGCCCCTACCATGACAGCGAATACGGGTTCCCGACCCGCGACGACGCGGTGCTGTTCGAACGGCTGGCGCTGGAGATCAACCAGGCGGGCCTGTCCTGGCTGATTGTGCTGAAGAAGCGGGCGGCTTTCTTCGACGCCTTTCGCGGCTTCGATCCCGGGACTGTCGCCGGCTTCGACGACGCCGACCGGGCCCGGCTGCTGGCGGACGCGCGCATCATCCGCAACCGCCTCAAGGTCGCGGCGGTGATCGAGAACGCCCGGCGGGTCGTCGCGATCCGGGCGGAGCACGGCTCCTTCGCCTCCTGGCTCGACGCCCACCATCCCTTGCCGAAGGACGAGTGGGTCAGGCTGTTCAGGAAGACCTTCAAATTCATGGGCGGCGAGATCGTCGGCGAATTCCTGATGAGCACCGGCTATCTGCCGGGCGCGCATGACCCGGCTTGCCCGGTTCATGCCCGGATCGCCGCCCTGGACCCGCCCTGGATGAGCAAGGCCGCCGGCCGGGCGCATGGTTGAATGAGCGGGCGGACACTGTAGATTGGCGCCGTCTTCCAGGATCGTCAGTCGAGTTTCCCCCCATGCGCCGAACCCGCCTTTTCCTGCCGACCCTGAAGGACGTGCCCGCAGAGGCACAGATCGTCTCGCACCGCCTGATGCTGCGCGCCGGCATGGTCCAGCAGGCCTCGGCCGGCATCTATTCATGGCTGCCGCTCGGCTTCCGCGTCCTGAAGAAGATCGAGCAGGTGGTTCGCGAGGAGCAGGACCGGGCCGGGGCCCAGGAAGTGCTGATGCCGACGGTGCAGTCGGCAGACCTCTGGCGGCGCTCCGGGCGCTATGACGATTACGGCCCGGAAATGCTGCGTATCCGGGATCGGCATGACCGCGACATGCTCTACGGGCCGACCAATGAGGAGCAGATAACCGAAATCTTCGCGGCCCACATCCGCAGTTATCGGGACCTGCCCAAAATGCTCTACCACATCCAGTGGAAGTTCCGGGACGAGGTCCGCCCGCGGTTCGGCGTGATGCGCGGGCGCGAGTTCCTGATGAAGGATAACTATTCCTTCGACCTCGACTTCGAATCGGCGCGTCTTTCCTACAACAAGATGTTCGTCTCCTATCTCAGGACCTTCGCCCGCCTCGGCCTGAAAGCCGTGCCGATGGAGGCGGAATCGGGGCCGATCGGCGGCAATCTCAGCCATGAGTTCCTGATCCTCGCCGATACCGGCGAGAGCAGCGTCTATTGCGACCGGGACTGCGTCGAGTTCGACATGCTCGCCCGCGCCGTCGATTACGAGGACCCGGATGCCGTCCGCGCCGTGGTGGAGGACTTCACCCGGCCCTATGCGCGCACCGACGAGAAACATGACGAGGCCGCCTTCGAGGCCGAGGTGCCGCCCGAACGGCGCTATGTCGGGCGCGGCATCGAGGTCGGCCATATCTTCTATTTCGGCGCCAAATATTCCGAGCCGCTGGGCGCCCGTGTCACGACCGCCGGCGGCGAAGAGGCCGCCGTGCATATGGGCTCCTACGGCGTCGGCGTTTCGCGGCTCGCAGGCGCGGTGATCGAGGCGAGCCACGACGACCAGGGCATTGTCTGGCCGGAAGCGGTCGCGCCCTACGGGGTCGGGATCATCAATCTACGCCAGGGCGATGCGCGCTGCGACGATGCCTGCGAACGCCTGTATGCGCAGCTCGCCGGCCGCGAACCGCTCTATGACGATCGTCCGGAGCGGGCCGGGGTGAAATTCGCGGATATGGACCTGATCGGCCTGCCCTGGCAGATGATTGTCGGCCCGCGCGGCCTGGACAGGGGCTGTGTCGAGCTCAAATGCCGCGCGACGGGCGAACGCGAGGAGATTTCGCTGGAATCGGCATTGGCCCGGCTCGCCTGATGTTTTCGGCATTCGAGCGGACCGTCGCCTTCCGCTATCTGCGCGCGCGGCGGCAGGAAGGGTTCATATCGCTGACTGCGATCATCTCGTTGATCGGCATCGCGCTCGGCGTGGCGACGCTGATCGTCGTGATGGCGGTGATGAACGGCTTTCGCTCCGAGTTGTTCGACCGCGTGCTGGGCCTCAACGGCCATATCGCGGTGATGGCGATCGACCGCGGCCCGCTCGACGATTTCGACCGGCTGACCGGGCAGGTGCGTGGCGTCAAAGGCGTGACAAGCGCCCATCCTTCGGTGGAAGGCCAGGCGATGATCGTGCGCGAGGGCCGGGCGTCCGGGGCGCTGGCGCGCGGCATCAGGGCCGAAGACCTGCGCGCGATCGCGATCATCTCGGACAATCTGCGCTCCGGGGCGCTCGATGCCTTCGGCGAGCCGGCGGGCGTGGTGCTGGGCGACCGGCTGGCGGCGCGCATCGGCGTCGGGCCCGGCGCGCGCATTTCCATGGTGGCGCCGAAGACCAATGCCGGGCCGTTCGGCGCCATGCCCCGGACCAAGGCGTTCCGCGTGCTCGCGACCTTCCATGTCGGGATGTATGAATATGACAACAGCTATGTCTATATGCCGCTCGAAACCGCGCAGAAATTCTTCAAGATCGACGCAGGCGTCACCAATATCGAGGTGAAGATCGCCGATCCGGAAAATGTCCGCGAGGTCGGCGCCGGTATTCTCGCGGCCACCGATCCCGGCGTGCAGGTGTTCGACTGGCGCCAGTCCAATGCGAGCTTCGTGAACGCGCTCGAGGTCGAGCGGAACGTGATGTTCCTGATCCTGACCCTCATCATCATGGTGGCCGCATTCAACGTGCTGTCCAGCATGATCATGCTGGTGAAGGACAAGGCGCGCGATATCGCCATCCTCAGGGCCATCGGTTCGACGCGCGGCTCGATGATGCGCATTTTCTTCCTCACCGGCTCATCCATCGGCGTGATCGGCACCGCGCTTGGCTTCGGTCTCGGCCTGCTCTGCGCCATGAATATCGAGCGCCTGCGCCGGTGGATCGAGAGCCTCACCGGGACGGACCTGTTCCAGGCCGAGATCTATTTCCTTTCCAGGCTGCCGGCGCGGGTCGACTCGACCGAGGTCGTGGCCGTGGTGGCGATGAGCCTCCTCCTTTCGATCCTGGCGCCGCTCTATCCCTGCTGGCGCGCGGCGCGGCAGGACCCGGCGGATGCGCTGCGCTATGAGTAAGGCGGCGCTCGAACTCGAGGGCGTGCAGCGCATCTTCGTGCAGGGCGACACCAGGCTGCCGGTGCTGCGGCAGATCGACCTCGCCGTGAACGAGGGCGAAACCGTGGCGCTGATCGGGCCGTCCGGTTCCGGCAAGACGACGCTGCTGCAGATCGCCGGCCTGCTGGACCCGCCCGATGCCGGCGAGGTGCGGATTTGCGGCGAAAGCGCCGCCGGCCTCACCGACAAGCGGTTGAGCGCCATGCGGGCGCGCTATCTCGGCTTCGTCTTCCAGTTTCACCAATTGCTGCCGGAATTCTCGGCCCGCGAGAATCTGGTGATCCCGCAGCTCGTCACCGGCCGGCCAAGGCGCGAGGCGCGCGCGCGGGCGGATGCGCTGCTCGCCATGGTCGGCCTCTCGAACCGGGCCGACCACCGCCCGGGGCGGCTTTCCGGCGGCGAGCAGCAGCGCGTCGCCATAGCGCGCGCCACGGCCAATGCGCCCCGCGTGTTGCTGGCGGACGAGCCGACCGGCAATCTCGACGAGGCCAATGGGCACCTCGTCATCCGGACCTTTCTGGAGCTTGCGCATGAGGCCGGCGTCGCCGCCCTGGTCGCGACCCACAATATCGACCTTGCCCGCCAGCTCGACCGGATCCTCCGGCTGGAGGACGGCGAGCTGCGGGAGCAGTCAGCCGATTAGCGTGCGGTGCATGAGCCGCTCCCGGGCGGGGTCGTAGTCATGCCGAACCATGTGCATTGCCTGGGCGTTGTCCCAGATCAGCACATCGCCCGCGCGCCAGCGGTGGCGGTAAACGAACCGCTCCTGCTCGCAATGGGCGACCAGCCGGTCCATCAGCGCCTGCGAGGCGGCGGCGTCCATGCCGTCGAAACGCTCGATGCGGATCGGGTTGAAATAGAGCGTCTTCAGCCCGCTGACCGGGTGGGGCCGCACCAGCTTGTGGCGCGCGCTCGGCGCGTCCTGCGCCTCCTCCGGCGTCATCGCCGCCATGCGGCGCGGCGCAAAGCGGCTGTTATAGATGTGGTGGCCGACCAGCGGATCCACCTCGCGGCGCATCTCCTCGTCCAGCGCCTCATAGGCGGCGCGCTGGTTGGTGAAGCTCGTGTCGCCGCCCGCGCCCGGCAGGCGGATGGCGCGCAGCATCGTGCCGCGGGGCGGCTCGGGCAGATGCGAATGGTCCGTGTGCCAGGTGCCGCCGGTATTGAGCGGCTTGTTGTCCCCGAGCGTGTCGCGATGCCTGCTGGAGAGCAGGCGGATGAAGGGAAATCCCTCGACGCGGTATTCCGGGCGCTGCACCGGTTGCGGCACATTTTTGCCGAACAGGCCCGCGAGGCGCATGAAGCCCGCCTCGTCGATGTCCATGTCGCGGAACGCCAGCACGACCCTGTCGGTCCAGGCCGCCTGCAGGCGCTGTCGGGCCGCCTTGTCGGCGCCGTCCCGCGCGATGTCGAACCCCAGCACCTCGGCGCCGGTGACCCCCGGCAGCGGGCGTATCTCGAAAGGCATGGCGGCTGGTCTCCCCGTTCCGGTCAGGCGCCCCTGATATCGGGCAGGCGCCGTTCCCGCCAGGCGTTGTGCGCCTCGTCCCTGTCCTCGGTCAATTCGAGCGCCATGAAGCGGTAAAGGTCAACAAGGGCGGCGTCCTTGATGTTCGGGATGTCCATGCCCCGGTTGAGCGACTCCTTGGTGAGCCGGACGGCGAGCGGCGGCAGCGCGGCGACATGGTCGGCAATGTCCATCGACCGCGCCATCAGTTCCTCATGCGCCACCAGCCACTGGGCAAGGCCGATGCGGTGCGCCTCGGCGCCGTCGAGCGGGAAGCCCAGGGCGAGGCGCATGGCGAGACCCTTGCCCACCAACCGGGCCAGCCGCACCGAGCCGCCATAGGCCGGCAATATGCCGAGCGAGGTCTGCGGCAGCCGCCATTCCGCGCGCGCGCTCGCCACCACCAGATCGCAACAGAAGGTCAGGATGCAGCCGATCCCGATGGCATAGCCGTTGACCGCTGCGATGATCGGCTTGGGGAAGTCCATGAAGATGTCGAACGGGAAGCGCGTCCGGTTCGACAGGCCCTTGACGAAGGCCGCGGGCGTGCGCGCCGCATGGGTGTTCGGGTCCTTGAGATCGGCCCCGGCGGAGAAGGCGCGCCCGGCCTCGTCGCCGGTCACCACCACGGCGCGCACGCCGTCGTCATCCGTCCATGCGGCGAAGTGCTCGGCAATGCCGTCATAGAAGTCCTGCCCCCAGGCATTGCGGGCGTGCGGCCGGCTGAATGTCGCGATCGCGACATGGCCGCGCCGCTCGGTGAGAAAGGGCATGCGGGTCGTCTCCTCGATACCGGCTGTCAGAATGTCATGTTTTGTCATGTTCTGCCAAAATGGAGTATTTAATCATTGTATCACAGCATGTTGGTGGTTGATCCGCTTTGCCCGTCTTCATAACGCAAGCGGATTGAAACAAACTCCCGACGCCGCTTGTCCAT
>LXNI01002402.1_pt1 | contig 13095 bp, 25 predicted proteins | sample 809091 | NCBI WGS metagenome assembly LXNI01 (sample SAMN04870527, study PRJNA318959) | sponge metagenome | biome: 01000161; feature: marine sponge reef; material: water | host: Sarcotragus foetidus | place: Greece: Milos, Mediterranean Sea | collected 2013-05-29 | depth 5-7 m | reverse complement strand
AGTATAATTTAGTGGTCAACTAGCAAGCTTGTTGAGGGGGCGACTGGCAGGGATATTACTACTACTAACGGTCACAGGGCTAACGGTCACAGGGCCGCCGCCTTAACGCATACCTCGCTAGCACGCGCGTTCGGTTGACACCCTCGCTCGCACCATGGTTGGATCGGCATCCATGGACCCCGCACCGCGGCGCGAGTCGCCCGACCTGCAACTCCTTGAGCAGCTTCACGAGCTGCCGGCGACGCGCCCCCTCGACCTCGGCTCCCCGGTCGTCCGCGCCCTGAGCTGCCTCGATGACGAGGCGAAGGCAGGGCTGCGCCTCGTCATCGAGTCCCTCCGCGCAGCAGCTCGCGATCGAGAGCGGCTCCGATCGGAGCGCGTCACCGCGGCGCTCGAGGCGAGCCTGCGGGAGAGACGCGCCGAGCTGCTGGCGCGCCGCGCCGCCGCAGGGCCGGAGCCGCCGCGGCCCGTAGGCCCGAGCCAGCCCGAGCCGGCACAAGACGACGGCGCGAGACGGCGCGAGACGACGTCGGAACAGGCTCGGCACAAGCCGGCGGCCGCGACACGAGACGCAAACCTCGAGATGCTCAGGAGGCTCCAGAATGCCTAGTCAGGAACGCCGCTGGAAGTCTCGCTACCAGTGGCAGTGTCTCATCTGCAAGGAGCACTCGAGCGACTGGTACCAATCCACACAGGGAGCGAAGAAGAGTCTTAGCGCCCACGTCCAAACCCACGTCGCGGATGGGCTCGCTGGCTACCTGGTGCAGCGTCTCGATGTCTGAGGTCCGGCGGCGCATCCCGCCTCAAGCGGACGACTTCGCCGCGGGTCGCATGACCCAGGAGCACGTCGAGCCGAGGGAGCCGGACTGGATCTGGCCGAACTGGCTCGCGTGCGACATGCTCCACGTCCTCGAGGGCGACGAGGGGACGGGCAAGTCGCTCATCGCCAACTGGCTGGTGTCGGTCGCCTCGAACCCGGACTCCTCCTGGCCGGGGGGCGACGGGGTGACCGGCCTCGCCGTCCACCTCTACGCCGAGGAGAGCCCGTACCAGTTCACGACGGCGCGCGACCTGCGCGCCAACGGCGCCGTCCTCTCGAACGTCTTCATGATGAAGGCCGGGAGCTTCTACCGCGGGCTGGGCAACCTCGACTGGTGGTGCCACCAGGAGGAGCTGCCGAAGCCCGACATCGTCGTCTTCGACACCTGGGCGCACTACTCCGCCCGCGATGACATCGACGAGATCAAGAACGCCGAGATCACCAGCGCGCTCGGCGAGCTCGCCGAGCTCTGCGAGGAGCACCACATCGCCGGCCTCGTGCTGATGCACACGCGCAAGTACTCGAAGAGCGGCAGCGTCCGCGAGCGCGGCCGCGGCGCGTCCGCGCACCGCGCCGTCCCGCGCCTGGTGTGGAGCGTCGAGGTCGACCACGGCCAGCCCGAGAAGCCCCGCGTCCTGGCGCGCACGAAGGAGAACCTGCGCGTCCCCCTGGAGGGCGGCCTCGAGCTCTTCATGCGCGGCGACCAGTCACTCACCTACAAGCCGCTCGAGGGGTTCGGACCCGACCTCATCGCCGCGGCGATGCGCAGCTCCGAGGAAGCGGCGCCGCCGCCCACGAAGGCCGACCTGGTCATGGCCCACATCGACGAGCACGGCGGCATGCCCTTCCGGGAGCTCGCCACCGCCCTCGGCTGGTCGAGCAAGGAGCTGAGCAACGCCATCCTGGCGCTCCCCGGCTGGACGCGCCCCCTCACGATGGAGGAACAGATCGAGTTCGACATCGATGCGCGAGGCCGGTTCGTTGAACGGCCGTCATGAGCGCGCTCGGCCTGGAGCGGCCCTACGGTCGCGCGCTCAACTGGATCACGCTGCACCGCTTCGACGATCCGGAAACGCGCAACGCGTGGGCCGAGCAGCGCCCGCGGACACCCCACCCGGAAGCGCTCCGCGCCCTCCTGGGCGCCAAGCTGCTGGAGCGCCTCACCCCCTACGGGCGTCGCGAGAGGCTCTACGAGCCCCTCTCGGTCTGCGTCCGCCGGGCCGTGCGCGCCGGCCAGCGCACGCCTAGCCTCTGGCGCCCGGTCGAGAGCGGCCACGACATGATGAGGATCACGATCCTCGGCGAGCCAGCAAAGGACTGACACCCATGGAATCCGTTCACGAGAAACCGTTCCCCCTCTACGAGGAGCTCACGCTGCATCTCCTCGATGGGGTGTACTGGTTCAGCTACGAGCGCCGCGCCAAAACGCCCTACGTGCCAAAGCGCCGCTGGGAGCTGAAGAACCAGTGCCTCGCCGCCGCGCTGCTCTACATCGCGCGGGTGGACCCCGCCCCGATCGTCGAGCTGCTGAAAAGGCGATGATCCTAGCCTTTGTCCAAAGTACCCCGTACGGGGTACTCTTGACGAGAGGAGAACCATGTCGAAGAACATCCCCCGCGGCCATGTCGCGTGCCCCGATTGCGGCGAGCCCTTCGATTATCGGGAGCATGGCTTCGGCCTCTGCCCCTCCTGTCGCCGCGCACGCCTGGCAGAGGGCGGCCGCCGCAGTGGAGAGACCAGGCGCAAGAAGGCCGCCCCCACCCACGCCGAGATCCGGAAGCTGCTCGAGGAGGGTCTCTCCTACCGGGCGATCGCCTACGAGGTCGGAGTCAGCCGCGGCACCGTCGCGAACGTCGCCACGGCGCTGAGGGACGCGAGCTGATGCGCCCGGACGGACGATCACGCGCCCAGTGGCGATTGAAGCCAGTCGTCATCGAGGCGATCCACGATGGACACCTGGGAAAGGGATTGCAAATGGCTGCGTGGCGATTGAAGCCAGTCGTCATCGAGGCGATCCACTACGACGTCCTCGTGAACGACGCCGAGCTGCTCGAGTTCCTCGAGGGGACGCCCTGGCGCCAGGACACGGACGGCATCAGCATCATCACGCTCGAAGGCGAGATGATGGTGCGCCCTGGCGACTGGCTGATCAGGGGCGTCCGGGGCGATCTCATCCCCTGCAAGCCCGACATCTTCGCCCAGGCGTACGAGCCCGCCTGATGCCTCGCCGCGGCCGTTACCAGGAGCTGAAGCGCGAGGGCCGCTGCCCGGGCTGCGGCGCGCGCCAGCCCCACGACGCGAACGTGTACTGCCCGAAGTGCATCCGCGACATCAACGACCGCCGCGAGGAACGGGAGCGCAAGGAGCGGCTCGCGTGACGGCGCGAGGGGGGAAGGGAGCGAGGAGCAAATCTGCGGGGCCGAAAGCAACCCAGCTCCCTCTCCCCCTCGCGCCTGCAGGCGGCTGCGGCTCCCTCTGGGAGACGCTCCCGAACGGCGATCGCCACCGAGTCTCCTGCCCGCCTGGAGCGTGCGAGAACCAGACGTGCGTGCAGTCGAACATCAACGCCGGGAAGGCGGCCGCCAGGAAGGCGAGGAAGGCTTCATGACCGACATCCACGTCCTCCTGACGCATTGACGGTCTCGATCGCCATCGAGACGACCGGCGTGAGCGCCGAGCACGACGCCATCATCGAGATCGGCGCCGTGCGCATCGACACCAACGACGAGCTCTCGCTCTACGTGAATCCCGGCCGGCCGATTCCGCCGGCGATCTCCCGCCTCACCGGGATCCGCGATCGCCACGTCCGGGACGCTCCCGACATCGAGGCGGCGGCGGCGGAGCTCCGCCGCTTCATGCGGCCGGGGGAGGCCATCATTGGACACAACGCCCCCTTCGACCTGCGCTTCCTGGCGGCGGCCGGCGTGAGGTTCACCGGGCCGATCGTGGACGTGCTGAGGCTGTCGAGGGTGGTCCTGCCGGACATCGAGCAGCGCGAGCTCCAGGCGCTCGCTCGCGCACTCGGCCTGCCCCTCCCCAAGCGGCTGCGCCGCGCGTTGGACGACGCACGGCTGACAGCCCGCGTCTTCAGAGCCCTTCGGGAGAGGGCATAGCCGCGGGGGCGGGGCCGGGTCTCAAGCCCGGCCCTGCTCCTCGAGGACGAAGAACACGGTGAGGATCGAGCCGAGGGCGACCAGCAAGGCCGCGAGTAGTCGCTTGTCCATCAGATGATGCCGAGCCTTTCTGCGCAGTTGCGCCATGCGGGGAAACCCTGGATGTCAAAGACGTGCTGGAAGGCCTGCGCCTGGCCGTCGAGGGTGTTCATGTCGAACACGTCCCAGAGGTGGCCCCACACCAGCCTGTTGTGCTGCCAGCCTCCCCAGGAGTCCTCCCGGACCCCGAGGCAGGAGTTGCAGCGCGCGGTCGTCGAGAAATTGCTCTCGCACCCCGCCAGCGCGGCCGCGCGGTTGTGGAGCTCGGGGCGGATGTTGCGTTCGATGGCAAGCTGCCATGCGCGCGGAGCGCGCCTCCAGTGCTCAATGAAGGCCTCGTCCGCCGTAGCATCCGTCCGTGCCTTATCAGGAGCGGCCTCCTGCGCCCCCTCGATGCGCTCCTGGACCTGCGGCCAGGCCAGCCAGAAGCCGAGCCCCAGGCTCGCGATCCGGATGGCGTCCGCGCTCACGAGTGCGGCCCCCAGATGTCGATGCGGTAGTCCACGTCGATCCCGTGAGTCTTCGGGATCGACACCGAGATCGTGGGGCACGTCGCGAAGCGCAGCGGCAGCCGCACGACGAAATCATCGGAATGCTCGGTGTCGGCGCCGCCGAGGACCTCCACGCTGTCCCACACGCTCGTAGGCCAGCTGTCCACCCCCGGAAGGGGAGGGCCGTACTGCATGCCGCGGTAGAGCCCACCGATGGCGCCGCCGCGGAACCGGACCAGCCCGCTCATCAACACGAGCTCGCTGTCCGAGCTGGTGATCTTCTCCTGCAGGTCGTCGTCCAGGCGCACGGCCTCCCGATCCCAGGGGTCGGGATGAGCGCTGCGCTGGCCGTTGTACTGCTCCAGCTCCCCGATGAACCGCCGCGGCGGTCCGGGCAGCGCCTCGACCAGCCCCCGCACCCCTGCGCCGCTCTTGAGCTGCTTCCGTATCCACGTCGTGTCCCCGTCGATCGCCGCCACCGCCTCGTCCAGCGTGCCGAGCTCGACCGTGAGGCCGGAGACGTCCAGCGAGGTGAGGTCCTGGTGCCCGTTCGTGAAGCCCATCAGAACACCAGGCGCCAGTACTGCAACTCGAGCTGGATGCTCTCGCGCGGCGTATCCCAAGTGATAAGAGATTCAGCGACGGGAAAGGGCGTACTGCCCGGCTGGATCGTCAAGGGGATCTGAAGCGGCTCTGCCGTCGTGTCGGTCCACCCCAGGAGATGCGTCCGCCCCGCAACGTTTATCTCCACGACGGACCCCGCTCCTGCAGGGTGGGAGAACGGCTTCAAAATCCCCTGGAATAGCGACGGGCGGTCCGTCGGCCAACCATTGGGTGTTCTTGTAGTCATACCTTGATCCAGGCGGCTCGCAACTAGAATCGGATCACGGTTGCTCGCCCAATCGACACGCTTGTCGACCATGTACAGCCGCTGGTTTCCTTTTTGCCACGTCGGGGCGTCCGGGATTTCTGGCGCTTGGGCGTTCGCGAGCGTCGCCGCCAGCGACCGCAGGTCCCACACCCCGTCAACTTCCGAAACCGTCCCCTCGATGTCGTGCAGCGTCGGCCCCGCGGCGCGGCGCTCGCCGGGCGCGTCAGGGTCGTAGCCCCGCACCACGCGGTAGAGCATCTCCTCGAAGTCGTCGCTCGTGATGCCCGAGTTGGAGTAGCCCATCTACCCCTCCAGGACGGTGAACTTGTGCCCCGCCTTCGTCGAGATCCCCTGCACGGCGTTCGTCGCGATGAAGCCCGCCTCGAGGATTGCGAAGTCGTAGGGACCGAGGCGCACGCTGCCAGGCGTGGACACCTCGGCGGGGTCGTCCCCGTAGCGGATCCAGAGGGCGGTCGCGCTCTCCAGGTTCTCGATGGTCAGGTAGCGCCTGGCGAGGTTGCTGAAGACCAAGGTCTGGGAGGTGTTCGCCTTGGCGATCGTGCCGGAGCGCTCGTCGTGGATCGGCCCCTGGTGCACGGGCGGGCTCGCGAGGTTGACCGCGGGGATGAACTCGCCGGCGTCGCGGCCCACGCTGAAGTCGATGATGGCGCTGCCGGCGATCGGCGTGAAGCGCACGACCTCGAGGCCGAAGCGGGCGTCACCGAGCCGCCAGGCGCCGCCCTGGCGGAGGATGAACTCCTCGTAGTTGCCGTCGACCTGGTAGGCGACTTCGATCGCCCCCTGGGTCACGTTGACCCAGACGCTGCAGGCCGCGTCTGGGTAGACGCCGGGCTCGTAGCTCTTGTCCAGGACGAAGTCTTCTCGGTTGGGCATCAGGCCACCTTGATCAGCACGATGATTCCCGCGATCGCGAGCGCCGCGAGGATGACGATCCGGAAGGTGTCGCCGAAGTAGCCGGCGACGTCGGGCGCGACCTCGGCGACCTTGTCGACCACCTTGTCGAAGCCGGTCTTGGTCGTCTCCACGACCGACGTCGCGACGTCCGCGGCTTTGCCGGCGACGTCCTTGGCACCGCGGCTGGTCGCATCCAGGCCCGCGGAGAGCGCACTGCGCGCCGTCTCCTGCGGCTGCCCGAACGCACCCGTGGCCGCGGCCACGATCGCGTCGTCCGCCCCACCACCGCCGATGAGCGAGCGGAAGGCGTCCACGCCACCCATGGCCCCCCGGATGGCGATGCCTCCCACCCCCACTGGCGGGATGTGCCCGCCCAGGTCGTGGAGCGCGCCGCCGAGGTCGTGCAGCCAGCTGTCGCTGGCGTCGGCGGACGCGTAGGCCTCGGCGATCTGCCGGTTGCGCTCGGAGGGCGGGATGCGCGTCATCCCTTCGCCACCACCGCGGCGATCGCGGCCGCCGCCAGGAGCCACATGTTGTTGCCGCCCTCACCGCCGCCACCTCCACCGCCAGGGCTGGCGCCCGTCACGTTGACGGTCACCTCCGGGGCTTCCGCCGCCTCCACCGTCACGTCGCCGGCGTTGACGACCGTCCCCTCCACCACCACGCCCTCGTCGCCCTCCACCGTGATGGTCTCCGTGCCGTCGTCGTCACGGTTGCCGAGCGCGTTGATGAGCGCCAGGAGCAGGTCGGTGTCCCCGTCGTCCGTGCCGTCGCCGTCCTGATCTGCAGCGTCGCGCGCCGCGTCCAGGATGGCCTTCGAGTCCTCCGGGTTCGGCACCAGCTCGGCCGGGTCCGTCAGCTTCACGTCCGGATGCTTGAGGATCACCTCCGGCAGGAAAATCTCCAGCGCGTCGCCGCCGTCGTCGTCGTCGGGCGGGTTCGCCAGGTCGTCGAGGTCATCCACCACATCCTTCACCTCGCGGAGCTCGTCCAGCTCCGCCGGCGTCTTGTCTTTCTTCTTCTCGAGGCGCTGGATTTCCTTCACGGCCACCTCGGGCACGAACACCGGGCCGTCCGTCACGATCGGGTCGATGGGCGCGATCTCCTCGACGATGTCGACGATCGCCTCCTCAACGGTCACCTTCGACACGTCCACCGGCGGCTTCGCGAGCTCGGCCGGGTCCGTGACGATCACGTCCGGATGCTCCAGCACCACCTCGGGCACGAAGATGCTCACCGGCACGAAGCGCCCCACCTTCGGGTCGAAGATGTGCTCCTCGACCGCGCGCGGGTCCACAACCTCCTTGGTCGCATCCACCGGGGGAGGGAGGAGCTCGGCCGGGTCCGTGACGATCACGTCCGGATGCTGAAGCACCACCTCGGGCACGAAGATCTGCGTGGGGGTAGGCGGAGGCGGAGGCGGAGGCGTGAAGGTATCCACGACCTTCGACACCTGGCGCTTCGTGTCGAGCTCGACCGGCGTGGGGTCGGGCTTCGTCTGGATCTCCTTGATCTTGTCGACCGCGATCTGCGGGATGAACACCGGGCCGTCCGTCACGATCGGGTCGATGGGCGCGATGTCCTCGACGACGTCGACGATCGCCTCGTCCACCGTCACGTCCGAGACGTCCACCGGCGGCGGTACGAGCTCCTCCACAGAGACGTCCACGTCGGGGTGCTTCGTCACCACCTCGGGGATGAAGATGCTCACCGGCTTCTTCTCGACCGGCGGGGGTGGAGGGGGCGGCGGCGGCTTCGAGAAGATCGCGTTGAAGTCCACCACGACCGGCGGCCGCGTCTTGCGACGCGGTGCCGGGGGTGGCGCGATGCTGAAGGGATCGAAGGTCAACGAGCCCTACTTCTTGGCCTTGTCGCGGTAGGCCCCTCCGTCGGTGATGCAGACCATGTCGAACTGCACCTCAGTGGTCACGTCCACCATCAGCCGGGTGTCCGGCATCTTGCGGAACTGGGGGATGCGCAGCCGGATCTCGCCCTCGCGATGCCCGCTCCTGCGCGCCTTCACGTCCTGCTGCTTGAACAGCGTCTCGACGCCGGCGCCGGCGAGCACGACGCGGCGGTCCTGCTCGAAGGTCACCCCCGTGAGGCGCGCGTCGGTGAGCTGCTTGGCGGCCGCCACGTCGTCCGCCTTCATGAGGAGGACCCAGTAGATGTGCTCGAGCTCCGGGAGCTCGCGCCCGATGTCCACGCCGGGGGAGGCGCCGTTGACGGCCGTGACGCGCGTGATCCGGATGAACCGGCTCGCCATCTTGCCGTCGCTCGGCAGGTACTCCGCGCGGACGCGGATGCGCATGGTCGTCTTGCCGCCCGTCGGGTTCGCCGAGTACATGGCGCTGATAGGCGCCCACTCGATCTCCATGCGCGCGTCGGTGCCCGCCGCGCCCACCAGGTGGAGGGCGTTGACGGGGAAGTCGAGCAGCCGGAACCACGAGACGGCCGCGCCGTCGCCGGGAGCGGGCGCGTTCGTGTCCTGGCCGGCGGTATCGAGCTGGTTGGCGATGCGCTCGAGCTGCGAGCCGTCCATCTGCCAGAGCTGGACGCCGCGGGCCGAGGTCAGGGTGATCTGCCGGATCGCCTCGGAGATGCGAGCGCCAGCCTTGACCGTCCCGGCGTTGTTCGGGGCGTCCTCGGTGAGACCGAAGGACCAGTACCGCACGTCGCCGAAGGCGGGGACCGTGAAGACGGTGCGGCTGGTGCCGCCGTCGATGTCGACCGTCTGGTCGACCAGGGAGTAGTCGTAGCTGCGCAGGGTCATGGCTAGAGCACCTGCGGGACGAAGCGCGCCCCAACGCTGGCGACGACGCCGATCGCGAGTCCGTCCGCGAAGGCGCCCAGGGAACCGTCCATGGATCCCTTCCAGCCCAGGTAGCCAAGTGCCACCGTGCCCGCCGCCATGTCCGAGTTGAGGGGGCCGAGGCTAGGCGTCCGCTCGACGATCGCCTTCGCCAGTCCCACCCCGACGGTCGCGCCGACCGCCATCAGGATCAGGTTCGTTTCGAAGTTCACTAGTGCCCGAGGCCTCTTGCACCCGCTGAAGGAGTGCAGTCGTTTCTCGCGCCAGCAGGACGATGCGTCCTACGAGGCCCTCGGGATCGGAAAGCTCCCCCTCGATGGCCGCTGACACGGCCCCAGCCAGGAGCTTCCGCCTGACGCTCCCCATGTTATGTCTACCAAGGGCCGCGGTCAACACCGCCTCGATGTGCGGCGCCTCGGAGATCAGGGCGGCGCGTTGCGCCGGCGTCAGGGAGTAGCGCTGCGGCTCCACCAGTCCCACATCCCAGGGTGATCGACGGCCACGCACGGCTGCACGCCCACAAGCACGTCGTCGAAGCGGCCGTCGCCCGTCAGCTCGAAGCCGAGGAGCTGGCCGCGGCGCCAGGGCTCCACGGTGGCGGCCTCGTGGTTCACCCCCGTCGAGAAGTCGTAGACGCCCGGCCCCCGGAACCCGAGGCGCGACTGGCGCGAGTCGACGCGCCAGGTGTCGCCCCGCTTCGCGAGCTCGGGGCGGTTGGCCAGGTGCACGGGCGTGTACCAGGGAGGCCGGATGCTCACCGAGCCGCCGTAGGACGGTGTCGCGTCCACGTCCTGGGAGACGTGCACCAGCTCCAGCTCGACGCAGTGGCCCGCGTCGTTAGCCGCGGCCGCGGTCGGCAGCTCGAGGAGGATCGTCCAGAGGACGGCTACAGCGACCGCGGCCACGGTGCGCATCGCCATCAATACGCCTTACTGCTTCTGATTGTCCCCAAGCGTACCGGCCCGACCAGCCGCGGCGGCTGTTGCATGTCCCAGAACAGGAGGAAGCGGCCGCTCGCGTAGCCGAGCTGCGACGCCTGCAGGACGTCCGGCCCGAGGCGCGTCTTGAGCTTCTCGAGCGCGACCGGCGAGGAGTGGCCCACGTAGGCGTGCTGCGCCTGCGCGAAGAACTCCTTGTGGCTGGCGCCCACGTCGCGCTGGGTCAGCGCGATGACGCCGATGCCCTTGCTGCGCCCCTGGCGAAGCACGGCGCCCATCCAGGGCGGCATCGCCTGCGGCGTGGAGACCTCGGAGCACTCGTCCACCCAGACGACGACGTTGCCGGCGAGCATGACGCACTGCATCACGCGATCGACCAGCTGCGGATCCATCGCGTCGGCGCCGAGCGGCTGGAACACCTCTCGCCGGCGGAACGTGAGCTCTTCCGGAGCGCTGACCACCACGGCGCCCAGGAGGCCGCCGAGGTCGTTCTTGGTGTCGTAGACCAGGAGGCGGCTGCACCCGCGCGTGAGGTAGGCGGCGAGCTCGCTCTTGCCGCTCCCCGTGCCCCCGACCACGTAGGTGCGCTCGAGGCTGGGGTCGCGCTTCTTGCTACCGGGCAAGCTCAGCTCCCAGGAAGTCGACCGCGCAGCCGTAGCAGTAGTCCATGCGGCCGTCGCTAAACCAGCGCGCCGCCAACAGGAAGCAGCCGCTGCAGGTCGTCACCCCTTCCCGCGGCTGCCAGGCGCCGCCGGCGATACCAGATGTTGTGGGTTCCCGAGCTGCCCGCGCTACATATTGTGGTTTGCCCCCGCAGAGGTCCCTAGGCGGCTTCATCGAACTCCTCCCCGGGGGTTACCATCCCCGCAGGAGGACCAGGCATCGAGGTCCGTGGCGCGGCCGAGGGTTCCGTCCCATCGCTCGATGCCTGGTCGCCCTGCCCCTCGGAGGGTGGAGGTGGAGGAGGTGGCGGAGGTGGCGGCGGCGGCGGCGGAAGCTGCGCGGCCGAGGTCTTCTGGTACGACTCGTAGTACACCGGCCCCTTCGACATCGCGAACGACAGCGCCGCGGTGAAGAAGATCAACTTCGTCGGGTCGTCGGTCGCCGAGCCCAGGACGCGATCGAGGTAGGGCGTCATCGCCTCGGCGTAGCCCATCGCCTCCACGTCGCTCAGGTGGCCGGCTTCGCCCGCCCCCGTCACCAGGCTGGCCATGCGACAGAGGCCCTGGAGCGTGTTCGCGACGACGCCAGGCGTCAGCCCCGCCTCGCCCGGCACCTGGACGGCGCCCGGCGGCGCCCCCGGCGCCACTTCCGGCTCGCCGGCGGGTTCTGGGAGCGGGTCCTGCGCGAAGAGCGGGGGGAGCTGGCCAGTGTCGCCCCACGGCGGTTGCTCGGTCTGCCCGGGCGGAGGTTCGTTGACCTGCAGCGGCGGCTCCGGCGCCGGCGGCGCCGCGGCGGTCTCAGCGGGAGCGGGAGTCTGCGCCGGGTCGCCCAGAGCTCCGTCGGTCGCCGTGGCGGGCATTCCAGCCGACGCCTCGCTCGCGCCCCCGCTGCCGCGGGCAGCGCGGAGGAGACCACTGCGCTGCAGCTTCATGCGTACCGCGTTCGGGGTGCGGCCGTGCGCCTTCGCGAAGGCCTTGCAGAACGCATCCCGGTGCACCCCCTTCGCTTCGGGCGCCCGCCAGGCGGCCTCGAGGGCCGCGGTCTCCGCTGCCGTCCAGGGCGTCCCCACCGCTACTCAGCGCCGCCCATCAGCTCCTTGAGCTTGTCGGGCTGCAGCGCGGCGAGCTCGAGCATGGCGGCCAGGTCGGTCTCGCCCTCCTCCGTGCCGAGGTAGTCCTGGAACGCAAGCACCAGGCTGCGCGCGATCATGCGACAGGCCTGGACGAAGCCGGGCGCGTCGTCGCGGTAAGCGTCGTCGAAGATCTCCCAGACGGAGTCCTCCGGGTACACCACCAGGCGCGCCAGATCGCGGGCGATTTCGTTCTGCACCGCGTGCAGCGCCTTGTCTTCGATGGCGGACATAAATCCCTCTTCCCCCGGCGGTCGCCGGATGTTACCCGAGCGTTCGGAGCCGCCCCTGCAGCTCCCGGACAACGGCGCGCCCCAGGCGCACCGCGGAGCCGGCCACCTGGACCGCGTCGCGGACGACCTTGACGCCGTCCTCGACCAGCGCCTCGATGTCGTCAACGACTTCGAGGGCGTCGTCCGCCAGGGCGGCGACGGCCGCCTTCAACTCACGCGGCTCGTGGGAGGTCATAGCTCAGCTCCTTGATGATGCCGGCGCCCTGCGCGCAGTTCTTCCATGCTCGCCAGCCCTGGCGCTCGTGGATGATCGCCGCGGCGTGCACGTTGCCGCGCACCGACCACAGGTCGTACTCGAGCATGTCGGGGTTGGCGTCCACGTTGATCTGGAAGATGCCGCGGCTATCTTCGATCGCCGAGTCGTTGTGCGCATCGGCCCGGAAGCCGGACTCGCAGTAGGCGACGTGGGCCGCGTTCTCCCACTCCGATTCGTCGAAGTACTCGACGATCGCGGCGCGGACGGCCGTCGGCGCCTGGTCGAAGTACGCGCCCACCGCCTGCGGGGTCTCGACCTGCGGGGTCTCGACGTCGCCGCCGATCGTCCTGGTGAGCTGCTCGACCTGCTCCGCCTCGCCCTGCACGAAGGTCTCAACGAACTGGATGCAGCGGTCGCGGGCGGAGGGGGTGACGGCTACGACGAGGGCCGCGATCGCCAGCGCGATCGCCACCACGGTTCCGAACTTCACTCTGGTCACCTTCGTCTCTTCGGTCGAAGACTCCCGCTCGATCAGGGTCAGGGACCCGAGCCACCGCAGTAGGGATTTCACGCCCCAAACCATCCCCCTGCCCTCACGTTATGTCAACGGGGCAAGGGGGCGCGCAGTGTGTCTTACGTCAACCACATACCCCTGTGCTGTTTAGTAGTAGTAGTATAATTTAGTGGTCAACTAGCAAGCTTGTTGAGGGGGCGACTGGCAGGGATATTACTACTACTAACGGTCACAGGGCTAA
>LXNI01002401.1_pt1 | contig 13103 bp, 12 predicted proteins | sample 809091 | NCBI WGS metagenome assembly LXNI01 (sample SAMN04870527, study PRJNA318959) | sponge metagenome | biome: 01000161; feature: marine sponge reef; material: water | host: Sarcotragus foetidus | place: Greece: Milos, Mediterranean Sea | collected 2013-05-29 | depth 5-7 m | reverse complement strand
CCCCGGTGCGCTTTCGCCAGCAGCTACAGGCGAACGAACCGTACGCCAATGGGCGCGCCAACCACATCGACTACGCGGTCACCGAGCAACGCCTGGCGCTCAAGGGCGACGCCTTCCTGTCCCTTGGCGACCGCGAATTCGCCGGCGACATGATCACCTGGGACATCAAGGGCGGCCGCGTCGACGCCCAATCCGACGATCCTCGCGGCGTCACCGTGACATGGCCGCCGGAACCGAAGCCCGCGGACTGAGCGCGACGGCGGCACGGACCTCCAACGGGCAGGGAAATGCAGCCTGACTGTCAAGCCAAGCCGCCCTCGAGCAGACTAGTCGCCCGGGACTTGACCAAACGCTATCGCGGGCGGCCCGTCGTCGACAACGTAAGCCTTGCCATCAGCGGTGGCGAGATCGTCGGCTTGCTCGGCCCGAACGGCGCCGGGAAGACCACCTGCTTCTACCTGATCCTCGGTCTCACCCGGGCCGACAGCGGAACGATCCGTCTCGACGATCGCGACCTGTCCAGGGCGCCGATGCACGCGCGCGCCCGGGCCGGCCTGGGCTACCTGCCCCAGGAAGCGAGCGTGTTCCGCAAACTGACGGTGGCCGACAACCTGCGCGCGATTGCCGAGTTCCGGCGCGGTCTCGGCCGTGCGGAACAACGCGCCCTGGTCGAGGACCTGCTGCGCGACTTCCGCCTGACGGGGATCCGCGACACCATAGGCGAGCGGCTCTCCGGCGGCGAGCGGCGCCGGGTCGAGATCGCCCGCGCATTGGCCAGCGAGCCCCGGTTCATGTTCCTCGATGAGCCTTTCGCCGGCGTCGACCCGATCTCCATCGGCGAGTTGAAGGACGAGATTCGCGACCTTGCCGCGCGCGGCATCGGCGTGCTCGTCACCGACCACAACGTCCGCGAGACGCTGGACATCTGCGACCGTGCATACATCGTGAGCGATGGCCGCGTCATTGCCGAAGGCGACCCCGCCACCATACTATCGGACGAGACAGTGAGGCAGGTCTACCTCGGCGAGCAGTTCGAGTTGTGATGAAGCAGACGCTAGCGCTGCGTATGGGTACGCAGCTTTCCATGACGCCGCAGTTGCAGCAGGCGATTCGCCTCATGCAGCTCTCGGCCCTGGAACTCAGCCTCGAAATCCGCCAGGCGATCGAGAGCAACCCGATGCTCGAACTCGTCGAGGACGATGCCGACCCTGACGATGCCGACCCTGTCGGTGCCGACGACGTCAGCGGGGCGGAGTCGGCTCGCGAGGAACGCTCCGACGACGATTCCTCGGCCGAATCGACAGAGCAATGGGATGGCCTCGACGCCGGACGCGACGCCGAGTCGGACGGGCCGGACGACGCGCCGCAGGACATCCCCACCGACCTGCCCGTGGACGTCTCCTGGGACGACGTCTACCAGCCGACGACACCTGCCGACACGGCACTCGGGGGCGGGGGAGCCGCCGACGACGACGGTTTCGAAGAACGCAACGGCACCGCCGAGAGCCTGGCCAGCCACTTGCTCTGGCAGTTGAACCTGACGCCGATGTCCGACCGTGACCGGCTCGCAGCGCTCGCCATCATCGACAGCATCGACGACGACGGCATGCTCCGGGCGAGCATCGACGATCTGCTCGACGCCCTGGACCCCGCCCTGGGGTTCGAGGCCGACGAGATGATTGCCGTCTTGAGACGTGTCCAGGGGTTCGATCCGCCGGGCGTCGGCGCCCGAGATCTGGCCGAGTGCCTGCTGCGGCAGCTTGAGCAGATGCCTCCCGAGGTCGCCTGGCGGGACGAGGCCATCGGCTTGGTCCGCGACCACTTCTCCACCCTCGCGAATCGCGATTTCGCAACGCTGGCACGGCGCGCCAAGCTGCGCGCGGAGGATCTGGTCGCGGCGATCGCCCTGATCCGGTCGCTCAATCCACGGCCCGGCGCGACCATCGGGGACGCGGCGACGGAGTACGTCGAGCCGGACGTCATCGTGTCGAAGAGGAACGGGCGCTGGACGGTGGACCTGAACCGAGAGAACACGCCCAAGGTGCGCGTCAACGGACTGTACGCGGGGTTCATCAAGCCCGCCGACTCAAGCGCCGACAATCAGTTCCTGAAGGACAACCTGCAGGAAGCCCGGTGGTTCCTCAAGAACCTCGAGTATCGCAACGAGACCTTGCTGCGCGTCGCGAGCGAAATCGTCAAGCGCCAGCGCGGCTTCCTGGAGCACGGCGAGGAAGCCATGCAGCCGCTGATCCTGGCCGACATCGCCACCGCCGTGGACCGCCACGAGTCCACCATCTCGCGGGTGACCACGCGCAAGTACATGGAAACGCCGCGCGGCGTCTTCGAGCTCAAGTACTTCTTCTCCAGCCACGTCAACACCGCCAACGGCGGCGAAGTCTCGAGTACCGCGATCCGCGCGGTCATCAGGAAGCTAACGGCCGCCGAGGATCCAACGAAGCCCCTGTCCGACGCGAAGATCGCTGACATCCTGAAAGCGCGCGAGATCAAGGTCGCGCGGCGAACCGTCGCCAAGTACCGCGAGTCGATGGCGATCCCGCCGTCGAACGAGCGGCGACGGCTGATGTAGCCCCGGGTGGCGAGTCGATGCGATACAAGGGATCACTCAAGCACAAGCGCTGGCACCCGGGGGGTGGATACGGCACGCTCTGTCCGAAGTGGACGCATCAGGCTGGCAACCGAGGGTTCTCGGGCAACACGGATACCCATCCGTGGCAGAGAACCGAGGCGCACGAGATGCTCGAGGCAAGCACGTTGGCTGAAGACGGCCGCCGCTACGCGACGAAAAACGGAATCGCCTTTGTCGCCGTGAACACCAACGACGGCACGTGGCACGGCTACCCCATTCCGTGGCACGACGTGCCCGACCGCATCCGCCGCAACTTCGTCGATCAAGGCAACGTGACGAGGCGCGCCATCCGCCGACAAACTATCCGCGCAGACGACATCCGGTGGGCATTGAGCACGGACGATGACTGCAGAGGATAACGCCCGCGAGGCCAAGCACTTCTCGCTCGCTCAACGCTTCGGCGATGCAGGATCCTTCCAGGTCCGCGCCCAATGGGCCAAAGACCTCGAACCGGCCGCCCGCCGGCCGGTCGGGTACGGATGGTCCATGGGCGAACTCGGAATCGAAGTCCTCGGGGTTTCGTTGACAGCAACCCATGTCGGCGATCACGCGCAGTCGTTTGTCGGTTGGTACCTGGCCCCGTTCTTGGACTGGTTGGCGACCAACTGGGCAGCGCTGTTCCACGAGGAGCGCACTCCGTGGGCCGGCAGGATCAGCGCGCCGGCGGCGATGGCGTGTCGCCAGTCCATCGGGGAGTGGATCGCGGATGATGACGCAGCGGGGCGGCGTCGCTTCGCCGAAGTTCAACGCTGGTACCAAGCACATGGACTACGGTCGGCGGCCGCTGGCGGCCTTTTCCCCGATCTCTTCATCCGACGCGTCGCTGACGACGTGGAGTTGTCCTGGCTACCCCAACCACCGCCGTTCGCGCCGGACGGACTGATCTTCAAGGCCGCCGCAGGGCATGCGCGACTTGCCGTTGACCGCGTGGCGAGGCCGCTGTGGCAACTCCTGGACTGGGCGACCTCAAAGCCGCCAGAACTCGCGACTCCACGTGACCGCGAAAACCACGCGCTCCTTTGCGAGAAAGTTCAACGGTTGAGGAGTCTGAACGCCGAAGTTCTGATCCAGTCTCATCTGCCGGCCGAGATCCACGGGTCGGTTCGCCGCTCGTTCGAAGACGCCGGGCGTCTGGACCTGGTCGCCTCCCCAGAGGGCGGCCCGACAGCCCCTTACATTTCCCAGCTTCCACCAGCCGTCGCGATGTTCGGCGGCGTTTCGCCGGATCTCACCACGGCGGACGTGGCCAGGTTGCGCGACACGTTGATCGCGAGCGTCGGCGGCCACGACTGCGAAGAACTGGTCGAACTGGTCCACGACGAGCCGCTCGGAATCCCCTACCGCGATGGGGACGACTTCGCCACCGAACTTCTCGGGAGCCTGGCGGGGCCACACACCGGACCGTGGACGGACATTCAAGCGATCTGCAAACGCCTGGACATCGCCATCGTCGACACGTCGCTGGAAACGGACACGATCCGCGGGGTCGCAATCGCCGGCGAAGGGTTCTCGCCCCGGATCCTGGTCAATCGGACCCACCCGTTCAACTCAAACGAGTCCGGGCGTCGGTTCACCATCGCGCATGAACTGTGCCACATCCTCTTCGACCGTACGCGCGCCAAGACCATCGCCCACACCAGCGGTCGATGGGCCAACCCCGGCATCGAACAGCGTGCGAACGCGTTTGCCGCGTACCTGCTCATGCCGCGCCGTACACTGTCCGCCAAGATCGATCCCAGCCGTGCGCTCGAGTTTGCCGATGTACAGCGACTGGCGAGCGAGCTGCAAGTCAACGTCTCGGCGCTGATCGAGCACCTCTACAACGTGGACATGATCGAAGACGCCGCGCGGGTCCGACTGAACGACGCGCGCCAAGGCACGAGGCCCTAGGCGAACCGGGCCGGTGCCCGCGAGTCCTCCGCGCGGGTCTTGACGTCGATCAGCACCGTTTTGCCCTCGGCGTTCAGGCGCTTGGCCGAGGCGAGAGCCGGCGCCATTTCGGCCGCCTGCGTCACGTGGATGCCTTCCGCGCCCATGGCCTTGGCGAGGCCGGCGTAGTCGCCCTGCATGTGCGACACCCCGAACTGTTCGCGAGCCGTCGGGAAGCCACCCGGATAGGTCGCCATGATGCCGTTGTTCAGGACGATCGTGGTGATCGGTATCCCGGCCCGGGCCGAGGTCTCGATATCGAGACCGGACATCCCGAAGGCGCCGTCGCCCATGAGGTTGACGCACATGCGCTCCGGTGCCGCCATCTTCGCCCCGATCATCAGCGGGATGGAGAAGCCCAGGTGCGTGGTCTTGCCCCAGCCGACATAGCTGTGCGGTGTCGTGGCGCGATAGAACGGCACGATCTGATCGCGCGGCGCGCCCGCATCGTGGGTGACCACGCTGTTCTCGTTGTCGAGGACTTCGTTCATCTCGTGGATGACGCGATACGGCGACAGCGGCCCGTCGTCGTTGGTCAGGTACGGCCGCCAGCGGGCAAGCCAGGCGTCGCGCGCCTCCTTGACCCGCGCCTTGACGCCGGTGTCGCGACCGTCTTCGCCGATCAGGCCCTTCACGGCGTCGATCAGTGCGGCCAGCGTCAGCTTGGCATCGCCCACAAGGCCGACGTCGGCGGCGGTGTCCTTGTTGATCTCCTCGTCGGCGATGACCGCGTGGATGAGGAACTTGTCGCGCGAGAAGCGCTGGCCGTACGGGGTTGCGGTCAACGATGTCCCCACGGCGAGCAGGACGTCGCAGTCGTCGAGCCACTGCCTGGCCGGTCCCGCCACGGTCGAGCCGCCCGCGCCCACCGACAGCGGATGCCGCTCGTCGAACGCGGACTTGCCGGGCATCGACGTGTAGACCGGGACGTCGAGCAGTTCCGCGAGCGTGCGCAATTCCTCGCAGGCGTCCGCCGACATCACGCCCGCGCCGGCCCAGATCAGCGGCTCGGCGGCATCCACGAGGTGTCTTGCGGCGTCGGCGACCGCACCCGCAGCCGGCGCATACTCGGCCGGCGCCGGCGAGGCATACGCCGGGGCATTGTCCGGAATCGGCGCCGCGCAGACGTCGCCCGGCATTTCCACCAGTACCGGGCCCGGCCGGCCTGTACGCAGGGCGTGGAAGGCGCGGCGCATGACGTTGCCGGTCTGATCCGGCCGGGTGATGACCTCGACGCGTTTCAGCACCGGTTCCCACGTCTTGCCGGCGAAGAAGTTCGGCCGCACGAACAGCATGTCCAGGGGATTGCCGCCCGGCAGCGCCAGGATCGGCACGTTGTCGGCGTTCGCCTGCGCCAGGCCGCCGAGCGAGTTCTCCGCCCCGGCCTGCGACTGCACGGCGACGACGCCGAACCGCTTGCGGTCCGAGAGCCTGGAGAAGCCGTCGGCAGCCATCACCGCGCCGCGCTCGTGGCGGAAGGCCACCGGCCGGATCCCTTCCTTGGCGACGGCCTCGATGAGCGGGTTGGACGGATAGCAGGACATCCACGTCACGCCCTCGTCCTTGAGGATGCGGGCGACGTACTCAACGCTGTTCATCTTGATCGGGCTCCGGTCGGGCGCAAAGCGCCGAATGGTACTCGATCCGTCCACTCTGCTTCGTTCGTCTCGACACCGACACCCGGCGCACCGAGTACCATGACGCGATGCTTGACGGCGAGACCTGGCTAGTGCTGCGCGAGACCCGGGAGCGGCGCGACCTGCGCACGCTCGAACTGGTGCTGAGCGCGCGCGGGATCGAGAGCCGGGTCGCCTACGAAGGCGGGAGGTGGCAACTGCTCGTGGCCGCCGACGACCTGCTCGACGCCAACCGCGAGCTTGTCGCCTACGACCGGGAGAATGTTCCGTCGCCGCCCGTTGCCATGCCAGCCGTCATCGACAACGGCTACGCGGGCGTCGCCGCCTACCTCGCCACCATCTGGCTGGTGATGTACTGCGACGCGAACGCAGCGTTCGGCTGGGATTGGCACGGCAGCGGTCGACTGCAGGCCGGCGCGGTCGGGTCCGGCGAGCTCTGGCGGCTGGCGACCGCGCTGACGCTGCACGCCGACATCGGCCACATCGCGGCGAACTCGCTGTTCGGCGGCCTGTTCGGCGTCCTCGTCGGCCGCTACTTCGGCTCGGGTCTCGGCTGGTTGTGCATAGTCCTCGGCGGCATCCTCGGCAACGCGCTCAACGTCCTCGTCCGCCATGAGGATTTCAGTTCCATCGGCGCTTCCACGGCCACCTTCGCGGCCGTTGGCCTGACCGCCGCATTCGCCTGGCGCACCGGCTACTTCCGTCGCCTGACCTGGCAGCGCGGATTCGCGCCGGTCTTCGCCGCCATCGCGTTCTTCGCCTACACCGGCATCGGCAACGAACGGACCGACGTCGTCGCCCACGTCGCCGGGCTCGTCGCCGGATTCGGACTTGGCCTGGCAGTGGCGAAGACGCGGCTGCAGCTCGCCGGTGCCCGCGCCCAGCGCTTCTTCGCGGCCGCGGCCGCAGCGCTCGTCGTTCTCGCCTGGCTTGCCGCGAACTGAGCAGGCGATTCGCCTAGGCGGCGCGCCAACGGTCCAGGATCACCGCCAGGATGATCACCGCACCCGTCGTCACCCGCTTCGTCGGTTCCGTGATCCCGATCTGCGCCAGGCCGATCTGCAGCACGGAGACGATCAAGACGCCGACGAACGCGCCCATGACCGACCCCCGCCCACCCATCAGGCTGGTGCCGCCGATCACGGCCGCGGCGATCGCGGACAGTTCCAGGCCGACGCCGGCATTGGGGTCCGCCGACCCCAGGTAGGCCGAGCTCATGAGCCCGCCGAGCCCGGCGAGCGCGCCGGAGACCACCAGCACCGTGCAGCGGACACGCCTCGGGTCGATTCCCGAGACCGCGGCCGCGCTCTCGTTGCTGCCCACTGCGACGATCTGGCGACCGAACACCGTCGACTTCAGCAGGAACTCGAACGCGATCACGAGAAGCAGCGCGGTCATGAACGACGCCGACATGCCAAGGCCATCGATGGGCAGCGCGAAGGCCTGGACCTTCGCGCCCATGTAGACGGTCTGCGAATCCGTCACCAGGTACGCGAGGCCGCGTGCGACCTCCAACATGCCGAGGGTGACGATGAAGATCGGCAACCGCAAGTACGCGCCGAGCGAACCGTTGGCAAGGCCCGCGAGCGCCCCGGCCAGGATTCCGAGGAGGGCGGCGACCGGCACGGGCAGTCCGAACAGGACGACGCCGGCGCCGATCACCCCGGCGGAGAGCGCAAGCACCGAGCCGACCGAGAGATCGATGGCGCCCGAGATCAGGACCAGGGTCATGCCGATTGCCACGACGGTCAACGCGGGCAATTGGTTCAGCAACGTCGACAGCGTGGTGACGGAGAAGAACCGTTCGGAAGCGAAGCCGAAGAAGGCCACGATCGCGACCAGCGACAGCAGGATCAGGTTCTCGGCGAAGAAGCGAACCACGCGCGACCTAGGTGTCAAGGTTCAGCGCTCTCAAGACATCTACCCACGGCAGTCGCTCACGCAGCAGGCCGGTCCGGTCGCGCGCCGGCGGCATAGCCGCTGAACGCCGCCGCCAGGATGTCCTCCTGGCGCCACGTGCCGCGGTGAAACTCGGCGACGAGCTTCCGGTTCGACAACACCAGGATCCGGTCGCAGAGACTGCACAGCTCCTCCAACTCGCTGGACACGGCCACGATCGCGACACCCGAGTCGCGCAGCCGGACAAGATCCTCGTGGATCGCGAGCTTGGCAGCGACGTCGACGCCGCGCGTCGGCTCATCGAGCAGCAACAGCCGCGACTCGCAGTGCAGCCAACGCGCCAACATCAATCTCTGCTGATTGCCGCCGCTGAGTTCCCTGATCCTCTGGTCGATGCCGGTGGTCGTCACGCCGAGATCGGCGGTCAGCCTGGACACCGCCGACGTCTCCCGCGCACGAACCACGCGGCCCGCCCGGTCCGCGACGCGGCGGAGCCCCGCAATGGTCACATTGAACGCAAGATCGCGGTCCCGGAATATCCCGTCCCTGGCCCGGTCCTCGGCGACGTAGCCGACGCCGCATCGGATGGCATGCCGCGGGTTTCGGATCTCCGTGGCCCCGCTCGCCGTGCCGATCGTCACCGAACCGCCGGTTCTCCTGTCGATGCCGAAAACCGCGTTCAGCAGTTCCGTCCTGCCCGACCCGGCGAGGCCGGCGAGGCCGAGGATTTCGCCCTGCCTACAGTCGAAGCTGATCGGATGGGGAAGCGCCGCCGAACGCAGCTTTTCGACGCGCAGGTGCACCTGGCGCGTGCCCCCGATCGATCGCCGGCCGGCTTCGAAGTCCGCATCCGCGCCGGCCATCTCGCGGATCAGCGTGTCCTCGTGGAGCGCGCCCGCACTCTCGGTCAGCCTGACCTCGCCATCGCGCAGCACGGACACGCGGTCGCAGACGGTCAGGACATCGCGCAGGCGGTGCGAGATGTAGATCACGGTTGCGCCGCGGTTCGCCTCGGCGCGCAGGATCGCATGCAGCCGATCCGATTGCGGTGCGGTCAAAGCGGACGTCGGTTCGTCGAGGACCAGCAGCCTCGGATCGGTTGCCAACGCCCTCGCGATCTCCACAAGCTGTTTCTCCGCAAGGCTCAGGCGACCGACACGGACCTCCGGGCTCGCATCGAGACCAATGGCGGCAAGCGCGCGCGCCGCCTGTTCGTGCGCGGTTCTTCGCCTGATGCGCCCGAAGACCGAGGTCGACGTGTAGAGCAGGATGTTCTCCGCGATCGACAGGTCGTCGACGAGACTGAGTTCCTGGGCGCACAGGGCAACGCGGGCATCGCGCGACTCGGCCGCCGTGACGGGCCGGTAAGGGCGGCCATCCAGCGCCAGAGATCCGGCATCCGCACGCTCGAGCCCGACGATGATCTTCGCCAGCGTCGACTTGCCGGCGCCGTTCTCGCCGACCAGCCCATGGATGCAGCCGGCGGCGATCTCGAGGTCCACGTTGCGCAGCACCGGCGTCGCGAACGACTTGCCGATGTTTCGCGCAGCAATCCTCGGCGGCGCCTGCCCGGGCTCGGGACGGGTGGGCTCGGGACGAGTCACTCAACTAAGTTTGCATGACCGCGGCCAATGCTCGCAGTCAGGTTGCATTTCTCTGGCCGTCGGCCTTTCGTGCTTCTTGCTGGGGTGGAGCCCCGCTAGTTTGCGGTTCGCTCTCGGCCCGGAGGTCGGCTCGGGTAATCACCACGGTCGGCGTCTCCCGGTCGTTAAGCGCCGCGTCTCCCGCGACCATGTCGAGGGCCAGCTCGATCCCGTTGACCGCGAAGCGGTCGCCGTACTGCTCGACCGTCGCGAGTATCCGGCCGTCTTCGAGTAGCGGGTGGACGGCGGAGATGTTGTCGAAGCCGACGATGCCGACCTCGTGGTCCAGGTCGGCGAATGACACGGCCGACGCCGCGCCCAGGGCCATGTTGTCGTTCGCCGCGAGGATGACCTGCACCTCCGGATGGCGAACGAGTATCGCCGCGGTCACCTCGGCCGCCTTGGTCTGGTCCCACTGCGCGCTCTGCATGGTCATCAGGGTGGCACCCGTATCGCTGATCGCTTCGGTGAACCCGAGCCGGCGTTCGATGGCGTTGTGCGCGCTCGTGACACCTTCGAGAACGACGACGTTCGCACCATCGGGGTAGCGTTGCAGCGCGACCATGGCGGCGGCCTTGGCGCCCTTGCGGTTGTCGGGACCGATGAAGGGAATGGCCAGGTCGAACTCGGCCAGCACGTCGCGATCGAGCTGGTTGTCGATGTTCACCACTTGGATGCCGCTCGACCGGGCGCGGGCAAGGGCCGGCACCAGCGCTTTCGAGTCCGCCGGGGCGATGACGATGGCATCGACGCCCAACGCGATCATCTGGTCCACCAGCGCCACCTGCTGCGCCAGGTCGCTCTCGTTCCTGATGCCGTTGACGATGAGCTCGTAGGTGTCCTGACGTTCGTCCTGGTGGCGTTCGGCCGCCGCCGCCATCGTCACGAAGAACTCGTTGGCCAGCGACTTCATGATGAGCGCCACCGTCGGCTTGGCGCTGACGGCGCTTGCGTCCTCGCCGTCCGTGCCGCAGGCGGCCAGTGCAACCAGGCTCGATACGAGCGCTGCGATGCCAAGATGCTTCGTGTGCCGGAAAATGGCCTTCATGCGCCCCCCTGCCTAGCTTGCCTAGCTGCTCGCGACTACGGAATCGGAATCACCCACCCGTCGCTCTTGACCTCGCCGCCGATCTCGTCCGCGACGACGCGGTCGACGATCGCAAGCCCCGCCGCCGCCATGGCATCGAAGTTGTCAACGCCATTGGGAACCGGGAAACCCGTCCGGGTGCGATGGATGTTGTAGCGGTTCGAGAATTGCTGGCCGAACGCAAGTTCGATGCCCGTCTTGCCGTCCATGAAGCCAAGCAGGCCACCCCAGGTCGCTGCCGGGTTGTCGGAATCCCAGCCCGCGAGCACGGCGATCTTGACCGTCTCCTGGTAGTCGCCCTCGCCGTAGAGCAAGCTGACGATGCTTGCCGCGAAATTGATCCCGGAGGCGAAGCAACCGTTGCAGATGACGCCGCGCGACGTCATGTCGTAGCCGTCGAGCTGGTCCACCTGGTAACGCTGGTACACCTCGTCGCGAGCCTGCTCCCACGGCACTCCCGCCTCGTAGCGGCCCTTGACGAAGTCGTACATCTTCGCCGTCGTCGAGTCGTCGGGCAGATGCGCCCGTCCCGCGGCCGCCATCGACTGGATCTGCGCCTTCCTCGAGCGTGACGGATCGGCGCTCGCGGCGAGGGCATGCATCACCACGTAGAACTCCGATGCCAGGGCGGCTTCGCCGCTCGCGGTGGTGCCGATCGGCAGTTTCGCCATCTCGAGCGCGATGTCGGGCCGACCCGGTGCGTAGAGTCCGAAGATCTCCGTGGTCAGTTGCGCATCGATCATCTCGTAGAACTCGTTGTTGGCCGGATCGCTCGTCGCCGGCGGGACCATGCCGTCCTGCATCAGATCGTGGGCCCGCTGGTTGGACACCCAAAGGTAGTTCTCGCGCTCGCTTTCGTCGTGGATGTGCACGAGCCAACCGTCCCTGATCTGCTCGCCCGTCAACCGCGTGGTGGCGTTGGTCGAGAGCAGGTGTTGATACATGTACTCGATGTCCGTGTCGTCGTCGGCACCCCAGATCTCGTTCGGGGCGCGACGAATCCAATCGATGGTCCTCGACAGATTCGAGCGGCCGCCCCAAGCGTTCGGTTGGTCCTCGCCGCCCCAGTCGTCTCGCGTATAGAAGACCCCCGTGTCGCCTTCCCCGCCGATCTTGTCCATCTCCGTGATGATCCCGGTCCAGTTGGCGATGCATTGGCCGAGCCAGAAGCCGTGGAGTCTTTCCGCGTAGTCCGACCGGGACACGGTCAGATCATCCGCCTGGGCCATCGACGCGCAGAGCGCCATGATCGTGAGGGGCAAGAGGGCGCAGCGGAGCCGTCGCATGAAGGCAGACCTGCTTGAAGGCAATCCCGCATTATGGCGTAGCGCCTCGACCAACGGCAATTCGGCGTCGCCGTGCCAAGTGAAGCAGGCATGTTCAAAAAAGTCCTGACTCGTCCGGCGGCAGGCGGACCCACCGTGGTCTCGGGTTCCGTCGTGGCCGGCTGGGGACTGCCGGTCGGTCGCGTCCGGGCGGGCATCGGGGCTGGCGGGGTGAGTGAAGTTGTTAAGTGAAGCCTTCGGATTGACTTGCGCTGAGTTATGGCCTAGTGTGCCGGACTCAGGGCGCATGCAAAGTCAGCCACTAGAGACAACGCGCAACGTGAGGTGGAACCATGAAGGAGCTAGGCGAAGCAACCTGTTACTGAAGACGTTCGTCTTCATCGCTGCGTTTGCGCTAGCGGGTGCACCTACCGCGCCCTTGGCGAGCGTCGTCCCGACAGTGAACGGCGAAGCGCATGCTTACTTCTATATATTCGGCTTTTTCGGCTACTCGGGCGGGAATTGCACGGGAGACAGGGAGTACAGTACGGACCTCACCAAGATCTGGGACTATTCCTCGCACCAGCTCCACACGAACAGCGGGTTCGGTCCTTGCAGCAACTGACATGAAGCTGACGAGACTAGCCGAGCAGGGGAACGAGGCCGGTTTCGATGTTCTGGCGCAAAACGACTGGCCGGAGATCGTATCCGGAGAGGACACGTTGACCATACTCATGGACGGCGGATACTGCATCGTCATGTCGCCCGTCGACGCGCTCGGTCTTGCGCAGATGGCGAGACTGGCGTTGATGTACCCGGACTCGGTCCCGTCGAAGGCGGACTCCGGGGGACGACTGCCTGCTCACAAGTGGCAGCCTCCCACATCGGCTTGAGCGCCGGACGAGCGTTCGGCCGGATGCAACCCGAGGCATGACGACAAGACGTTGAAGATAACGAGAATAGCCGAGCCCGCCAACGAGACCGGTTTCGACGTAC
>LXNI01002400.1_pt1 | contig 13107 bp, 14 predicted proteins | sample 809091 | NCBI WGS metagenome assembly LXNI01 (sample SAMN04870527, study PRJNA318959) | sponge metagenome | biome: 01000161; feature: marine sponge reef; material: water | host: Sarcotragus foetidus | place: Greece: Milos, Mediterranean Sea | collected 2013-05-29 | depth 5-7 m | reverse complement strand
CAACACCCTCCTCATTACGATTCGGGATCTGGACAGCATCGACGCCGTGCTGGATGCCGCGATCGCCGCCGGCGCCAACAACATATACAGCGTCGACTTCAGCCTGTCCGATCCGGCTGCAGTTGAATCCGAGGCGCGCGCTGGCGCTGGCCATCGCCAAAACTGACGAACTGGCGGCGCTGCCCGGGTTCAGTGTCGCTGGCGTACTGCACGTCAGCGACATCATGGGCCCGGGCCGCGGCTCGTCCCATCACGCTCTTCATGACGTTCTTGAGGCAGGATCAAGGCAAACGACCCGGGAGGAGAACGCATGGACAAGGACTACACGAGGATGACGCGTATCGAGTTGGAATCTGAACTGTCTGCCGAGCGCGCCGCCACACGGCGCAGCCATGCCGTGATCGTCATGATGGCCGTGCTGGCCGTTTTGGGATTCATGATGACTGTGCTGGGGGTGGTTGGCACTTTAGCGCCGGTCACCGGTTGAAACCGGTGACGCCGGTTCAACGACCGCCCTGCTCCCCATCTGCCGCTCAGACCGCGCAACGCAACATCACCCCGCTGTTTCACCTCATGGCCTCTCAGGGGATCTCGGCAACCAGGGAGGCAAACTTGAGAATGAAAGCTCTGGTAAAGCTGCTTTAGCCGGTACAAACGAAATCATGGTCACTACATCCTGATCGACGTTGTCAACCGGGCAGTACATTCGCAAAGGAGACAGAGAGTGAAAACCAAAGTGATTGCCATGTTATGCCTGCTCGCGCTCCTGGTTGTCCCCGCAATCGGTTACGGCGCATCGGCCGTAGAGGAAGGCGCAACCATGACTGCGCTGGGGTATGGCGCCGCATCATCGCCCCCCGACAGCGTGCGCGTCGACCTTTACATCAACGAAGAACCAACCTACGGACCGGGCGGGCCCAAACTGGTTTTCGTCCAACCAGCCGACCTGGAGGACGTCCAGGACCTCCTGGTCAAGAACGGCGTTGACGAAGAAACCATCCAGATCAATATCCTGAGCACCGACTACTCCTACGGCTCCAACAGCCCGGCAGGAGAAATCAGCTTCATCTACTCCGACGTTGCCGGTCTGCGCACAATGCTGCAGGCCGTGCTGGACGAGATGGAAGGCAGAAGAGGCCCCAACATTCAGGCAGCCAGTTTTATCTTCATGGTAGAGGACTGTGCCGCGCTCGAGGAAGAGGCCATGCAGGCCGCGCTCAACGACGCCCGCACACGCGCCGCGCGCATGGCCGGACTGCTTGAGATGACGCCGGGCCCGATCAGGGCCGTTTCCGAAGACATTTCATCGTCCGGCGTAGCCGTTCCTGCAGGAGGATGCATTGCTCTCGAAAGCCTGGAATCCTCCGGCATCTACAGTTTTTTGCGCAATGCGGGTTCCGCAGCAACCAATAACATGAACGAAGTGGGAGTCGCCATCTCGTTGAAAGCGACCTTCGCCCTCGAGCCAGCCAGATAGAGAGGCAGGTGGGCGCACTCCTGGGGGCTGCTCGGGTCCAGTAGTGCTGACGCGTTGGACGTCAGCGAAATCATGGACCAGGTCCGCGGCTGCGACTCGCCGCATCACACCGCGATTTCGTTTCATGGCTCCCAGTGGCTCTCTAAAACCAAAGAGGAAAACATGGAGATGAAACTTACAGGCAAGGACAGGGTCTGGGGACTGGCACTTGCAGCCGTAATGCTGAGTTACTTCATTTGGGGATTTCGAGGGTCGGGGCCGCTGATGATGCTTGCATTCATCCCCACCATCCTTCTCGCCCTCTCTTTTGCCGTCCCATCGAAATACCAGCCGCATCTCCTTACATCTGTAATCTTAGTCATGGCAGGCATGCTCGTTGGCGTCTCCCTTGAGAAACTGTTCGGCGACATCCCCTACATCTGGTGGGCTGTATACACGTGGCCGGTCATAGCCGTTGCCGTGGGTGTGCTGTGGCCCCTTCCTTTCCTGGAACGGTATTTGTCCTCCCTGAAAATGGCGGCGGCGAGTGATACTGGAAAAATGGAAGGGAAAGAAAAATGGAGGAAGTACCGGCCCCAGATTATTTCAATTCTCGTTTGTGGAATGACAAGCACGATCGGCACCGCCATTGCCTACCTGTTCAGTCTCTATGGGCCCGATGTATACGGATCCCGTGAGATGTTTGAGATCTTAGGACCTGTAGAGTACACCCTCATCTTTTGGATAGGTTCTGCATTTTCCGTATTGCGCTTTGGCCTTTACAAAGCATATCTGCCAAAAGACCGGGAGGATAACGAAGCGTGAGGATTCCTGCCCGTCGGCTTAGGGAGCCGCAGTCGTGGTTATCGCCCTCACAAGCCTGCTCGATTTCGATCATGGGCTGCTCTCGCGTCTTTGATAAGGTCTGTCACTGTAAGTGAGTTGCAGCCCTTTCCTGCGCCGTTCAAACAGGTTGCAGAGGCCGCCGGCAGTACCCCGGAGGCAGACATAAAATCTGGCCCCCGCAATTCTGTAACACAAGTCGGGCAAATATTTACACAAGGAGAACATCCGGATGCAACCCAGAAAATGGAAAAAGACAGCGATCTGCCTGGCTGCAACCACTGCAATCACCCTGACGCTCCTGTACTTCGTTACTGGCCCCCCATTGGCGCCCGCTGCCCTGGCAAGCGAAAAGACGACCGCTTCCGCCTCCACACAGTCCGTAACCGTTGTCGGCGAAGGCGTTGTCAACATCGAACCGGACGTTGCCACCGCCAGAATCGGCGTCATAGTGCTACGCGCCACCGTCAGAGAAGCCAGTTCTGAAGCCACCAGGATCATGCAAGAGGTTAAGGCCGCCCTGCTCTCCCAAAATATCGAGGAGAAAGATATCCAGACCAGACACTACAACATATACGCCGAACGCTATGGGCCGGAGGGCCTGCTGCAGGAGGACCAGGTGCAGTACCATGTCAGCAATACCGTCTATGTTACCATTCGCGACCTGGACAACATCGGCGGCGTTCTCGATGCCGCCATTGAGGCCGGAGCCAACGACATCGGCAACGTCAGATTCAGTCTGGAAAATTCGGCTGCCGTCGAGTCTGAGGCCCGTGCCATCGCCGTCGCCGATGCCCGCGCCAAAGCGGAGGAACTCGCCGCCCTGATAGACGTAAGCGTTGGTGAAGCGACCGAAATCAGCGAAATCATCGGGCACGGCGGCGGATTCTTCAGCAATAGCTTTTCTGATATGGCCATGGCCGACTCCGCCGGTGCCTTCAGCACCGGCGAGCTCACGCTGGCGATGCAACTCCAGATTACCTACAAGCTCCAGTAAAGACACCAACACCCCGAGGGGGTCCCGGTCGCCCCTCACCTCCTGTTTCGCCCGCTGCGCACTGTGCGCAATGACGGATACGTTCGCCTGAACAAAACATGAACCCTACCTGCACAATTCGCGCCGCGGCTGATGACATCACTGTCCCGTGTCGTTGACAAAGCGCAAGGGAGAAACATCCAAAATGAATCCTTTATCCGCCTTATTTCCAGGCTATGACGATGGCTATAACGACGACAAAGGACCATCGCGGCAACCCAGCCGGCAAACGATCAAGAGCCTGATCACCGATTTCCAGACGAACCCGCTGCCACTACCCGTCTGGATCTGGAACTGCCTCGTCATCTACATCATGATCAGCATGGCATGGCTTCTGATACAGATTGGGGGCACTATTTTGATCGGGCTCACCTTCTTTCTCTTGAGAATCTTCGGATAACGGTGAGACCAAATGGAGTCATGCACATGTCTTCTCCCAACATCCTCTTCCTCATGACCGACCAGATGCAAGGCCGCGTCCTCGAACCGGATAACTCCTGCCAGACCCCCAACCTGGACCGGCTGGCCGCCAGAGGCGTGCGCTTCCGCCGCGCCTACACGCCCAACGCGGTCTGCTCGCCCGCACGCGCCAGCCTGATGACCGGCCTCCTGCCTCACAACCACGGCGTCCTCTTTGTCGAGCATACGGTCGACGCCGACCAGGCAAGACTGCGCACACCCTATCTCCACTGGGCCGATCAGCTGACCGCAGCCAGCTACGACACCGGCTACTTCGGCAAATGGCATGTGGAACGCTCCAACAACCTCGCCCGCTTCGGCTGGCAAGAGCAGGGCGCTATCTCTGATAACCCTGACTGGGACGCCGCCAGCTTCTCGCTGGAGCGCTACCTGCACGGCCCGCCCGGCTATCGGCCCAACCGTTTCTACGGCGTCTGTGATCTGCCCGCCGGCCAGCGGGGAATGGGCAAAAAGACCGACGCCGCGCTCGCCTACCTGGACACAGTACTGGCCGAAAGCGCGCCCTGGTGCTGTTTCGTCAGCTTCACCGAACCCCACGACCCCTTCTACTGCCACCATGACGCCTTTGCCCTGTACGATGTCGACTCGATCCCGCTGCAGCCCAACGTCCACCACGACCTGCGCGGCCAGCCCAATCTCTACAAGCGGACCGCGCAGGTGTGGCGCGACTGGACCGACCGCGAACACCGCGAGGCCGCGGCCTGTTACTACGCCTCCATCAGCGAAATCGACCGGCAGTTCGGGCGCCTTCTGGACCGGGTGGAACGCGCGGGCCGGCTCGACAATACGATTGTGGTGATGACATCGGATCACGGCGAGCTTCTCGGCGCGCACGGGTCGTACTGCAAGAACATCGGCGCCTTTGAAGAGATATACAACATTCCTCTCATCGTGGCCGGGCCTGGCGTAGCCGAATCGGCGGTGAGCGACGCCCGCGTCGGCCTGCAGGATGTCGGCCAGACACTTCTGGAGCTGGTCGGCGCGCAGCCGCTGTATGACATCGACGGCAGATCCTTTGCGCCCGTGCTGACCAGCCCGCACGACACCGCCGCCTACCGGCAGGGCTTCGCCGAATACTACGGCGGCCGCTATACGCTCACCCAGCGCATCCTGTGGGACGGGGACTGGAAATTCGTCCACAACGGCTTCGACTACGACGAGCTCTACAACCTCGCCGCAGACCCCTTCGAGATGAACAATCTGGCACAGGGCCCGTCCCATGCCCACAGAATCCAGGCCATGACCCGCCAGATGTGGGGTATCGTCGTTGAATCCGGGGACCACAGCCTCGCCAACACCCACTACCCGCCGCTGCGGATTGCCGCTGCAGGACCGGACTGGTAGTCCAGCAATTTGCTATTAACGTATAAAGGCGTTCGACTTTGATGCGAACATCAGCAAGGAGATTATCTATGGTTGAGTTAGGCCTGGTTACGTTTACTACATTTGCTTTTGGTACCGTGGTCGGGGCATTCGTGACCGCGTATAAGGAATACCGTTCGTCGAGCAGGACTGTTGATGCGAAGCAGCGTCTTTATCCGCTCGCACTCGCATCCCTCGGAATGATGGTGGCGACAGGTACGTCGATGAGTGCGCTTATGCGTTTTATAGACGGCCACTGCTCCTGAATCAACGTCCGAAATCCGGCGCATAAACCTGCAAATCACTGTCAGGGTGAAACACCAGTTGATAATCGATGCAGGACACTGAAGTTCGATTTCAACCATAGGAGAAATCCCAATGAGTCAAGAGACAGCTGCGCCCGTGGTTCCCGAAACGAGACAGCTGGGCGTGTCAGACCTGGATCGCTTCTACAAACTGTCAGTCGTGGTCCTGGCCGCCTTGGCCGTCATAATGGTCGCGCTCTACGTCGGCCGTGCCGCCATCTACAAGATCCACGAATTTGAGCGCGGCCTCCACCTGCGCGGCGGCCGCTTCCTCGCCGTGCAGCTTCCCGGCTGGCATGCCCAGATCCCTCTGGTCGACACGGTTATCATCGTCAAAGTCAACGAGCGTCTCGGCTACGTCGAACGCATCGCCGCCATGACCTCCGACAATGTGACCATGGACGTTTCCCTCCAGTACACCTACCGCGTCACCAATCCCGAGCGCTTCGCCCTCGCCGTGGACGACCCGGAGCGCATCGTCTTCGAGTTCGTGCAGGGAAGGCTGCGCGACGTCATCAATACCAAGGCGATGACCGGCGTCATGAACCAGCGCACAGAAATGAACCTTGAGATCATGCAGGAGTTGGAGAAGAAGGAAGATCAGTACGGTGTCGAATTCATTACCGTCCAGATCCAGAGCGCGTCGCCGCCCGCCGAGGTATTGTCCGCCATCAAGGACCGCATGGTGACCGTGCAGCGTCAGGAACAGGCCGAAGCGGCTCAGCAGCGCACCGTCGCCGATGCACGGTTCTACGCCGCCCAAAAGGAGGCCGAAGCCCTCGCCGTCCGCGCCATTCTCAGCGAAACAGATCTACGCCTACCGCGATTGGCAGAGCACCGGTATGCGTATCGATCAGGGAGATAGGTTTGAGGTCGAAGCGCAGGGCGAATGGCTATACACGCCCGGAGAATATCATGGGCCGGAAGGCCACCCCACCTTCCCTGCGCCCAGTTCTCAGATTCCAGCTTCGAGAAGCGTAGTTTCACCGCCAAAACAGCTGGCGGCAGAGTTTCATTGTCCACCGGCGCAGTTCGAGTGTTCTCCAACCTACAGGCCGGCCAGTTTTGCAAGAGGAGCAAATTATGTCATCACGAAAGTTGATTGTCACTGTTTCTACTTTTCTCCTTGCAGCTGCATGTACGCCGCAAACCTTGCCAGTCGATTTACCTTTGCTCATCAACACACCATCGCCAACCTTAACGTCGCCGGCGGTCGTATCGACTTCCACTCCGATACCTCACCCTGTCCATACGCCCACCGCTGCCAGTCAGTCGGTCGATTGCGTAATGCATGGTGGCAGCCCTGCTCCAACTCTTCCTGACACGGATTGCATGGCTTGGGAAATGCTCTACGCATTAGTGTTTAGGGCCGACATGATGGCGAACAAAGGTCAAGGCCCTACAGCATCAGAGCTTGCCGCCATTGAAAATGAGCTATATCCCCTCTTTGTCCAAGCGCATCTCAACTGTGGCGAGTGGAATGAACCCTATAAGGATTATGAGACAATTACAGACTACCTTGGCATCGTCATGGCTATAGGCAAGCAGGAGTATGGTTATGACCCGGCCTCTTTACTCCAGTTTCTGATAGAGGGAGCGTCTACCGAGGAGTTTGCTGAAATGTCTGAATCGATTGGTTGCACTAAGAATCTTTTCCTGCTCTTTGTCGCATACTCTGAATGACCCGTCATATACAAAGATTGTGTGGACGTATGCAGAACCCATACCAACCCGCCCTGTGCCAGATCGACCACAAATCATTACCTACTACTATGTAGGAGCACACAGTGGCTTCTGTGCAGAGCCTGTCACGAAAAGAGAAACCCATGGCTCGCTTGTTGTTATCATGCTCGGCTTTCCCTGAAATGCCACGCTGCCCTACGCAAGAAGCCAACTGCCCCGTTCCCGCAGACCCGCGCAGCGATCATCTGCGAAGTCGACTTCGCAACACTTCTATCCCGACCTTCCCGCAGACTGAGCGAAGGCCCTGCATTATTTCAAGGAGTCGATCATGAATAAGACGGTGACTTCACAGTATGCAACTTCTGCAAAGAACCGGTGCGGGGGAACAATCCCCGGCCGAAAAGCGTGTAAGGTGAAGATGCTGGCTGGAATTCTGCTGCTGCTTGCACTGCTCGTCGGCGGCTGTCAACCCATCGAACCTGCCGCCGCTACGCCGGCAATAAAGACCGAACAGGCGCAAACCTTCCTGGACCTCGCAAGTGCAACCTTGGACATGGCTGCGGTCCTGCCCATGGACCCAAGCATCCGCAAAGCGCAACTGGATAACGGATTGACCTACTACATCCGTCACAATACAGAGCCGGCCAACCGCGCCACCCTGATGCTGGTCGTCAACGCCGGTTCCGTCCAGGAGGATGACGACCAACTCGGGTTGGCCCACTTTCTCGAACACATGATGTTCAACGGCACCGAGCGCTTCCCCAAGCAGGCGCTGGTCGACTACTTCGAAAGCATCGGTATGTCATTCGGGGGAGATGTAAACGCCCATACATCCTACGAAGAGACGGTCTACTTCCTGGAGTTTCCCACCGACGACGAAGCGATCATCAACACCGCATTCCAGGTGACCGAGGACTGGGCCGGCCGCGCCACCATCTCCGATGAGGAAGTAGACAAAGAACGCGGCGTCATCCTCGAAGAGGAACGCCTGCGGAACCAAAACGTCTTTGGCCGCCTGAACAAGCAGCTTATCCCCTTCCTGCTGGGCGAATCCCGCTACGCTGAGCGGAGTCCGATCGGCGAACTGGAGATCATCCGCAACGCGCCGGCGGAAACGTTGCGCCGTTTCTACCGTGACTGGTACCGCCCCGATCTGATGGCGGTGATCGTAGTGGGCGATATCGATGCAGACGACATCGAAGCGAAGATCATCGAGCACTTCAGCGGGTTGCCGGCGCCGCAAAGTCCCCGGCCCCGGCTCACATATTCTGTGCCGGATCATAGCGATACACGCTATCTGATCTTTACAGATCCCGAAATGCCGCTGACATTTGCCCAGATCAACTACAAACTGCCCGCTGGCGAACCGGGCACCCTCGCTGCCTACAGTGACACCATCATCGGCCGCCTGTTCTACATGATGCTGAACTACCGGCTCAACGATATCGCCAGAGAAGCCGATTCCCCCTTTCTGGGCGCTTTCGTAACCGAAGGCCAGCTGGTGCGGAATGTCTATTCCCAGGATGTCGCCGTGCATGCGCGCCCGGGCGAGGTTCTCTCCGGCCTGGGCGCGGCCCTGACGGAAATAGAACGGGTGCGCCGCCACGGCTTCACCGCCGCCGAACTGGAGCGGGCCAGATCTGAACTGTTGAACAACTATGAGCGTCCGTTCAATGACCGCGAAAACCTGGACAGCCACACCCTGGCCAGAGAATACAGCCGCAACTTCCTGCAGGACGAGCCCGTCCCCGGCATCGCCTTCGAGTATCGACTGGTAGAACGGCTGCTGCCGGAGATCACGCCCGCCGAAGTCAACCGGCTGGCGGATCAATATGTGGGTACGGGCAATCGCTCAGTGCTGATCATCGGCCCGGAGCGGGAGGCCGGCAGCTTGCCCAGCCAGGAGGAACTGGACGTCGTCATTGAGGCGGTACAGGCCAAACAGATCGATCCCTACCAGGACATCGAAGCCGTCACAACCCTCCTGACCGACATCCCGCAACCGGCCGATATCATCTCGCGGCAGACCGACGAAACCTACAACATCACCGACCTGACCCTCGCAAACGGCGTGCGGGTGCTGCTAAAGCCAACCGCGTTCAAGGAAGAAGAAGTGCTGTTCAGCGCCACCAGCCCCGGCGGCTCCTCACTGGTCACCGATGAGGACTTCCCGGAAGCGCACTTCATCAACAACATTATCTACCAGAGTGGCATCGGCGACGTCAGCTACGCGGCGCTGCAGCGGCTGCTGGCCGACCAGTCGGTCAGAGTCATCCCTTTCATCTATGAGTTAGAGGAGGGATTCTACGGTCAGGCCGGCAAAGATAACGTCGAAACAGTTTTTCAGCTTGTCTATCTCTACGGCACTGCACCCCGCGCAGACGAGGACGCCTTTGTCACGGTCAAGGATCAGACCACCGAGGGCCTGCGCAACCGTGAACTCATGCCTTACGTCGCGTTGATGGATGCCGTCACCGCAGCCCGTTATGGCAAGTCGATCCGCCACGCCGCCCCGACGCTGGAGATGATCGAATCGCTCGACCTGGAGCGGGCCTTCTCCATCTACCAGGAGCGGTTCGCCGACTTCAGCGACTTCACATTCCTCTTTGTCGGCAACTTCGACGTCGAGCGGATGGTTGACTGGTCGCAGATCTACCTGGGCAATCTGCCGTCACTGCATCGCGTCGAAACCTGGCAGGACGTCTCCCCGGACCCGCCGGCGGGCATCGTCGAACTGCCGGTCTACCGCGGCCAGGAGGAGCAGAGCTTCACCGAGATCCTGTTCACCGGCCCTGGCGAAGATACACTGGAAAACGGTCTGCGCCTGCGCATGTTGGAGACAGTTCTGGACATTCTGATGCGGGAAGAGTTGCGAGAGCAGCGGAGCGGCGTATACACATCGAGCGTATGGGCCTCAATGACACCCGAGCCCGACGGCCTCTACGAAATCTCCTTTTCCTTTGGCAGCGATCCGGAACGGGCGCAGGAGCTGGTGGATCTCCTTTTCGGACTGATCGCAGGGCTGCAGACGGACGGCCCCAGGGACGATCTGCTGGCAAAAGCCAAGGCGCAGATCATACATCAGCGCGAGGAACAGTTGGAGCAGAACCGTTACTGGCAGCACGTTTTGGAGCGCTACACCGAAAAAGATAATGTCGACCTGGCTGCCTATGTCGACCTTGAGGTCGTGGAGAGCCAGGTAGAGGCCGTAACCGCCGCTGACATCCAGGCGGCAGCCGCGGCATTCTTGCCACTGGAGCGCTACATCCTCGTGTCGTTGTATCCAGAGGACTTCGAGCAATAGTAACTTGCAACCCAGGTGAGCAGCGAGCGGAGCTGCTCGCCGGCTTTTGGCTGACCTATTTCAAGGGGGCGGCCGCGTTTCTGATAGGGGCGGCTCAGATCTTTGAAGGGCGCAACGGCAAGAAATCGCTCGGCCGCCTGGTCATGGGCATCTTCACCATCGTCTTTGGTCTGATTGTGGTTTTCAACCCGCTTTTTGCGCATAGCGTGCTATTCTTCATCATACCGTTCTGGGCGCTCCTGGCCGGCTTTGGGGCGATCGCAACATCGTTACGGATGTGGTTCGAATAGGAAGGGAGCAACGATGTTGAAAAAGCTGCTGGTTGCCGCTTGTGTGCTGCTGATCGCCGCGTGTGTGGTCCTGATGTACAGCGTCGAATTGCTACCACCGTGGCCCTATCATCGGTCGATTTACGGCGACTATCCGCCAGGTTACATCGCCATATCGCCAGGGCAGAGCGTGGAAGGGGAGGTTTCCGAGAATTTGTTTGGCTCCGGCGACATAATCGGCGTAAGTTCTGAATTGAACGGCGAACTCCTGACCGCGACCTTTTACCTTCGCGATCTTCCCGAAGAGGCGCACTACAGTCAGACCCCCGGACATTGGAGACTTGAGGCAAATCAGTGGGTAGTGCTTGTCAGCATTGAGGGCGATCCGCTAACTCCGATGAGTCATCCTGACTATAGGTTTCAAGCCACTTACTACGACTTGATCTGGCCGGCTGAGCCCATGGTTACAGGAGGTTTGTATAAATGCGGTCGCTACATTGCAGAACATAATGGCAAAGAATTCACTTCGCATGAATTCTTGTCGAGCGAGATCGAAGTGACGTTTTCTCAAGAAGAAGGCACGATAACTCTTGCAGCGGAGATTCCTGGCATCACTGACAAGTCCACCATTGCGTTCCTATCGCACGGGATGTTTCCTGGCAGTCCCGACTATCTTCCGCGCGACGCGGACTGAATGGGCGAAGGGTCAGGGTTGACGTCCACCTCTCAAACGAGACGAAGTTAAGCCTGACCAACCCGGTTGACCTGGATCCGGGTCAGACTGTGGCCATCACCCTCCCGGCACGCATTCAAACCGTCCTCTTGTGAACCGCATGCCCAAAAGTCGGCTGATTTTTGGAATGGCAACACCGACCAAGCACGACTCCTTTGCAACGACACTCTCTTGATTGTGTTGAGAACAATTGCGGGTTGCATTGCAATCTATATGAACATATGTGTAGATGAGTATATTTGCAATGTCAGCAGCACGCTTCTACGCGCTTAAGTGTTAATGGCACAGTTCACCAACTGCCTCCAGGCCCTGTTTCAATCGCCAGGAAACAGCAGCGACACGGGACACCGAATATGATGCGCACTCTCAGGAAATGGGGTGGGTTCGTAGCGGTTGCCGTGGCGTGTACCACGGCCGCCACTTATGTCTGGACGAACGACGCGGGCGTCCACATCAGTCAGGATCTCCCTCTACACATCGCTGACCTGAATCAGACCCTCCGTCTCCGCCTGCAGCCCGACCATGCCCGCGCCTACCTCTATCGGGGCCATGCAAAGGTTAAGCTTGGCCAATACCAGGATGCCGTCGACGACTATGACCAGGCTCTCCAGCTCCAGCCCGACCTCGTTGACGGCTACTAGGTTCCGCCTCCGTTTGGCAAAGACTGTTCAAAAGTCTGACAACTGCTGGATGCCCGCAGGCAGAATCGAACTACCCCCGCCCGTAGGGAGACCCCTTGTAGCGCCCCTGCCTTCGCCCTATACGCTATCCCCGCACTGAGACTCGGCCTTTCCCTAACCCCTGACCCCTATCCCCTAATCCCTGCCGTTAATCCCCTGCCCGAAATAGCACAAACTCTCTTCCATACCAAACAAAATTCCCACTTGATCAGTTTCCCAATCCATGCTATTGATCTTGAGTTAGACAATCACGCACCCCGTACCACGCACGCAGATACCTTGAAGAGAGAACGCTCATGCAAACCAAGAGTGACTCACCCCATCCGAAGACCGTACAGAATCCAAGAGTCAGAAATTCCGCCGACTTCAGAAAAACGGCCCAGATCTCGGTCGGCGTAACCGCCAGTGACAAACGCCGCATCATCGCCGCCGCCGAAGCCAGCGAACAACGCTTCTCAGACTTCGTGCGCGACGCTCTGCTGCACGCGGCCGCCCGGGTAGAGGAACAGGAAACCAGGCAATAACCGCCCAGGCAAGCTGCCCGGGCCATGTACACCATTTGTCCACAAACAAAAAGAAAAGCCCCGCTCCGGAGGCAGCCGGAGCGGGGCCCAATCAGCACACGAGACCCTATCGATCTCACCTGCAACTGTAACATATATGCACACAAATACAGACCATATCCCGATTGCAACCGCTGCCGAGGTAGCGGCCAGGCTGCCCTTCCCCCATACCGCATCCGGTGGCTGGTACCGCACATCGACCGCCATCTGCCACGGTGGTGACAACAAGACCGCCCTCTCCTTCCAGGACGGCGACCGCCCCGGCGAGTCCCCCCTGCGCGTCCACTGCCACAGCCGCAACTGCGATTCAATCGCCATCCGCCACGCCCTCCAGCAGGTAACCGGCCTCTGGCTCTGCCGCTGCGACGCCTGCTTCGCCGCCTTTCGTGCCGG
>LXNI01002399.1_pt1 | contig 13110 bp, 11 predicted proteins | sample 809091 | NCBI WGS metagenome assembly LXNI01 (sample SAMN04870527, study PRJNA318959) | sponge metagenome | biome: 01000161; feature: marine sponge reef; material: water | host: Sarcotragus foetidus | place: Greece: Milos, Mediterranean Sea | collected 2013-05-29 | depth 5-7 m | reverse complement strand
GGCTGGCGGGCTGGCGGGCTGGCGGGCTGGCGGGCTGGCGGGCTGGCGGGCTGGCGGGCTGGCCTTGTTTCAGGTTATCAGACTTTCGCTTCGGCATGGCGCCGAAGTATGCGGTTTGCTGGCAGCCCCGTCAACTAATGCGTATAATTCCCTTCAATTTCGTAGATGACAGGACGTGGTTGGACCTCGAGTTTCCGAGTGTCTTCGCTCGCATGGACACGACGGTTACGCATATCGGGAGCCAGTGCCTCTTCCGGCAGATGCGCACCTACCCGGACGATTCCCGGTTGCTCGCCGAGAACTATGAAATCTACGAGACGATTCGGGAGAACGCCTCGTTGCGTGAGGCCATTCAGCTCAAGTTGACCAATCTTCAGTCAGACGCCTCTGCGTCCATCATTGACTGCATCCTCGCGAGGCCGCTGGCGAATCTGAAGCACCGCTATCTGATCCTTGCCTGGGGTATTGGATCAGTTGCCGTGCTGACTGCCGTGTTGGCATCGGCCCTTTCGGGCTGGTTGCTTGTTCCGTTCCTGGTGGCCAACGCGGTGGTTGTCCACGTGGTTACACCTTATCTCTACCATGACATGGAGACGCTCAAGAGCTGCTGCCGTCTTCTTCGTGTGGCTGATGGTTTGTCGGAACTGCAAGCCGATGCACCGATTCCGCAGCTAGCCGAGCTCAGGCGCACACGCCCGGACAGAGTGAGAATTCGGCGCATATTGGGATGGTTCACGTTATCCCAGGAGAACCTGCTCTTCGGAAGTCTGAGCATCTGGCTCAATTTCCTGTGTCTTGCTGAACTCATTGCCTACGATCTTACTGTCGAGAACTTCCGAAGGGTCAGAGGGGAGCTATTGCGTACATTCGATTCAGTGGGTTCGATCGATGCAACGATCGCCATATCATCTTTCCTGGAACGTACAGGCGCCTACTGCCGGCCTGAAACTGACGAGGGAGCACTGATCGACATTTCGGACGGCTATCATCCTCTGCTCGCTGATCCGGTGCCAAACTCGGTGACTCTCCGCGACAGATCCGCTCTGATCTGCGGCTCCAACATGGCCGGCAAGACCACCTACATCAAGATGATCGGTACGAATATCGTACTCGGGAAGACCCTGGGTTTTTGCCTTGCATCGAACGCGACTATCCCCAGGTCCATAGCGAGGGCATGCATCCGGGGTGACCATTCAATTGAGTCGGGCAAGAGCCACTACTTCGTAGAAATAGAAACGATCTTGTCATTCCTGGACAACGCCGACAGCAGTGCGTGTCGGGTCTTTATCATTGACGAGTTGCTGAGTGGAACCAACACGATAGAAAGAATCGCCGGGGCGAAGGCGATTCTGTCAGCGCTGAGTGAACGGGCGCAGGTTCTGGTAACGACCCACGATGTAGAACTGCAGACTCTCTTGTCGGAGAATTTTGATTTGTTCCACTTTTCCGAAGACCCGGATATCGAAGGCTTCTTCGATTATCGGGTCCGGAAGGGACTTTGTACCGAGCGGAACGCCATTCGATTATTGGACAGGATCGGTTTCCCGGACCGCGTCGTAAATGAAGCCATGGCGATCGCTACTCGCGACTAACCTCTCGAAACGTCCACTTGTGCCATGGCGATCCAGGCCACAAACACAGCGTATTTCCCGAGCGCCAGGAAACGCACGATAGAGAAGGGCACCCCCTTCAGCATCAGTGGACGATCCCGTTGTATCTGACACGCCGCGACATGGCTCGGTCTGAACCCATGCATCAGCCGATGTCGAAAGGATCGAGAACCTCGACGCCCAGCGCCCGGAAGTCGCGTACGTTTCTCGTCGCAACCGTCAATCCATGCACCTTGGCCGTGGCGGGGCGAGTTGTTCAGTTCGAGCCTCTGGTGCGAGCAACACGTCCTTGAGCCGCGGTCTGGCCGCCTCTCCCACTCGCCCGTGCGCGGCTCCGCTGCCCGAGACCGCCCGTGCGACACCCTGCAACCTGCCGCAGGCACAGCTTATCTGCGTGTCGGTTTTCATGATCTTTCACCGTTTGTGCTTGTGTTCAGTCTGCATATAGACTATTTTCTTATCAAGAACTATTTATGGATTATCGTATGTCCCCACAACCACAGTCGGCAACGGCTTCTGGCCGAAAGCGGCTGTCTGGCCCCGCGTTGCGCGCGTTCTTTCGGATCGCGGGGCTCTGGAACCTCTCGGTTCGGGAACAGATGACGCTGCTCGGGCTGACCGCTCGATCAACCTTCTTCAAGTGGAAAAAGGACCCGAACACGGCGCTGCCGAAGGATACGCTGGAGCGCATTTCCTACCTCCTGGGCATCTACAAGGCACTTCAGATTTTGCTCCCCGACGAACAGGCTGCCGATGATTGGGTGAGGCGTCCAAATACTGCATCCCCCTTCGGTGGCGGGTCGGCTCTTGACCGAATGTTGTCGGGCCAGGTCTCGGACCTCTATGTCGTTCGCCAATACCTGGACGCACAGCGGGGCGGTTGGGGTTGACTGTCCCGATCGCCCGCGTCACATGGAAACCGTGCCGGCGAATAATCCCGAGCCGATTTCCGCCCGTACAACTCTTCGAGCGGGTTGCCGATCCTGAGGACCTTGAGGCGATCTTCGAGTTGGATGCGCTCACCAACCCACGGCTTCGCGACGCGGTCGGTGAACTCGAGCTCGTGCCGCCCGAGGATCGCGTCAGTGGACCCGGGACTACCATCATCATGGCCGCGTTCACCCATCTGAACCCAACAGGCAGCCGATTCTCGGATGGTACCTACGGAGTTTTCTACGCCGCGAATGACCTCGACACGGCGATTGCCGAGACAAGGCACCACCGCGAGAGGTTCCTGAGCGCGACGGCGCAAGGGCAAATGGAACTGGACATGCGGGTGTACCTGGTCGACCTCGACGGGGTACTGCATGACCTGCGCGGACAGACGGCCAGTCAACAGCTCGTCTACCACTACGACAACTACGCAGCGGGCCAGCACCTGGCGCGAACGCTGCGCGAGGCCGGATCGAACGGGATCGCCTATGACAGCGTTCGCCGGCGCGGGGGCGAGTGTATTGCCGTGTTCCGGCCACCGCTCCTGTCCAACGCCCGGCAGGAGAGGCACCTCTGTTACGTCTGGAACGGGCATCGCATCGTAACCGTGTACGAGAAACGACAACTTGACGCGGGCAACGAGTAACTCGGGCGGAAGCGGCGGGTCAGTATCCTTCTACGTTGTTTTCCTCACGCGGTTTCGAACGCCTGTGAAGCACTCCTGTCAGGGTATTTCCCGAGCGCCAGGAATAGCGCGATGGATACCAGGAGTAGTCCAACAGAGGTCGTGAGCATCACGGTGTATCCGTCAAAGGCTTGTGCAACCGCCCCGAATAGTGGCGGCGCAAGGCCGGCGCCGACCGTAAAGAAGGCGATGATCACGCCGAAGATTGCAGGGTAGTTGGCCGGCCCGAAGTACTTGCTCGTCAGGAATGCGAGCAGATCCAGTTCAGCGCCCGCCGCAAGACCGATCAGAATGCCAACCAATGCTCCTGTGGCAAGGGTCATGTCCACGTTCAGGAGGATCAACAAACCGGCCGTTGGAAGCACGAAAAAGCAGGCTGCAACCCCAGGCGCCCAGAATCGGTCCACGAGAACGCCGGCCAGTATTCGACCCACGATCACGGTAAGCCCCATGACGGCCGCAATCGTTGCTATGGAGCTGCGCTCGAACCCCTTCTCGCTCATGATGCGCTCGAAATTCGACAACAGGCCTGCCAGTACGATCACCGTCACGAACAGCACCACGCCGAGAATCCAGAATTGAGCGGTGCGCATGGCCTGACCACGGGTCATCCCCCACGACGAGGATTGCTTTACTGCTGCCTGAGTGCCGTCCGCCGTCACGGCGCCGGCCGCCTCTCTGAACATCGAGATCACGATGGGCAGGGATACCAGCAACGCCCCGATGCCGATTCCACGGTACGCCGTTCGCCATCCATAGTTGGAAATGAGGAACTCGACGATCGGCGGGAGCAGAAATGCACCCAGCCCGGTGCCCGCCATCGTGATTCCGATGGCCTTGCCGCGGTGTTTGGAGAACCAGCCATTCAGGACACCGGTCCAGACGATCGGCAACGACCCCGCGCCGAGAAAGGCCAGCAACGCCCAGGTCAGGTACCACATCATCAGGGAGCCGTTGTTGAACGAGAGGATCACGTACCCGAACGAGTGGCCGATAAGGCCGACGACACCGACGACAAGAAGCCCCGACCTTTGTGCGATAGCACCAATCAGCGGCCCGGTCAGGAGGCCAAAGCACATCAGGACGGTATAGCTCAGGAAAAATTGCGACGCGCTCCAGCCGAATTCGGTGATCACGGGACCTACGAAGAATCCCTGGGAATAATTCGTGAGCGTAAAAATGCCGCACATCGTGCCTATGGTCGCGGCCAGCAGCGGCTTCCACCCGTATTTGAATTCACTCACTACTTGATACTCCGTCTGACGATCAATTCCGTAACTCTGCTGCCCTTTGCAAATAACGGTTGGAAGAGGAAAAGGTGTAGTTCCGCGCAGGGGCATTGAAGGTGCGTTCCGCAATTATTGCCAGCGCCTCGCCAAGGAGTTGAAATGCATCGGCATTCTCCGGCTGGAGCTTTGTAATGTGCCAGGCAAGTTGAGCGGCGCCCAGCTCATCGCCGGACTCCATCTCTGCCTGCGCCCTGCCCATCAACTCATCCACACCGCCCACAAGGTCCGCCATGCGCCTGGCCTGCTGCACGGGATTTTCCCTGTGCAGATTGAGCGGGTTTCCGTCGAACCACCCCAGGTCCTGGGCGTAGATGTCCCTGACCGTACCCCAGACGCTGCCGTAGTAGTCCTGCAGGTAGTCGAGGTCGGCCAGGTGATCGGGCAGTGCCGCATACTCCACCAGTTCATCGGGTGTCAGGTATTGCCTTGCCCCTTCTATGGTTTTGTCATGGACCCATTTCAGGGCATCGTGGTAGTTGGTCAGGACGGTCATGGCATCTTCGGTGATGGGGGTGGTGTGGCCGCCTACCACGACGAGGGGATTTTCGGCCATCATGCTGGCCAGGCTCGCAATCCAGTCCCGGGTCGAGCGCCGTGCCGTGCCGCGCAACGGATAGACATTGGGCCAGGACTGATAGAAATTGTCCCCGGCGAATATCACGCGCTGTTCCGGCAGCCAGACATAGAGTTGATCGTCCGTCTCCCCCGGCGCCGCGACCAGGTCCAGCCTGATCCCTGCTATCTCAAGCGTAACCCGATCTTCCTCGAAGGTATGGGTGGGCGGGACGGTGCCCGGTCGCCTGGCGGGTTCAGCACTCACGCCTGCCGCGTTGACACCACCCTGCGGGGGTCTCGGCGGGGGAATCGCGATACCGACACCTATCCTTTGTTCCTCGGGTAGGTCGAATCCCTGGGTATTCGATGGTCTTGCTCCACCCGCCAGTCCGGCCTCGGTCTGGCGCCTGGTTTCGGAATTGTAGTTATCCCGTTGCCAAACCTGAATTCCTGTGCCTTCATCAAAAAAGGCGATAGCGCCATTGGTGTGATCATTGTGGCCGTGCGTATAGATAATCGCACGAACAGGTTTATCCGTGATCTTTTCAAATTCCTGTCGGACCAGTTGCGAAGCAGCGGGCAACTGGCCCGGGTCGACGATCACTACGCCATCGTCCCCGATGATCATGCTGTTGGCAGAGACCGTGTAGCCAATCGCCGTATAAACATTGTCGGCAACGTTAATGATCTGCTCTTCAAACATTCTGTTTCTGTCGAGCAATCTATTGGTTGCTTCGCTCTGTGCGGAAGCAGTACTGACAACAGCACCACTCGTCAGAGTGATGCTCATCAAGAACAATGTAGCTCTACGCTTGCGGGTCATCGTTGTTCCTCCGGATAAAACGGGGGATAGGCTCCCCGTTCATGGCGAAAACCAAGCCATGTTTAAGAGTCATATCGCCATTGTAGAGTGACCTGACGACCAGCGGCGGTAAAAAGAAGGTCGCTGCCAACGGCGTACGAATTCGTCATTATCGGTTGGATGGAGCACCAGGCTCCAAAACGCGAATGGACTCGCCGATTTCGATCGCCATCAGATCTTCGGCGACGACAAAATCGCCACTCCACGTGGATTCGATCTGGGCTTCCAATTCAGGGATTCCTGCTGGGTCGTTGTCCAGGTGGGTCAATACGCCCAGGCGAGGCCGGGACTGGGAGAAAACGCGACCCACGTCCGGGGCGAGCGTGTGCAATGCGACAATGTCGTCGGCAACTTCCTGTGAAAACGTCGTACGAACGTAATGCTCCAGGGCCGGAGACATCACCTCGTGAATGAGCACATCGGCATCCATGCTGTGGCGAATCAGATTTTCGGAGTAGGCCGTATCGCCGGAAATGACGACGCTGAATTCCCCGGCATCGACTCGGTATCCAAACGCCGGCTCAATGACGTGATGGTCCACGGCGATCGCGGTGACCGTCACGCCATCGATCGTGATCCGCTCACCGTCGACCACCTCCATTGCGATGTAGTCCAGGGATTCCCGCGCGACCGCATGCCGTTGCAGGTCGGCGCGAAACACGACATCCTCTTCGTACGCCAGACGCAGATGACGCATGAATACCTCGGCGGCGGCCGGTCCAAATACCTGAAGGTTTTCCTGGCGTCCCTGATTCCAACCGTTCATGTAGAGGTCAGCGACGCCTACCGTGTGATCGGAGTGCATGTGGGTAAGAAAAAGGTGGCTCGTCTCCCGCAAGTACTGCGGTCCCAGGTTCCAGAGGCGATGGCCACAGCCCCTGCCGCAATCGAACAGCAGTTTCGTATCGCCCGACTCAACCAGAATACCGGGCCCGAACTGCCTCGGATTTGGAGTCGGTGTACCTGTTCCCAGGAACGTGACCTTGATCGCCGGCTCCGTCTGCGCCTCGGCGTCGACGGTAAACGCCACGAGCGAGGCAGCCATCAGAGAGGCGGCCAGTAGCGAGGCGGCCATCTGCGCTGTCGCAGTGACGGTGCGACAAGGGAATCGCCGGTCGATCAGCCGTCTTCGGCGGGGCGGTCCTCCGCCCAATGCAGGGGAGTTCTTGCCACGTGCTACCCGCGTTTCCCTGCTCACCGCTACTGCATCTGGATCGTGACCCATTTCCACTCCGTCATCGCCTCGATGTCTTCTTCGGTTCCCTCACGGCCGAATCCGCTTTCCTTGGTGCCGCCAAAGGGAACGTGGGGCTCGTCATGCAATGAGGACCCGTTGACATGCACCATTCCCGATTCCACGTTCATGACGTACTGCATGGCCGCGGAGATGTCCTGGGTGTAGATTGCGGCGCTCAGCCCGAAGTCGGAGTCGTTGGACGCGGCAATCGCATCTTCCAGCCCGGCAATGGGATAGACCGAGACGACCGGGCCGAAGGTCTCCTCGGCAAAGACGGTCATGTCGGGCGTCACGCCCGTCAGCACCGTTGGCCGGCAACGGTTGTCGACCCAGTCTCCGCCGGTGACGACGTTCGCGCCCTTCTCGCGCGCGTCCTCGATGTGGCCCCGAACGCGTGCGCGTTGCCGTTCGCTGATGATCGGCCCGATCACCGTGCCCGGATCGCGCAGGTCACCCATTCCGAGCCCGCTCGCAGCGCCCGCAAACTTCGCCACGAATTCATCGAACACGTCTTCGTGAACGTAGACCCGGCTCGCTCCCATGCACACCTGGCCCTGGTACATGAAAATACTCTGCATGGCCCCGGCAATGGCTTTCGGGAGATTCGCATCCTCCATGACAACCAGCGGGCTCTTGCCGCCCAGTTCCAGGGTCATCCGTTTGCCGTGCTTGCCGCACAACTCCCGGATGTGTTGGCCGACACGACAGGACCCGGTGAACGTGACGACCTTGACGTGGGGGTGGGTCGTGAGCGTGTCGCCGATTTCGTAGCCGTTGCCGGATACGACGTTGAAGACGCCTTCCGGCAAGCCGGCCTCGGTGTACAGGCGCGCCAGCCGGTTCGATAGGATCGGGGCTTCTTCGGACGGCAGCATCACGACGGTATTGCCCAGCGCGATCGGATTGCAGCTCAGTCGCACGCCCTTGATCAGCGGCACGTTGAACGGTGTGATGGCGGCCACCACGCCGACCGGAGACCGGATGCTCATGCTGAACTTCCCCGGTACGTCCGACGGGATGGTCTTGCCGGTGACCTGACGCGTCATCCCGGCCGCCGCACGCAGGAACGACAGGCCTTTCTCAACCTCGAATGCGGCTTTCCTTATGGGCGAGCCGATTTCGTCAACGAGAATGTCGATGAACTCGGCCCGGTCGCGCTCCAGCAGTTCCGCCGCCTTGCAGAGAATGCGTTCGCGATCCTTCGGCAGCGATGACCGGAATGAACCGAATGCCCGGTGTGCGGTCTCTACCGCCGCATTGATGTCGTCCACCGATCCGGCCGCCGCTTCGGTCAGCACGGCATCGTCCAGTGGATTCCTGTTCTCGAAATACTTTCCGCCTTGAGGCGGGCTGTTCCGGCCGTCGATCCAATGATCGACGGGACCGTAGTCTCTTGCTTCCGATGACCTGCTCATTTGCGCTCCCTCCGGGCTTGCGACTACTGATTCAGTGCGCCGCCGTCCACGTTTATGCTCTGGCCGGTGATGAAGTCGCTGTCTTCACTTGCGAGGAACAACATGGCGCCGACGATGTCGTCCGGCAGCATGTCGCGCTTGATGGCTCGCATGGCGAGCGTTGGCCCACGTGCTGCGCCGAGTTGATCGTGCTCCCTTACCCCTTCGCTCTCCGTAAACCCGACGACAATCGTATTCACGTGGATGTTGTCGGCGGCGAGTTCCCGGCTGATCGCCCGGGTCTGGGCAATGACCGCGCCCTTTGAGGACACGTAGTGAAGAAACATGGGTGCACCGCGAAGTACCGTACCCGAGGAGATATTGATGATCTTGCCGCGCCCGTTCCTCTTCATGCTGGGCACCACGGCCTTTGCCGCCTGGAACGGCCCCCGGACGTTCACCCGCATGACCAGGTCCCATTCGTCGTTGGGAATTTGCGCGAACGGCTTCATGGCCAGCGCCGCAAAAACGGCTGCGTTGTTGACCAACACTTCTATCGGACCAAAGGCCGATTCGGTCTCCCTGACCATCGCTTCCAGCGAGTCGTCCGACGTCACATCGGTGCTCATGCCGATCGCCTCACCACCTTCCGCCCTGATCGCCGCGACAGCGTCCGCCGTGTCCTCGATATCGGTGACCACAACTCGTGCGCCGTTGGCAGCCAACGCCTCGGCATAGGCGCGGCCAATGCCCTGGGCCGCCCCGGTCACAACTGCTGTTTTTCCGCTCATACGTCCCATGGTTTTGCCTCACTTGATGCCGATGATTCGCTTGACGTCGGGCCAATTCTGAGCACCGAATGTCCTCAAGTCGTTGGTAAGATCTTCCGGGCACCAATCCAGAAACGCCGGCGCGAACGACGCCATGGCCTTGATCCGGTCGAACCAGTCTTCGACGTGCGGAAATCGCCCGCCCGTCCACATTCCCGACATGCTCAACATGTCCAGTCGATTGACGTAAGGCGTCAGGCCCACGTCGGCCAGGGAAAAAACGGCGCCTGCCAGCCACTCGTTCCGTTCGAGCGCCTCGTTCATTTTCGACAGGTAGTCGTCATACAGGCGGATCGTCCTGTCGATGCCGGGCGCTTCGAATCCCAGGCGAACGATCTCCTTCTTGCGTTCCTTCCACGTCGACGTGACGGATTGGTCCGGCGTGCTGCGAAGAAACTCGCGGAGCTTCTCTTCACCGAGCCGCATAACGATGTGCCGGTGACAGCAAACGAACGTGAGCTCGCCGCAGGCCGGATGCAACTGTTCGTCCACGGCCTTTTCCCACAACCTCACCCTGGCGCGCGCCAGGGGGTCTTCCGGCACGAGCGACGGCCCCTCGAACGCGTCGTTGACGTATTCGCAGATGACCGTCGACTCGTTGATGATGTTGCCGTCGTGTACCAGCGAAGGCACGACGGCCTTCGGGTTGATCTTCAGGTATCCCGGCTCGAACTGTTCGCCCTTGAGGATGTCGATGTAGTGCATCTCATCCGGCACAACACCCTTTTGGGCCATCGCAAAGCGGACCTTTGCAGCGCAGACGGACGATCCGTGGTGATAGAGCTCCAGCATGGCGCTAGGCAGAGCCAATCCCGGGCGGCCACCACTTGATGATGCCGTTCTGGTAACTGTCTCGCGCACTCAATCGACGCGTCCAGTCGGCAACATTGTCAAACGACCCGAATTTGTAGTCCGCCAGCCTTTCCAGCGTGAATTGCAACGGAACCCAGGCGATGTCCGCCAACGAAAACCTGTTTCCTGCAAGCCAGTCGTGCGTCTTGAGGATGGCATCCATCTTCGAGAAACAATCGCGCAACGTCGTCCTGGCCTGATCGATTTCTTCGTCGGAGAAGCCCTCGTTCGTACTCTTGCGGTGAAACTCAAGGAGATCCGGGTTTGTCTGCAGCGACCTGTACTTCTCGTCGTCCGCATCCGAGTGAGCCATTCGCTTGCCGATACGCTTGTAGTAGACGTACCTTTTCACGGCCTGAAGGTGAATCGCCGTTGCCCGGCGCAGCCAGTAGTACATGTCTTCCCGGTCGCTGGCGTCAGCCGGTTTCAGCGGCGGATCGGGAAACTGGTCATCGAGGTAGTCGATGATGTCGTCCGATTCGATGATGACCCTGCCGTCATGCACCAGTGTCGGCACCAACCCGTTCGGGTTGATGCCGAAATACTCCGGCGTGATGTGTTCCTTTTGCAGAATGTTCAGATGGTGACTTGTCCAGGCAAGCCCCTTTTCTTCAAGGGTCATGCAGACACGCATCGAACAGTTCGATACACCGCTGTGATACAGATGCAGGCCCGTGAACTCGAGCACGGACTCGTTGGTCGGTGTGACAAAACCCATAGTGTTCCAGCTATTGAAGAATTCCCTTGTAGTGAACCGACTGGCCGAATTTCACCTTGAGGTCGACGCTTGTTTGATCGGTGGGCGTCCGCGCCAGCTTCAATTGGATGGATTTATTATTCATCGCAGTATAATTGATCTTAAATAGATTGATAATCTGTCATTTAATGATCATTACGTTCTAAAATATAGTTCAATTATATTGAACGTGTGCGAAGACGACTGGAACAGCAAAATCTGGTCGAGGGGCCTGGGATGGTCTGATCCGGGTTTGCCGATCGCTGAGAGGGTCGTGTACCTGACTACCGGCCAAGGAGACCGGCGTATTCCGGGTGTTTCTCCAGCAGCCGCTTCTCCCACGGCGGGAAGTTTCCATACTTGTTGCGAAGGCCGTTTATGAAGATGCGAACCTTCATGGGCACAAAAGCCGACTTCCGGTAATAGGCGTAGATTGCGGCGCTGCTGACGGCCAGATTCGGAAGCACCGGCACCAGTTGTCCCGAGATCAGTTCCCGTTCGATGAAAAAGACCGGCATCATCGCAATGCAATTGTGCTGCGTGACTTCCGCGTAAAGCATGTGGATCGTGTTCGTTCTGACGACGGGCTTGATCTGCATGGTCTCGATTTCATTGCCGTTATCGAATCGCAAAATGCAATCCGGTTCGACGTGATCGTTGTGTGCCAGGTTGTGGTCCTGCAAGTCGGCGGGGCACGTTGGATGACCGTGTGTTTCCAGATACTGCGGTGTTGCGACAACGATTCGCCGCGCCGGAAATACCTCAGTCCTCTGCAGCGTACCCGGCAGTGCCGACGTCGGTTGAATGCTGACGTCATATCCTTCCTGTACCGGGTCGCAGAATCGATCATGCTGGCGCAGTTCGATCTGCAGTTTTGGATGCTGGGACCGAAATTCACAAAGGTCCTGTGCGAGAAACGCCGCAATCACGGACGAATTGCAACTGACGCGAAAAGTGCCGCTCAATGCCCACTCGGTCGAGTGCACAGCCGCTTTCGCCTGCTCGAACTCTGCCAGCAGGTGCACGCATCGCTCGTAGAATTCCGTGCCTGCGTCGGTAACGCTCAGACGTCGCGTCGACCGTTGCAGCAACTGCAATTCGAGGTGTTCTTCGAGCTGGTTGATCCGCGTTGCGATGACCGATTTCGCCGTGTCCGTCTGACGACCGGCCTCGGCGAAACTCCCTACCTCGACCACCTTGACGAAGGCCCGAATGCACTTCAATTCGTTCATTGAACGTATTTTTCGAACGCAATGACTAAAGAACTAATTATTATAGCTTAATTCACGAACAGTGTGGATGCTGTTGCCAAAGAATGGGATTGCAGTCTCCCAAGCAACCGATCGTATCCGCGCACTACAGACGAAGGCGCAACCGGCGCCGCCGGCATAGGAAAAACTTATCGAGCCTGAAAGAAAACATTGTTGGTGTCGGCGAACGGTACCATCTAACTTGGTGTCGATGGCAAAGGAAAACGTCAGGGTCCTGGCAATTGAAGTGTTGTGGTGTTTGGCGTGCCGTTCGCAGGGAGCGGCCCGCCACGAAGGCTTGCAGCCATGAAAGTGTCCAGCCGGGTCCGCGAGGGCGTGTTGGTTGTATCGGTGTACGGCCGAGTGCTGCTGCCGCGCACCGACGTTTTCTCCGACTGGATCAGTACCGAGGTCGGCGATCGGTGGGACGAATCGGTGCTGCTTGACTGCACGAACATGACGTACATCAACTCGGCCGGTTTGCGAGCCGTTTTGATGTTCGCCCGCCGTAGCGCAAAGCATGGGGGTCGCTTCGCATTATTCGGGCTTGCCGGGTCCGTCCTGCGCACGTTCGAGGTGGTGGGGTTCGATCAGATGCTCGACATTCACGAGTCTGCGGAAGAAGCGCTCGACGCGATTTTGCGTTCGGAGTCGCCGGGCGCCTGAGCGAACCCCTTGGCAGAGAGTCCATGGAGATGCGATCCGGCATCAAGATCGCCTACGTAGTCATCGCTCTGCGCATGCTGCCCGGAGGCGCACCCGCCCTCGCCCAGGAGAGCGTGGTGGAAGAAGTCGTGGTTCGAGGCGAGCTCCGTAGCCAGCCCGGCGATGCGGTGGATTCGGTGTTCGGCTTCGGCAAGTCCGTGCTCGAGACGCC
>LXNI01002398.1_pt1 | contig 13112 bp, 9 predicted proteins | sample 809091 | NCBI WGS metagenome assembly LXNI01 (sample SAMN04870527, study PRJNA318959) | sponge metagenome | biome: 01000161; feature: marine sponge reef; material: water | host: Sarcotragus foetidus | place: Greece: Milos, Mediterranean Sea | collected 2013-05-29 | depth 5-7 m | reverse complement strand
TCGAGGGGATCACCGAGATCACCGAGAGCTGCGGCCTGCTCACGGATCGGGACGCGGAGAGCCAGGAAGCGGCCTGAGGCACGACCAGACCGGACCACGAACAACCGAGGGAGGGGACGCCGGAGGGCGATTCGCGACGCCTCCGAAGTCGAAGGAGCGAACGACCACCGGCAGCCCCGACCGGACCAGCAACCACGGAGGAAACAATGTCCAGCGATATCCAGCACATCTGGGGCGGCGAGCCCGCGCCTCTCATGCCCTATACCCCCGCCGTCAAGGCCGGGGACTGGGTGTTCTTCTCGGGCCAGCTCGCCACCGACTTCGAGACCGGCATCACCGCCGAGGGCGGCGGCGACGGGCGCAATCCCTACCTGGACAATCACCTGGAGCTGCAGTCCAAGGTCATCTTGGACAACCTCACGACCACCCTGGCCGCGGCCGGCTGCGACATCGCCACCGACGTGGTGCGGATCTACCAGTGGTTCACCTCGGAGTACCCCACGATGGAGGAATTCGCCGAGGGGAACACCTGGCCGCGCATCACCATCACGCCGTACCTGCGCACCAGGGACCTCTACATCAAGCCGCCGCGGCCCGCCTCCACGGGCATGGGCATCAAGGAGCTGCTCGTGGCGGACTCGCTCATCGAGGTGGACCTGCTGGCGATCCCCGGCGGGCCGAGCGTCGGCTACGAGACGCCCGAGGGCGTGCCGTCACCTCTGGCGGGTTACTCGCCGGCCATCCGGCGCGGCGACTGGATCTTCCTGGCCGGGGAGATCCCGGTCGACTGGATGGGCGATTGGATGTCCGAGCGCCACATGGGCGAGCTGAGCGGCTTAGCGCCCGAGGCGAGGGTCAACCCGTACCTCTGGTACGACTCGCCGATCGAGCGTCAGACCGACTACACGCTGCAGAAGCTCGAGAAGATCGCCGCCGCCGCGGGCGCCTCGTCGCTGCAGAACAACTGCGTGAAGGCCACGGTCTACCTGTCGAGCCCCAACGACTTCGCCGGCATGGACCGGGCGTGGCGCCAGTGGTTCCCGGAGAACCCGCCGGCCCGCGTGGTGGTGCCCTACATGGGCCTCGGCGGCATGGGATCGCGCATCGAGATCGCCATGAAGCTGCTGGCCGACGACGCCTCCATCTCCAAGGAGACCATCGAGACGTCCGATGCCCCCCAGCCCCCGTGGCACGAGCCGCAGGCGGTCAAGGCGGGCGACTACCTGTTCTTCAGCACCATGATCCCCACCGACGAGCGAGGCAGCCTGCCCGCGAGCGTGCAGCGCAACCCGGGCTTCCCCCACTACGGGTTGCCTGCGCAGATGGAGATGGAATACCTGCTCGGCAACATCTCGGCCATTTGCGAGGCGGCCGGGACGTCGCTGGAGAACATCTGCAAGCGGCAGTGCTACCACGCCGACTTCGCCGACTTCCAGATCTCCATCAACGAGTGGGCGCGTCACTTCCCCGGCGGGAAGCCGGCCTCCACGACGATGCGGATCGGCGGACCGCTGCAGGTGCCCGGCGCGCACGTGATCCTCGACCTGATCGGCTACGCCCCGTCGGCCTGACGGCGGCGTTCGGCTCCGACGGCGGGGAGTAGTACATGGCAACGGCAGGTTCGATCCTGGGCCACAGCGTGCTGCGCCGCGAGGACGCGGCGCTGCTGGTCGGCGGCCGGCCCTACGTGGACGACCTCGACATCGCGGCCCGCAGCGTCGTCTTCGTGCGCTCCGACGTGCCCCACGGGCGGATCGTCAGCATCTCCGGAGGCGAGGGCGTCTACACCGCGGAGGACCTGAACATCCCCGACATGCTCGCCGGCCCGCCGGCGCCCGCGCACTTCGGGCGCCCCGCCCTCGCCACCGGGACGGTGGGCTACGTGGGCGACCCCATCGCCGTCGTCGTGGCCGACACGCTGGCCGAGGCCCGTGACCGCGCCGAGGAGGTGGTGGTCGAGATCGAGGAACTCCCCGGAAACTCCGATCCGATGGCGGCCACCGAGGTGGTCTTCGAGGTGGACCCGATCGAGGATCCGGGAGCGCTCGACGACGCCGAGGCGGTCGTCTCGTTCCGGTACGTGAACCAGAAGATCGCCCCGGCGCCGATGGAGACCAACGGGATCCTGGCGATTCCGAACGTCGAGGGCGACAACGGCGGAGGTCGGCTGCGGCTCTGGGTCCCCACCCAGTGCCCGTTCTCGGTCCAGCGGACCATCGCCGCCTGCCTGGAGCTCGACCCCGGTCAGATCCACGTTGTGGTGCCGGCCACCGGCGGGGGTTTCGGCGCCAAGGGCCACGCCTACGTGGAACAGGTGGTGACCGCCGCCCTGGCGGTGCGCCTCGGCGAGCCGCTGCGGTGGATCGAGTCCCGCACCGAGAACATGCTCCACATGGGCCACGCCCGCGGCCAGGTTCAGGACGTGCAGATCGGGGCGCGTGCCGACGGCACCGTCGTCGGCATGAAGGTGAGCGTCACCCAGGACGCCGGCGCCTATCCCGACATCGGCGCCTGGCTGATCTTCTACACGAAGATGATGGCGTCGGGCACCTACCGGATCCCGCGGATCGACTTCCGGGCCCGCAGCGTGACGACCAACACCGCGCCCACCGGCGCCCTGCGGGGGGCGGGACGACCCGAGGCCGCGGCCCTCGTCGAGCGGGCCATGGACATGCTGGCGGGCGAGGTCGGACTCGATCCCGTGGAGGTGCGTCGCCGCAACCTGCTCGAGGCCCACAGCGACCCGGTCACGACCCCGACAGGAGCCGTCTACGACACCGGCGACTACCTGGCCGCCATGGAACGCGCCGTCGAACTCGTCGGCTACGACGATCTGCGCGCCGAGCAGGCCGAGCGCCGCCGCCGGGGCGATCGTCACCAGCTCGGCATCGGTGTGGCCAACTACATCGAAGTCACCGGCAACGGCCCCAGCAACGACTTCGGCTCGGTCGAGATCCACGACGACGGCTCGGTCACCGTGCTGTCCGGCGTCTCGTCCCACGGGCAGGGCCACCAGACCACCTACGCTCAGATCGCCTCGGAACAGCTTGGCATCGGTTGGGAGCACATCGCCGTCGTCCAGTCCGACACCGATCTGGTGCCCCGCGGCAACGGGACCTACGGGTCGCGCTCCCTGCAGCTCGGGGGCTCCGCGATCGACCGGGCCGCGGCCGCCGTGGCGGACCAGGCCCGCCAGGTGGCCGCTGAGTATCTCGAGGCCAACGTGGACGACATCGCGGTGTACCACGGGGAGGGCCTCGGCGTGGCCGGGTCCCCCGACACTGTGCTCTCCTGGCGCCGGCTCGCTGAACTGTCGCCCGAGCCGCTGGCCGCGGAGTGCGACTTCGATCAGGGCGCGCGGACCTTCCCGTTCGGCACCCACGTGGCCGTCGTGGAGGTGGACACCGAGACCGGGGGCGTCCGCCAACTGCGCCACCTTTGCGTGGACGACTGCGGCAACGTCATCAACCCGCTGTTGGCCGAGGGGCAACAGCACGGCGGGATCGCCCAGGGGATCGCCCAGGCGCTGTGGGAGGAGATGGTCTTCGACGCCGGCGCAGGTCCGCGGACCACCAACTTCGGGGACTACCTGATCCCGTCCGCCGCTGAGTTCTGCGACTTCGAGACCCATCGGAACACCACACCCACACCGCTCAACCCGCTCGGCGCCAAGGGAATCGGCGAGGCCGGCACCGTCGGCGCCACGCCTGCGGTGCAGAGCGCGGTGATCGACGCCCTCGCGCCCTACGGGGTCCGCCACCTGGACATGCCGCTGACGCCCGAGAGGGTCTGGCGAGCCATGTCCACCGGCGGCAACGGCCGCTCAGGCGCCTGAGAGCCGATCGGGGAGCAGCCCGTCGTGAGCGCATCAACCAACGGCAGCGTCGTCGAGCTTCACGGCATCTCCAAGAGCTACGGCGAGACGAAGGCCAACGTCGACATCGACTTCGACCTGCGCGCCGGTGAGATCCACGTGCTGCTGGGCGAGAACGGCGCCGGCAAGACGACGCTGATGAACGTGATGTTCGGCCATGTCCTTCCCGATGCCGGGACGATTCAGGTGCGCGGCGCCCAAGCCGACATCCACTCCCCGCACGACGCCCTGGAATTGGGTATCGGCATGGTGCACCAGCACTTCTCGCTGGTCCCCACCTTCAGTGTGGCCGAGAACATCGTGCTGGGGTCGCGGCGCGCCACCGATCTCCGGTTCAGGCGCAGCGCCATCGGCACCGAGACGACCGACCTGGCCGAACTGCACGGCATGCCGCTGGATCCCCACGTGCAGGTGCAGAACCTCCCTGTCGATCTCCAGCAGCGGGTCGAGATCCTGAAGGTGCTCTACCGGGGCGCCACCATCCTGATCCTGGACGAACCCACCTCCCTGCTGGGCCCCCGCCAGATCGAGAACCTGCTGGCCATCCTGCGCGATCTGCGCGAGCGCGGCTGCTCGATCGTGCTGGTCACCCACAAGCTCGGCGAGGTGATGGAGGTGGCCGACCGGGTCACCGTGCTGCGCGGCGGCCACAAGGTCGGCACGACCGAACGCGGCGACTTCGACGAGCGCAGCCTCACGCGGGCAATGACCGGCCATGAGATCACCGCCGTCGAGAGCGACCACGCCCCCTGGACCGACGACGTCCCGCTGCTGGAGGTCCGCCGACTGAACGCTCCCGGCGAGGGCGCCGACCATCTCGACGACATGTCCTTCATGGTGCGGCCCGGCGAGATCCTCGGCGTGGCGGGTGTCGAGGGCAACGGGCAGCGCACTCTGGTCAACTGCATCTGCGGGCTCGACGAGGCGGCTTCGGGGACCGTTCACATCGCCTGCGAGGACGTGACCGGATCAGGCACGAGCGCCCTGCGCAGCGCCGGCTTGGCGGTCATCCCCGAGGACCGCCACGCCTGGGGCCTGATCCTCGACATGACCGTGGCGGAGAACATCGCCTTGTCCGACATCCCCGCAGGCGCCTACAACCGGCGCGGCCTCTTGGATTGGCGGGGCGTCCGACGCCGTTGCCGGGAACTGCTCGAGGAGTACGACGTGCGCCCGCCCGACCCGGACCTGGCGGCCTCGAGCCTCTCCGGCGGCAACCAGCAGAAGGTGGTCCTCGCCCGGGAGCTGTCGCGGGAGCCGCGCGTGCTCGTGGCGGACAACCCCACCTGGGGCCTCGACGTGGGCGCCATCGAGTACGTGCACCGGCGGCTGCTCGACGTGAAGCACAGCGACGCCGCCGTGCTGCTGCTCTCGATGGATCTCGAGGAGCTGCTGAAGCTGAGCGACCGCCTCATCGTGCTGTTCCGGGGGCGCATCATGCTGGAATGCGCCGTGAGCGATCTCGACATGGACGAGTTGGCTCTCGCCATGGCCGGAAGGACCGCGGCAGCCCCTGCGTAGTGCGGCGCCGCCTGCCGCTGGTTTCGCACGGCCGCGGCAGCCCTGCTACTGTCTCTTCAATGAGATTGAAGCGCGGCGTGCATTGGTGCCCGCGGAACTTCAGGTCTCAAATCTGACGGGTCGAAAGACAACTGGGAAAGACAACTGGAGGGGAAAAGTGCGACGCATTTTCCTGTCATTGCTTGCGATCGTGGTATTGGGCGGTGTCGTCCTCAGCTGCGGCGACGACGACGAGGGGCCGGTCAAGCTCGGCTTCCTAGCCGGACTCTCTGGGGACTACTCCGAATGGGGTCCGCCCAGCCAGGACGGCGCGGAGGCCGCTATCGGCGTCATCAACGACAGCGGGGGCATCCTGGGCCGCGACGCTGAACTCGTGGTGCAGGACAACCTGTCCACCGCCGAGGGCGCGGTCACGGGCTACAACCGGATCCGCGAGGAGATCGACGCGCTCGGCGGCGTCGAGTCCGACGGTGCCGTGGCCCTGCTGGGCACCGTGGCGGAGGACGAGATGCCGACCATGTGCCCGGCCTGCGGGACGACCGTGCTGGACACCGAGGGCGGCGACTTCATCTGGCGCATCACCGCTTCGGACACCACCTACGGCATCATCTCCGCACAGCTGGCCCGCGACCTGGGCTTCACCCGGGTGGCCATGCTGGTGCAGCAGACCGAGGGCACCGAGAGCCCCGCCGAGGTCTTCAGGGACGTTTGGGAGAACAAGATCGGCGGCGAGATCGTCGCTGACGTGCGCTTCGCACCCGGCAGCGACAGCTACCAGGCCGAGGTCGAGCAGGCGTTCGCGGGCAACCCCGAGGCCGTCTACCTCGGCGCCGGCCCCCAGGCGGGGATCCCGATCATCCGGGAGTACATCGCCAGGGGCTACGACGCCCAGATCCTGGTGTCGCCGGACCTGCAGGTGCCCGACATCGCCGAGACGGCAGCGGAGTTGCCGACCGGCCGGATCCTCGCCGCCCAGGTCACCGACGACTTCGACTCCCCGGCTTACTCCGCCTTCGCCTCGGCGCATCAGAAGCACGCGGGCAAGGCGCCCCCGACGGGCTTCTATGAGACGAACCAGTTCGATCAGTACATCGTGCTGGCCTTGGCGATGACCGCCGCCGAGTCCACCGACGGCCCTGCCGTTGCGGCTGAGATCTACAACGTCACGAACGCGCCGGGCACCAAGGTGTACACCTACGCCGACGGTGTCGCAGCGCTCGAGCGCGGCGAGCAGATCGACTACGACGGCCCCTCGGGCTCGATCGAGTTGCACACCACGACCGGCAACCTGGTCTCACCCAAGGTCGCTGTGCAGCACATCGTCGGCGGCTCCTACACCGCCCGCGAGGTCATCGAACTCGACGCCAGCCTCGGCCGCTAGGCCACTTAGACCCAGGATCACTCCGGGGCGGCCCCGCTCGGCGGGGCCGCCCCGGGATCCGCTTCAGTTCGCGTGCAGCACGTCATCTTCGGACTCCTCACCGGGGGGGTTCTGGCCGCCGCCACGGTCGGGTTCGCGCTCATCCGCCAGACCGAGAACATCCTGCATATCGCCCACGGGCAGATGCTGGCCCTCGGCGCCTTCCTGTCCATCATCTTCATCACCAACGCCGGGCTCAACGTCTTCGTCGCGGGTGTCTTGTCCATGCTGCTCATGGGCGTGCTGGGCGTCGTGCTCGGCATCGTGGTCTTCAAGCCGGTGAAGGACGAGGGCGGCAACGTGCTGCTGTTCACCTCCATCGGCCTCGCCTTCATCATCTACGGGGCGATAATCGCCATCTTCGGCACCGTCCTGCGCAAGATGCCGGTGGGCTTCGGCAGCCGCGTCGAGTTCTCAGTACCCGAGTTCGTGCTGGTTCTGGTGCTAGCCGCCGCATTGGCGGCGCTGGTGGGCTGGCTGCTGGCCAACCGCGCCCGCCGTGCCGAGCACCGCGAGATCATCGGCCGCTGGGCCGGGGTGTGGGCCGCCCGCGGGACCGGGGCAGCGCTGGCTCTCGCCTCGATCGCTGCCGCCGTCCTCTTCGTACTGGCGACCCAGAGCGACGGCTTCGGGGCTAGCCACAACGCCCTCAACATCGCCACCGGCGAGTTGGGGATGATCCTGCTGTCGCTGGGGGCCGTGCTGGGCCTGCAGTTCTTCCTTTCGCTGACGCGCATGGGGCGCTGGCTCCGCGCCGCGGCCTCGAACCCCGCCCTAGCGGCAGTGCGCGGGATACCGGTGCGGGTGGTCTCCAGTGTCGTGTGGTTCATCGGCTCGGCGCTGGCAGCCATGGCTGGCGTGATGATCGCGGTGCGACGCGGCGGCGTCACCAGCCCCTTGGGCTGGGAGAACATCCTGGTGATCCTGTCCGCAGCCGTCCTGGGGGGCACCGGCAGCATCATGGGCGTGATGGCCGCCGCCGTGCTGCTGGGCCTGGCCATGGACGTGAGCGCGCTGTGGATTCCCACCGCCTACCGCTTGGTCGTGGCGTTCGGCGCGCTGATCCTGGTCCTGCTGGTACGCCCCGAGGGGCTGTTCAGCACGCGCCGCCGCGCGGAGCAGGCCGCATGAGCACGCTCGCCGCCGTCAGCGCCCTGGGGTCGCCCAGCTTCTGGGTGAGCCTCTTCACCCTCATCGGCGTCTACGCCGCCGTCACCATGCTCTTGAACGTGGAGGCGGGATGGGGCGGCATGTGGGACCTCGGCATCGTGGGGCTGCTGGCCATCGGCTCCTACACCTACACCATCGTGACGAACCCCGCCGGGGAATTCGACGTGGTCTACGCGCCCGGCTGGCCCGTCTGGGCGGGAATCCTCGCGGCCATGGCGATGACCGGGATCGTGGCCTTCCTCGTCGGACTGCCCGCCCTGCGAGCCAGACGCGAGTACTTCCTGATCATCACGTTCGCGTTCGCGGAGGTGTTCCGCCAGTTGGCGATCAACCTGCGCGACCTCACGCAGGGAACGGTGGGCTTCAACAGCGTGGCCCGGCCGTTCGAGAGCTTCTTCGAACGCGACGCCCTGAGAGCCGTCCTGCTCATCGTGACCTGGGGTGCTGTACTGCTCGTCTACGCGCTGACCCGCCGGATCAGCCGCTCGGGCTACGGGCGGGCGCTGCGAGCCATGCGCGACAACGAACCGGTGGCCCTGTCACTGGGGATCCGCGTCAGCCGGCTCCGCCTGCAGACCTTCGTGCTGGTCGGCGTCGCCGTCGGCGGAGTCGCCCCGCTCTACATGTGGTGGCTGCGCTACGCCAACCCCAGCGTCTTCGAGCCGCAGTTCACGTTCACGGCATGGACCGCGCTGGTGCTCGGCGGCATCGCCAGCCGCTTCGGCGCTGTGCTCGGCGTGGCGGTCCTGCTGCTGTTCACCGAGCTGGTGGAGTTGATCGAGGTGCCACTGGAGTTCCGCACTGTGCTCGTGGCCGTGCATCCCCTGGCCATCGGTCTGCTGCTGGTGCTGGTACTGCGATTCCGCTCCGAGGGCCTGCTCTCGGAACGTCGGACGTTCGGAGCCCGGGCCCGCCGGCCGACCACTCTGGATGTCGCCGGTGCTGCGGTGGCCGCGCGCCTCCGGCGCCTCGGCCCCGGCGGCGCGGCGAAGGCGCAAGCGCAATGAGCGCCCCGGCGGGCACCAATGGCAACGGCGCACTGTTGAGCACACGCGGCCTGTACAAGGCCTTCGGGGGCAACGTGGCCGTGCACGACGTGTCCCTCGACCTCTATCCCGATCGCATCACCGCCCTCATCGGTCCCAATGGCGCCGGCAAGACGACACTGTTCAACATCGTCACCGGCTACGAGCGGCCCGACGGCGGCGAGATCACCTTCGACGGCCGGCCGGTGACCGGAATGGCGCCCTGGGAGATCTCACGCCGAGGAGTTGTACGCACGTTCCAGACACCGGTGGGATTCCCCACCATGACCGTCTGGGAGAGCCTGCAGGTGGCGGGCGCCTCACACGCGGTGCTCAAGGGAATGCTCACGAGCCGCGGCAAGCAGGAGACCGACGAACTGTCCCGGCGAGCGGACGAGATCCTGGCGAACCTGGGGATCGACCAACTCATCGACACTCCGGTCGACGAACTGGCCGCCGGCGATCGCAAGCTGGCCGAACTGGCCCGGCAGCTCATGGCCCGGCCCCGGCTGCTGCTCCTCGACGAGCCGGCCGCGGGCGTCAACCCGGGTGCGATCTCGCGGCTGTCGGAACTGATCCGCGAGGTGCATCGCAGCGGCATCGCCCTGATGATCATCGACCACAACCTCTCCTTCGTGCTCGATGTGGCGGACTACGTGCACACCATGGCCAATGGGCGAATCATCGCCGAGGGGACCCCCGACGAGATCGCCGCCAACCCCGTCGTGCGCCAGGTGTACATGGGGGTGGACGCGTGAACGACGAAGTGGCCGCGACACCAACCGGACAACCGGCCCCGCAGGGCGCCGCATCGTCGAGCCTCGTTCTCAGCGACGTGCACTCCGGCTACGGCGACCTGCCCATCCTGCACGGCGTCAGCCTCGACGTTGCTCCGGGGGAGATCGTGGCGGTGATCGGACCGAACGGCGCCGGCAAGTCGACCCTGATGAAGACCCTGTTCGGGCTGCTGGCAGTGCGCGGCGGCACGATGACCTTCGGCAACGACGACCTTGGCAAGACCGGCCCAGGAGTTCGCGCCCAGCTCAGGATGGCCTACGTGCCCCAAGAGGGCAGCACTTTCCCCGAACTGACCGTCTACGACAACCTGGCGGTGAGCCTGCTCCACGAGCCGGTGCGCACCCAGCACCGCCGTATCGGCGAGATGCTGGAGTCCTTCCCGGCGCTGCAGGAGTTGCGCCGCGCCCGTGCCGGCACACTGTCGGGCGGCGAGCGCCAGATGCTTGCCATCGCCTCGGCCATGATCTCCCAGCCCCGGTTCCTGGCTCTCGACGAGCCCACCACCGGCCTCGCACCGTCGATCGTGCAGGAGCGCATCGCCGACATCGTGGCCGTCCGCGAGCAGGGCACGTCGGTGCTGTGGGTCATCGAGGAGAGCCCGATGCTGTGCCTGCCGCACGTGGACAGGGTCTACGTGCTGAACTCCGGCGTGCTGGGGCCCTCCCAGCCGGCGGAGGACATGCTCGACGAGGAACTACTGCAGGCCACGTTCTTCGGGATCGACCATCATCGGGAGTAACGAGACTTCGATCCAGGGGGAGCCATGACCACGACAGTGCCGGTTACGAGTCTCGACGACATCGGCGGCGACCTTCCCGACCTCACCAACTACTGGCACCCGGTGCTGGAATCCGCCGAGGTGACTGCGGACGCGCCGATCGGATTCGAGTTGCTGGGGCGGCAACTGGTTGCCTACCGCGACCAAGCGGGGCAGGCACGCGTGCTGGAGGACCTGTGCATCCACCGGGGCACGGCACTGTCTCTGGGCTGGACCACCCCGGAGGGCTGCATCGTGTGCCCGTACCACGGCTGGGAGTACAACGGCGACGGGCGCTGCGTGAACATCCCCGCGCTGGAGCCGGGTTCGCCCATCCCGTCGGGAGCGGGGGTCAAGAGCTTCGCCACTGCCGAGCGCTACGGGCTGGTGTGGGTTGCTCTCGCCGATCCGGTGGCGCCGATAACCGAGTGGCCCAGCGGCGAGTGGGAGGACCCCAACGTCGAGATCTGGTACAGCCACCGCTATTCGTGGCACGCCTCGGCGGCTCGGACTGTCGAGAACTTCCTGGACGTCTCGCACTTCCCGTTCCTGCACGACGGGCTGCTGGGCAGCCGCGGCCAAACGGTGATCGGGCCCTACGACGTGGCCGAAACCGACTATGGCTTCTACGTCAGCTACAAGGCGCTCGAGCCGGGCGGGGTGCACTCCCCCAGCGGAACCGAGGTGCACTGGGAGTACTTCCTATGGCTGCCGTTCAGCGTGCACCTGCGCAAGGGCACCCCCGACGGCCATAGCACCGTGGTGTCGCTGGCGTGCCGCCCCACCAACGACGACTCCAACGAGCTGTTCCTCTGGCTGTCGCGGAACTACGACCTGGGCGTCGACAGAACCGGGTTCCACGAGTTCACCCACGTCATCATGGAGGGCGACCGCAGGGTCGTGGAGAGCCAGCGCCCCGTGCCGCTCCCGGTCCGCCTCACCGAGGAACTGCACCTGCGCGGCCCCGACGCCGCAGCCCTCGCCTACCGCCGAGCCCTGGGACCCATCGGCGGCATCTGAGCACCACCCCACAAGCGGCCGGATCCGTTCTGGTCGTCTAGCGTCCCGGCGCACGATCATCTTCGGAGGGGAGACGAACATGATCCGTCGAATTGGTGCCCTCGTCGCCGTTGTCATCGCCGCAGGCACTCTGGTTGTCTCACCCGCGGTGGCCCAGGACGCCGAGGCGTCTGATACTCCGGCCACCAGTGTGCGCATCAAGGCACGCAAGGTGGAGACGGGCAGGGTCGAGTTCGGCCTCGAACTCGACGGTGACCGGGAGTGGCTGCCGCGGGCTCGCTTCTTCCCGTACTCGACTGCCCGCGTGGGGCGGTGGCTGTTCGCCTCGCCCTACACCATGAGTGACGGCACGAGCGTGCGGATTCATGCGCGGCTCATCGCGAACGGCAGGCTCGAATTCGGACTGCAACTGGACAGCGACCAGGTGTGGCTCCCCCGGACTCGCTTCTTCCCCTACAAGACGACCGATGTCGGAACCTGGCTGTTCTCCTCTCCTTTCTCTGTGGGAAGAGACACGGGGGTCTCTGTAGGGGGAGCTACGGGAGCGCCGGCGGGCGCGCCGCGGAACCTGCGGGTGGCGGCGGTGGTCTGCGATGTTGTTCGCGGTATAAACAGCGTTCGGCTCGAGTGGGACCAGCCGGCGGGTAGCGGTGCCCGCACGAGCTATGAGGTCACCCGACTGCGAGCGCCCCACCGAACCGCCAACCTGCTCGTCGCCGATCCCGGCTCCGACGTTGTGGTGACCGGCGCTGCGCACGTTGACTCCGACGTGCGCGGGAACGAATTCTACCAGTGGTCCATCCGACCCCGAAACGCGACCAGTGCCGACGCAGAAGCCAGCGTCCAGTTCATTTTCCGTCCCTCCTGGGCGCAGAAGGACAACCCCTGGGGAAGCCGCCAAGAAAACGACTGCGACGAGACCGTGACCTCGCCGCCTGGAGCGTCCGAGCCAGGGGCTCCGCAGAATCTGCGGACGTGGCATGACCGCGACGGGGACCGCATCGTCGTGGCCTGGTCACCTCCGGCCGACGATGGCGGCGACCGGATCACGAGCTACCAAATCAGCCGAACCAGCGCAGACGCCTCCGATCCCGGCGTTCGATCGGTCTCACCGGTCACACGCGAGCCTCCCGGCGCTGCTTTCGGTCTCCACGGAGCGACCGCCGGCGCGTTCCGCTACTGGATACGAGCCATCAACAGCGCCGGAATCGGACCCTGGACAAGCATCGAATTCAGACTCTCCCCGGCGGCGTCGGCGCAGGCGCCGCGGAATCTGCGGATCGCAGCAGTGCTCTGTGACGTCGTCGGTGAACTGCACAGCGTCCGGCTGGGGTGGGACCGGCCGACCGGCGATGGCAGCGCCACGTCCTACGAGGTGAGCCGACTGCGAGCGCGCCACCGAAGCGCCAACGTGCTCATCACCGATCCCGGCTCCGACGCTGTGGTGACCGGCACTGCGCACGTCGACTCCGACGTGCGCAGAAACGAGCTCTACCAGTGGTCCATCCGACCCCGAAACGCGACCAG
>LXNI01002397.1_pt1 | contig 13119 bp, 12 predicted proteins | sample 809091 | NCBI WGS metagenome assembly LXNI01 (sample SAMN04870527, study PRJNA318959) | sponge metagenome | biome: 01000161; feature: marine sponge reef; material: water | host: Sarcotragus foetidus | place: Greece: Milos, Mediterranean Sea | collected 2013-05-29 | depth 5-7 m | reverse complement strand
GTCGATCATTGCGCGCGGCTCTGCCATGCCGGCAGCGTCACCGGCTTGCAGCTGGCGATTGGTTCGAGCGCCATGAGCAACAGCATCGGCGAAATGGAAAACCTCGATACCTTCATCGTCACCGGCAGCAATACCACCGAGACCCATCCGGTCATCAGCTTGTTCCTGAAAAAGGCGGTTCGGCTAAATGGCGCCAAGCTAATCGTCATCGATCCGCGACAGATTGAGCTGACCGATTTCGCTACGCTCTGGCTGCGGCAGAAGCCCGGCAGCGATGTGGCTGTTTTTCAGGCCATGGCCAATGTCATCGTCAGCGAGAATCTCTTTAATCCCGAATTCATCGAGGCGCGCACCGAAGGCTTCGACGACTATATCGAGTCGCTGGAGCATTGCAGTCCGGAGTGGGCGGAAGCGCTCAGCGGGGTGCCTGCCGACGATATCCGCCAGGCGGCGCGTATGTATGCCACGGCCGAGCGCGCGGCTTTCTATTGGGGCATGGGCATCAGCCAGAGCACGCACGGCACCGACAACGCGCTGTCGCTGACCAACCTGGCGCTGATGTGCGGGCATGCCGGCAAACCCGGCACCGGGCTTAATCCCTTGCGCGGGCAGAATAATGTGCAAGGCTGCTCGGACAGCGGCGGCTTGCCTAACGTATTCACCGCTTATCAGTCGGTCGCTGACGAGGGCATCCGCAGCAAATTTGAAGCGACTTGGCATACTGACCTGAATCCGCAGCCGGGCCTGACGGTCACCGAAATGGTCGATGGCGCGCTGACGGGCCAGATCAAGGCGATGATCGTCATGGGCGAAAATCCCATGATGAGCGAGCCCAATCTGTCCCATGCCCAGCATGCGCTGGAGGAACTTGACCTGCTGGTCTGCATCGACATCTTCATGAACGAGACGGGTGAAATGGCCGACGTCATCTTGCCGTCGGCCAGCTTCGCCGAGAAAGAGGGCACCTTCACCAATAGCGACCGGCGCGTGCAGCGGGTGCGGCAGGCGCTGCCGGCCGTGGGCGAGTCTCTACCCGATTGGGAAATCATTTGCGACTTGGCGCAACGAATGGAAGCGCAGCTGGGCGTCGAGCGGAGTGCTGGCTTTGATTATGCCGATGCCGAAGCAATCTGGGAGGAGATGCGCAGCGTCACGCCGGATTTCTACGGCATCACTTACGAGCGTCTGGAGCTGGAAGGCGGCGTGCATTGGCCCTGCCCGGCGGCTGATCATCCGGGGACGCCCTACCTCTTCAAGGACGAGTTCCCGCGCGGCAAAGGCAAATTCTGGGAGCTGGAATACGGCACCGATAGCGAATTACCCGATGAAGAATATCCCTACCACCTGACGACCGGGCGCGTGCTTTTCCACTGGCACGGCGGCACCATGACGCGCAGCTCGCGCCTGGAAGAGGCCTTCCCCGTGCCCATCGTGGAGATGCACACGGCCGACGCCGGCGCGCTGCAGGTCGTCTCGGGCGATTGGCTGCGCATCACATCGCGGCGCGGCTCAGTCGAATGTCAAGTGATGGTCACCGGGCGCTCGCCAGCCGGCACGCTCTTCTTGCCCTTCCATTTCGTCGAGGCGGCAGCCAACCTGCTTACGCTGGACAAGATCGACCCGCGGGCGAAGATCCCCGACTTCAAGATGGCGGCGGTCAAGCTGGAGAAGGTGGCGCGCGCAGCCACGAATCTGGAAGAGCAGGGCGCGATCAAGGACCCGGTAAGATATGTGCATTGAGCTTGGTTTGCGCTAGAATAGCGTCTGTTTAGTTTATATGCAGGGAAGCTTATGAGCGAACTAGTGACCCCGGTCTTGCCGGTCGAAGCAATCAGCGCTTACTGCGAAACGCAGCCGATTGAACGCTTGTCACTGTTTGGCTCGGCGCTGCGAGATGAACTCAGAGAAGAGAGTGATATTGATTTGCTCGTGGAGTATCATCCTGGGGCAAGAGTTACCCTCTTAACTCTTGCGGGGCATGAGATTGACCTTAGCAATCTGATAGGGCGGAAGGTAGATCTCCGCATGGCAGGGGAATTGGGCAAATCCTTCCGTCAGCAGGTGATAGACAGCGCAAGACCGATATATGAAAAGAAGTCTTGAAAACGATCCAATCCACTTAAAGGATATGTTGGATTGGGCATTGGAAGCGCGGGAGCAGATAGACGGAGAAACTCGCAGGTCCTTTGAGCATGACCGACGTTTGCAGTTGGCTTTGATGCATGTGCTGGCAACTGTCGGAGAAGCCGCTAGTAAAGTGACCGTCGAATGCAGGACAGCAAATCCACAGATTCCATGAGCGAATATTGTCGGCATGCGCAACAGGTTAATACACAATTATCGCGAAGTCGTACTTCAAGCGGTTTGGGTTACAGTGGTTATTGATGTCCCTGATCTCATCACGGAATTACAGCACATTTTAGAAGATGCTCAGCACTGAATTCAGCGATTGCGGAGGTCGCAACCGTGAGCGAGACCGTTACACTTAATCTGCCGCTGGATGCGATCCGCGAATACTGCGCTGGGCAACCGATTCGGCGTCTGTCCGTGTTTGGCTCGGCCGCGCGCAACGAATTGACGCCTGAGAGCGATATTGATCTGCTGGTGGAATACGAGCCGGATGCGTCCGTCGGCCTGTTCGCCATGTCAGGGCACAGGCTGGAACTTATCGAGATTGTCAAACGCGAAGTCGACTTAACGACTCCGAACAGTTTGAGTCCATACATTCGGGATGAAGTTCTGGATAGCGCGAGGCTCATCTATGAAAAGGACGCCTGAACGAGATCGTCTCCATCTGCTGCGCATGCGCGACGCCGCGCAACATGCAAAGGACTTTGTAAAGGGTCGCGATCGCGCGGACTTGGACACTGACCGCCTCTTCCAACTTGCTCTGGCAAAAGCCGTGGAGCTAATCGGGGAGTCCGCAAGTCACATTTCTGATGAATTGCGGACTCAGCAGCCCCATATTTCATGGAAGAAGATCATAGGGATGCGGCATGTATTGGTACACAACTACTGGCGTGTCGAGATGGACGTAGTTTGGGATACCGTCAACAATGACATCCCTCCGCTAATCGATCAGATGCAGCAACTTATCGAAATGGATGAAGAGCGGCGCAAGTGATGGCCGCCAGCCATTCGGCACTCTCCCTCGCCATCATCGCCGGCGGACAGAGCCGGCGTATGGGCCGCGACAAAGCCTTCGTCGAGTTGGGCGGCAGCGCCTTGATCGAACGCGTCATCCAGCGCAGCGCCGACTTGGGACAAGCCGAGACCATTCTGATCACCAACAAGCCAGCGGACTACGCGCATCTGGGCCTGCCGATGCACCGCGATATCTTGCCGGACACGGGCTCGCTGGGCGGGATATACACGGCGCTCGTAAAAGCGACGAGCCCGGCTGTGCTGGTACTGGCCTGTGATATGCCCTTCATCAACGCCGACCTGCTGCGATTCATGCTCACGCAACTGGACGCCGATACCGACATCGTCGTGCCGCGAGTGGACGGTTATCCACAGGCGCTGCACGCCATCTATCAAAAAACCTGCATCGCGCCCATCCGCGCGCAGCTTGAAGCGAATCGGCTGAAGATCATCCGCTTCTACGATCAGATGCGTGTGCGCTATCTGGACGAGACCGACTATGCCGAGTTTGATCCAGTTGGCGGTTCGTTCGCCAATCTCAACACGCCGGCGGAGTTGGAGCAAGCTCGGCAATTGCTGCGAACGGAACGCAGCTCCTAAGGCGCCCAGCGCAATTGCATACATGTCAAGCGTTGCCCGGTCTTGCTGAGAATCGGACGCCACCCAATCTTTTTGTTACAATGAAGTTATGAGCAAGACATTCGATCTGGATGCGACCCTGGAGGCATATCGTGGGCGCGGGCGTGAGGCGCTGCTGCCAGCCCTGTGGGATGTGCAGGGCGCGCGCGGCAGCATCAGCCCGGCGGACGTGCAGCAAATCTCTTATATCTTGCGCGTGCCCGAAGCCGACATCTACGGCGTGATCGGCTTCTATACGCTCTTCCACGAGGAAGCCACCGGGCGGCGCATCATTCGCGTCTGCAGCGACCCGACTTGCGCTTTGGCTGGCGCGGACGAGTTGCTGCACGGCGTCTGCTCGCGGCTCGGCATCAGCGAGGGCGAAACCAGCGCTGACGGCGAATACACGGTGGAGCATTCGCCTTGCCTGGGCCTGTGTGATTATGCGCCGGCTGCGCTGGTGAGCGAGCGCGGAGAGCCGGATAAGTCGCTGCCGCAAGTGACGCCCGAGGCGCTGCTTGGTGACTGGACAGACCTTTACTTCAGGCCCGCCGGCGACGCCGATTCCGTCATGCTCGATGCCTCGCTCGCTGACGCGCCGCAGTCCCTGTCGCAATATGGCGATTATACGGCGCTGCGCAAAGCGATCAGGGGAATGACGCCCGACGAAGTCATCGCCCAAGTGGAAGCCTCCGGTCTCATCGGGCGCGGCGGGGCAGCCTTCCCCACCGGGCTCAAATGGAAGTTCACGCGCGCGGCGCCGGGCGCTGTGAAATACGTCGTCTGCAACGCCGACGAAAGCGAACCGGGCACCTTCAAGGATCGCGTGCTGATGGAGCATCGCCCGCATCTGCTGCTGGAGGGCATCGCGCTGGCGGCTTACGCGGTCGGCACGGGCAAAGCCTATATCTTCATCCGCGGCGAATACCCCAAGGCCACGGCGATTCTGGTCGAGGCGATTCAACAGGCGGAGGCGCAGGCTCTGCTCGGCGAGAACATCATGGGCAGCGACTTCTCGCTTGATATCGAAATTCGCCGCGGCGCCGGCGCCTATATCTGCGGCGAGGAAACGGCGCTATTCGAAGCGATCGAAGGCAAACGCGGTTTCCCGCGCATGAAGCCGCCCTATCCGACTACGTTCGGCTTATTCGGCCTGCCGACCGCCGCCAACAATGTCGAGACGATCTGCGCCGCCCCGCTCATCATCAACCGCGGCGCCGATTGGTTTCGCAGCGTAGGCGCCGAGGGCAGCGCCGGCCCCAAGCTGGTTTCGGTCAGCGGCCACGTCGGGCGTCCCGGCGTCTACGAAATCGCGCCCGGCATGACGCTGCGGCACTTTCTCGATCAAGTCTGCGGCGGCGTCATCGGCGAGTTGCGGGCGGTCCTCATGGGCGGGGCGGCCGGCACCTTTTTGCTGCCCGACGAAATCGATGTCAAGCTGACTTTTGAGGACCTGCGCGCGGCCGGCAGCACCTTCGGCTCGGGCGCGATCATGGTCTTCAACCAGACCGCCGACCTTCGCGATCTGCTTAAGCGGCTGGGGCGATTCTTCCAGCACGAAAGCTGCGGCAAGTGTTTCCCTTGCCAGCTGGGCACGCAGCGGCAGGTGGAAATCTTGGAGCGCCTTGATGCGCCGCATAAGGACGACCGCGAGCGCCTGCTGGACGTGGGCATGACGATGACCGAAGCCTCGCTCTGCGGCTTGGGGCATACCGCCGGCATCGCCGTCATGAGCGCGATTGAGAAGTTTCCGCAGTTATTTGAATCGAACGGAAAACATCATGACTGACGACACGATCAAGCTCACCATCGACGGCGACGAAATCAACGTCCCGCGCGGAGCGACCCTCCTCGACGCAGCCCAGCAGGCCGGCGTCGACATCCCTGTCATCTGCTATCACGAGGCCACCTCGCCCAATGGACTATGCCGCATCTGCGTGGTCGATGTCGATGGCGGGCGCGTCTTGCAGCCCGCTTGCGTAGCCGAATGCCAGGCCGACACTCAGGTCGAGACGCGCAACGAGCGCGTGCTGCGCAGCCGCCGTACCATCCTCGAGATGCTCAACGCCTCGGTCAATCTGGAGCAAGCGCCCGAGATTCAGCGGATGATGGCGGACTACGACGCCGACGATGCGCGCTTCCCCGATGCTCAGCTGCGCGAAGCCGAGGTGATCGACGACAATCCCTTTTACGTGCGCGATTACGAGCAGTGCGTGCTTTGCTGGCGCTGTGTGCAGGTCTGCGCCGAAGACGCTCAGTTCACTTTCGCGCTGACGCTGAAGAATCGCGGACACGACACCTCGGTGGCCACGGCTTTCGACATCGGCATGACCGAATCGCCCTGCGTCTTCTGCGGCCAATGCGTGGGCGTCTGCCCCACCGGCGCGCTCAAGCCCAAGGTGGAATGGGGAATGGAGCAGGGCTGGGACGCCGATGAAATGCGCCGCAGCACCCGCCGTCCACGGAAGCGGCAAGATGGCGCATAAAGAGATAGAGTTGGCCGGCGCGCTGCCCATCACCTATCAGCTGATCGAAGGCCAGGATCTGCGGCATGTCGAAGGCGGCGTCATCGACGAGGGCTTGCTGTCGATCTATATCAACGGCGAGTCGCTGGCGACTATGATGTGCAGTCCGCTGCAGTTGGAGGCGCTGACGGTCGGCTTCCTCTACAACGAAGGCCTGATCGACTCCGCCGCCGAGATCGGCCTCTTGCAGTTGAATCAGACCAAGAGCGTGGCCGATGTCATCTTGACGCGCGACGAGGTTCAGTTGCCGCGGCGCATGATCCTGACCACCGGCTGCGGCGGGGGCGTCACCGGGCAAGTGCTGTCAGCGAGCTACCCGGCGCTGGAATCCGACTTCGTCACCACACCCGCCGTCATCACTCGATTGATGCGGCAGCTTCAGGGCGCGGCGCGACTTTACAACGCCGTGCGCGGCGTGCACACGGCAGTGCTGGGGGATGAAGGCGGCTTGCTCGTCAGCGCCGAAGATGTGGGCCGCCACAATGCCGTGGACAAGGTGGCCGGTCAAGCGCTGCTGGACGGCATTGCGACCCCTGACCGCATCTTGTTGACCAGCGGGCGCATCAGCTCGGAGATGTTAGGCAAGGCGCGGCGCATGGGCCTGCCGGTCGTCGCCAGTCGGACGGCGCCGACCAGCATCACGCTAGAGCTGGCGGAGGCCTGGAATATCTGCGTCATCGGCTATGTGCGTCAAGGCGGCATGCGCGTCTATACACATGGCTGGCGGCTCAATCTGGCGACATGAACGCCGCCCCGCTCGCAAACAAACAACGTAGTTCCATCACTTTGCGCGGTCAACTGTTCCCGTGGGCGGGCCATCTGCGAAGATGTCCCCGTAGCTATGGATCACGCGACAAATCATGCCCTGCGGATACATCTTCGCTCCTATGTGTGCCATATAGACCATGCCCATTGCCAGATAGTGATGCTCGCGCTGCGACCAGATCAGACGGCATCGTTTTAATGCGTCGACCAGACGGGGCAGCGTATATTCAATATACGGGATGTCGATGTGTGCGGCTAAGTCTTCGAGATTCACCGGGCCCGCGAACTCTTGCCGCTGCATCACTTGAATCGCGCAGTCAACGCTCTGGATGAAATGTACTTTGCCTGAGTCGTCGTCAAACCGTGGCTTTAACGGGTCAAGTAAGCGGTAACAGTCTCTGGCCACGGGAACAAGAATCGGCAGCACCTCATCAGCGTCCGGGAGACAGGCTTTTTCCTCGTCACTGAAATGGATGACCGGATATTCCTCATCACCATGATCGCATATATGGGCCGAGACGTGCATTAGATACTTTCCTTCGGCTCCGTGGTTGACTGTCTAAAATAGTGTATCAGCGATTCTTGCTTTTGAAATTGTTCTTGGCTGACTTCATAAATCAAGAATGAGATATATCATTGAGTCCATAGCTAGATATTTCCGTAACTTCAAACGCTAGACTACGCGCAAGCTCCTTGCTCTTCGCCGTTATCTGGCATCTCTGGCGGACGACGATAGAATTTACGGATAGCTCAAATTGAGGCAATCCCTATGCCCTCTCCCGAGTTTTTCCAAGTCAAGCCCGTCAGCGATGCGCTGCGGCAGCTGGAGGCGCATTGGCAGCCCGATCCGGGATACGAGACCGTGGCGACGGCCGACGCCCTCAACCGCATCCTGGCCGCGGATGTCGTCTCGCCGGAGCAAGTCCCGGCTTTCCGCAAGAGCACGGTCGATGGCTATGCCCTGCGCGCTGCCGATACCTTCGGCGCCAGCCAATCACTGCCCGCCTTTCTGAACGTTCGCGGCGAGCTCAAGATGGGCGAGGCGCCGGCATTGGACGTCGGCCTGGGCGAGGCGCTGCTGATCCACACCGGCGGCATGCTGCCAGCCAGCGCGGACGCGGTTGTGATGATCGAGTATACGCAAGCCTCGGGCGCGGCTGAGATCGAGGTGCTGCGCGCGGCGGCGCCGGGCGAGAATGTGATCCAAGCGGGGGAAGACGTCGGACAGGGCGAGACCATGCTGCCGAGCTGGCATCGCTTGCGACCCCAAGACATCGGCGCTCTGCTGGCGGTTGGCATTACGTCGGTCGATGCGCTTTGTCGGCCGCGAATCGGCATCTTGAGCTGCGGCGATGAATTGCTGCCGCCCGAAGTCGACTCAACGCCGCCCGGGAAAGTGCGCGATATCAACGCCTATACGCTGAGCGCGCTGGCGCAACAGCTGGGCGCGAAGCCCCTGCGCCTGGGCATCGCCGCCGACGACTTCGCCGATTATCAGCGACGCGCGGGTGACGGATTTGAGGCTTGCGACATCCTGCTGCTCAGCGCCGGCAGCTCGGTCTCGGCGCGGGATTACACCCGCGATGTCATCGCCGGCCTGGGACAGCCGGGCGTCCTGCAGCATGGCTTGGCCACCAAACCGGGCAAGCCAACCATAATCGCCGTCTGCGAAAACAAGCCGGTCATCGGCCTGCCGGGCAATCCGGTCTCGGCGCTGCTGGTGGCGCGTCAGCTTCTGCCCCGTCTGGTCGCGCGCCACGGCGGTCAGCCGCTCAAGTCGCCGCGTTTCGTCAGCGCGCGCTTGACCCAGCGAGTCGCTTCCGTGACCGGCCGCGAAGATTGGCTGCCCGTGCGCCTCAGCGATGACGCGGGCGGGACTCAAGCGCAGCCGATCTTTGGCAAGTCTAACTTGATTTTCACGCTGGTAGCGGCTGACGGTCTGCTGCGCATCCCGCTGAATACCGGCGGCTACGATGCCGGCAGCCTGGTCGATGTCGCGCTGTTTTGAGCAAGTCAATGAAAACAACGAGAAAATCTGGCACAGTAAAGACATCGGCGTAATCTTACAAGAATGTAGGGGCGACTCTGTGAGTCGCCCGCGCGCGCCATGATTCGCAATTGAGTCTTCATCTGTCTAACTTGGAAGCTCTCAAATGCCATGACCAAACGCAATATCTACCTGGAAGACATCCCGCTGGACGAAGCGCGGGCCAAGCTGCAAACCGCGCTGAGAGCCGCTGGACGAGCGGGGCCGCTGGACGGGGAGCGCCTGCCGCTGGCGCAGGCCCTGGGGCGGGTGACCGCCGAGCCGCTGCGCGCGCGCCGGTCGTCGCCGCATTTTCACTGCGCCGCGATGGACGGCTATGCGGTGGACGCGAGCGCGACGCTATCCGCGCGGGAGACAAAAGCGCTTCCACTGCGCCTGGGCCAGGACGCTCACCCGGTCAATACCGGCGATCCCCTGCCGGACGGTACCAACGCCGTTATCATGATCGAAAATGTCAATCAAGCTGATGAGCAGACGCTGCTCATCTACGCGGCGGTCGCGCCTTGGCAGCATGTGCGCTTGATGGGCGAGGACATGGTCGCCACCGAAACTGTCTTGCAGGTGAACCATCAGCTGCGGCCGGTCGACCTGGGCGCGCTGGCCGGCTGCGGGCATCAGGACCTGCTGGCGCGGCGCCGGCCCCGCGTCGTCATCGTTCCCACTGGCAGCGAGCTCGTTCCCTTTGAGCAAGAGCCCCAGCGCGGTCAACTGACCGAGTACAACAGTCTCATCTTGTCCGGGCAGATTCGCGACGCCGGCGGAGAGGCGCAGGTTACGGAAATCGTCGGCGATGATGTCGAGCGCCTGCGTGGAGCGTTGGCTGACGCGCTGAGGGCGAAGCCCGAGCTGATTCTCTTGCTCTCCGGATCGTCAGCCGGCGCGCATGATTACACGGCGGCGGCAATCAAGTCCTTGGGCGAGGTGCTGGCGCATGGCATTGCCGTGCGACCTGGGCACCCCGTCATCATCGGCATGGCGGCCGATACGCCCGTCATCGGCGTGCCCGGTTATCCGGTCAGCGCGGCGCTCACCGGCGAGCTATTTGTGCTGCCCTTGATCCACGCCTGGCTGGGCTTGGCGCCGTCCGAGCCGGCTACGATCGAGGCGGTCTCGACGCGCAAAATCGCCTCGCCCATCGGCGACGATGATTATGTGCGGGTGGCGCTGGCTGATATCGACGGGCGCATCCAGGCGACGCCCTTGCAGCGGGGCGCGGGCGTGATTACCTCGCTGGTCCGCGCTGACGGCCTGGCGCATATTCCGCGTTTCCACGAAGGCGTCGACCGCGGCGGAAGGCTCAGCGTAGCGCTGTATCAGCCTTTGTCGGCCATAAAGCGGACGCTTATGATCATGGGCAGCCACGACCCCATGCTCGATCTGCTGGCGACGCACCTGCTCCTGCGGTCAGCGCCGGCGCGGATCGTCTCGGTCAATGTCGGCTCCATCGGCGGCCTGGTGGCGCTGCGGCGCGGCGAAGCGCATGTGGCCGGCTGCCACCTCTTTGAGCCCGATTCCGCCAGTTACAACATCGCCTACCTGGAACGCTACTTGCGCGATGAGCCAGCCGCGCTCTTGACCTTCGCTCACCGCGAGCAAGGGCTGATTCTGCCGGCCGGCAATCCCTTGGGCATCCACTCTATCGCCGATCTGCCCCGCGCGCGCTATATCAATCGGCAGCGCGGCGCCGGCACACGCGTATTATTCGACTATCTTCTGGGGCAGCAGGGAATTGAGCCCGCCGAGATCACCGGTTACGCCCACGAGGAAGTGACGCACCTGGCAGTCGCGGCGGCGGTGGCGGACGGCATCGGCGATTGCGGCATGGGCTTGCGCGGCGCGGCCGAGGCCATGGGCCTGGACTTCATCGGGCTGATGTGGGAACGCTTCGACCTGGCGATTCCGCGGCGGCATCTGGAGTTGGCGCCGGTGCAGGCGCTGCTGGAGACACTGCGCGACGAGGACTTCAAGCGCGAGCTGGGCGCACAGAGCGGCTACCGCAGCGACGAGACTGGCTCGCTCGTGCTTTAGCGTAGGAGCGATCCTTGGCTCGCCCACTGCCAACGGCGACTCCGACCTACGCTGCGCCGCGCAAAACTGTCCGTCTGGCTTACATCACCTACGACATCGAAATCTGAAAGGCTAATCCGGTACCGTGCCAACGGCGCCGGTCGCACGATATTGGCGTGTATTCGACACCATTACCACCGAGGTCACCGAGGAGAGACATCATGCTCTATAAACACCAAATTCGGCAAAGTGGCGGACTATCCTCTCGGTGTCCTCATTTTTACTCTGTGCCCTCGGTGGCAAACGTGTCGGAAATCCGCTCCGTTCCGACTAGGCATGGTTCACTCGCGCCAATCACTAAAATCGTAGCGGAAGTCCACCGAAGGCGTCCGCAGCTGCGCGTCCATGCCGCCATCGACAAAGATGCGCGTGCCGGTGATATAGGCGGCGTCGTCCGAGGCCAGGAAGGCGACCGCGGCCGCCAGGTCCGCTGTCGTGCCTTGCCGTCCCAGCGGAATGACATCCGCCGGCGGGATCGGCGAATCGCCGACGAAACTGCCGTGATCGACGCGTGTGCTGCCCGGCACTACCGTATTCACGCGGATATTCAGCGGCGCCAAATCCAGCGCCATCACCCGCGTGGCCGCCTCGATGCCGCCCTTGCTGGTATCGTAGCCGAACATGTGGCGATGCGCGCGGGAGGCGCCGCCGCTGCTGATATTGATGATGACGCCGCCCGCGCCCCGTTTCGCATCAGGCGCGCCGCCGTCTGCGAGCAGTAGAACATGCCGCTGAGGTTGATGCCCAGCGTGCGCTGCCAGGCTTCGTCGCTGTAGTCGAGGAAGTTCTCTATCACGCCTGTTTTATGCACGAAGGCGGCATTGTTGACCAGGATATCGACCGCGCCGAAAGCATCGAGGGCGGCTGCGAAAAGCGCCTCGACCGATGTTCGCTGGCTGATGTCTGTGCACACATAGATGACCGCGCTGCCCAATTCCGCGGCCAGCGCGTCGCCGGCCGCATCGTCGATATCGGCGATGACGACATTGGCGCCCTCTGTTGCCAGGCGGCGGACGCAGCCCGCGCCGATGCCGTTGGCGCCGCCGGTGATTATGGCCGTTTTGCCTTCAAGTCGCATAGAATGTCTCCTAGTTGAAGTTTGGTTTTGCGGGCGACTCACAGAGTTGCCCCTACATAATCTGCGCCGGGACGGGCGACCAACCGACTCGCCCCTACGAATCCTCTATAGGGCTGCGTTCAAGCGCGCCAGATTAAAAGCCGAAATGTCGAACTCGCAGCCGCCGTCCAGCGCCAACTGCGTCAGCGTCTCGCCCACCGCCGCCGAATGCTTGAAGCCGTGGCCGGAGCATGGCGAGGTCACCACCACGCGCTCCGTCGCCGGATGAAAATCGATCAGAAACTGCTCGTCTCGGGTCAGCGTATACAAGCAGACCTCGGCATGAAGCGAGCGCTCGCGCAGGCCCTTGAGCCGCGGCTTCGTCAGGCGGTGGAACATATCTGCTTTCTCCGCCTCGGTCACAACGCGGTCGACCTTATCAGGCTGCGTGCTCTTGTGGTACTGCTCGGTCACCATCTTGACGCCGTCCATGCCCCCGGCATCAAGCGGCGGCGCGGGAAAGACCGACCAGAAGTTGTCCAGCGTATCGCCGATCCAGATGACAAAGGGGAAGCGCGAGGGGGCAAAGGCGCTGCGATCTTCCGCTTCAAACCAGTGGATCAGCTGACGGCAGACGCGGATGCCGCCGCGATGACTTTCCGGCAGCAGCTCGCCGATCCAGGCGCCGGCTGCCAGAATCAGCTTGTCGGCGCGATAGCTGGCGGCTTCGGTTGTGACAGTCACGCCGCCGGAGTCAGCTTCATAGCCGGTCACTTTTTCGCCGGTGTGAATGGATGCGCCGGTTTGACGCGCCAGCCCAAGCTGCGCCTCAATGCAGCGTTCCGGCCGCAGGACGCCCGCGCTGGGTTCATAATACGCGCGTTCGTCTGGACGCG
>LXNI01002396.1_pt1 | contig 13126 bp, 9 predicted proteins | sample 809091 | NCBI WGS metagenome assembly LXNI01 (sample SAMN04870527, study PRJNA318959) | sponge metagenome | biome: 01000161; feature: marine sponge reef; material: water | host: Sarcotragus foetidus | place: Greece: Milos, Mediterranean Sea | collected 2013-05-29 | depth 5-7 m | reverse complement strand
GCTTGGAACGGGCGGCGGGTGGTGGGCATCTGATCAGGATTGATGTGCCTGTCACGGTGCGCGCGGCGCGGGTGGACGAGGTGCGGCGGCTGGGCGAGCTGTGGGGGCCGAAGGGCATGACCTCGCGGTTGCGGCATCTGCGGCGGTATTTCCGGGAGCAGGCGGACGGGGTGCAGCGGGGGCTGGTGGCGGACTTCAACGGGAATCCGATCGGGCAGTTGTGGGTGCGGCTGCGGCACATCGACCCGGAGATCGAGGCCGGGCTGGCGCTGGCGTACGTGCACACGCTGGTGGTGATGCCGGAGTTTCGGCGGCTGGGGATCGCGGAGGGGCTGACGCGGAGCGCGTCGGCGCTGGCCGTGAAACACGGATGTACGCATATCGCGATTGGGGTGGATCGGCCGAACGAGAACGCGCGACGGCTGTACGCGAAGTGGGGTTTCGAGCGGTACCACGAGAGCTTTGACCTGCGGGGCGACCTGGTGTTCATGCGGCGGCGGGTCTTCGAGGCAGCGGTTTCGGCACGGGTGCGGTGATACCATGCGGCGCGTCCGCGCGGGGGCCGTGAGGGCCGCGCGGTTGCGCGTGTTTGGCGGGCGGGCGTCCGCCGGCGGGAGTTCCGATGCAAGCGTTTCTTAACGGCGAATACATGGACCTGGCGGATGCCAAGGTCAACGTGATGACGCACGCGCTGAATTACGGGACCGGGGTATTCGAGGGGATCCGCGCCTACTGGGACGACGAAGAGGAGCAGTTGCTGCTGTTCCGGGTGCGCGAGCACTTTGAGCGGATGCACCAGTCGGCCCGGATTCTGCGCATCGGGATCGATTACTCGGTCGATGAGCTCATCGACATCTGCGTGAACGTGCTGCGGGCGGGCAATTTCCGCGAGGATGTGTATGTGCGGCCGCTGGCGTTCAAGAGCGCGTTGCAGGTCGGGCTGAACATGGTGGCGATGGGGCCGGACGGCCTGCAGCCGATCGAGAATGGCTTCACGCTGTTCGCGCTGCCGTTCGGCAATTACCTGGACATTGAGAAGCCGATCCGCTGCACGATTTCGTCGTGGCGGCGGGTGAACGACAACATGATCCCGGCGCGCGGCAAGGTGACGGGGATTTACGTGAACTCGTCGCTGGCCAAGACGGAGGCGCTGGAATCGGGGTTCGACGAGGCGATCATGCTGACGCACGACGGGCACGTGAGCGAGGGTTCGGGCGAGAACCTGTTTATCGTGCGCGGCGGGAAGTTGCTGACGCCGTCGTTGAGCGAGGACATTTTGGAAGGCGTGACGCGCGCGACGGTGATGCAGATCGCGCTGGATGACCTGGGGATCGAGACGATCGAGCGGCCGATAGACCGGACGGAGCTGTACATCGCGGACGAGTTGTTCCTGGTGGGGACCGGCGCGCAGATCTCGCCAGTGCGGGAGATTGACGGGCGCATCATTGGCGACGGCGAGATCGGTCCGGTAACGGGCGCGTTGCAGGATTTGTACTTTGACATCGTGCGCGGCCGCTCGGCGAAGTATCGTGAGTGGTGTCTGAGCGTGCAGGAACAGGCTGCCGCGCAGAGCGCATGATCGGGAGGCGAAAGGAGGCACGGCCGCGCTGACCGCGATACGCCTCCTTCAGCCGACCCCTCCAGGTCTCGCCGACCTCCGTTCCGCCTCCCACCGATTCACTGGATCCCACCGGCCAGCGCGGGCTTGACGCATGGCGAACCTGAACCTGGACGACACGACGCTGGAGCGCCTGGGGGCGCGCCTGGGCGTTCGGTTCACGGACCAGTCGCTGCTGGCGCAGGCGCTGGTGCACCGCTCGCTGGTCAACGAGGCCGACCTGGCGGACGCGGACAGCAACGAGCGCCTGGAGTTCCTGGGCGACGCGGCGCTGGGCCTGATTGCCGCGGAGCTGCTCTATCACCGTTACCCGGACCAGGCCGAAGGACGGCTCACGCATGCGCGCGCGTCGCTGGTAAACCTGACGGCGCTGGCCGAGATCGGCGCGGAGCTGGGGCTTGGCGACTTCGTTCAATTGGGACGGGGCGAGGATCTGAGCGGCGGGCGCGATCGGTCGAGTGTGGTGGGTCGGGCGTTCGAGGCCGTGCTGGGGGCCGTCTACCTGGACCAAGGGCTCGACGCGCTGCGCGATCTGCTGAGCCCGATCCTGATCCGTGAGCTGGACCGTTACGGCTGGGAAGGCCCGGCGAAGGACTTCAAGTCGCAACTGCAGGAGCATCTGCAGGCCGATGCACAGGCCACGCCGAGGTACGAGCTGGTATCGATGGAGGGTCCCGACCACCACCGGCTGTTCACGATGTCGGTGCGGTCGGGCGACACGGTGCTGGCAGCGGGGGAAGGCTCGAGCAAGCAGCGCGCGGAACAGGCGGCGGCACGCGCGGCGCTGGCGGCGATTCATGACGCCGAAGGGACGACGGATGTACTTGCGGCGAATTGACCTGCAAGGGTTCAAGACGTTTCCGCGTCGAACGACGCTGGAGTTCCGTCCGGGCGTGACGGCGATCGTCGGGCCGAATGGCGCGGGCAAGAGCAATCTCTCGGACGCCATTCGCTGGGCGATGGGCGAACAGGCGCCACGACTGTTGCGCATCCGCCGCGCCGAGGACGTGATCTTCGGCGGCTCGGACTCGCGGGGGCGAACGGCGATGGCGGACGTGCGGCTGACCTTCGATAACGCCGACGACTGGCTGCCGACGGAGTTCAGCGAGGTGGTGATCGGGCGGCGGCTGTTCAGGTCGGGCGCTTCGGAATACACGATCAATGGGGCGCGCGTGCGCCTGCGAGACGTGCTGGACCTCATGAGCGCGGGCGCGGCCAGCCACGGCGGGCACTCGGTGATTAACCAGGGCCAGGTGGAGCAGGTCTTGCAGCAGCGGCCGGAGGACCGGCGGGCATTCCTGGAAGAAGCCGCCGGGGTGGCTCGCTACTACGCCCGCCGCGACCAGGCCTGGCGCCGGCTGACCGAGACACGGCGCAATCTGCAGCGCTTGCGGGACCTGGCGGCGGAGATCGATTCCAGGTTGGACACCCTGCGGGAGCAGGCGCAGGTGGCCGAGCGCGGCGCGGATCTGCAACGCGAATTACGCGAGGGCCAGCTGACGCTGGCCCGGCATCGACTTTTTGCCGTGAACCGGCAACTGGAGGCCGCGGAAGAGCGCGAGCAACAGGCCACCGAAAAGTTGGCGGCGCTAATGACGGAACCGGTCGAGGAACTGCGCCGGCAGGCCGCCCAAGCGTCGCTGCGTAGTGCGGAACTCGAGCAAGCGCTGGCGGGGGCGCGGCACGAGGTGGAGCAGGCTCGCCGCGAGGCGGCGCGGCGCGCGGCGCAGCGGGCCCAGCTGGTTGAACGCCAGCGACACCTGGAGAGCCGGCTGCGCGACTTAGGCACGCGCAGCGCCAGCCTGGCGGCCCGTGCGGAGGCCCTGGCGGAGGAAGCACGGGTCGCGGAGCAGGCGCTGGCCGAACTCGATGCGCACATAGGACAGGTGCAACTGGAACGGCAGCGGCTGTTGGAGACGCTGGCGCCGGAGCGTGAACGGCGACAGCGTTTGCACTCACTGACCACTCAACTGGCCAGCGCACGAGACCGGCGCACGTCGTTGCGAGAACGCCAGCGGCATCTAGCGGGCGAAGACAAGATGCTCAGGGCTGACCTGACGCGGCTTCAGGCGCAGGCAACGATCGCCGGCGAGACGGCGGCGGCCGTCCGCGCGGAGGCCGAGGCCGCGGAGCACCAGGCCGAGCTGGCAGCGGCGGCGGTCGATCAGGCCGGGGAGGCGAGGCGCGCCGCAGTTGACGCCGCACGAGCCGCACAACAGAGGCAGGCCCGTGCGCAGGCGGAATTGCGAGCGGGATCCGAGGCTATCGCGGCGCTGGAACGGGAGTTGAACGCGCTGCGGGACGCCAATGCCCACGCGGGAGGATCGGACGAGGCACTGCGCGCCCTGCGGGAGGCGAAACCCGACACAGTCATAGGCCGGCTCCGCGATCGGATGCATCCGCGCACCCCTGAGGCCGCACGACTCCTAGAGGCGGCGTTTGCCGGCAGTCTCGACACGGTGCTCGTGGCCCGACCGAAGGATGGAACGGCTCTACGAGCGGCCGCGCGCGAACTGCAACTGAACCGTGTGCGCTGGCGCCCGACCGCCGGGTTCCGCGGCTGGCCCTACGAGGACGACGTGCGCGAGGTGGCGCCGACAGGCCTGCGCGGGACGCTGGGTGACATGGTGGAGGCCACGGGTCCGGATGCCGAATTCGCGCGGCGGTTGCTGGGCCGCGTGGTGGTGGCCGAGAGCCTGGACGCCGCCGTGCAAGCGCGCCAAGAACGAAACGACCTGGCCAGCCACCAGATCGTGACGCTGGACGGCGATGCCATTGACATCGACGGGACGGTGCGGCTGAGCGCCCATGACTCCGCGGGACGGGACATTGCCAAGCGCCTCGCGGCGGCGGAGCAGGCGCTGGTGGAGGCTCGACGTCGAAAGCCTGGCCTGGAGCAGGCCGCGACGGCTGCCGACCGGGGGCTGCGAACCGCAGACGCGGACTTGCGCGCGGCGGAGGGTGACAGCGATACGGCAGCCAGCGCGCGTCAGCACGCGCACGCGGCGGCAAGCGCGGCGATCCGGCGGCATCAACACGCTGACGCTGAAGCCCGGGCCCTGAACAGAAGTCTCGGGAACGCTGAAGACCGCCTGCGCGATGTCAGGCAACGCCTCACAGCGTTGGCGCCGCGATTCGAGGAATCCGAGCGCAGGGTCGGGCTGCTCAGCGAGGAACTCGATCTGGCGGGTACGGCCGCCGCCGGCACCGCCGAGGCCGAAGCGCAGCTGGCGGCGCTGGAAGCAGCGCTGGGCGTGAACGAGAGCCGCGCGTCCGACCTGCGGGCCCAAGCGGCCCAGCGGAGGCGAGCAGCCGAGCAGGCCGGCGGCGACGCCGAAGCCCTGGAACGCGAGCGGCTTGACGCTGAGCATTCGCGGGCCGCGGCGACGGCCGCGCTGGCCGAGATGGAGGCGGTCACCGAGAACGACGACGCGCCCGACGAGGGTCTGGTCCGTCGACTGGAATCGGCGGCGCTGGACGCCAGGCTGGAGCTCCAACGGCTGCAGATGCAGACCGAAGTACGGGCGCAGGAGGAGGCCAGGGCTACAGCCGACGTGGAGGCGGCGCAGCGTGAGACTGAGCGGCTGGTGGAACGCCGCGCGGAAATCCGGTCCCAGGCACGGGACGACCTGGGCATCGATCGACTGAAGGCGGAAAAGGCCACCACCGCGGTCGGGCAGGTTGAACGTCGCACCGCCGAACTGCGACGGCTGCTCGACCGGCTTGGGCCGGTCAACCCGCTGGCCCCGGCGGAATACGAGCACGAACGCCGGCGGGTCGAAGATACGCGGCGGCAGATAGCCGATCTGGAGGGCGCCGAGACGAACCTGCAGACGCTGGCACGCGACCTGCAACAGCAACTGCATGCCGAGTTCATGGCCACGTTCGAGACGATGAATGAGGCGTTCAGTTCAACGTTTAGCGAGCTCTTTGGGGGCGGCGAGGCGCACATGACGCTGACATCGCCCAACGACATCGAACAGACGGGGGTGGAGTTTTCGGTGCGGGCGCCGGGCAAGCGGCCACAGCAGCTTGCCGCGTTGTCAGGCGGCGAGCGGGCCCTGGTCGCAGCCGCGCTGATCCTGGCACTGCTAAAGATCCGTCCGCCGCCGTTTTGCATCCTGGATGAGGTGGACGCCGCGCTGGACGATCAGAACGTGATGCGGTTCTGCCGGCAGGTGCTGAGCCTCAGCGAGCGGACGCAGATCCTGCTGATCACCCACAACGCCCTCACGGTAGAAGCGGCCTCAACGGTGTACGGCGTCACGATGCGTGAAGACGGGGTCTCGGATCTGCTGTCGCTGCGCCTGGACGGCGTTCCAGCCAACGGTGCGACGACCAACGGGCACGTTCACACGCCGGATGCCAACGTTGCCGAGCGTCGGAGCGCCGCCAGCGCGGTGTGAGGCCACTGGCTGAGCCGCGGCGTACGCTCAAGACGTGCAGACCCGCGACGGATTCTTCAGTGAGCCACTCGGATGAGCACCGTCGCTAATCGGACCCGACGACGGGCGCCGCGTTACCGTGCGCACCGCCGATCGCGCCGGACTACGCGACGCCTCGGTCGCCCGCGAGGACGGCGAACGCCAGTCCCAGTGTGGGGTCTCGCGCTAGCGCTGGGAACGGCTGTCGTTGTCTTCATGCTCGTGCTGGCCACCGTGGCGGATCCGTTAGCCGGACTGCGGCCACTGGTCGAGGACGCCGGAGCGTTACTGCAACCGCGGGCGCCGGTGACGACGAGCGACGAGCGCCTGGTCCCGCGGCGCGAGGACCCGGCTGCCGACGTTGCGGAGGTTCCTTCCGTGGTGAACCTGGACCAGGACGAAGCGCGGCAGGTCCTGGAAGACGCGGAATTCCGGCCTCAGATCGAAGAGATGTTCGACGACGCCGTGGCGGAAGGCCTGGTGATCAGCCAGGAGCCCCCGGCGGGAGCGTCGCTGGGGCGCCTGGAACCGGTGGTGTTGACGGTGAGTCGTGGACCATCGCTGGCGTCGCTGCCAAACGTGGTTGGACTGGCCGCGGAAGCTGCGCGTGCGGACCTTGACCGCCGCGGGTTCCAGGTGATTGAAGTCACCGCATTCAACGAGGACGTGCCCGCGGGAACGGTGCTTGGCCAGGAGCCGCTGGCGGGGGCCGTGGTGGACCGGCGCTCCGTGGTGGTGTTGCGAATCAGTCGGGGCGTGGAGATCGTGCCCGTGCCGCTAATAGTGGGACGCGCGGAAGACGACGCTCGCCGCGCCATTGAGCTGGCGGGGCTTGCCGTGGGAGAGACCACTTATGTCGAGGACGACTCGGCGCCCAACGGGGTGGTTGTTGCGCAGGTTCCGGCCAGCGGGGAAGACGCGCCAAGCGGGACCGACGTGCAGATCACGGTGGTACGTATCGGCGAGGTTGTGGTTCCCGCGCTGGTCGGACGGACGGTGGATTCGGCTCAGCGAACCCTGTTCGACAACGGCTTGTTAGTCGGATCGATGAGGCTCGTCCCAACTCCCGGCGCCTTAAGCGAGCTGGTGGTTGGCCAGGAACCGGGCCCCGGGGCCAAGGTGGCCCGGGGCTTTGGCGTGCGCCTGATCGTGGCCGTCCCGGCCGCTGCCCCGAGTCCGCCGCCGGCGCCAACGGCTAGCGGCTGACGTCCCGCGGGAGTGTGCGGACGGTTTCCAGACCGGCCGCAAGCACGGGGTCGTCGGCGGCACCGATCTGTGCATCCGCCAATTCGACCTCGAGGTCCGGAATCAGACCACCCCCGTCGCCGGCCAGGGCGACGCCGGCGGGTGTGAACCAGATGCCGGTCGTGACGCGCAAGATGGAGCCGTCGGAGAGCCTGTGCAGCTCCTGAACCGAACCCTTGCCGTGCGTCTGCTCACCGATTAGCGTGGCGCGGCCGTGCGCCTGGAGGGCACCGGCGAAGACTTCCGAGCCACTGGCTGAGCCGGCATTGACCAGAACGACCATTGGCGTTCGCAGGTCGCGGAATCCGCTGACGGCGTTGTAGACATGGGTCGGATCGTTGCGGCTCTCGCGGCGGAGAATCAGTTCGCCTTCCGGCAGAAAGCGGCTGGTGACCGCAACGCTGGCATCGAGCAGTCCGCCGGGGTTGTTGCGGAGATCGATGATGAACCGATCCACGCCCGCGGTTTGAAAGCCGCTGAGCGCGCGCCGGACCTCACCCGAGGTCCGGGAGGAGAAGTTGGCGATGCGCAGGTAGCCAACGTCGTCGATGACCCTGGTGGTGACCGACTGCACGACAATTCGGTCGCGCACGACGGTTACGTCGCGCCTGGTCGTTTCGCCCTGACGCCGCAGGGTGAGGGTGACGGGGGTTCCACGCTCTCCGCGGACGATACGCCCGAATTCCGACAGCGAGACGCCCCTGGTGGAGACCCCGTCGACGGCCAGCACATATTCGTTGGCGCCAATGCCGGCCGCCTCGGCGGGCGATCGCGGCAAGGGCTGGGTGACAAACGGATAGCCGTCGCGCACTTCGACGCGGATGCCGACCCCGACGAAGGAGCCTGACAGGCTGATGGCGGATCGCCGGGCCTGTTCAGGGTCGTGGTAGCGGGTGTAGGGATCGTCGGTTGCGCCGGCCAGGCCGCGGATAGCACCTTCGCGCAAGGACTCGGCAGCCAGCGGGCCGTCGTAATAGTTGTCCTGCAGTACACGCCACGCCTCCCAGAACAGGCTGAAGTCGACCTCTTCGTCCTCGTCCTTGACTTCGGGTGGGGGCTCGCCGGCGAGGACCAGCGGCGGCGGGCTGCCGGGTCCGAGGGCCGTTGCGCCGGCGACGAAGCCGATGGAAAACACAAGGCAGAGCGCAATGACTGAACCGGCCAGCATGAGGGCGGTGCGTAGAGGACGTTGCATGGGACGTACGACCGGGGGACGCTATCTCCACGGTAGCGCAGGGCAATGAGCGGGCGATGAGAAGGCGGGAGCCCGCGGCGGCCGCGGCCGCTAGCTGGTGCTGAAGACGCCGACGGGTTCGTCGGCGAGGATCGCTCCGGCGTCCATGCGGATAACGCGGCGGCGGAGGTTGTTGACGATTTCGCTGTCGTGGGTGGCGACCAGGGTGGTGACACCCTCGCTGTTGATGTCGAGCAGCAGGCCGATGATTTCGCGGGCGTGGGCGGGGTTGATGCTGTCGGTGGGCTCGTCGCAGAGCAGAACGTCCGGCTTGGATATGACGGCGCGGGCGAGGGCAACCTTGCGCTGCTCACCGCCCGAGAGTTGCCGGGGAAAGCGCTCGGACTTATCAACGAGGGCCACGCGCTCGAGCACATCGTCCACCGCCGCGTCGATGTCGCGATTGGCGCGCCCGCGGACCTGCAGCGGCAGGCCCACGTTCTCGCGGACGGTGGCGTTTGGCAGCAGGCGGGTGTCCTGAAACACAACCCCGATGCGGCGGCGGAACTTGGTAAGCGCGGCACCGCGAATCCTGGCGACATCGACGCCGTTGACGAGGACCACCCCGGAATCGAACGGCTCTTCGCGCAGGAGGATGCGAAGCAGGGTGGTCTTGCCCGCACCGTTTGTCCCAATGAGGAAGGCGAACTCGCCGCGGGCGATGGCGATTGAGACGTCCGCAAGGGCGGGATGGCCGTCGTAGCTCTTGGTGACTCCCTGCACGACGATCAGCGGCGGGCTCCTATACGGCGAGGTAGCGGCGCACGGAGACGTAGCTACCAATGCTGCCGACCACGAATCCGACCAGGACGATGAAGACGGCGAGGTTGCGGACGAAGGACACATCCGTGGCGATGGGTAAAAAGGAAATGATGCGAGTAACCGTGGGCGCGACCTGGAGGTACATAACGACCAAGGCCACGGCGGCGAGGGTGGCGCCGACGAGGCCGATGAATGCGCCTTCGATGAGGAACGGGCCGCGCACGAACCAGTCGGTGGCGCCGACCAGCTTCATGATTTCAATTTCCTGGCGGCGGGCGTAGACGGCGATGCGGATGGTGTTGGCGATAACGAACAAGGCGACGGCGGTAAGCGCGATGATCATGGCGGTGCCGGCAGCGCGCGAGACGTTGCTGATGGAAACCAGGCGCTCGACCACGTCGAGCGGGACGGCCACGCTTTCGAAAACCTCGGTCATTCCACGAAGCTCGTCGGCGAGCTGGGGCAACACGGCAGGGTCGTCCATGCGGAGTTCGACGCTGGCGGGGAGAGGGTTGGCCTGGAGGATGTCAATGACATCGCGCTGGTCGAAAAAGCGTTCCTGGAAGATGCGCAGGGCGTCTTCCTTGGTAACGAAGACAACCTCGCCGACTCCGGGACGCTGTTCGAGATCCTGCATGATCTCGGTGACCCGGGACGGGCGAGCGTCGTCGCGGACGTAGGCGATGAGATTGCTCTTGCGTCCCAGGGCCGTGACCATCTCGTTGAGCGTGTCGTTGATGGCCAGGAAAGCCGCCAACGTGACCAGCATGACGGCGGTGGTGACGACGGCGCCCAGGGTCATGGTGCGGTTGCGCCAGAGGCCAAGCATGGCCGCGCCCATGACGTAACGCAGGACGTTGAGCTTAGCTGTCATAGCCGCCGCCGAGTTCGTCGCGGACGACCTTGCCGCCGGCGATTTCAATGACGCGACGCCGCATGGTGTCCACAATCTCCCGGTTGTGCGTCGCCATCAGCACCGTGGCTCCAAGCGCGTTGATTCGCACCAAGAGTTGAATCGTGTCCCAGCTGGTGGCGTGATCCAGATTCCCGGTGGGTTCGTCAGCTACCAGGATGGGGCAGCGACGGACGATGGCGCGGGCGATGGCGGTGCGTTGTTGCTCGCCACCGGAGAGTTCGTGGGGATGGTGGCCCGCGCGGTCGCTCAATTGGACCAAGGCGAGCGCCTCGTCCACCCACCTGGAGGTGCGGCCGTTGAATTCGCCGGTGGACTTGAGCACGAACTCCACGTTTTGGCGCACGCTCAGCCCCGGCAGCAGCTTGTAGTCCTGGTAGATGACGCCCACGCGCCGGCGGAGCTTGGGGACCTCGCGGCGGCGAATGCGCGTAACGTCGGTGTTTTCGATATAGACACTGCCGCTGTCGGGGCGGGTGTCGCGGTTGATGAGCCGGATCAGGGTTGTCTTACCGGCGCCGCTGGGACCTACCAGGAATACGAACTCGCGCTCCTCGATCTGGAGACTCACGTCGTCAAGCGCGCGGGTGCCGTTGGGGTAGACCTTGGTGACGTTCTGCAGAACGATCATGGCTGCGTAAGGGGAAGCGCGAAGGTGGAAACAGTCGTCAAGACGCCTGAACTCGCCGTAGGTGTGGCGTCGGACAGGTCAAGAGTAGCGAGCCATTGCGCTTCGAGGGCGGCGAGATCAAGCCCGACAGCCTGCCGGAGAGCCCGATCCCGTGATGCACCCTCGCGGTAGGCGTCCAGGATCTGCGTAATCGCGGACTCGCCCCAACGGTCGATGATGAATCTAACGAATGCGTTGCTCTGGGCGTAGGCGAGCACGGCGCGGCCGCCTTGCACCGGGAAGGACCCGGTGAGGCCGCGCAGGGAGACGAGCTGGTCCGCTTCCACGGCCGCACGCAAGATGTCGTCGTACGAGAACCGCTCGGCCACCGCGCCTTCGACGACCGTGGCCACGCCTTCATGCAGCCAGCTGGGAATGTTGCGCGGAGGCTCGCCGACGGCATGCTCGATGGCGATGTGGGTCAGCTCGTGGGCGATGGTGGAGGGGAGGGTGACGCGCCCCCATTCAAATTCGGAGGCATAGAGCACGATCAAATTGAAGCGGGCCGCGGCAACGCCGCCCACCCAGGGTCGCGTGCCACGGCCCATGTCGGCGCGCATGCGCTCGTCGTCGGCATAGAGCACCAGGCGCGTACGGCGCTGAAGGGCCAAGTCGAATTGAGCCTCGAGCGCGTCCAGGCCGCGGCGAATGCCGTTCGCGGCGTCGGTGGCCAGGCCGTCTCCGCCGGCATACCACCAGATATCCATCAGGCCCTCGGATTGCGTCCGCCAGGGGAGGTCCATGTCGATATAGGTCATGGTGCTGGTTTCGGTTTGTGCCGTGCCGTCCGCGTCGCGAACCTCGAACCGATACTCGATCTCGGCCCCGGGCAGCAGCGTTCCCCGAGGACGCCAGCGGTGCGAGGCCATCAGACGCCCGTCGGCAACTTCGAAGGGAGCGCGTCCGCGTCGGCTCACGACGCCGTCCGGCAGCCCAAACAGCACCGACACCCGGGACGGCGGCGGCCCTGTCCACGGCGCGTTGAGGTGAAAGGTAATGGCGGACCGGATTTCCACCTGGGCGCTCAGATCCGCCTGGATTGATGAGGCCGCGCCGGCCGTATCCGGTCCTAGCGTGAGCCACGCCAGCCCGGCCAGCCCAAGCGCGACGAGGGCAAGCGCGAGGCGGATCGGCAGCCGCTGGCTGGACGCCCCGCGCAACCGCCGTGAGGTCACGCGCCGGTCTCGTTTCCGGCTGAGATTGACGCGCGAAGCCAAGCCTCGATGAAGGGATCGATTTGGCCGTCCAGCACAGCGTCCGCGTTTCCGACTTCGAGCCCGGTACGCAGGTCCTTGACCTGGCGGTAGGGGTGCAAGACGTAGGAGCGAATCTGGCTGCCAAAGTCGACGGCGGCCTGCTCGCCGCGCAGGCGGGCCTGTTCGGCCTCCCGCTCGGCGATCTGACGCTCCAGCAGGCGCGCGCCGAGCATCTCCATGGCGACTTCGCGGTTCTGGTGCTGCGAGCGCTGGTTTTGGCAGGAGACCACGATGCCGGTGGGTTCGTGACGGATGCGGACGGCCGAGTCGGTCTTGTTGACGTACTGGCCACCGGCGCCACTGGCCCTGAACGTCTCGACCCGGAGTTCCTCTGGGCTGATCGCCACTTCGTCAAGGTCCTCCAACACCGGGACGACGTCGACCCGCGCGAACGAGGTGTGGCGGCGGTTGCTGGCGTCGAAGGGTGAAAGCCGAACGAGGCGGTGGACGCCACGTTCGGCCTTGAGGTAGCCATAGGCGTAGCGACCCGACGCGCGGAGGGTGGCGCTCTTGACGCCGGCTTCCTCGCCGTGCGAGATGTCGACGACGTCGGGCGCGAACGAGCGGGCGTCGGCCCAGCGGGAATACATGCGCAGCAGCATCTCGGCCCAGTCCTGGGACTCCGTACCTCCGGCGCCGGACTGGACAGTCAGGAAGGCATCGTGTTCGTCGTACTCGTCGCCGAGCAGGAGTTGAAACTCCAGCGAGGCCAGGCGGGTCTCCAGGGCAGCGACTTCGCCGGCGACTTCCGCCAGCAGTTCGGGATCGTCCGGTTCGAGGAACTCCAGGAGGCCGACGACCTCGTCTGCCTGCGCGTCCAGGTCGTCCCAGAGGTTGACTTCGTCCTGGACACGGCGGTAGCGGCGCATGACGTCGCGGGCGCGATCGGGATCGTCCCAGAGGTCGGGCGCGGCGACCTGGCGGTCGAGTTCGGCTAGCGTCGTGCGCTTGGCCGCCAGATCAAAGATGCCTCCGGATCTCGGTGACCCGCTGCCGGGCGCGGC
>LXNI01002394.1_pt1 | contig 13146 bp, 8 predicted proteins | sample 809091 | NCBI WGS metagenome assembly LXNI01 (sample SAMN04870527, study PRJNA318959) | sponge metagenome | biome: 01000161; feature: marine sponge reef; material: water | host: Sarcotragus foetidus | place: Greece: Milos, Mediterranean Sea | collected 2013-05-29 | depth 5-7 m | reverse complement strand
TTTGCGGAATCACTCTGCGCGTCCATACTCCAGACATACACGAATGCGCGCAAAATAGCCAGCCCCTTGTCTAACTTATTGAGCCTGAGGTTACGTCTTCGAATAAAGAATCAGCCGTGCCGCACCAAGCCTGTTGTCACCCGGCATGATGGCCCGTGCACGCGCTCCCTCACTTGCAAGTCCGGCACCGAGGGGGGCAGCAGTAGTCGTGAGACCGAAACTGCACCGGAATCAAAGCAGTGCCATTCCGGCCCCACTCGATCCGATTGCCTCGCGGTGCATCCCTCTTGCTAGCGATCGCTCGTCAGCGTTGACCCTTTTGACGCCCCGGCACTGTCCGACCGAACGGTTACGGCAGTCGAAGCCTCGGGAAATGTCGATCAACCGGCCAGGTAAGCCGCCGAGTCGTCTCAATGTAGTCCGCCGTGCCCCGCCAATCTCGCGGCCGCGAGCTAGTCCGGGATCACTGGATCGGTCGGAGCGCTGAGGTCGGCCTCGCTGCCTTCAGAAGCTGCGGTCGGCGGCACCTTGACGCCCTCCAGGCCGAAGTCCTCCCCGAAGCCCATCGGCAGGTCGTTCTCGAACAACTGTGCCGCATCTTCGCTGTAGCCCGGGATGTCGTTGAGGTACTCCATCTCCGGAACCAGCTTGTCGGGCTCATCCTCGCCTGCGATACGCACCCGCTGGTGGGCCTTTAGGCCCGTGCCGGCTGGGATCAGCCGACCAACGATGACGTTCTCTTTCAGGCCCCGCAAGTCGTCCACACGGCCGGCCACCGACGCCTCCGTCAGCACCTTGGTGGTGGTCTCGAACGATGCCGCCGAGATGAAGGAATCTGTCGACACGGCTGCCTTGCGGATGCCCATCAGCAGCGCCTGACTCGTCGCCGGCACGCCGCCATTGGCTTCCACATCCCGGTTGACGCGCCGGAAGCGGAACTTGTCCACAACCTCGTCGACCAAGAATTCCGTGTCGCCGACCGACTCGATCTTGACCCAGCGCATCATCTGACGAACGATCACCTCGAGGTGCTTGTCGTTGATGTCCACGCCTTGCAGGCGGTAGACATCTTGAATCTCGTTGACCAGATAGCTCTGCAGGTCAGCCTCGCCCAAGATGCGCAGGATGTCCTGCGGGTCGTGCGGACCCTCCATCAACGGCTCGCCGGCCTTGACCATCTCGCCCTCCTGGACGTTGATGTGCGAGCCCCGCGGGATCTTGTACTCTTTCTCCTCGCCGCCAGCGCCGGTCACCGTGATGCGACGATAGCCCCGGCTGAGCGAGCCGTAGCTCACCGTACCGTCGATCTCGGAGATGATGGCTGGTTCGGGAGACTTCGGGCGCCGGGCCTCGAACAGCTCCACCACGCGCGGCAGGCCGCCGGTGATGTCCTTGTTCTTGGTTGTCGCCAGCGGGATCTTGGCCAGCTCGTCGCCAGCGCTGACCGCTTCGTCGTCCTTGACCATCAGGTGGGCGGTCGTCGGGATGAGGTACCTCCGCAGGAGCTTCCCGTCGCCGCCGTGGATCTCGATGCGCGGTTCGCCGGCCCTCTGGCCATCCTCCGGATCGGTGACAACCCACTGGGACAAGCCCGAGACCTCGTCGACCTGCTCCTGCAGCGTCACGCCTTCCTGCAGGTCGCAGAAACGGCAAAAGCCCTCCGACTCGGTCAGGATGGAGCGCGTGAACGGATCCCACTCCAGTAGCACCTGCTCGCGGACCACCTCTTCGCCGTCCTCGACCCGCAAGCGGGCCGCGTAGACGACTTGGTAGCGCTCCCGCTCCCTGTCCTTGCTGTCCACGACCGCGATGAAGCCGTTGCGACTCATGGCGACCAACTGGCCGCTCTTGTCGCGGATCGGATTGACGTTGACGTACTTGGCGAAGCCGTCAGACTTCGCAGTCTGGCGCGAGTCCTGGCCGACCCTAGTCGCGGTGCCGCCTACGTGGAACGTCCGCATGGTCAGCTGGGTGCCGGGTTCACCAATGGACTGGGCCGCGATGATGCCCACCGCTTGCCCTTCCTCCACCATGCGCCCAGTCGCCAAGTCTTGGCCGTAGCAAAGCTGGCAAACGCCACGCTCGGTCTCGCAGGTGAGCACCGAGCGGACATGCACCTCTTGGTTGATGTTCGCGCTCTCGATCGCGCGCGCGACCTCGTCGGTCACTTCCTCGCCAGCACTGATGATCGGGCGGCCCTCCAAGTCCGATGCGTCTTCGGCCATCACGCGCCCGACGATCCGTTCGCTGAGGGGCACGCGGATCTCGCCGTTCTCGATCAACGGCCCCTTGGTGATGCCTTCGGTCGTGCCGCAATCGAACTCGGTGATGATCACGTCCTGCGCCACGTCCACCAGCCGCCGCGTCAGGTAGCCCGAGTTGGCGGTCTTCAGTGCCGTGTCAGCCAAGCCCTTGCGCGCCCCGTGTGTCGAAATGAAGTATTGCAACACGTTGAGGCCCTCGCGGAAGTTGGCCGTGATGGGCGTCTCGATGATCTCGCCGCTGGGCTTGGCCATCAAGCCGCGCATGCCCGAAAGCTGCCGGATCTGCGTTTCCGACCCCCGCGCGCCGGAATCGGCCATGGCGTAAATCGGGTTCAGGGAACTCTGGCCGTGCTCCGACGAACGCATGCCCTCGAACATTTCCCGCGACACGCTGTCGGTCAGCGAGGACCAGATCTCGATGATCTTGTTGTAACGCTCGCCGTGGGTGATCGCGCCGTCGAGGTACTGCTGCTCGACCGTCATGACCTCCTTCTGCGAGCTGCTCACCAGCTGCTCCTTCTGCTCGGGCACGATCATGTCGTCGATTCCGATCGACATGCCCGACAGCGTGGCGTAGAGGAAGCCAAGTTCCTTCAGCTCGTCCAACATCTCCACGGTCTTCTCGCGGCCCAGCTGCTGGTAGCAGAACCGGACCAGGTCGCTCAGGCCCCGCTTCTTCAGCAAGCCGTTGACGAAGGGCAGCTCCTTGGGCAGGCGGTCCTTCAGCAGCACCCGCCCCACCGTGGTCTCCAGAGTCTGCTTCTGGTAGAAGACGGGCACCGTCTGGCGCACGTCCTGGCTGTCGCCAGCCAGCGTCAGGTCGATCACCGCGCCGCTGTAGTGCAGCTTGATCGGCGCGCGGGTCTCGACCTCGTCCATGTCGTAGGCGAGCAAGACGTCGCGGATGCTGCCGAACGAGCGGCCCGCGCCGCGGGCGCCCTCCTGCGCACCGGTGAGGTAGTACACGCCCAGCACCATGTCCTGGGAGGGAGTCGTGATCGGCAACCCGCTCGCTGGCGAGAGGATGTTGTTGGCGCTGAGCATCAGCACGTGCGCCTCGATCTGCGCTTCCGGCGAAAGTGGCACGTGTACGCCCATCTGGTCACCGTCGAAGTCAGCGTTGAACGCCGTGCAAACCAACGGGTGGATCTTGATCGCCTTGCCCTCGACCAGCACCGGCTCGAACGCTTGAATTCCCAAGCGGTGCAGCGTTGGCGCGCGGTTCAGCAGGACCGGGTGATCTTGGATCACGCCATCGAGGATGTCCCACACGATGGCGTCCTTCTGTTCGACAAGCTCCTTGGCCTGCTTGATCGTGGTGCAGTGGCCGCGCTGCTCCAGCCGCTGGTAGATGAACGGCTTGTACAGTTCCAAGGCCATCTTCTTGGGCAGGCCGCACTGGTGCAACTTGAGCTCGGGCCCGACCACGATGACCGATCGCCCGGAGTAGTCGACGCGCTTGCCCAGCAGGTTTTGCCGGAAGCGCCCGCTCTTGCCCTTCAGCGTGTTGGCGAGGGACTTCAGCGGCCGCTTGTTGGCGCCGCGCAATTCATGCCCGCGCCGCCCGTTGTCGAGCAAGGCGTCCACGGCCTCCTGCAGCATGCGCTTCTCGTTCCGCACGATCACGTCGGGCGCGCGCTGCTCGAGCAGCCGCTTCAGGCGGTTGTTGCGGTTGATCACCCGCCGGTACAGGTCGTTGAGATCGGAAGTCGCAAAGCGTCCGCCGTCCAACGGCACCAGCGGCCGCAGCTCCGGCGGGATGATCGGCAGCACTTGCAGGATCATCCACTCCGGCTTGTTGCCGGACTTGCGGAACGACTCCACGACGCGCAGCCGCTGCGCCGTCTTGCGGCGCTTCTGCACCGAGGTCTCTACCTTCATGTCCTCGCGGAGCTTGTCCGCGAGAGCGTCGGTGCTGATGTTCTTGAGCAACTCCTTGATGGCCTCGGCCCCCATCAAGACCGTGACTTCAAAGACGTCATCCGTGGCGGAGAGGCGCGGCAGGATCTCGTAGCGGCCGCGGTCCATCTGCGGCGTGAAGTCAAAGTTGCGCTCCTTGTCGTCGCGGGAATTCGACAGCTCGTCGCCGGCCAGGACAGTCCCCGCGGGCAACACGCCCGGATTGTCCGACTCCACCACTACTGATGCTTCGTAGTAGAGGACTCGCTCCAAGTCGCTGACCTTGATGTCGAGCAAGAGCGAGAGATGGCTCGGCAGCACCTTGAAGTACCACACGTGCGAGCACGGCGCGGCCAGCTCAATGTGCCCGAGCCGCTCGCGCCGCACGCGGCTGTGCGTCACCTCTGTGCCGCACTTCTCGCAGATCACGCCGCGATGCTTCATCCGCTTGTACTTGCCGCACAGGCACTCCCAGTCCTTCTCGGGCCCGAAAATGGCGGTGCAAAACAGGCCGTTCCGCTCGGGCTTGAACGTCCGGTAGTTGATCGTCTCGGGCTTGGTGACCTCGCCGAACGACCAGCCGCGGATCTTCTCCGGCGAGGCCAGGCCGATCCGAACCGCGTCGAAGTCCGGCATGGCGGTGACGCGTTGTGCTGCCGCGGACGCAAACGGGTTCTGCGCGCCGTAGCCTCCCATGGCAGGATTCAGGTCGCCGGCCGGCAGCGGGGCCGGGGCCACGCTGGGGTCGAAGAGATTGGTGCCGCGCTCCTCGCTGGAATGCTGCTTGTTCAACAGTTCCACGTCCAAGCAAAGCGCTTGCAACTCGCGCACCAGCACGTTGAACGACTCCGGCAGTCCAGGGTTCATGGCCGATTCGCCCTTCACGATCGACTCGTAGATCTTGGCCCGTCCGAAGACGTCATCGGACTTCACCGTCAGAAGTTCGCGCAAGATGTGGGCGCAGCCGTAGGCTTCCAGAGCCCACACCTCCATCTCACCGAAGCGCTGGCCGCCGAACTGCGCCTTGCCGCCCAGAGGCTGCTGGGTGACGAGCGAGTACGGGCCGATCGACCGCGCGTGAATCTTGTCGTCGACCAGATGGTTCAGCTTGAGCATATAGATGATGCCAACCGTCACCTCCTGCTCGAACGCTCGCCCGGTCAAGCCGTCGCACAGGCGCGTCTTGCCGGATTCGGGCAGTCCGGCATTGCGCAGGTGCTCCTTGATGAGCCCCTCGCTGGGGCCCTCGAACACCGGCGCGGCGAACTTCAGGCCCAACGCTTCGCCGGCCCAGCCCAAGTGCGTCTCCAAGATCTGCCCCACGTTCATTCGCGAGGGCACGCCCAAGGGGTTCAGCACGATCTCGACCGGAGTGCCGTCCGGCAGGAACGGCATGTCCTCTTCCGGCATTACGCGGGCGATCACGCCCTTGTTGCCGTGCCGGCCCGCCATCTTGTCGCCCGCGGACAACTTCCGCTTCATGGCGATCGAGATTGTCACCGTCTTGAGCACTCCGGGCGACAACTCGTCGCCTTGGCGCAGCTTCTCGACCTTCTTGTCGTTGAGCTTTTCGAGCACCTCGATCTGGCGGATCGTCATCTGCTCGAGCGCGTCGACCCTGAATTCGAGGTTGTCGACCGGCTGGGCAAGGCGCAGGCGCTTGAGATCCCTGGCTCGCATGCGCTCGAAGTGGTCTCTGCCGAGCACCTCGTTGGCGCTCGCCAGGCGTCGGTTCGTCTTCTCGTCGTGCAGGTCGGCGGTGACCGTGTTCCCGCCCAGCAGTTCCTCCAAGCGCTCGACACGCTGGTCGTACAGAATCCGCTTCTCGTCCTCGAGATTGCGCTGCAGGCGCTCGATCTCCGCCTCTTCGATGGCCTTCGCCCGCGAGTCCTTCTCGACACCCCGGCGGGAGAACACCTTGGCGCCGACCACCACGCCCGACACCCCGGCCGGACAGCGCAGCGAGGCGTCCTTGACATCGTCGGCCTTGTCGCCGAAGATCGCCCGCAAGAGCTTCTCTTCCGGGGTCAGCTGGACATCGCCGCGCGGCACAACCTTGCCGACCAAGATGTCGTCGGGGCCGACTTTGGCGCCGATGCGAATGATGCCGCTCTCGTCGAGGTTCTTCAGGAAGCCCTCCGAGATGTTCGGGATGTCCCGCGTGATCTCCTCGGGGCCGAGCTTTGTGTCGCGCGCTTCGATCTTCAACTCCTCGATATGCAGCGAGGTGTAGTAGTCCTCCTTGACCAGCTTCTCGCTAACCAGGATCGCGTCCTCGAAGTTGTACCCGCGCCACGGCATGAAGGCGACCAGCACGTTGCGGCCCAACGCCAGCTCGCCGTCGTCGGTGCAGGGGCCATCGGCCAGCACTTGGCCCTTGGCCACCCGGTCGCCGATCTTGACGATCGGCTTCTGGTTGATGCACGTGTTCTGGTTCGAGCGCCGGAACTTGATCAGCGGATAGATATCGGCCCCGACCTCGCGCGAGAGCTGCTCCTCGTGACCGGTGTCCTCGACCCGGACGATGATGCGCTCGGCATCCACCGAGTCGACCACTCCGCTGCGCTTGCAAAGCACGACCGCGCCGGAATCGCGCGCGGTGATGCGCTCCATGCCCGTGCCGACGATGGGAGAGTCGGCGCGCAGCAGCGGCACGGCCTGCCGCTGCATGTTCGAACCCATCAGGGCCCGGTTGGCGTCGTCGTTCTCCAAGAACGGGATCAGGCTGGCGGCGACCGAGACGAGCTGCTTGGGGCTCACATCCAAGTACTGGATCTCTTCCCGCTTCTTCAGCCGCGTGTCACCGGCCACGCGGCAATTGGCGAACTCGCGTCCGATGTAGCCGTCCTCTTCCACCGGAATGTTGGCCTGGGCGATGATGTGCCGGTCCTCTTCCCATGCCGACAGGTAGTCGCAGTGCGTTTCCCAGTGCGCACCCTCCTGCCCCGGCCCCAAGGCGTCGTTGGCCTGCTCCGCCTGCCCCCGGCGCACCACTTGGCCCGGTTCCAACTGCGAGTCGCCGGCGTAGGTGATCTTGACCTCATCGACCACGCGCCCGTTCTCGACCTTGCGGTAGGGGCTTTCGATGAAGCCGTACTCGTTGATCCGGGCAAAGCACGACAGCGAGCTGATCAGCCCGATGTTGGCACCCTCCGCGGTCTCGATCGGGCAGATCCGGCCGTAGTGCGTGGCATGCACGTCACGCACGTCAAAGCCCGCCCGCTCACGTGACAATCCGCCAGGACCCAGAGAAGAAAGACGCCTCTTATGAGTGATTTCCGACAGCGGATTGATCTGATCCATGAACTGCGAGAGCTGGGACGATCCGAAAAATTCGCGCACTGCGGCCATGACGGGCTTGGCGTTGATCAGGTCGTGCGGCATCGCGCTGGACATGTCCTGATAGGACGTCATCCGGTCGCGCATCGCTCGCTCCATGCGGATCAGGCCGATGCGGAACTGGTTTTCCAGCAACTCGCCGACCGAGCGCACGCGCCGATTGCCGAGGTGGTCGATGTCGTCCGTGGAGCCGATCTTGCGCCGCAGCTTGAACAGGTAGCCGATGGTCGCGTAGAAGTCGCTGGCATCCAGCACCCGGCGGTCCAGTGGAGTGGCTTCCTCCTCGCCGTGCAGCTTGATGTTGAACTTCATCCGCCCGACGCGCGAAAAGTCGTACTTGCGCGCGTCGAAGAACATGTCGTTGAAGAGCTTCGTGGCGGTCTCGCGCGTCGGCGGGTCGCCAGGCCGCAGGTTACGGTAGATCGCCAGCAGGGCTTGGTCCTTGGTCTTGATCGAATCCTTGCGCAGGGTCTCCGAAAGCACCGGCCCGCACTCGTCGGTCTCCGGAAAGATCACCTTGAAGTCCTTGATCCCGGCCTGCCGGACCCGTGCCATGGCCTCGGATGTGACGGGGGAGTTGGCCTCGCAGCCGTGGAGCACTTCCCCGCTCTCCTCGTTGAAGATGTCGTCGGCGAAGATGGCCTCGTCCAAGTCCTCGGGGGGGCACGGCAGGGCGGTGATGCCCTCTGCCCGCATGTCTTGCAGCAGGCGCGCGTTGATCTTGCGGCCCTTGCGGCCCAGCGCCTTGCCGCTCTTGCCGGTGACGGCCGCCGCCAGGCGAGTTTGCATCAAGCTCTCGGAAATGTCGCGCTGCAGGGCTCCCGACTCGTCGATGCGGATCGTGTCGGCGCGGTAGAACTGGCCTAGGATGTCGGCGTCGCTCTCGAGGCCGAGGGCGCGCAGGAAGATCGTGCCCAGGAACTTGCGCTTGCGATCGATACGTACGTTGAGCAGGCGCTGGCCGGTCGGTTTCTGGGCATCGTACTCGAACTCGATCCAGCTGCCGCGCGAGGGGATGATCTTGCCGAGATAGTAGGTGTTGTCGGCGGACGACTCGAAGAACACGCCCGGCGACCGGTGCAACTGCGAAACAATCACGCGCTCGGTGCCCGTGACGATAAAGGTGCCCTCTTCGGTCATCAGGGGGATCTCGCCGAAGAAGACCTCCTGCTCCTTGATGTCTCGGACGGACTTCTGGTCACCTGCCCCGTCCTTTTCGAATACGGTCAGCCGGATGTTGACCTTCAGGGGCGCGGAATACGTCATGCTGCGCCGCTTGCATTCCTCGGGGTCGTACTTGAGCTTGAGCCCGACAGGATCGCCGCACTTGTCGCAGAACGTCACCTCGTTCGGCGTTCGCTTGCCGCACTCCTCGCAAAGGATTTCCGGCGGTCCCTTCGGGTCGGTGCGAATGATCTGGCGGCAGTGGCGGCAGCGCGTGCGCAAGTGGCTCAGGCCGCTCTGGGCACCGCACTTGCAGGCCCAGTCGCCGATCGAGTACGACACGAATTCCAGCGAACTCATCTCCCGGAAGTCGGAGATCGGGAACACCGACTTGAAGACCGCTTCGAGGCCGTCTTCGACCCGCTCGTCGGGCAAGCGGTCCATTTGCAGGAAGCGTTCGTACGACTCCTGCTGCATGTCGAGCAGGTTCGGGATCGCGATCGCCGAATGGATCTTGGAGAAGTCCCGCCGCTCCTTTGCCACGCCAAGCGCGGCTGCATTCGCCCCTTGAGCCATCGATTCGTTCACAGTTGCCACGTTGTTGCCACCTCAGGCACCGCTTGCATGTGCACGCCGGCCGGCGCGCACTCGCCGCCGCGCAGGCGCGGCAGCACACAGATACGCCGAGACCGGCCCCAAGCACACCGCTCCGCTCTTCCGGCGGGTCGCCGGGGAAGCGATGTCTGGGACCGGTTCAGCGAACCAAGTCTTGGCAAAATCTGTCCAGTAGGGGACAGCCACCCGCTTGCGTAGCGACCAGCTGCCGCGCTCTGGGCTCCGTGTTGGGGCACAAGGACGGCGCTGGAAGCGCACGGAACTCGCAAGTACGGTATGCTCCGCCCGCGAGTCCTCGGCTGCCACACGCCTACTTCACCTCGAATTCGGCACCGACATCGGCAAGTTTCGCGCCGATCTGGTCAGCCTCCTCCTTGGGGATGTTCTCCTTCACTGCCGTCGGCGTGGCGTCAACCAAGTCCTTGGCCTCCTTGAGGCCTAGGCCCGTAATCTCGCGAACGGCCTTGATCACCTTGATCTTCTGACCTCCGATGCCAGTCAGCATGACCGTGAACTCGGTCTGCTCCGCGGCTTCCTCGGCTCCGCCGTCTGCCGCCGCGGCCGGAGAGGCTACCACCGCTGCGGCGGCGGAGACGCCAAGCTCCTCTTCCAGCTTCTTGACCAGCTCTGCGGCTTCCATCAGAGTCAGGCCCTTGATGGATTCCGTGATTGCACCTATGTCTGCCATAGTACTCATCTCCTGTGTGTGATTGCAAGCGAGATTTCGCCATCCGGCAGAGCCGGAGGGCACCCATCGCCACGGGCTACCCGTTGAATTTCTGCTTCTCCACCGCCTGCTGCAAGACCGCAGCGATGTCGCGGGCCGGCGCGTTGAGCACGCCCATCAGGCGCTGGGCCGACGAGTTGATCAGGAACAGGACACGGACCTGGAGGCCGGCCTTGTCGGGCAGCTTCGAAAGTTCGTTGAGCTGGTCCAGATCCACCGTGCGGCAGTCGACCACGCCGCCGTTGAACGAGAACTTGGCCTGGTCCTTGCCGAAGGCCACGAGCGCCTTCAGCGTGGAGATCAGGTCTTCGCCCAGAAACGCCAGGGCGGTCATGCCGCGCTGGCCAGTAAGGGCCTCTTCGAACGGCGTGTCCCGCGCCGCCAGCAGGGCCAGGCGGTTCGCGACCACCCGGTACGAGCCGCCAAATTCGCGAATCACGCCCCGCAGCTCTTGGTCCTGCGCCACCGTGAGGCCTTCGAACTTGCACACGACGATGGCGGGATTGTCCGCGAACCCGTCCTTGAGCTCCGCCAGGATTTGCTGCTTCTGCGCCTTGGTCTTCATCGCTTCCTCGCTACGCGCCGAACTCGGCGACGTTGAGCGCCAGCGAAGGGCTCATCGTTGAACAGATCGTGGCCTTCATCAGGTAGCGGCCCTTGGCCGCCGACGGCCTGGCCTTGAGCACCGCTCCGATCAGGGTGCCGGCATTCTCGGCAATCTGATCGGCTTCGAACCCGAGCTTGCCGACCGGGGCATGGATCACCGCGCCGCGGTCGACCCGGAACTCCACCTTGCCGGCCTTCACTTCAGAAACTGCTTGGGCGATGTCGAAAGTCACGGTGCCCGTCTTGGGGTTCGGCATCAAGCCGCGCGGACCCAAGATCTTGCCGACCCTTGCGACAATCCGCATCATGTCGGGCGTGGCCACCACGGCATCGAAGCCGAGCCAGCCCTGCTTAGCGATCTTGTTGACGTACTCCTCGCCCCCAAAAAAGTCCGCCCCAGCCTCTTCGGCCTCTGCGAGCTTGTCACCGGAAGCGATCACCAGCACCCGCTTGGACACTCCCAAGCCATGCGGCAGCACGACCGTGCCGCGCACCATCTGGTCGGCGTGGCGCGGGTCAACGCTGAGGTTCAGATGCACCTCGACCGTCTCGTCGAACTTCGAGATCTTGTTCTGCTGGAGGAGTGGAATCGCCTCGTGCAAGGCGTACGACCGATCCTCGAGCTTCTCCGCGAAAGCGCGATACTTCTTACCTGCCATGTGTCACCTTGGTGCAAGCGACCCCGAGCAGCGGTGCCAGGAGTCTCCCACGGGAGCTGCACCCATCATACCACCTGCACGCCCATGCTGTTCGCCGTGCCGCGCACGCAGGCCATGGCCTGCTCCACGGTGTGGCAGTTCAGATCGGGCATCTTTTGTTTCGCGATGTCCTCCAACTGCGCCAGCGTGATGGAGCCGACCTTGGTGCGGTTCGGCTCGCCAGACCCCTTAGCGAGGTTCGCATAGCGCTTGATCAGCACCGCGGCCGGAGGGGTCTTGGTCACAAAGTCGTGCGAACGGTCTTGGTACACGGTGATCACCACCGGCACGATCAGCCCGTCAAGCTCCGGATTCGAGGTGCGCGCGTTGAATTCCTTGCAAAACTGCATGATGTTCAGGCCGGCTTGGCCCAGCGCCGGGCCTACCGGGGGCGCGGGCGTGGCCTTGCCTGCCATGATCTGCAGCTTGATCTGCTGGACGATGGGCTTGCGTACCGCTTTCGCCATGAATGAACTCCTCGTTTGCGGCGCACCGTCGGGCGCGGCCGTCTAGTTCCCCTTCTTGACCTGGAAGTACTCCAGCTCGACCGGCGTCCCGCGCCCGAAGATGGTCACCATGACCTTGAGCGTGCTGCGGTCGGCGTTGACCTCTTCGACCGTGCCCGTGAAACCGTTGAAGGGGCCGTCAACGATGCTGACTTGGTCGTTGCGCACGAATTCGATGTCGGGGCGCGGCTGCTCCTCGGAGCGCTTCTGGCGGTTGAGGATCTGGTCTACCTCGGCCTCGGTCAAGGGCGTCGGCGGGCGTCGCTCGCCGCTCTTGAGCTTTTCCTCGCCGACGAACCCGGTCACCTTAGGCGTGTTCTTGACAGCGTGCCAGAGGTCGTCGTCGAGGTCCAGCTGGGCTAGGACATAGCCGGGGTACAGCAGGCGCTTGGTGGTGACCTTCTTGCCGTTGCGCATCTGCACCACGTCCTCGGTCGGGATCAAGATTTCGCCCACCCGATGCTCCAAGCCCAGCGCCTCCACTCGTGACCGGAGGTTTTCCTTGACCTTGTTCTCAAAGCGCGAATAGGTGTGGATGAAGTACCACGGCAGCTCCGACCGCTCGGCAGGCTGGCCGCCTTCAAGGCCCATCCCGGCTTCGGTGAATGTTTCGTCTGGTGCCACGATCGGTTAGCCCACCTGTGTGAATGTTTGGTACACCAGGCGCTGGCCAAACGCCAAGATGTAGTCGACCACGCCAAAGAAGACTGCGAACGCGAACACGGTGATCAGCACCACCAGAGTGGTCGCCCGGACCTGTTGCTTGCCCGGCCACGTCACGAGCTTTAGCTCGCGGATGACACCGTCCAAGTACGTACGAACACGTACCGGCAGGGGGGCATCTTTGTTAGCCCTTTTCTTGAGCGCTTTTGCCATGGCTGTGCTGTCCCTCGAAGTCGGCTGCGGTCGCGGAGTCGCCAGAGTGCCGCCGCACGTGGCAGGGGCGGAGGGAATCGAACCCCCATTGGCGGTTTTGGAGACCGCTGGTTTACCGTTAACCGACGCCCCTGCAGTTTGGACCGCTTCTCTTAGCTTACTTCATCTCGCGGTGCAGCGTGTGCTTGCGAAGTCTCGGCGAGTACTTCATCAACTCCAGCCGCTGCGGGCTCTTCCGCTTGTTCTTGGTCGTGGTGTAGTTCCTGTCCTTGGTGACAGTGCACTGTAGCGTGATTGTCTCGCGTGCCATGAGTACCTCCGGTCTGCGAATCCTACTCGACGATGGAGGCGACGGTGCCGGCGCCGATCGTGCGCCCGCCCTCGCGGATCGCGAACCGCAAGCCCTGCTCCATCGCGATCGGCACGATCAACTCCACCTCCAACTCCACGTT
>LXNI01002393.1_pt1 | contig 13151 bp, 13 predicted proteins | sample 809091 | NCBI WGS metagenome assembly LXNI01 (sample SAMN04870527, study PRJNA318959) | sponge metagenome | biome: 01000161; feature: marine sponge reef; material: water | host: Sarcotragus foetidus | place: Greece: Milos, Mediterranean Sea | collected 2013-05-29 | depth 5-7 m | reverse complement strand
GGGAGAATTATTACATGCGGACTGTCTGATAATGCTTGGTATTTTCTGCGCTGTAATTGACGGTATGCCTGTTATTTCATTATCCGAGCGCTGTTGTGATACCCTTGCTCTGGCGCTGAAACAATGGCAGTTCGGAGTTCGGAGGTGGACAGGAAACCCGCGGCTCATTCTCGCATCCACGATTACTTCGAGGACCGCATTAAAGTCGGACTAATTGAGGAGGGGCAGAAGCTGCCGACGGAGGCCGAGATCGCCCGCGAGTTCGGCGTCAGCCGAGCGACGGTGCAATTCGCCATGTCCCGGCTGGCATGGGACGGGCTGATAGAACGATTTCCGGGACGAGGCACTTTCGCGCGCAGTCCGGCCGATGACGGTTCCAGCGCCGAGACGGTCGGAGCGTTCGGCTCGATCCCCGAATATGAGACCCGGAGGCGAGGGCCCGGCGCCGACCGTCTGGTGGAAAGCCTTCAGCATATAAGCAAACATGTGAGGGTCACCCGAGGGATGAGCGCGATGGAGCTGTTGACCCATGGGGGCTCTATCAGCGCTGTCGATCACGACAGGACCGATTCGATCCCGTGGGGGATCAGAAATTACCGTCTGCTGAATTTCGGCCGCAGGCATCCAACGACAGAAATGCAAGAGCAACTGAATGTGGAGGAAGAGCAGACTATCTTTGTGTTGGACAGGCTGGGAATTATAGATGGAATGGCTGTAGAAAAGGAAACTCATTCCTTTGCGCCCGATATATTTCCACGATTCGATACGGAATCCCTCGACAATGAGCACGATTATCAATTGTTTATAGAACATAATATCAGGATGAAATTTACCCGCATAGAAGTAACAATTATCCCGGCTGACGATGATGAATCTCCGGTAGGCCAACTAAAGTATCCCGATCACCTTTCGCACCGCATCGGAGCAAGAAATCTGTATCTCTCGATTTCCGAGAAACGCTTTTCTGACCAAGACGAGCTATGCGTTTACAGCAAGAAAGTGTGCATACAACCGTCTGCATGCTGGTATGCGCTATAGGCATGGCGCTGCTGCGCTCACGGGCGGCGATCTGAAGCGGCGATAAGGACGCTTCCCCGGAAATACCGCAGCAATTTTTGTCAACAATATATGGCGCGGGAAGGTCCTGCGTCCGGCGCAACGGCGCTTGCCCTGCGCTGCCGGGTTTCCTATGATTTGCTCATGACCGGGGCCATTGCATTCGACACCCACCGCTTCGTCAAGCGGCTGACCGACTGCGGCTTCACCGAACAGCAGGCCGAGACCCTGGCCGATGAGCATGTCGCGCTGCTCAACTCCAACCTCGCGACCAAGGCCGACATCGAGGCCCTGCGAAAGGACACCACGGCCAGCATCGAGGCCTTGCGGAAAGACACCACGGCCAGCATCGAGGCCCTGCGGAAGGACACCGAGACCGGCATCGAGACCTTGCGGCAGGAGACGAAGGCCGAGATCGCCAAGGTCGCTGCAAGCGTAGAGACTCTGCGGCAGGAGACGAAAGCCGACATCGCCCAGATCGCGGCGCGCATCGAAGCCGCGAAGTCCGACCTGCTGAAATGGCTGTTCGGCGCGATGATCGCCCAGGGCGGACTGGTCGTCGCGCTGGTCAAGCTGCTGTAGCGCCCCCGCTCGCATCCGGCCCGGCCTTTGAGCGGGGAAATCATGCGGGCGATACGGTGCGCCGAGTAAAGGCACGACCGGGACGCAGGCCTCCGATCGCCTTGGCGGCGGCGGGCCAGCGCCCTAAGCTGCGGCATCGGGACAAGGCCGCGCGGCGGCCGCCAGGCCGGAGACCCGCCTTCATGCTTTCACTTGCGACGATTCTGGAGACCAGCGCCCGCGACCGGCCGGACAAGACCGCCATCGTGCAGGGGCCGGCGCGGATCGGCTACCGGGCGCTCGACGAGCGGGCGCAGGCGATCGCCGCGGATCTCGCCGGGCGCGGCATCGGGCCGGGTGATATCGTGGCGCTGGCCTGCCCCAATGCGCCGGCCTTCCCGGCCTTCTATTTCGGCGTGTTGAAGACCGGGGCGACGGTGCTGCCGGTTTCCATCCTGCTGAAACGCGACGAGATGGCCTATCTGCTGAATGACAGCGGGGCGAAGGCACTGGTCTGCCATGAAGGCTCGGCCGAATTGCCGCTCGGCGCCGTCGGTCGCGCCGCCTTCGGGGATGCGCCAGCCTGCGAGCATTTCATTGAGGCCGAAATCCCGGCGGCGGACGCCTCTTTCGACACCGTGCAGCGAAACCCCGACGACACGGCGGTCGTGCTCTACACCTCGGGCACCACCGGGCGGCCCAAGGGCGCCATGCTCACCCACTCCAACCTGTTGATGAACGCCCAGCTTTGCGTGGACCTCGGCCGGGTGCAGCCGGAGGACGTGGTGCTGGTGGCGCTGCCGCTGTTCCATGTATTCGGGCAGGTGGTGCAGATGCTGTCGGCGTTCCGCCAGGCGGCGACCGTGATATTGGCGCCGCGCTTTGAGCCGGGCCTCTGCCTCAGCCTCATGGAGAGCGAGCGGGTGACGCTGTTCTCCGGCGTGCCGACCATGCTCTGGGCGCTGCTGACCTATCCCGACGCGGACAAGCACGATCTCGCCGGCATCGCCTCCAGGCTCCGGCAGGTCACTGTGGGCGGCGCCTCGACGCCGGTCGAGATCCTGCGCGGTTTCGAGGAGAAGTTCGATGTGACCGTGCTGGAGGGCTACGGCCTCTCGGAGACCTCGCCGGGCGCCAGCTTCAACCGGCTCGACCGCGAGCGGAAAGTCGGCTCCGTCGGTCTGCCCGTCTGGGGCGTCGAGTTGAAGGTGGTGGACCCGGACGACAATCCCCAGCCGGTCGGCGAGCCGGGCGAGGTGGTCGTGCGCGGCCATTGCGTGATGAAGGGCTATCTCGGCCGCCCGGAGGAAACCGCCAAGGTGCTGCGCGGCGGCTGGTTCCACACCGGCGATATCGGCCGCTTCGACGAGGACGGCTACCTCTATATCGTGGACCGGCTGAAGGAGATGATTATCCGCGGCGGGTTCAACGTCTATCCGCGCGAGGTCGAGGAGCTGCTTGTGACGCATCCCGAGATTTCGCTCGCCGCCGTGGTCGGCGTGCCGGACGAGCAATATGGCGAGGAGGTGAAGGCCTTCATCGTGCCCGCCGCCGGCGCCGCCCCCGAACCGGACGCCATTGTCGCCTGGGCGCGCGAGCGGTTGGCGGGCTATAAATACCCCCGGATCGTCGAGCTGCGCGAAAGCCTGCCGCTGGGCGCGACCGGCAAGATCCTGAAACGCGACCTGAGCTGAAGAGGACCGGAACGATGCAGCTTACCCCCGAACAGATCTCCGGCTTCCACCGGGACGGCTATCTCTTTCTCGAAGGCGTGTTCGACGCCGGGGAGGCGGCGTTGCTGCGCCGCGAGGCCGATACCGTGTTCGCCAGCGGCCGCGAAGAGGTCTGGCGCGAGGACAATGGCGCGCCGCGCACCGCGTTTGCCGCGCACCGCTACAACGGCATGTTCGGGCGCCTCGGCGCGCATCCGCGGCTCATCCGCCCGGTCGAGCAAGTGCTCGGCGAGCCGGTTTACATGCACCAGTACAAGGTCAACGCCAAGGCGGCCTTTGACGGCGATGTCTGGCAGTGGCACCAGGACTTCGGCACCTGGCACCGCGATGACGGCATGCCGGAGCCGCGCGCCATGAACATCGCCGTGTTCCTCGATCCGGTAACCGTCGCCAACGGGCCGCTGATGTTTCTGGCCGGCAGCCACCGGGAGGGCGTCTTCGAGGCAGGACACGACCTGGAGACGACGAGCTACCCGCTCTGGACGCTCGACCGCGAGACGGTGAAGCGTCTGGCGGACGAGGGCGGCATTGCGGCGCCCATCGGCGCGCCGGGCTCCGTGGTGATGTTCCACAGCAATCTGGTCCATGCAAGCCCGCCCAATATCAGCCCGTGGGACCGGGTGATCGTCTATCTGAGCCTCTGCGCGGTCTCGAACCACATCACGCGCTTCAAACGCGCCGAGTGGATCGCGCACCGCGATTTCGACCCGATCCGTCCGCTGCCCGACGACTGCCTGATGCAACGGGCGGTGGCGGCGGAATAGCCGCAGCCCGGCCCCCGCGCGCGGTATAGCGCGGCCGCGGCATGAGCCTGCGTCTCCGGCTCGCCTTCGAGGACGGCACGGAGCGCGAGATCGCGGGCCTGCCCTGGCAGACCGTGTTCCAGGCCGCCCAGGCCCATGGCATCGAACTCGCCACCGACTGCCGGGAAGGCGCCTGCGCAACCTGCAAGGCGCGCTGCCTCGAGGGCGACTACGATGTGGGCGACGCCAGCCCGGAGGCGCTGACCGCCGAGGAGGAGGCCGCCGGCCTCGTGCTGGCCTGCCAGATGGTCCCTCTTCGCGATTGCGCGCTCCGCTTCCCCTACCCCTTCTCGCTGACCGGCGGGCCGCTGCGCAGGCAGGCCGTTCTGGAGACCGTGGAGCGCGTGGCCGACGATACGGTCCGGCTGGAGCTCGCGCTGGACGCCGAGATGCCCTTCCTGCCGGGCCAGTATGCGCGCATCGGCGTGCCCGGCGCGGGGGCCGGACGCGCCTTCTCCTTCTCCCGCCGGGACGGGGCCGAGTTCCATGCGCGATTGTTGCCAAACGGCCTCATGTCGAACTATCTGGCGGAGCGCGCCCGTCCGGGCGACCGGCTCGAATTGTCGGGGCCCTATGGCGGCTTCTTCCTGCGCGAGCCGGCGCGCCCGGTGCTGATGGTGGCCGGCGGCACGGGCCTGGCCCCGATGCTCGCCATGCTGGAGGCGCTGCAGGGGCGCCAGCCGGCGGCGGTGCTGTTCGGCGCTGCGTCGGCGGGCCGGCTGTTCGCGCTCGACCGGCTTGCCGCAAGCGGCGCAGAGGTGGGGATCGCCGTGGAGGCGCCGGGCGGGGACCCGTCCTTCCATACCGGCTTCGTCACCGAGCTGATCCGCCCGCTCGACACCGATATCGACGCCTATGTCTGCGGCCCGCCGGCGATGATCGACGCGGCCCGCGCCCGGCTGCTTGCGAGCGGCGTTGCGCCGGAGCGCATCCATTGCGAACACTTCCTGGCGAGTTGAGGGGTATCCGCCCGCGGCTGGCGGCGCTGGCGTTCTGCGCCGCGCTGTGGACGGCGCCAGCCGCGCATTCGGAAGCGACCCCGCCGCCGTCCGACGACGCGCTGATCGCCGCCGCCAGCCTCGAAGGCGCGCATACCGGCTATGTCGTGGCGGACCTCGACGAAGGCGCCGTGCTGGCGGCGCGGCGACCGGACGAAGCGTTCCTGCCCGCCTCCACCGCCAAGCTCGCAACCGCGCTCGCGGCGCTGGAAATCCTGGGCGGCGCGCACCGCTTTGAAACGAGCCTCCGACTTGCCGGCGACCGGCTCTATCTGGTGGGCGGCGGAGACCCGCTGCTGGCCGTGGAAGACCTGATGTCGCTGGCGCAGGCCGGCGTCGAGGCCGGTCTGCGCCAGGCGCGTTTCTTCTACGACGACAGCCTGCTCGCGCGCAGCGCCGAAATCGACGCCGGGCAGAGTGCGCGCGCGACCTATAATCCCGGCGTGTCGGCGCTCTCGCTGTCCTTCAACCGGCGCCGCCTGGTCTGGGGCGCAATACCGGGCGGCGCGCTTCGGGCCTTCGCCCTGCCGGGCGGCGATCTCGCACCGCTGCGGGCCCTGCCAGGCAAGGGGGCTCCGATCTTCCACCGCCTCGAAACGGCTGAGGGCCCGAGCTGGCGGGTGACGGCGCGAAGACCGGGCGCGGCATGGCTGCCGGTGCGCCGGCCCGGCCGCTTTGCCGCCTCCGTCTTCCGCGAGTTCGCGGCCATGCAGGGGCTCGCGCTGACCGCACCGGAAGCCGGGACCGCGCCGGCGGATGCGCGAATCGTCGCCCGCCATCGGGGGCCGATGCTGGTCGATATCGTCGCGCTCTCGCTGCAATACAGCAACAATCTGATCGCCGAGCTCGCCGGCCTCGGCGCCTCCCGCAGGCTTGCCGGCAAGCCCGAAACGCTGGCGGCTTCCGCCGCCCGCCTGCAGGCGGCGCTGGACGGGCGCATCGGCGGCGGCGGAACGGGCTGGCGGCTCGACCGCCATTCGGGCCTCAGCAGCCGCTCGCGCGCTTCGCCCCGGCGGATGGCGGCGCTGCTGCGCTATGCCGGCAGCCGGCGCTATCGGGGCCGCAGCTTCGAGTCGCTGCTGCCGATTGCCGGCTGGAAGGGATCGCTCTCGGGCTGGGAGGACGAACCGGCGCTCGCATTCCGCGTCTGGGCCAAGACCGGCAGCATGTATTACGGCCGCGGCCTCGCCGGCTATCTCTACACCGCCTCCGGACGGCGACTGGCCTTCGCACTCTTCACCAGCAATCTGGACGAACGCCGGCGCCTCGACGCGCTCGGCCCCGAACCGGGGGAAAAAGAGCGGCAACGGGGCGAAGCCTGGCTCGAACGGGCGAGGGCGCTGGAGCGCGCCTTGCTCAAGCGCTGGGCGCTGGTGTTTTAGAGCAGGAGCGCGCCGGACTGGATCATGCTCCGACTTCGGGTCTTATGTCATGAGGAAGCCGTCACAGGCGGTAGATGCGGGCGGCGTTGTCGTGGTAGAGCGCCGCCTTTTCGTCCTGCGAATAGCCGGCTGTCAGGCGCTTGAAGGCGTTCCAGAGCACTGTGTAGCTGCAGCTCACCTTCTCGACCGGGAAGTTCGATTCGAACAGGCAGCGCTCCGTGCCGAACAGGTCCAGGGTCGCTTCGTAATAGCGTCGCGAGGCGTCCATCAGCTCCTGGCTGGTCGGCGGGCGGGGCTGCTCATGCCAGCCGAAGCCATTGACCTCCATGGCGAGCCCGCCGAGCTTGGCCATGACATTCCCGCAGGCGGCGACGGGCGCTACGGCCCGGCGCCAGTCGTCGAACACCTCGTCGGCGCGCCCGGCATAGGGGCCGATGCCGATGGGTCCGCCGAAATGGTCGAGGATGAAGACCTGATCCGGGAAGTCGCGGACCAGCCGCGCCGCCTCGCCGAGCTGGGTGTGGTAGCACCAGAGCTCGAAGGTGAGCCCCCTCGGCGCCAGATGGGCGAGGCCGGCCCGGAAGCCGGCGCTGTCATAGAGGCCCGGCGGCGGCTCCGTGCGGTGGTTGGGAACCTCGGGGCTTTCATGCCAGGTAGCGCCCTGCCGGATGCCGCGGAACCGCCCCTGCCCGGCCTCGATCTGCGCGTCCAGCACGGCCGCTGCGCTGTCGCCCCGGTCCAGATGGGCCGTGCCGACGATGCCGGCAGCAATCTGCACCGGGCCGTAGCCGCCGGAGGCCGACATGGCGGCGATGCCGTTCACGAATTCGGTCTCGCCGACCGGGCGCATCTCGTCGGGTCCGTCGGCCCGGAACATGGCGCCGCATTCGATGAACACGGTGCTGACGACATTGTGGCCGCTCGCGAGGTCCTCCAGGAACTCGTCCAGCAGGTAGCGCGGCTGGACATAGCCCGCGCGCGCATCCCAGAGATGGTGGTGCGGGTCGCAGATCGGCAGGTCCGGCTCCAGCGCTTCCTCCCGGGTCAGCGCCAGCCAGTCCGCATTGTCGCTCGCCATCTTCTCAGGCTCCCTGTTCGCTGTTCCTTGCGCGCAATTGCTGGCGCAGCACGTCTATGGGCATCGGTCCCCGGTCGGTCGGCACATGCCAGAAGGTCCAGCCATTGCAGGCGGGCGCGCCTTGCAGCGCGGCGCCGACGCTGTGGATCGAGCCGCGATGGTCGGCGGCGATCAGCGTGCCGTCGGCGCGCACCTTCGCGGTCAGCCGCCCGCTCCGGTCGGTCAGCACCTGTCCGATGTCCAGCAGCCCCTGCTCCACCAGCGTGCCGAAAGGGATGCGGGGCGCCGAGCGCTTCTCCTCAATGGCGACCGTTTCGGGGTCGGCGGCCGGTTCGACCCGGCGGATGCGCTCTTCGGCGGCGGCGGCATAGGCCTCGTCCCGCTCGATGCCGATCCAGCGCCGGCGCAGCCGCCTGGCGACCGCGCCCGTGGTGCCGGTGCCGAAGAACGGATCGAGCACGATGTCCCCCGGCCGGCTCGACGCCAGGATCACCCGGTGGAGCAGGGCTTCCGGCTTCTGCGTCGGATGCAGCTTGCGCCGGCCGTCCCGCAACCGTTCGGAACCGGTGCAGATCGGCAGCAGCCAGTCGCTGCGCATCTGGAGGCCGTCATTCAGCGCCTTGAGCGCATCATAGTTGAAGACATAGCGCGTCTTCTCGCTGCGCGCGGCCCAGATGAGCGTCTCATGCGCATTGGTGAAGCGCCGGCCGCGGAAATTCGGCATGGGGTTGGACTTGCGCCAGACGACCTCGTTCAGCAGCCAGAAGCCGAGGTCCTGGAGCGCTGCGCCCAGGCGGTAGATATTGTGGTAGCTGCCGATGGTCCAGAGCGCGCCGTCAGGCTTCAGCACCCGCCTTGCGGCGGTGAGCCAGGCGCGGGTGAATTCGTCGTAGTCCGCGAGGCTCGCGAAACGGTCCCAGTCCTCCTCGACGCCGTCCACGCGGCTGTTGTCCGGCCGATGCAGCTCTCCCTTGAGCTGGAGGTTGTAGGGCGGGTCGGCGAAGACGAGATCGACCGACGCCTCCGGCAGCGCCGCCATTACGGCGATGCAGTCTCCGCGCTCGATATAGTCGGTTTTCAAGACACGCCGCCTTCTCCTGCTGGCGGCGAGTTTGAGTCCCGGCGCGCGCCCCGTCAAGAATCTTTCGGAATCAGCAGCTTGGAAACGGGTTTGAAAGTGCGGCGGTGACAGGGGGTCGGCCCGAGGCGGGCGAGCGCGGCCAGATGCGCCGGCACGCCGTAGCCGGCATTGCGCGCCCAGCCATAGCCTGGCCAGTCGCGGTCGAGCGCCGCCATCCGCCGGTCGCGCGCGGCCTTGGCGAGCACGGAGGCGGCCGCGATCGAGAACGAGGCCGCATCCCCGCCGACAACCGTGCGGACCGGGCAGTCGAGGGCGGGCGCATGGTTCCCGTCCACCAGCGCCGCCTCGGGTCTCAGCGGCAGGGCGGCCGCCGCGCGCTGCATGGCGAGCAGGGCCGCCTGTAATATGTTCAGCCGGTCGATTTCCTCGGCCGAGGCCTCGCCGAAGCCGACCTTCACCAGCCGCACCAGCCGACAATAGAGGTCCCGACAGCGCCGCGGCCCGAGCTTCTTGGAATCGTCGAGGCCGAGTTCCGCAACGGCGCCGCGGCTCGCCTCCGGCACGATCACCGCTGCGGCCATGACCGGCCCTGCGAGTGCGCCGCGCCCTACCTCGTCCACACCCGCCACCGGCCCCCGCCAGGCCCGCTCCAGAGAGAAGTCCGGCATCTCAGAGCTCCAGCCGCAATTGCGCGCCGGGCGGGCGGAAGCGGGTATCGTCCAGCCTGCCATAGCCGCGTTCGAGGCCGAGCCGGCGGCAGGCGATGGCGAAGCGGTTCGAGATCATCTCCGCATAGGCGCCTTCGCCCTTCATGCGCACATGGAAGGTGCTCTTGTAAAGCGGCCCGCCGCGCATGTCGCGGACGCGCGAGAGCACGCGCGCCGCCCGGTCCGGCGCATGGGCCTCCAGCCATTCGCGGAACAGGTCCGCGATCTCCAGCGGCAGGCGCAGCAGGGTATAGCCCGCGCTTCCGGCGCCCGCCTTTCGCGCGGCTTCCAGCACCGCCTCCATCTCGTGGTCGTTCAGCGCCGGGATGATGGGGGCGAAATTGACCGAGACGGGCACGCCTGCCTCGCGCAGCCCGGCCACCGCCTCCAGCCGCCGCGCCGGCGCCGCTGCGCGCGGCTCCATGCTGCGCGCCAGCCGCCCGTCCAGCGTCGTGATCGACATGGTGACATGGGCAAGGCTTTCTCGCGCCATGTCCGCCAGCAGGTCCCGGTCCCTGAGCACAAGGGCGGATTTGGTGGTGATCGACACCGGATGCCGGCAGCGGGCCAGCAATTCGAGAATGGCGCGCATGATGCCGTAGCGCTTCTCGATCGGCTGGTAGGCGTCGGTATTGGTGCCGATGGCGAGCACCGCGCAGCGATAGCCCGGCCGCGCCAGCTCCTGCTCCAGCAGCGCGGGGGCCGTGGGCTTGGCATAGAGCCGGCTCTCGAAATCGAGCCCCGGCGAGAGGCCGAGCCAGGCATGGGTCGGCCGCGCATAGCAATAGATGCAGCCATGCTCGCAGCCGCGATAGGGATTGATCGAGCGGTCGAAGCCGATATCGGGCGAGTCGTTGCGGGTTATAACCTTGCGCGGCGCCTCCTCGGTCACGGTCGTGCCGAGCGGCGCCGGCTCCTCTTCCACCGTGCCCCAACCGTCATCGAACGCCTCCGGCTGCGCGCGCTCATAGCGCCCGCTCCGATTGCTCGCCGCCCCGCGTCCCTTCCGAACCGTCAACATGCGGAGAGGTTACCGAACAAACAGGAACATATCAAGACATTTTTTTGCCTGCCGGCCGCGGAGGCATCGGAAAGCGACCCCGAACCCTGTCATGAGATGTCATGAAATGTCACGATCCGGATGCGCATGGCGCATATCCTATAGTCCGTTCCGGCATGCGGTTCTCCTCCGGGCCGGCTCCATGAGATCCTTTCCGGGCGCGCCTCGCCCGTCCGGTTCCTGGAGATTTTTGCGCCGGCGCGAAGCAGGAGCGCGCGCGGCCCCGCAGGCGCCGCCGTCTCCCCTCCTCATCTGGCCATGAATTTCCAGGATTCAAGCCGGATTCAGAAAATATTCCCTTGCCCGTGAGCGCGGCGAGACATGCGGGTTGGCGATGATACCGTCATTGCCGGGCAGCGCGGCCAGAGGGCGGCCAGAGGACCGCCCCGGCGCTGCTTCGCCGGCGCGTCGGCTCGAGGCGCGCGGCCGGGCGCCGTTTCGGTCGCAGGCGAACCGTCGGACCGCATCCGCTGCAAGGAGCTTATCGCGCGCAATCCCGCACCGCGGAGGCGATCTCCGGTCACGGTGCCCGCAGCCTGAAGGCGGTTAGTCGCTATCCCGCAATTGATCGACAAGCAGGCCGGCGAGATAGTTTTCTATGTCGCTAAAGTCCAAATGTCCCAAATCCCAAGCCCGGTCGGCAGCTATCAAAACGGCATTATATCCCTCTCTGTTTTACCTAATCCGCCCTGGAAGAATTTTCCTGCCAGTAAAAAGAAACCTAGACCTGATACAGACCGGATTACCCTGCTCTAAAACGAACATTTCAGATGAACTAAAAACTGTCCGAGTGTGGATTTTACGAGCCCGTCTGGAAGAGTCGAATCCGACCTACAGATGCGCGAGCGGAGTCCCTAGTTATCCGCGAACCTTGCGGCGCGTTGCCATACACAAAGCTCGCCTTCTGTTCGCGCAATTGCTTTTCCGTCATGGTGACTTTCCTGGCGTCGTCAAGGAGCTTCTGCAGATGAGGCCGTGCTGGTGCTCGCTTGAGAGCTGCCTTTCGTTCAGCCATATGCGTTCTCCGAAGGGTTGTGTCCGGTGAGCGGAGGCTATCCCGTGCATGATGGTGAAGCATCGGCCCCTTTGGCAACCATTGGGCTGCCTGGATCGAGCCGAGGCTGAAACGCCGGGAGGCGGATACCGCCCCGGCGCGGCCGTGCAGGGACGGGCACACACGGGCGGCGGGATGGTGTATGGTCCCGCGCTGACATGGCCGGAACGCCAACACGCTTCTCGCCCGAGGGCGATATCGACGCCTTCCTCGACAAGGCCGCCCGGATGCCGCGCGCCGCCGGCGGCGGGGGTGGGCGGCTGATCTTCGCGCTCGACGCCACCGCCAGCCGCGAGCCGACCTGGGACCGCGCCAGCCACCTGCAGGCGGAGATGTTCCAGACCGCCTCGGCGCTCGGCGGGCTCGAAGTCCAGCTTGTCTTCTATCGCGGCTTCCGCGAATGCAAGGCGAGCGGCTGGGTGAAGAATGCCAACGACCTGCTCAAACGCATGCTGCAAATCCGCTGCTATGGCGGCCTGACGCAGATCGGCCGGGTACTGGCCCATGCCGCCAAGGAGACGAACAAGCGCAAGGTGGATGCGCTGGTCTTCGTGGGCGACGCCTTCGAGGAGGATATCGACCGGGTCTCGCATGAGGCCGGCCGGCTCGGCATGCTCGGCACGCCCGCCTTCCTGTTCCAGGAGGGCGGCGATCCGCTGGCGACGCGCGGCTTCAACGAGATCGCCCGGCTGACCGGCGGCGCCTGCTGCCGGTTCGACGCCGGCAGCGCTGATCAGTTACGCGCGCTGCTGCGCGCGGTGGCGGCGTTCGCGGCCGGCGGGCGGGCGGCGCTGACCTCGCTGCCCGGCAGCGCGGCGAAGCAATTGGCCGGGCAGATGAAGGCCCTGCCGGGCGGCGGGAGGGGACGGCGGCAGTGATCGGCATCGTCGTGGTGGTGCTGGCGCTGCTGGTCTGCCTGCCGCTGCTCGCGCGCTGGGCCGCCAATGCCGATCCCGGGCTGCTGCTGCGCGTGCTCAGGCTGGCGGCCGTGCTCGTCATGGGCGCCGCCGCCCTGCTGCTGGTGGTGTTCGGCCGCGGCCTTGCGCTCGGCCTGCTGGCGCCCTTGGTGTTCGGCTTGTTCATGCAGTGGCGGCGCGCGCGCAACATGGCGAAGACCGCGAGGGGCCCGACGCCCGGCAAGGGCTCGGAGGTGCGCACACGCTTCCTCGCCATGCGCCTCGACCACGATTCCGGGGCCATGCACGGGCGGGTGATCGACGGCCCGCATAGCGGCGCGAGCCTCGCCGACCTCGCCCATGCTGAATTGTTCGACCTCTTGCGCTTCTACACCGGCAACGACCCGCGCTCGGCCCAGCTTCTGGAAAGCTGGCTCGACCGTGAGGGGCCGGAGAACTGGCGCGACGGGGCCAGCAACGAAGCGCCGGCCGCTGGCGGCGCCGGCATGAGCCGCAGCGAGGCCTACAAGGTGCTGGGGCTGGCGCCGGGGGCGGCCGCGGCGGAAATCCGCGCTGCGCACCGCCGGCTGATGCGCGAATACCACCCGGACCGCGGCGGCTCGACATTCTTCGCCGCGCAAATCAATCAGGCGAAGGATATATTGCTCGGATCCTGAGGCGCAGAACACGCGCATGCGGGGCAGGAAGGGGCGGCCATCCATGACGCGATCGGTGAAGACGG
>LXNI01002392.1_pt1 | contig 13157 bp, 14 predicted proteins | sample 809091 | NCBI WGS metagenome assembly LXNI01 (sample SAMN04870527, study PRJNA318959) | sponge metagenome | biome: 01000161; feature: marine sponge reef; material: water | host: Sarcotragus foetidus | place: Greece: Milos, Mediterranean Sea | collected 2013-05-29 | depth 5-7 m | reverse complement strand
CCTCCCGCCGCCGAAACCGTCCAGGCAGCGCCGCCGGCCCCGGCCGAGGGGCCGATGGTTGCCGGACCGGGCGCCTCGGGCATGCCCGGAGACGAGATCACGCAGGAGCGAGCCGACGCCATGAACGAGGCCATCACATCGGGGGCGATGCCCCGCGAGGTGGTCATGAACGAAGAGCAGCCCATGCCGGCGGCGCCCCAGATCGTGACGCTGGTATCGGGCGAGTTCATGAGCCGCAGCCACCCCACGTCGGGCCAGGCGCTGGTGCTCAACGACGGCTCCGAGCAGCGCTTCCTGCGCTTCGAGGACTTCCGCACCGACAACGGCCCCGACGTCAACGTGTGGCTCTCCTCGGCGCCCCCCGACGCGCCGGCCGGGGATTTCCTGAACGACTGGATCGACCTCGGCGACATCAAGGGCAACGTCGGCGCCCAGAACTACGAGATCCCGCCCAGCGTCGACCTCGATCACTACTCCACGGTGGTGATCTGGTGCGTCCGCTTCAGCGTCGCCTTCGGCACGGCCCCCCTCGCCTGAGTACGAGGACAGGTTCTCGCCTGATCGGTAGCGCAGGTTCGGCTCTCTTGTCGTCATCCCGGCGGAGGCTGGGATTCAGGGGCCGGCAGCCCGGCTCGCGGCCTCGACTGTGCGGATTGCAGGATCCGCGGCCGGTCTGTTCAGCCCGAGGCGATCCGGGGCCAGGTGTGCGGCACGTCGACGCCGGCGCGGCGCAGCAGGTCACGCTGCGCCGCCGCCGCCGCCCCCCGCAGTTCGTCGACGTCGACGGTGATGCAGCGCCCGTCGCGCACCACCGGCCGCCCCCCGATGAACACGTCCCGCACGTCGCGCCCGTCGCTGCCCCAGATCAGTTGCAGGGCCACGTCGCCGTGGGGCGTCAGGGCCGACGCGCCGCAGTCGACCACGACGACATCGGCCAGCTTGCCCGCCTCGAGCGAGCCGATCTCGGCAGCTTTGCCGATCGCCTCGGCCCCCCCGATGGTCGCCAGCTCCAAGGCGTCGTGGGCGCCGAAGCCCTCCGGGTCCACCGGCATGTCCCGGGCCAGTCCGGCCGCCAGAGCCGCCGCCCGCAACACGTCGGGCAGGTCGCCGGCGTTGCCCGCGTCGCAGCCCAGCGCCAGGCGCCCGCCGCGGCGCGCCAACTCGCGGTGCCGCCCCGCCACCGTGACGCCCTGACCCAGCCGCAGGTAGGCCCACGGGCAGTAGGCGATGGCGGTCTCGGTGGCCAGCACCAATTCGACCTCGGCGTCGTCCAGCCACACGCCGTGAGCCAGCAGCAGGTGACGGCCCAGGATCTGTAGCCGGTCGAAGTGCACGACGGGCCGGGCGCCGCGGTGGCGCAGGTAGCTCTCGGGATCCGATGACGTGGGCGAGATGTGCATGGTCATGCCGCAGCCGGCGTGGCGTGCCAGGTCGGCGGCCCCCACCAGGAGTTCGTCGGAGGCCAGGTCGTGGCCCACCAGTGTCACCCAGCCCTCCACGAGCCCGCCCGGCGGGTGCGCCGCCAGCACGGCACGCTGGCGGTCCAGCACCTCGTCGGGCGGTGCCGCGAACGGCGCGTCGTCGACATCCCAGCCCCACGTCCCGACCGTGCCGCGCACGCCAACGGCCGCCATCCCGGCCGCCACCCGGTCGGGATGCGCCACCGTTCCGGCCTCCACCAGTGTCGTGACCCCGCACAGCACGCTGCGGGTCGCTTCCACGGTGGCCGACATTTCGTCGTCGTCGGCCGTGTGCTCGGCGTGCAGCGGCACTGCCCACGAGAAGATCGACTCGCCGGGCGCCAGCAGGTCGGGGATGCAGCTGCGCACCAGAGGGTCGCCGGTGAGGTGCTGGTGCGCGTTGATGAGCCCCGGCGTCACGATGCACCCGCGGGCGTCCAGCTCGGGGGCGCCGGGGTGGGCCGCCCGCAGCCCCGAGGTCGAGCCCACGGCCGCGATGCGGTCACCGGCAATTGCCACGGCGCCGCCGGCGAGTACCTCCCGCCGGGCGTTCATGGTGACCACATCGCCGCCGGTTACCAGCAGCACGCCCGGCTCCGCGGCGGCGCCTCGTGCCTCGACCATCGCCGCGGGAGGCTAGTTGAGGGTGTCCCGGCTCTCCGGACCGGCCACCGCGCGCCGCGCGGCGCCGTCGGTACCCTCGACGCATGGATCTGGGATTGACGGGCCGGCGGGCCGCGGTTGCCGCCTCGTCAGCGGGTCTGGGTCTGGCGGTGGCGGAGGCGCTGGCGGGCGAGGGTTGTGCGGTGGTGATCTCCGGGCGCGGCCCCGAGCGCCTCGAGCAGGCGGCTGCACAGGTCCCCACGGCGATCCCGGTTGTGGCCGACGTGTCCGACGCGGCCGGCGCCGAGGCATTCGTACACGACGCCCGCGCTGCCCTCGGCGGGGGAATCGACATCCTGGTCGTGAACGCCGGCGGCCCGCCGGACGGGGGCTACGAGTCCTTCGAGCCTGCGGACTACCTCACGGCGGTTCACCTGAACCTGATGTCGGTGGTGGCCATGTGCTACGCCGTCGTGCCCGAGATGCGACAGAGGCGCTGGGGCCGGATCCTGGCGATCACCTCGGTGACGGTGCGCCAGCCGCTCGGCGGGCTGATCCTCTCCAACACGGCTCGTGCGGGCGCCACCGGCTTCTTGAAGACTCTGGCAGGAGAGGTGGCCGCTGAAGGTGTGACCGTGAACTCCATCCAGCCGGGCCTGCACGACACCGCCCGACTGCGTTCGGTGTGGAGCGACCGGCTCCCCGAGATAACCCGCGCCAGAGTGCCGGCCAATCGGCTCGGCGATCCCGCCGACTTCGGGCGTGTGGCCGCCCTGCTGTGCTCGGAGTGGGCCGGCTACGTCACCGGCGCGGCCATCCCGGTTGACGGTGGCATGGCGCAGGGCCTGCAGTAGCGCCACCGTTCCGGCCCGCGGTCCGCTGCGGTCGCACGGGCGGCATACTGCCCCCGCCGTCCGCGGAGCATGCAAAGGAGTCGCTGATGCCGTGGCCCGCCATTCACGACGATGTGCTGTTCGGCCACATCACCGCCGAGGTCGAGCGCCAGAACACCACCTTGCAGCTCATCGCCTCGGAGAACTTCGCCTCGCCGGCGGTGCTGGCCGCCACCGGCTCGGTGCTCACCAACAAGTACGCCGAGGGCTACCCGGGCCGTCGCTACTACGGCGGCAACCAGGTCATCGACGATGTGGAGGAGCTGGCACGTGTCCGTTGCCGCGAGCTGTTCGGCGCCGAGCACGCCAACGTCCAGCCGCACTCGGGCGCCAACGCCAACATGGCCGCGTATCAGGCGTTGCTGAAGCCCGGCGACACGGTGCTCGGCATGTCCCTCGATCAAGGCGGCCACCTGACGCACGGCTCACCGGTCAACGCCAGCGGCATCCTCTACAACTTCGTCGCCTACGGCGTCGACCCCGGCAGCGAGCGCATCGACTTCGACGAGGTCCGGGAGGCAGCGACCGAGCACCGGCCCCGCCTCATCGTGGCGGGAGCGACGGCCTATCCCCGGCTGATCCCCTCCGAGCCGCTGCGTGAGATTGCCGACGAAGTGGGCGCGCTGCTGCTGTTCGACGCCGCGCACGTCGCCGGGCTCATAGCCGGTGGGGTTCACCCCGATCCGGTGCCCCACGCCGATGTCGTCACGTTCACGACGCACAAGACGCTGCGCGGTCCCCGCGGCGGCTGCATCGTCTGCAAGGCGCCCTACGCCCGGGCCATCGACCGGGCCGTCTTCCCCGGCAGCCAGGGCGGCCCCCTCGAGCACGTCATCGCCGCCAAGGCCGTGGCCTTCGCCGAGGCCGCGCACCCCGCCTTCGGTGACTACGCCGCCGCCGTCGTCGGCAACGCCCGGGCGCTCGCCGGTGCGCTCGCTGGCGAAGGATTCCGTCTCGTCTCGGGGGGAACCGACAACCACCTGATGCTGGTGGACCTGCGCAGCTTCGATGCGGATCTCACCGGCGCCGAGGCGCAGACCACCCTGGACAGAGCCGGGATCACGCTCAACAAGAACACCATCCCCGGCGACGAGCGCTCCCCGTTCGTGACCAGCGGGTTGCGCATCGGCACCGCCGCCGTCACGACCGCGGGGATGGGCCCCGAGGAGATGGCGCAGATCGCCTCACTGATCGGCCGAACCCTCCGGTGCCGCGGCGACGATTCCACGATCACGGAGGTGCGTCGCGAGGTGCGCTCGCTCTGCGGCCGCTTCACGCCCTACCCCTGAGGCCCACCGGCTGCCTCACCGGCTGCACGCGGGTTGTGAGCCGAACCGTGCGCCGATAGCTTGCGCGTGGTTTCACAAGCTGCCGCGCAGGCCGCGCGCGGCAGATGGGCGAAGAGGCGAGCATGGACCAGGGCGATCCCCGCAAGCACGGCGCGCACGTGAGGTCCCACGGTGCCGGGGACGCGCTGTCCGCCGCCTTCGAGATGATCGCCACGCCCGCGCTGTTCGCCTTCTTCGGTCTGCTGTTGGACCGGGGCGTCGGCACGACGCCGCTGTTCACGCTGCTGTTCATGTCGATCGTGCTGGCGTATGTCACCTGGAAGGTGTTCAAGCGCTACGAGCAGCGGATGCAGACCTTCGAGAACAAGCTGCCGGGACGGCGAGGCGCCGATGCCTGAGCCGACCCCCGCACCCACAGCCGGTCAGGCGCCCGACGCTCCCGAGCGGAGGGTCGCAGGCGACATCGCCCGCAGGGGCCTGCTGGCGGGCCCGCCGCTGGTGCTGTTCTGCGCGCTGGGTTGGGGGCTCGACGGCCTCTGGTCGGCTCTGCTGGCGCTGGGCCTCGTGCTCATGAATTTCCTTGCCGGCGCCGCCATCATCGGGCTGTGCGCTCGGATCTCCCCGGCGGTGCTCATGGGGGGCGTGCTCGGCGGCTACTTCTTGCGCCTCGGCGTCATCACCGCGGTGGTCGTGCCGATCCGCAACGCCGAGTGGTTCAACGTCCTTCCGTTCGCCCTGGTGCTGCTGGTGCTGCACATCGGCCTGCTGATCTGGGAACTGCGCCACGTGGCGGCCTCGCTGACTCACCCCGGCCTCCACCCGGGCAGTGGCCTGTTCCGGACCGGTGCACGCAAGCGTTCCCGGCGGAACCGCGGCGGCGAGCCGGACACCGACGCGGCGCGGATCACTGAAGCGACGGTGAGCCCATGAGCATCTTCGCCCTGGACTTCCCAGCGGTCACCCACCTCTTCGAGTGGCCCGACATCGCCTTCAGCGACACGTACCTGGCGCTCAACAAGACCTCGCTGATCTACCTGGTCGCGATGGTCCTCACCGTGGTCACCTTCGGCCTCGCCGCCCGCAAGCGGGCGCTGGTGCCCAGCGGTGTGCAGCACGTCGCCGAGGGCGGCATCAACTTCGTCGAGCAGAACATCGTGATGCAGACCATCGGCGCCGAGGGCCGGCGGTTCATGCCGTTCCTCACGTCGCTGTTCTTCTTCATCTTCTTCATCAACATCTTCGAGGTCATCCCGTTCATCCAGTTCCCGGGCAACTCCCGCATGGCGGTTCCGCTGCTGCTGGCCCTAGTGGTCTGGGTGGTCTACAACTACATCGGGATACGCAGCCAGGGCCTCGGCGGCTACATCAAGAACTCGCTGTTCCCGCCGGGCGTACCGAAGTTGCTGTACCTCATCGTGGCGCCCATCGAGCTGTTCTCGACCTTCCTGATCCGGCCGCTCAGCCTGGCGATCCGGCTCTGGGCGAACATGATGGCGGGGCACCTGCTGCTAGTCACCTTCGCCGTGCTGTCGGCCGCTCTGTGGGGCTTCGGCTACGTGCCGGGGCTGCTGCCGTTCGCCATGCTGGTGCTGCTGACCGCCTTCGAAATCTTCGTGAGCGCGCTGCAGGCCTTCATCTTCACGATCCTCACCGCCGTGTACATCGGCGGCTCGCTGCATCCCGAGCACTAGCACCGGCGCACCACCCGACTGCCAATCGCACCCCATCGACAGAACCGCACACCAGCAACAGGAGAAGAATCGTGGTCAACCTCCTTGCCACAATCGGCATCCTTGCCCAGACAGAAGCAGGCGAGTTTCTCGAGGGCCTCAAGGCCATCGGCGCCGGCCTCGGCTACGGCCTAGCGGCCATCGGTCCGGGCATCGGCATCGGCCTCGTGGTCGGCAACGCCGTCACTGCCATGGCCCGCCAGCCCGAGTCGGCCGGCATGGTGCGAACCACCATGTTCCTGGGCATCGCCTTCACCGAGGCCCTGGCCCTCATCGGTTTCGTCGTCTTCATCCTGCTGCTTCCGTAGCCGGCGAGGACACGCTATGAGAGCACGCAACCAACACGGCGGGCGGGCGAGGCGCTCGTCGCGGCTGCGACGGCGAGCGGTCGCCGGCGCGCTGGTACTCCTCGCCGCGTCGTGGTTCGGCGCCTCGCCGGCGGCGGCCGCCGGTGAGACGCCGGGTGCCTGCATCGTCGAGAAGATCAATGCCCTCGAGTTCGGCGGCCGGCGCGGCGCCGAGGCGCTGCACATCCTCGAGGAGACCGCCGCGACCCACGTCGATGTCGGCGCCGAGGAGAAGTTCGCGTCTTTCGAGAAGAAGCTCGAAGGCTGCCTCGAATCCCCCAACCCGATCCTCCCTGAGGTGACCGAGATCATCTGGGGCGGCATCGCCTTCGTGGTGCTGCTGGCGTTGATGCAGTGGAAGCTGTTCCCCGCCGTCAAGCGCGGCATGGACCGGCGCGCCGAGAAGATCCGCGACGACCTCGACGCGGCCGAGACGGCACGTACCGAGGCGCTCGAGGTGAAGGCGGGCTACGAGGCCGAACTGGCCGACGCCCGCGCCGAGGCCGGCCGCATCATCGACGCAGCCCGAGCCGACGCCGAGCGGGTGCGGGCCGATCTCGTTGCCCGCGCCGAGGATGAGGCCGCCGAACTGCGCCAGCGCGCCGAGGGCGACGTCGAAGTGGCCAAGCGCCAGGCCCTCAGCGACCTGCAGGGCGAGGTCTCGGCGATCGTCATCGGCGCCGCCGAGACGGTCATCGGACGGAACCTCGACCACGACGCGCAGATGCAGCTCATCGAGGGCTACATCGACGACGTCGGGTCGCACAACTAGCCCGCCGCAACGGAATCCACCCAGGAAGGCCCCGATGTCCTCCGACATGGTCAGCAGCTACGCCGACGCTCTCGTCTCGGTGGTGCAGGCCGAAGGTGACCTGGCCGCTGCCGAGGACGAGTTGTTCGCCGTGGCGCAGGCGCTGGCGGGGTCCGACGAGCTGCGAGAGGCGCTGGCCGACCGTCGCATCCCCGCCGCCCGCCGCCAGCAGATCGTGGAGGATCTGCTCGGAGGCCAGGCGGCCGAGGCCACCGTGGCGCTCGTGTCGATGGTTGTGGCCGCGGGCCGCGGCGGCGACCTCGTGCGGATCATCGAGGCGGCCGTGGAGCGCAGCGCCGGCCTACGCAACAAGGCCGTGGCGGAGGTCCGCTCGGCCGTCGCCCTCAGCGACGACCAGCAGCGACGCCTGGCCGGGGCGCTGCAGCAGGCCACCGGCAAGGACGTCACGGTCAAGGTGATCGTGGATCCCACCGTGATGGGCGGTCTCGTCACCCGCATCGGCGATGAGGTCATCGACGGCAGCGTCCGCACCCGCATCAACCAACTGCGTGAAGCGTTCTAGGAGACACATGGCAACCTTCACACTCGACACCGGCGACATCAGCGCTGCGATCCGTCGAAACCTCGAAGGCTTCTCCCCCGAGATCAGCCAGACCCAGGTGGGGCGCATCGTCGAAGTGGGCGACGGCATCGCCCGCATCAGCGGACTGCCCGGCGCGGCGGTCAACGAGATGCTCGAGTTCGAGGACGGGACCGTCGGGCTGGCACTGAACCTGGACGAGGACACCGTGGGCGCGGTGGTGCTCGGCGAGGTCGACGCCATCGAGGAGGGCCAGGCCGTCCGGGCCACCGGTGACATCCTCGCCATTCCCGTCGGCGACGCACTCCTCGGACGGGTCGTGAACGCCCTCGGCGAACCGATCGACGGCAAGGGCCCCCTCGGCGCAACCGAAACCCGCCGCATGGAGGTGCAGGCCCCCGGCATCACCGGGCGCAAGCCGGTGCACGAGCCCATGCAGACCGGCATCAAGGCGATCGACTCGCTGATCCCCATCGGCCGCGGCCAGCGCGAGCTCATCATCGGCGACCGCAAGACGGGCAAGACCACCATCGCCACCGACACCATCATCAACCAGCGCGGCCAGGACGTGCAGTGCATCTACGTGGCCATCGGGCAGAAGGCCTCCACGGTCGCCCAGACCGTGGCGACGTTCGCCGAGCACGGGGCAATGGACTACACCGTCGTCGTGGTGGCCCCCGCCTCGGACCCGGCGCCGTTCAAGTACCTGGCGCCCTACGCCGGTTGCGCGCTCGGCCAGCACTGGATGGACAACGGCGGCCACGCCCTCGTGGTCTACGACGACCTCTCGAAGCAGGCCGAGGCCTACCGCCAGATGGCGCTGCTGCTGCGCCGCCCGCCGGGCCGCGAGGCCTACCCGGGCGACGTGTTCTACCTGCACAGCCGCCTGCTGGAGCGCGCCGCCAAGCTGAGCGACGACCGCGGCGCCGGGTCGCTGACGGCGCTGCCGATCATCGAGACGAAGGCGGGCGACGTGTCGGCCTACATCCCCACCAACGTCATCTCGATCACCGACGGCCAGATCTACCTGCAGGACGACCTGTTCAAGTCGGGCATCAGGCCCGCTGTGGACGTGGGCATCTCGGTCTCCCGGGTGGGTTCGGCCGCGCAGATCAAAGCCATGAAGACCGCCGTGGGCACGCTGAAGGCCGACCTGCAGCAGTTCCGCGAGTTGGAGGCATTCGCCGCCTTCGGCTCCGATCTCGACGCCGTGTCGCAGGCTCAGCTGGAGCGCGGCTACCGGCTGACCGAGTTGCTGAAGCAGGGCATCAACAGTCCCATGCCGGTCGAGGAGCAGGTGGTCTCCATCTTCGCCGGCACGAGCGGCCGCCTCGATGACATCCCCACCGAGGACGTGCCGCGCTTCGAGGCGGGGCTCCTGGAGTTCGCCCGCAGCCGCCACGCCGATCTGCTGCGCACGATCACCGAGACGGGGACCGCCGATCCGGCGGAGATCGGGGCCGCGGTGACGGCCTTCGCCGAGCAGTTCCAGGCGAGCTCTTCTGAGAGCGGCGCGGAGCCGGAGGCAGCCGAGCAGGCCGACGCCTCGAGCAGCATGGTCGACTCCGACCGGACGCTGCCCGAGGAGGAGATCGACCGCCCCGAACACGACGACAGCGCGTAGGCGGGTCGAGTCATGCCGGGCGGCGAGGAGAGGATCCTCCGGCGTCGGATCTCTTCGGTCCAGTCCACGAAGAAGATCACGCGGGCCATGGAGTTGATCGCCGCCACCCGGGTCGTCAAGGCGCAGCAGCGTGCCCATGCGGCACGCCCCTACGCCAACCGCATCACCGGCGTCATCGAGGACCTTGCCGCAGCCGGAGCGGCCACTGAGCATGCGCTGCTGCGACGCAGCGACGAGATCCGCCGGGTCGGCTACGTCGTCATCACCTCCGACCGCGGCCTGGCCGGCCCGTACAACTCCTCGGTGATCCGGGCCGCCGAGCGGGAGATAATGGCCGGCAGCCGCGAGGGCCGGGACTATTCGCTGATCCTGGTGGGGCGGAAGGGACGGGACTACTTCAAGTTCCGCAACTACCGGATCGACGCCTCCTTCGAGGATATGAGCGACACTCCCCGTTACGAAGACGCCCGGAGGTTGTCCCGCGAGGTGTCCGACCGTTTCATCTCCGGCGACGTCGACCAAGTAATCCTGGTCTACATGGAGTTCTTCTCGCTGGGGTCCCAGAAGGTGGCGGTGCGCCGCTTCCTGCCGCTCGCCACCCTCTCCGAGATCGCCGAGTTGGGCGGTGGCAGCGCCGAGGCGCGGGCCGCGTTCGAGTTCGAGCCCTCCCCGGCGGGAGTGCTGGAGGTGCTGCTGCCGCGCTACGTGGAGAGCCGGCTGTTCTCGGCGCTGCTGGACGCCGCCGCCTCCGAGCACGCCAACCGGCAGCGGGCCATGAAGGCGGCCACCGACAATGCCGAGGACCTGATCGTGAAGCTGACCCGCATGATGAACCGGGCTCGCCAGGACGCCATCACGACCGAGATCATGGAGATCGTGGGTGGGGCCGAGGCCCTGCGCAGCGCCGGCTAGGCGCCACGGCGCCACGCCGGGACCGACAACCACCGCCCACGCAGAACGAAGGTGACGAGGAGAGACAGATGAGCAAGACCACCCCCGAGGGCCGGGTCGTGGCCATCGCCGGCCCGGTCATCGACGCGGAGTTCCCGCCCGATGCCCTACCCGAGATCAACACGGCGGTGTCCTTCGACGTGACCGTCGACGGCGAGACCGTCGAGGTGCTGGCCGAGGTCGCCCAGCAGATCGGCGACGGTCGGGTGCGCGCCATCGCGCTGCGGCCCACCGACGGGCTGACCCGCGGCACGCCGGTGCGGAACCTGGGCCGCGGCATCTCCGTGCCGGTGGGCGACGTCACGCTCGGCCATGTCTGGAACGTGCTGGGCGACTGCCTTGACGCCGACCGTGCCGACCTCGACGTCACCGAGGAGTGGGAGATCCACCGCCCGGCGCCGCCGTTCGACGAGCTGGAGCCCAGCACGCAGATGTTCGAGACCGGCATCAAGGTCATCGACCTGCTCACCCCCTACAAGCAGGGCGGCAAGATCGGCCTGTTCGGCGGGGCGGGCGTCGGCAAGACGGTGCTCATCACCGAGATGATCCGGCGGGTGGCCGAGCAGCACGGCGGCGTGTCGGTGTTCGCCGGGGTCGGCGAGCGCACCCGCGAGGGCACCGACCTGTTCTTGGAGATGGGCGAGTCGGGCGTGCTGGAGAAAGCCGCGCTGGTGTTCGGCCAGATGGACGAGCCGCCGGGGGTGCGACTGCGGGTGGGTCTTGCCGGCGTGACCATGGCGGAGTACTTCCGCGACGTGCAGAACCAGGACGTGCTGCTGTTCATCGACAACATCTTCCGGTTCGTGCAGGCGGGCTCGGAGGTTTCTACGCTGCTGGGCCGGATGCCTTCGGCGGTGGGCTACCAGCCCACGCTGGCCGATGAGATGGGCGAGCTGCAGGAGCGGATCACGACGACGCGGGGCCGCTCGATCACGTCGCTGCAGGCGGTCTACGTGCCCGCCGACGACTACACCGACCCGGCGCCGTTCACGTCCTTCACGCACTTCGACGGCACCACAGAACTGTCCCGCGACATCGCCGCCCTGGGCATCTACCCGGCGGTGGATCCGCTTGCCTCCACCTCCACCATCCTCACTCCCGAGGTGGTGGGGGACCGGCACTACCGGGTGGCCCGGCGGGTGCAGGAGATCCTGCAGCGCTACAAGGAGCTGCAGGACATCATCGCCATCCTGGGCCTCGACGAGCTGTCCGAGGAGGACAGGGTGACGGTGTCCCGGGCCCGCAAGGTGCAGCGCTTCCTGTCCCAGCCCATGTTCGTGGCCGAGGTCTTCACCGGCATGCCGGGAATCTTCACGTCGGTCTCCGAGACGGTGGAGAGCTTCGACGCTCTGGTGTCCGGCGACCTCGACGACCTGCCCGAGCAGGCCTTCTTCATGGTCGGTGGGGCCGCCGACGCCCAGCGCAAGGCGGCCGAGCTGCAGGCCCAGGCGGCGTAGCGTGCCACTTCAAGTTGAGTTGGTGTCCCCCGAGGAGGTCGTCCTGACGACGACCGCCTCGATGGTGCTGGTGCGCACCACCGACGGCGACGTCGCCTTCCAGCCGGGCCACGCCCCGTTCGTGGGCGTCCTCCTGCCCGAGCGGGTGCGGATCTTCGGCCCCGACGGCGACACGCAGCTCATCGCCGCGCACAGCGGCTTCGTGGAGGTCGCCGGCGACAAGGTGGCGATCCTGTCGGACGTGGCCGAACTGGCCGCGGACATCGACGTCGACCGTGCGACCACCGCAGCCGAGCGCGCCCGGGCCGCGCTCGGCGCCGATCCCGACGACGACGAGGCGGCTGCAGCACTGAAGCGGGCAGAGGTGCGCTTGGCGGTGGCGGCCGGCTCGTCGCACTGAGCTCGCCGGGAGGCGCCTCGAGCGTGCGGTCGCGGGCCGCAGCCGCTAGACACGAGCAGGGATCCGGTGGGTTTCGGATGCGGATCGGCGTGCCGGTGGAGGAGATCACGCGATGAAGCGACTCACGTGGGAACGGGCGCTCGTGACCGGGGCGTCAGCGGGTATCGGCAAGGCCATGGTCCAAGAGTTGGCGCGCCAGGGCACCGAACTGGTTCTGGTGGCGCGCAACGCCGACCGTCTCGAGAGGATCGCCGGCTCGCTGGAGGTGTCCGCGGAGGTGCTGCCGGCCGATCTCACCGACCCGGCGCAAAGAGAGGTCGTGGCGCGCCGCTGCGCGGCCACCTCCGAGCCGATCGACCTCCTCGTGAACAACGCCGGCATCTGGAGCTTCGGCGCCCTCACCGGTCCCGCCGGCGAGGCCGCCGACCCCATGGTGGCGCTCAACGTGGCGGCCGTCGTGTCGCTCAGCCGGGCCGCCGCCGGCCAGATGGTCGCCAAGGGACGGGGATCCATCCTCAACATCTCCTCCATCGCCGGGTCGCAGCCGCTGCCGTACGAAGCCGTCTACGCCGCCTCCAAGGTGTTCGTCACCTACTTCGGGCAGGGTCTCCACGAGGAGCTCCGCAACACCGGCGTGACGGTCACCACGGTCGCCCCCGGTCTGACCCGCAGCGAACTGCACGCCCGCGCCGGCCAGCAGCGTCAGATCAGCAAGGCCCCCGGCTGGCTGTGGATGGAGGCCGAGCAGGTCGCCCACCTGGCGCTCCGGGCCGCCTCGCGCCGGCGGATCATCTACACGCCGGGCCTCGGGTACAAGATCGCCGCGAGCCTCGCCGAGGTGATGCCCCGCACGGTGAACCGCAGGATGGCCGCGATGATCAACAGGGGTCGAGCCCGCCTCACCTGAGGCCCTCAGCGCGCCGCGAGGGGCGAGTGCCGCGTCCCTAGGCGTCGCATCCTGCTGGCGTAGGAGCGCGGCGTCTCGCCGTAGGTGCGCTTGAACTCGGTGATGAAGTGGCTGACCGTGCTGTAGCCGACGGCGCGGCACGCT
>LXNI01002391.1_pt1 | contig 13159 bp, 9 predicted proteins | sample 809091 | NCBI WGS metagenome assembly LXNI01 (sample SAMN04870527, study PRJNA318959) | sponge metagenome | biome: 01000161; feature: marine sponge reef; material: water | host: Sarcotragus foetidus | place: Greece: Milos, Mediterranean Sea | collected 2013-05-29 | depth 5-7 m | reverse complement strand
GCATCAGGGAGGGGTGACTCAAAATGCGTGTTCACTAATTGGAGGCTAGTTCGCGCAGGGCCGCGCGCCTAGTCACACTTCTTATCAATCGCCCGCCAGATGCTAACCAACACAGGAGGGGCCATTCATCCCAATCAGCGCCTCCAGCCCGGCGGCGATAGTAGGCACGTCGTATTGTTGGAAGACGCTGTCGCTCTCCAGGACGGCGACATCGGCGGCGGGAAAGGCGTCGAAGCCGGCGTAGGCGCCCGCCATGGCGCAGGCGATGGCGCCGATCGTATCGGCATCGCCGGAGAGATTGGCCGCCAGTATAGCCGTCTCCGTTGGGTCGCCGTCGGCCATGGCCAGGATGCCAAAAGCCGCGCCCACCGTCTCGGGCACATTCAGCGTGGCGCCCACCTCGTCGAAAATGCGGCGCAGACGTACGCGGCGGTCGCCACTGCTCGCAGCAATCGCCAGCGCCTGCTCGATTTTGAAAGTCACGGAGCAGCCCATCCAGCGCCGTCCGTGGGCAGCGCCCAAGTCAGCGCCCTGCAAGCCGGCGGCGATAACCGCGTCCAGCGCGGCGCCGTCGACCATGGCCTGCGCGATCGCGGCGGAGACAGCGGCAGCGCCGGACACGGCCGGCTGGGTGAAATGGGTCGGCATGCAGACAGTGATCGTATCGGCCACCGCGCCCTCGATATCGCCGGGGTGCAGCAGGCCGATGGGCGAGATGCGCATGGGCGCGCCGTTGGTATCGCCCCAGAGCCCGGTGGTACGCGGGTCTTGGCCCGCTTTCAGCGCGTTGACGCCGCGGCGCGTGCTGGGACCGACATAGGGCGAGTTATCGCCGTCGACGCGGTCGTACCAACTGACGATTCCCTGCACTGCCGCCTCCAGCGTGACTGCGCCGGCGTCGATGACGGCCTGGGCGATGGAGAAGGCTTGCTCGGAGTCATCGGTGATGCGCCCGGCCGGCAGACCGGCATGCACGATATGGTCGTCGGGCGCGTCCTGCCAGCTATCCAGCCAGCCGAAACAGCGCTCGGTGTCGTCGGGATGCACCGGCGCCGGCATGGCGAAGGCATCGCCCAGGGCTTGGCCGTAGAGTCCGCCGAGGATTTTGTTTTGCATGGTGTTCATATCCACCTTGGTTCAACTCGCCAGAAAATGCAGGGTCGACTCTGAAAGTCGCCCATAGTCTCTGTGTGCTCAGCAATTCCAACAAGGTAATGCGACAAAGGATAGGACGTTGTAGGGGCGATTCTGTGAATCGCCCGTTGTTATAACTGCGGTTCTTCGGGCGACACACAGTGTCACCCCTACAATTTGACCTTGTGCGGAATTTCGCATGACAATCTTGGAACTACTTCTGTGCCTCTGTGGTGAATCACTCAGACCGCATCAGCACGCGCCCGCCGATCATGTACCAGACGACAGCGCTCAGGGCCAAGCCAAGGGCAAGCGCCAGCAGCGGCTCAAAGAAGAGCGCCAGCAGCAGCGTCAAGTAGATGCCCAGCGAGACCACCGTCACCAGCGCGCTAGCCTGCCAATGCCGCTGGATGCTGAAAATGTCGCGCACAAAGGGCAAGCCGGCCACGAAGAGCACAATAGAAGCCAGGCCGATCAGCAGGCCAATCGGCGCCGCCGTATCCGCGCCGCCGAAGCCGTTGGGCGCGGACAGCATCGAGACACCCGTGACCACGCCGATGACGGCGATCATCATCAGCAGCATATGCAATATGCTGAGGCGCTGGATCGACGTCCAGAAGGCGGCGTCAAAGGCCGCGCCGGAGGCCGTGCGCATTTCGGTGACGCGCTGCGAGATGCGCCGTTGCAGCGCATAAATCACCAGCGCCAGCACGGTGGCGAAATAGGGAATGGACTGCGGCAACTGCGAGGGGATCTCCAGCGAGCCGATGCGGATGCCCAGGGCGTCGAAGAAGCCGAATACCAGCGAGGCGACCATGGTGCCGGCCGGAGTGCCGCCGCCCAGCGAAGGCGTCACCAGGGCGATGAAGCCGCGTCCGTTGGTCATGTCGCGCTGGAAAAGCTGCAAATAACCCATGCCCATGTGGATGCCGCCCAGCCCGGCGAAGAAGCCGCTGATCATCAGCGCCAGGTAACGGATGCGCTTGACGTTGATGCCGACCGAGGCCGCCGCTTCCGGATTCTCCCCTACCGCGCGCAGGTGCATGCCGAAGGGCATCCGATACAGGACGTAGGCGACGATGAATACAGCGATGAAAGCGATCCAGGTCATCACGCTTTGATTGTCGAATACGCCGTAAATGAAACTGCCGATGAGGGGGATGTCATTGATGAATTCCGGCAGCTGAATGAAGGGCATCTGCAAGCTGGCCAGGGTGCTGGTATTGCCGCGGTCGCCCGTCAGCTCAAACATGATGGCCACCGTCGCTGAGGAGCCGAAGATGTTCAGCGCGATGCCGGACAGGAAGAGGTCGCCGTTGAGGTCGAGGTGGAATAGCGCCAGCACAAAAGACAGCAGCAGCGATACGCAGACGCCCAGCAGCAAACCCAGCCAGGGACCGACCGCGACGCCGGTTTCGGCGCCGAACCAGTCCTGAGCGTAAGCGCTGACGACCACGCCGGTGAAGGCCGAGGACAGCATCATGCCTTCCAGGCCGATGTTGAGCACGCCGGCTTTCTCCGAGATGAGCGCGCCTAAGGAGGGCAGCAGGATCGGCGTCGTCACGCGCAGAATGGCGAAGAGGAACGCGGCGCTGAAAATCCCTTCAATGACATTATCAAACATCGGCGCCCTCCAGTGATTCGACCGTGTGGCCCGATTCGTCGATGTCGGCCCGTTTCTGCCGCGCCTGGAAGAAGCTCACCAGCGCCTCCGCCGTGATCAGCAAGATGATGATGGCCTGGATCATGCGCACGACCTCGAAGCTGACGTTGGCGTCGCGCTCCATGAATTGGGCGCCGGCGCGCAGGTAGGCGTAGAGCAAGCCGGTGAATGGAACCACCAGCACATTTAAGCGCGCCAGCAAGGCGACCACCACCCCTTCAAAGGCCAGCGCGAACGAGATATTCAGAATCAGCTGTCGATGGATGCCGTTGGCCAGGTGCATTCCCGCCAAGCCGGCCACGATGCCGCCGATGGCCATGACCAGCATGATGGTGCGCTTGGAGTTGACGCCGCCGTAATCGGCGAAGCGCAAGTTGGAGCCGATGATGCGAATCTCATAACCCAGCGGCGTCCGGCGGATCAGCAGCCAGGAGATGACGATCACGATCGCCAGCACGAAGACGGCAATGGTGACCTGCGTATTCTCCACGATCACCGGCAGGATGGCGTTGGGGCCGAATTTCTCCGAGGCCACATAACCGGCGTTGGCCGGCTTGAGCTGGAAGTTCAGCACCATCTCAAAGAAGCGCGTGGCGATGACATTGAGCATCAAGGTCGATACCAGCTCGTTGGCGTTCAGATACGCTTTGAGCGCGCCGGGTATCAGCCCATAGATGAAGCCGGCCGTCGCTGATGCCAGGATGATAAAGGGGATCAGGATGACGCCGGGGATGTTGGGCGAATTGAGCGCGATGATGCCGCTGACCAGCGCGCCGAAATAGAGCTGTCCCTCCGCGCCCAGGCTGAATTGCTGCGCGCGGAAGACGATGGCGAAGGACATGCCCAGCAAGATCAGCGTGATGGCGTCTTGAATCCAGACGCCCCAGCGGTTGACCCGCTCAATGGGCCCCAGCAGCAGCGCCTCGAAAGCCAGCTGCGATTGGCTCAGCGCCTCCGAAAGCACCGTGCCCGTCTCCACATCTTCGGGGCGGGCGTAGAGCGTGTAGACACCGTCAGCCGGCAAGGCATAGTCGGCGATAACCGCGTCCTTGACACTGACCAGATCGTCGAAAGTCTCGTCGACTTGCAGCTCGGTGGCCGAGTCCGCGGCGGCCAGCGTGGCGCCGGATTCATCGCGCAGCTCCACCAGCAGGTCAACTTCCGAGCGGCGGTTCTTGGCGTAAGCCAGCAGCGAGACGACATCGCCCTCGCTGCCCGCGAAGGTCCAGGCGACTTCCCCCACCGGCGCGACCACATTGGGTTTGTTGAAATCGCCGCCGCGGCGTTTGTTGTACTCCAGGTCGACCTCGTCATTTTCGATCGGCTCGGCCTCGGATACCACCTGGACGCGGAACTCTCCGCGGCCGAAGCGATCAGCCGAATCCAGATTGAAGATGAAGGTCACCAGGAAGCCCAGCAGCAGCGCCACGATCACCGTCAGCAGTACGCGAATGGCCTGCCGCTTCAGCTCGACGACAAAAAGAAAAATACAGGCGCCGACCAGCAGATTGACCAGCAGGATATTCTCCCAGGTCGGCGTGCCGGTCATTTTTTCGAATGAGCCGTCAAACATAGTATTGGTGATAAAGAAGGTGGCGATGATGCCGGCGGCCGCGCCGATTATCAGCAGCAGATGCTTACGCAGAAAGGTGACGCCTTGATCCGGTTCCGGCGGCGCTTGCTTGCTCTTGACCGTCATGCGTGCTGCTCCATTTCTGCCGCGGGCTGGCGCTCCGCCCCCAGCATATAGTAGCCGATGCGCTCTTCCGTCAAGCTCTCGTCATTAGGGAAGATGCCCACAATTTCGCCTTCGTACATCACCATGATGCGGTCGGACAGTTTCATAACTTCTTGCAAGTCAGCCGAAATCAGCAGAATGGCCAAGCCCTGCGTGCGCTGATCGACCAGCTCCTGGTGGATGAACTCGATGGCGCCGATATCGACGCCGCGCGTGGGCTGGGCGGCGATCAGCAGCTTGGGCGATGAGGACAGCTCGCGCGCCACCACCACTTTCTGCATATTGCCGCCGGAAAGCGCGCTGACCGGGATGGCGCCATTGGGCGCGATGATATTAAATTCGCTGATGAGCTGCTCGCCGTTTTCCACGATAGCGTTGATATCGAGCAAGCCGCGGCGCGTAAAGGGCTCGCGATAATAGCGGTCGATGATGAGATTGTCGTCGATGGAAGACCATAGCGCCACGCCGTTGGTCAGGCGGTCTTCCGGGATATGCGCCACTTGATGCTCGCGAACCGAGCGCGGTCCGCGGCCCAGAATCTGCTCGTCGTTGATGAAAGCCTCGCCGGTGGTGGGCGGGCGCAAGCCGGTCAGCACCTCGGCCAACTCGGTCTGGCCATTGCCCTCGACGCCGGCGATGCCAAGTATTTCATGCTCGTAGACGCGGAAGCTGACGTGCTTCAGCAGTTGATGGCCGCTGTCGTCCGCGTATGTCAAGCCCAGCACATCCAGCACAGAATCGCCGCGCTGCACCGCCGGGCGATCGACCTGCATGAAAACCTCGCGCCCGACCATCATGCGCGCCAATTCGCGCTCGTCTGTCTCGGCGGTATTAACCGTGCCGATCTTGCGGGCGTCGCGCATCACGGTAACGCGGTCGGAAATCTCAATAACTTCTTTTAGCTTGTGCGTGATAAAAATGACCGTCTTGCCGCCATCGACCAGGTTGCGGATAGCCGCGAAGAGATCTTGCGTCTCGCTGGGCGTCAGCACGGCTGTCGGCTCGTCAAGGATAAGGATCTCGGCGCCGCGATAGAGCGCCTTGAGGATCTCCACCCGCTGGCGCATGCCCACCGGGATGTCCTCGATTCGCGCGTTGGGATTGACCGCCAGGCCGTATTGCGCCGAGAGCGCCTCGGTGTCCGTCACGGCTTGCGGGAAGTCAATGCGCATGCCTTGCTTGGTCTCACGGTTGAGGATGATGTTCTGCGCCACGGTGAAGGAATCCACCAGCATGAAGTTCTGGTGCACCATGCCGATGCCGTTGGCGATGGCGTCCTGCGGGTTGCCGATCTCCATCTCCTGATCGCGGATGAAGATTTGGCCCGAGGTCGGATGCTCCAAACCGTAGAGCATTTTCATCAAGGTCGACTTGCCGGCGCCGTTTTCACCGACCAGCGCGTGGATCTCGCCCGGCTCGACCGCGAAGCTGATGTCGTCATTGGCGTGTACGCCGTTGCCGTAAATCTTGTGAATGTTGCGGGTTTCGATTATGGGCATGTTTTTTCACCACCGAGACACAGAGGACACAGAGAAAATTAACTCAATTAGGCTCATGCTCGACGAGACTTGAACTCGGCCTGTTGTCTGCCGACGCGAAGTCGAAGTCTTCAACGGACGGAATGCGAAAGGAAAAACTGGTCGCGCCGTTTTTATTCGATACCGCAAAATCGCCGTGATTAATAATGTCCATGCCGATCAAGACATCAGTTCCCAAGAGTTTACCCTGCAAGACTCTAACGCCTGGAAAGTGTACGTCGGTTAGCACTGCCAGATTTATGTAATACTGTGGGACGTTTAATTCTACCCCTCCTACATGGAAGACTTTGTCATATCCCTCAGCCTGTAAACCAAGATCTTCAACGACGCGCTCGCTCACTGTGCTTACAGTTGCTCCTGTATCCCAAACAGCATGATATTGCCGTCTCGGAGGCTGGGGAGTCGTGTCTTCTGGGTTCCACCGGCGGTACACCCAGCACGTAGAGACAAGTCTCTTGTGGATTCCGCTTGATTTTACAGTAAAGCTATGCCTTCTCGGAGTCATTTGAGCGGCACTATACCGGGGGTATGCAAGTAAATTGCATTAGCATCAGGGTCTTTACTAATGCTTTGCATTAGCACCGTGCCATATTCGTGTTCAACGTATACAGCGTCAGCCGCCTGCATGTAATCGTCGAAAATGCCGAGCACTTGCTTGTCCTTTATCGCGACCAACTTCCCGTCATGCTCTCTCGCCAATTCCGACTGGATTTCAAGGAAGTATTCATAATCTTTCAACGAAAGTTTCGTCATCAGAACACCCTTTACACTACCCCTACACCTTGCATTTTAGCACGGTTCCACCTGCGCCGGCGGACATAAAAGATATCTTCTCACCACTTGCGCGTATGGGGGAGCCGGTGGCTCGACCCTACATGTCGCCTATTGAGAAGTCTCCAGGAGTCAGCCAGCGGCCGACCCCTAGATATCGCGTTAGTCGCTGTCGGGCGACTCACAGCCGCGCGTAGACACAGCGGTTCAATCGCCCCTACAGTTCTTGCTGCGGATGCAGTGGGAGAGTCCCTACTACATATCGTCCATCATCAGGTCGTCAATGCTCAGGTCAGCCGTGGGCATATCAGCGCAAGCCGTGCCGACGCCCGCCATCATGTCTTCGCTGGTGAAGACCGTCTGAACTTCGATATCGCCAGCGACGACAGCCGCCTCAGCCGCTTCGACCATGGCCTTGATCTCGTCCGATGTGGCCGCATCGTAGAATTCGTTCTTGGCGATGCCGACGCCGCCCTCGGGGATGCCCAGGCTCTCGGTTGTGCCGTATGGCAGCTCGCCGTCCAGGTGCAGCGTGACGGCGCGGAAGATCGAGTTGTCGACATTCTTGAGCATGCTGGTCAGGATGCGCTCGGCTTGGTCGGGATCGGTCTCGGCCACGATGACGGCCTGGTCGGAGTCAACGCCGATGGCGAAGCGTTCCTGCTCGTGCGCCGCTTCAAAGACGCCAACGCCCGTGCCGCCCGCGATCTGGAAAACGATATCAGCTCCCTGCTCGTACATGGCCAGAGTGATTTCCTTGCCGCGCGCCGGGTCGTTCCAGCTGCCGGCGTATTGCACGATGCTCTGCGTATCCGGGTTGACCAGGCAAGCGCCCTGCTCGTAGCCGACGATGAAGTCGTCAATGACCGGAATCTGCTGGCCGCCGACAGCGCCGATGATCGGGTCGTCATTGGTGCCTTCCATCATGCTGGTGGTGACGGCCGCCGCGTAAACGCCCGCCAGGAAGGAGCCTTGGTTCTGCGCATAGGTCATCGAATAGACATTGGCGCAGGCATCCACGCAGACCTCGGCATCGTCATAAGGCATGCCGGCGTCGTAGAACATGAAGTACTTGTCGGGATAGTTGTGGGCGTGCGCCGCGACAAAGCCGACCATCTGCCAAGTGCCGGCGATCAGGATGTCATAGGAATCGGTATCCGCCATGACGTCCAGCAAGCCAGGTTCCCAATTGGCCGGGTCAATGCCGAGCTCGACCGTGTCGGTATCCAGATCGTACTCATCAGCGACGGCATCCATGCCGCGTTGCGCGCTGTCAAAGAAGGACTTGTCGCCGAGGGTACCGTTGATGACCGATACCACCTTGAGCGGCTCGTCCTGGGCGACGGCGCTGAACGCCATCAAGAACACGAGCATTACCGCAAGTACAAAACTTAGCTTCTTCATGTAGAGCCTCCATTTGAGTAATGTCACACAGAAGTGATTTCTGATTGGCGTATTATACCCAGCGCGAGGCGATTCGGCAAAGAATGGTTGACTGCAACCGCTCGCAAGTCAGGGCGTGGCTCACATATATAATATGTCCCTAGAGTGCGCCCGTTTGGACGAGCATTGGCTCTCCCTCTCCACGTCCGCAGTAAATGCGAGTAAGTAATGAGAATGCGGAATGCCGTTTTTCTTACCCCATCCCCCGGCCCCCTTGCCCCAGCGAGCTAGGGAAGGGGAGCTTTCCTAGCGAGTCTTTTTTGCATGATTAACTTGTATTTACTTCTGTGCCTCTGTGGCCAAATCCTGCTACACACTTAGTGGTCGCGCTGGCTAGCCTGCTACGCTCCCCAGCGACAGCCGCAGCGCCTCCACCCGCTCTCCCGACTCCAGCAGCGCGTCCAGAGCCGGGCCATCGGGGAAGACGTACCAGCGAATCTCCAGCTGCAGGTTGGGTGTGCTGGCCGCGCCGACGGGAATCTCCATGATGTAGTCGTCGCGATAGTTGATATGATGCTGCATCCAGGGGTGCGGAAATGTGCCCCAGCCGGGCCAGGTCTCGAAGCTGTGCAAGGCCTCGCCATCCGCGCCCAGCAGGCTCAGCGCCAGCGCGTAAGCCAACGGCGACTGCGCCTCGGCGCGCCAGTAGAATGTGAGCGGTATCCGGTCGCCGGGGCGCCATGCTTGCGGCGGCGGCAGCTCGTAACCGGTCAGGCGTAGGTCGCCCCACTGCGCATCGGCAACAGTGGCGGATTCGGGCAGGGCAGCAACCGGCGGCGGGTGATCATAATTGGGAATGATGTAGAGGAAAGGCGCTGCCAGACTGAAGACGAGCAGGGGCGCGGCCACCAGCAGCGGCGGGATGCGCCAGGCGCGTAAGCCCAGCGCCAGCAGCAGGCTAATCGAAGTGATAAAGGGGAAGAGCAGACGCCCAGTGCTGGCCCAGGTTTGCAGGCTCCACCAAAAGAGCATGGCCGCCCCCAGCCCCAGCATGAGGGCGAGGAAACCGACAGCTGTCAGCAAGCCCCCTCTGCATTCTCTGCGCCTCTCATTTTTGAAACCCGCCAAATGCCCAGTCGTATTCACGTCGAATTCTGTAGGGGCGAGCCTTGGCTCGCCCTCTCTGTGTTCTCTGTGCCTCTGTGGTGAATTCCCCCGTATTGTCTTCGCCAGAAAGACGACCACACCGGCCGTGCCGATCAGGCTGAGCAGGTCCATGATGTGATAGAAAGTCTCATGCGCGAGGATGTTAAAGGCGCCGAAGACCGCCCAATAGCTGACGCGCAAGCCTTGGAACTCTTCCGTCATCAAGCGCCAGGGGCTGATCTCGCGCCGCCCGAAATGGTCCAGCATGGTCGATGTGCCGAAGAGCTCGCCGTAGAGCGACAAGTTGCGCAGATACCAGGGGCCGGCGATCAGCAGCGTAAGCGCCAGGGTCGCCCCAGCCAGCAGCGCGAAACCGCGGATATCACGCCGTTGCGCCAAGGTCCAGAGCGCCGCCAGCCCGACGCCCGCGGCGACGGTCAAGCCGCTCAGCTTGGTCAGGGCGGCCAGGGCGATCAGCAGCGCCAGCAGCAGACTGCGCCGCGTACAGAAGCCTTCGCGGAGCATCAGCAGCATTTGCCAGCAGAGCAGGGCCGCCAGCAAGTTGATAAGCGCGTCATTGCTGACCGAAGCGCTGATGAAGAGGAATTGCGGATTAAAGGCGGTCAGCGAAGCCGCCAGCAGCGCGACGCCCTTCTGGCCGGGCAGGGCCGTCCGCGCCGCCTGATAAACCGCCGCCACCGTCGCCGCGCCCATGCAGAGAGAGAGGAAACGGATGGCGTAGAGCGCCAGCGACGAGCCGCGCAGATCGGGCGGGTAGACTTGCTGGTAGATGAGCAGATTGCGATTGCCCCAGCGCGCCGGCACGCCGATGGCGGTGAAGGGGCTGGGTAGGTAGCGCTCGTCGAAATCCGCCGTGTCGAAGGCCCTCCAGACCGCCGCCATCAGCAGGTAATAGAGCGACGGCTGACTGGCTTCCTGGCCGAAAAGCTGCGCGTGGTCGGCCGACTGCAGGGGCAGCTCGCCGCGCTCGGCGATCCACTTGATGACGCCGATATGCTGGGCGCTGTCGGAGGCTTCAAAGTTGGGCGCGGCGTAAAGATAGACCAGGCCGATCAGCAAGAAGAGCAGCGGCAGCAGCCAATGCCATGGCAGCCGCTCCAGCGAGCGCAGGCGGTTCATCAGGACGGAGTTTCGGAATTGGGTCAACACGTGTCCCATTCTAGCACGGCCGGCTGATCTGTCTCGGCCTCTCTGTGCCGGCGGTCAGTGTCTACGCGACCCACAGCAAGTGCAAGTAAGTCATGCAAATACTTACCACAGAGTACACAGAGGATACACAGAGTACACCGAGTAAAGCTGTCAAGAGATTGTATGCCCGCGACAGTATCCAATTGAGAGACTGTTGCCTAAATCGCGGCGGTATCGAAAAAAAGAACCCTCTGCGTCCTCTGTGTACCCTCATGAGCCTCTGTGGTAAAAGAAAATGTCCTTGAAACGGGATTTGGATTACTTAGTTCTACTTCTGTGCCTCTGTGGTAGGTCATCTTTTTGCCCTTTGCGCGATTGCGGTTACACTACCTGCATTGTCAAAGTCAAGCGAAAGTCCGCTCGCCATGAAGCTAATCATTGATACGGACGCCGGCGTCGATGACGCCCAGGCCATCATGCTGGCGCTGGCCGACCCCGCCGTCGAGGTACTCGCCATCACCACGCTGACCGGCAACGTGCACATCCGGCAGGTCAATCCCAACGTCTTGACCATCCTGGAGATCATGAAGCGCGATGTGCCTGTTTACGCCGGCATCGACCGGCCGCTGGTGCAGGAGTGGGAGGACGCCGCCGAGTTCCACGGGGGCGATGGACTGGGCAATTTCCGCGACCGCCCGGCTCTGACGCGCAGCCTGGAAGACGAGCATGCCGTGCCCGCCCTGCTGCGCCTCTCGCGCGAGCACGAAGGCGAGCTGACCCTGATCGCGCTGGGCCCGCTGACCAACATCGCCGCGGCCGTCCGCCTTGACCCCGACTTTCCGGCGCGTATCAAGAAATTCGTCTTCATGGGCGGAACCATCGCCGCGCGCGGCAACACCCCCATCGTCACCGCCGAGTACAATATCTATACCGATCCGGAAGCGGCTTACATCACGCTGGACGCCTTCCCGCAGGCCACCATGCTCAGCTGGGAGACGACCCTGGCGCACGGCTTCGTCTGGGACAAATTCAACCGGCTCTGCGACATCGACACTATCAACGGGCGCTTCTTCCGCGCCATCTCGAGCGAGACGGCCGAGCGGCTGAAACAGGGCTTCGCGCGGCCGGCCTACCTGCTGCCCGATCCGCTGGCGATGGCCATCACCCTGCAGCCCGGGCTGATTCGTCAAAGCGGCGACTTCTATACGACGGTCGAGCTCAACGGCCGCCTGACGCGGGGGCAGACCGTCATCGACTACATCGGCATCAGCGGCAAGCCGGCCAACGTCACGGTCATCCAGAAGTTGGACACCAACGGCGTGTATGAGATGTTTGTGGCCGCGCTCTCTGGCTAACCCAATGGCGGGCGACCCGATTGGCCAACGCTTGTGGCGGGATTTCCGCATGCGGGCGACTCACAGAGTCGCCCCTACAACACCCATCAGCCTCTGTGTCTCTGTGCCTCTGTGGTTAAATTACCTGTGGAAATCTTGGAAACCTGACATGACCGATACATCGGACTTGTTCACACACATCAGCGCCGACGCGGCCAACGCGCCTGAGGCGATCACTGCCTGGCTGACGCGCCTGCTGGATGCGCCGGCGCCGGCCAATAGCTGCACGCTGCCGGGGGCGGTCGGCGAAGTGATACGCGCCATCGCAGCCGAGCTGGACCTGCCCTGCGCGCCCCTGGGCTCGAGCGGCAACCTCGGCATAGAAATCGGCGACGCCGACGCCCCGCTGGACCTGCTGGTGACGGCGCATATGGACCGCCCCTGCTTCCGCCTGCTTAATCTGGCCGAGGCGACGCTGTATCCGCTCTGCGCCATCCGCGTTCCGGGCGGCAGTTATGAATGCGAAGGACGCGCGCTGCGATTTGTCGACGGGCGCGTGAGCACGGTTGCCCGCGGCCGGCTGCATTTCGCGGCGGACGGGGGTGACTATCGTATCCGCTTCCTGGCGGACACAGGCGAGCTCGGCCCGGGCGACACGGTGATGATGCACTGCGCGCCGACGCTGAACGCGGGCCTGATCAGCGGCGCCGGGCTGGACAATGCCATCGGCGTGACACTGGCGCTGCTCGCCGCTCACACGCTGAATCTGCACGCAGCCGACAGCCTGGCCGGACGCCGCCTGCTCTTCGCGCTGACCGACCAGGAAGAGGGCCCGCCCATCGGCCTCTTCGGGCAGGGCGCCGCTCGGCTGGCCCATGCGCTCGAGCCGCCCCGCCTCGGCTTCATCAACATCGACGGCCACAATGTCGACCGCGCTGCGGGGCACGTCGCGGGACTGGGCGCGTCACATGCTTTTGTCTCCGGCGACGGCCGCGGCTCGGTCGTGCCGATGAATTATCAGGCGCTCGCCGAATCCCTCGCGGAAACGGTCAACCAAGCCCGCCCGCACACCATCCGCCTCAACCATAGTTACGTCTCGCGCAGCGATGACATGCTGCTGAGTACCTGGGCGCGCTGCCTGGGGCTAACCGGCGTCATCGTGGCGGACGCGCATACGACTGAGGAGACGGCCGCGCTGGGCGATATCGTGTCGGCGGCGCATTGGATCCCGGCGTTTATTGCGCGGTTGTTGTAGGCGCTCAAACCCCCGTCCAAGTCAAAATCTGTAGGGCTTGTCCGGTAC